>JADMIO011485867.1_pt1 | contig 43947 bp, 40 predicted proteins | sample 8958161 | NCBI WGS metagenome assembly JADMIO01 (sample SAMN16585339, study PRJNA669376) | soil metagenome | isolation source: Crop rotation soil | place: USA: Cullars Rotation, Alabama | collected 2011
GGCCTGCCGATCACGGAAGCCTCGGGCAACATGATCGTCGACATCGGCGGCGGCACCACGGACATCGCGGTGATCTCGCTCGCCGGCGTCGTCTACAGCAAGTCGGTGCGCATCGCCGGCAACGCCATGGACGAAGCGATCGCGGCGTACGTCAAGCGTGAGCACGACCTGCTCATCGGCGAGCGCACGGCGGAGCGGATCAAGATCGAGCTCGGGTCGGCGGCGCCGCTGGCCGAGCGCAAGGAGATGGAAGTCAAGGGACGCCACGTCCTCGAGGGCAAGCCGACGACGGTGGTGCTGCACGACGGCCAGATTCGCGAGGCGCTCGCCGAACCGGTGCGGATGATCGTCCAGGCGGTGCGCGACGGCCTCGAGCGGATTCCGCCCGAGCTGTCGGCCGACGTGTTCGACCGCGGCATCGTGCTGAGCGGCGGCGGCGCGCTGCTGCAGAACCTCGACTCGCGGCTGCGCAAGGAAACCGGCCTGCCGGTGCAGGTCGCCGAAGACCCGCTCTCGTCGGTCGTCCTCGGCGCCGGCGCGATGCTGTCGGACTTCAAGCTCCTGCGCAAGGTCTCCATTGATTGTTGATCTCTGATTTTTGATCTTTGATCGACAGGCAGATTCTGCGCCGCCGGCGTATGTTCGGCGCCGCAGGATCTGCACCTTTCGTCCCAGCCCGCATCGATCCCCTCGACATTCCGCGCGGCATACCCGGTGCTCACGGGTGCCGCATGACTCCCGAACAATTGAAAGCGCGCACGAAGCGCTTCGCTGTCAGCGTGCTGCGCTTCTGCCGCTCGGTTCCACGAACCGAAGACGGCAGAATAATCGCGCGACAACTGCTGCGCGCGGGGACGGCCGTTGGCGCGCACTATCGCGCGGTGTGCAGGGCTCGCTCCGACGCCGAGTTCATCGCGAAACTCGGTGGCGCAATCGAGGAAGTCGACGAGAGCGCCTACTGGCTGGAATTGTTCGTCGAGGGTGGGCTGATGACGAAGGCCGCCGTCTCCGCGCTGTGGCGGGAGGCCGACGAACTGACCCGGATCTTCGTGGCTTCGAGAGAAACGGCGCGCCGCAGAGTGCGAGCGCGCCGTGACCAATCAAAAATCAAAAACCAAAATTCAGAAATGATCTAAGTCCACTCCGGCGGCGGCTGAATCGTCGGCTCCGGCGTCTTCCCTGGATCGGGGCGGCCGCTGCCGGCGAGGCGGCTGATGGCGCGGACGGACATGTCGCTGTCGCAGGTGATCTGGCACGACAGGCGGATGCCCGTGAGGCCGCGCTCCTCGAGCCGCGTCTTCTCGGCCTTCGTCATCTTCGTCGGTTCGCCGCTGATGAACTCCACACGGCACGTCGTGCAGCGCGCGTTGCCGCCGCAGGCGTGCAGAATATCGACGCCGGCGTCCTGCTCGACTGCCAGCACGAGGCGCTTTCCTGATTCGACCTCCACGGTCGCAAACCCTTCCACGGTCAGTTTCGGCATGGGTCGTATGTTACCCTCAGGTTCGACCATGGCCGACGTCCCGGATATCCCGCGCCCCTCGCAACTCTGGAAACGACTCACGCCCGAGCGCAAGCTGCAAGCCGCCGATGCCTTCTGGCGTGACGACAACGCCGTCGCCGAACAGGCCGATGCGGTCGCCACCATCGCGCAGCGGTTGAAGTTCCGAACCAAGAGCGTCATCGCGCTCCCCGTGGAGAAGAAGGCGCGGCACCTGGCGGGGCTCCCCGCGGTGTCGGAGTTGGTGGCGGCGCGGCTGCTGGTGTCGTACCACCTCGCGCAGCAGCGGCCGATGATGGGCGCGTTCCTCGACGCCCTCGGCGTCAAGCACGAAAACGGTCTCATCGAAGACGACGAGATGCCGGCGCCGCCGCCGGAGAAGCTGCAGGAAGCGGCGCGGACGATGGCGGCGGCATTCCCCGCCGAGGACGTGGCAATGTATTTCTCGACGCTGATCTGGCAGGACCCGGAAACGTGGGGTGGTCTGCAGGAAACCCCGGAGAGCCGGCTCGCGTCCTAAACGGTCATGCACGTCTTCGACTGGGCGTCGACCGCCGAAGGGTGGGTGGCGCTGCTCACCCTGACGGTGCTCGAGATTGTCCTCGGCATCGACAACATCATCTTCATCTCGATCCTCGCCGGTAAGCTGCCGAAGCACGAACGCGAGCGCGCCCGGGTCATGGGGCTGTCGCTGGCGATGCTCATTCGCATCGGGCTGCTGGCGTCGATCAGTTGGGTGATGGGCCTGACCGCCACGCTGTTCGACCTGTTCGAGCACCAGATCTCCGGTCGCGATCTCATCCTGCTCGGCGGCGGGCTGTTCCTGATCGGCAAGAGCACGCACGAGATCCACGGCAGCCTCGAAGGCGACACCGAGCATGCCAACGCCGGCGGCGGCGCATCGTTCGTGGCCACCATCGTGCAGATTCTGCTGCTCGACATCGTGTTCTCGCTCGATTCGGTGATCACCGCGGTGGGCATGGCCGATTCGCTCGCCATCATGGTGATTGCCGTGATCCTCGCCGTCGGCGTGATGCTCTTCGCGTCGGCACCCATCGCCGCGTTCGTCGACCGCCATCCGACGGTGAAGCTGCTGGCGCTGAGTTTTCTGCTCCTCATCGGCATGTCGCTCATCGGCGAAGGGTTCGATCTGCACATCCCGAAGGGTTACATCTACTTCGCCATGGGCTTCTCGGTGTTCGTCGAGATGCTGAACCTCCGCGCACGATCGAAGACGCAGCCGGTGCACCTGCACGACCGCTTGAGCGAATGAGCGCGGGGACGGAGCCGCTCGTCCAGATCGTCGAGGCGCGCGTGCACGGCCGCGTGCTGGTGCAGCGGCCCTCCACCCCTCGTCCGTGGCCGACGCTCGTCGGGTTTCACGGATACGCGGAGGACGCCGGCATCCACCTGCAGGCGCTCGGCGGCATCGCCGGGCTCAATCGCTGGCTGGTCGTCTCCGTGCAGGCGCTCCACCCCTTCTACACCCGTCAGCAGCGCATCGTCGCCAACTGGATGACGAGCCAGGATCGCGAGGTCGCAATCGCCGACAACGTCGACTACGTGGGCCGCGTGCTCGACTCGCTTCGTGGGTTGTACGGCGAACCGCGGTCGCTGGTGTTCGCCGGGTTCTCGCAGGGCGGCGCGATGGCCTACCGGGCGGCGGCGCGCTACGCGAGCGCCGGCGTGATCGTCCTCGCCGCGGATGTACCGCCGGATGTGGGCGCAGCGGGGACGACGCTGCCGCCGGTGCTGCTGGGACGCGGCACTGCCGACCCGTGGTACACGGCGGAGAAGCACGACGCCGACATGGAAACGCTGAGCCGCTTGGGGGTGACCGTCGAGCCGTGCGTGTTCGAGGGCGGACACGAGTGGGGAACACCGTTCTACGCCGCGGCGTCGCGGTTCCTGTCGGCGATTGCGAATCATGAGTCGTGAATCGTGAATCGATGCGCGCAGCCGTCATGCACGCTTCACCATTCTCGATTCGCAATTCACGATTCACGATTCATGATTCACGATTGATGATTGTTCCTATGCGGCTCACCGAGCTTGGCTGGACCGATGCGGTCGCGCAGCATTACGCCGCGTGGGCCGATCGGGAGGACGTCCAGCCGGGACGTGTCGCCATCGCGTTCAACTACCTCTATCGCGTTTACGTCGAGGGCGGCGAGCTGGAGGCGATGCTCGCCGGCCGCGTCAAGCACCGAGCGGAACGTCGCAGCGACCTGCCGGCGGTCGGCGATTGGGTCGTCGTCCGCAAGCGGCGCGACGAAGCGCGCGGCGCCATTGTCGCCGTGCTGCCGCGGCGCAGCTGGTTCTCGCGGCGGATGGCCGGCCAGATCACCGACGAACAGGTCGTCGCCGCCAACGTCGACCTCGTCTTCATCGTCATGGCGCTCGACGCCGACTACAGCCTGCGCCGGCTCGAACGGTATCTGCTGCTCGCCCGCGAAAGCGGCGCCGACGCGATCGTGCTGCTGACGAAACCGGACCTGTGCGAGGACACGCCCGCGCGCGCCGCCGAAGTGGCGGCGCTCTGCGGCGACGTGCCGGTGCATGTGCTCAGCCCGAAGTTCAACGAAGGGATGGAGCAGGTGTCGCGCTATCTCTCGGCCGGCCGGACCGGTGCGCTGCTCGGATCCTCCGGCGTCGGCAAGAGCACGATCATCAACCGGCTGATCGGCACCGACGTGCAGAAAACGCGGGACGTCCGTGAATCCGATTCGAAGGGACGCCACACGACGACCCACCGTGAACTGGTCGTCCTGCCGGGTGGCGGACTGCTTATCGACACCCCGGGCATGCGCGAACTGCAGCTCTGGGACGTCACCGACGCGGTCCGCGAAACGTTCGACGATGTGGCGGCGCTGGCGGGTCATTGCCACTTCACCAACTGCCGGCATCGGGACGAGCCACGATGCGCGGTGAAGGCGGCGATTGCCGATGGCCGCCTGGCGGCCGATCGCCTCGACAGCTATCTCAAGCTGCAGGACGAGCTCGCGGACCTCGCGCGGCAACAGGAGGAGCGCGCCTCGATCGAGGAGAAGAGGCGCAGCAAAGGATCGCGGCCGTCATCGACGCGGTCGCGCCGATTGACCTAGACTGCTTTCTACAGCGGTGGCTCGACCGCGGGCGGTTCGGCGACTGGAGTCGTCACCGACGCCGGCCGCGCGGCCGGTTTGACACGAACGGGCTCGGCGGGGAGCTCCGTCGGCGTGAGGAAAGGCTCGGCGAGGCGCAATCGTGGCGACGGCGGATGGCCCGGCGGTGGCGCGTCGATGAGCCGATCGAGCGGCGCGAGCAGGGCGATCAGCACGGCGGCGACGAGCATCACTCCGAGTGCCGACATCCACCAGGCGAACGGCCGCTTCCACCACGGTCGCTTCTCGACAACGACCGGCCGTCGCAACGCCAGCGCCTGTGCCGCATCGTCGACGGTGTCGCTGGTAATCGCCCGCGTCGTGCGCTGCGCGCCGAGCATCAGCGCGCGGTCGCACAACAGGTTCATCACGCGCGGCACGCCGCTCGAATATGCGTGCACCGCGTCGATTGCCGCGTCCTCGAAGGTCACGGTGCCGCGGCCGACCGAGAGGCGATGGTTGATATACGCCTTCGCCTCGTCGCGCGTCAGCGGCTTCAGGAACGCCCGCAGCGAGATGCGCTGATCGAGCTGGCGCATGTCGGCTTCGGCGAGCACATCGAGCAGATTGAGCTGGCCCACGAGCACGATCTGCAGCAGCTTCGACTGGTTCGTCTCGAGGTTCGAGACGATGCGAATCTGCTCGAGCACATCCTTCGACAGATGCTGCGCTTCGTCGATGATCAGCACGCCGCTGCCCTTGATCGGCACCAGCGACAGCAGGAACTCGTGCAGCGTCGTGATTAGCTCGTGCTTGCTCGCCGTCAGGAAGCGCGCGCTGCGGCCCGCCTCGCGCGAGACCACGCCGAAGTCGAGCAGCACCTCGCGCAGGAGTTCCTCGACCGACACGAACGGGTTGAGCACGAGCGAGGTGAAGGTGGTGGTGTCGAGCTGCTCCAGCAGGGCACGGCAGATCGTCGTCTTGCCGGTGCCGATGTCGCCGGTGAGGACGATGAAGCCCTCTTTGCGGCGAATGGACTGCAGCAGCACCTTGATCGCTTCCTCGTGCGATTCGCTGCGATACAGAAACCGCGGATCGGGCGCGAGGGTGAACGGCGACTGTACGAATCCGTAGAACTCCTCGTACGTCGGACCTTCAGTGCGGACGGAAACAGAGGCGCTCAACCTGCCGGCGACTATAGCAGATGGCGAGCGGCAACCGACCGGTCCTGAGCGATAATCGCGCATTTCAGGGGGAATGACCGTGAAACGACTGCTGATGCCATGTCTCGCGGCGATGCTCGCCGTCCCCGCCGTATATGCCGCTGACGCACCCGCGTCGTGCAATCGCGCGTGCCTCACCGGATTTCTCGACACCTACTTCAAGGCGCTCGCGGCGAACACCCCGGCGGCAGTACCGCTCGCGCCCAACGTCAGGATCACCTCCAACGGCAAGGCGGTGAAACTGGCGGACGCGTTCTGGGACGGAGCCGAACGGACGGTCTACCGCTGGGACATCGCCAACGAGCGGCTTGGCGACACGGCGAGCGAGGCGGTCGTGCTCAACGCCGACGGCAGCAAGACGATGTACATGGTGCGGTTGAAGGTGCAGAGCGGGAAGATCACCGAAGTGGAGGCGATCAAGGCGAACAAGGGCGAGGCCGACCGCTTGTGGGACCCGGACAATTTGAAGGAGGTCTCGCCGGCGCTGCAGCTCTCGATTCGCGAGGCCGAGCGCGATTCCTACTACGCGCTGATCGCCGCCGCCGAGAGCTATTGGCGGGCGTTCCAGACCAACGGGACCGAGGACTATCACCCGGCGTCGCTGCTGCCCGACACGCGGCGGTTCGAGAACGGCGTGCAGACCACGGGGATGGTCCGCGACGGGCGGTTCGTCTCGGCGGCCGAAGGATTCGACAAGGGGCGGTTCATCGGTCGCAACCTGTGGGACCGCCGCTATCCCGTGGTCGATGAAGAGCGCGGGATCGTGCTGTCGATCGTGAGGTTCGGGCTCAAGGCGGGGGCGAAGAGCCAGAGCACGGCGACGGCCAACGATCGTCTCGTCGCCGAATTCTTCGCGGTGAAGGACGGCCGCATCCAGGAAGTGCACGCCGTGCTCTTCAACCTGCCGGATGCTCAGCCGACGGGGTGGGAGCCGATGTACGGGCCAGGACGCGGCGGCTCGTAGCCGCGGGATTGTCACCGAATCGTCAGATCTGACCGGCAGCCGCCGGCCGGTCAGCCACGTCTGATCCTGCATGGCAGCAGCGATCGTCGCTCTCGTGGTCCTTCTTCTCGCGCATTCCGCAGGCGCCGCGCCGATCAGCGGCGCCGCCGATAACCCTGTCGCGCTCAATTCCGCGGTGCGGGTGCTCGTGCACGACGTCCGCCGCAGCGTCGTGCAGGTGGTGGTCACCGGATATCAACCGGCCGCAGACGGCGCCGCCACGGTGCTGGCGCACTCGCGCGCCATCGGCTCGGGCGCGGTGATCGCCGCCGGCGGCTTCATCGTCACCAACGCCCACGTCGTCGCCGGTGCCGAACGCATCGACGTGGTCCTGGCCGACGCCGATGGCGACGACACGCCGCTCGGGCACCGCGGCCGGACCGTCGGGGCGCGTCTCGTCGGCGCGGCCGAGGAGCTCGACCTGGCGCTGCTGCAGGTCGATGCCGATCTGCCGGTGCTCCGCATCGCGGCGCCGGAGACGATTCATCAAGGCGATCTCGTGTTCGCATTCGGCAGTCCCGAAGGGCTGCGGGACTCGGTGTCGATGGGACTGGTCAGCGCTGTCGCTCGACAGGTACGTCCGGACAGCCCGATCGCGTATGTGCAGACCGACTCGGCGATTAATCCCGGCAACAGCGGCGGCCCGCTCGTCAACATGCACGGCGAGCTCGTCGGATTGAACACGTTCATTCACACTCAATCCGGTGGCAGCGAGGGGCTTGGCTTCGCGCTGCCCGGATCGATTGTCGCCCTGGCGTATCCGCAACTGCGCGAGCACGGGCACCTGCATCGCGCCGCGCTGGGAATCGCGCTGCAGGACATTACGCCGGCGATGAAGGAGGGGCTTGGCCTTCCGGTGGACTCGGGGCTGATCGTCGCCGATGTGTTCGATGGCGGTCCGGCGGCAGCGGCGGGTATGCGCCCCGGCGACGTGATCGTCTCGCTCGACGGCCGGCCGTTGGCATCGCTGTCGTTCCTGGAGCTGTATCGGTATCTCTACGCGCTGGCCGATGGCCAGACTGTGAAGCTCGGTTACTTACGCGGTGATCGAGCTGAGGCGGTGTCGTTGACGGCGATCGTCCCGCCCCACGAGTGCGGGCCGCCGCTGACGCTCGCCCACATCGACGAGAACCTGGTCGAGCCGCTCGGGATCGTGGCGACGACGCTCGACGACGATGAGCGTTCCGGCGTGGTGGTGGTAGCGCGGCTGGCCGGACCGGCGGGCGGCGACATTCCTCTCGCGATGGGTGACGTGGTGCGAGCGATCAACGGCGAGCCGGCGACGAGCGCCGCGGCCCTGCGTGATGCGATGGGACGGATCCCGCATGGCCACGGCGTGGTGCTGCAAGTGGAGCGTGGGGGACAGTTGACGTACGTCGCGTTCGAACGCTGACCGCGATCGTCTCGTGATCATCGTGCGGCAGCGTGGTCCGCTGCCGCGCGTCATCAAGCGTTCTTCACGAGCGCGAAGATATCTTCGAACGTCTGCTTCGCCTGTGCCGAGGGTTGCGGCGGAGCCACGCCCGCGTCTGCGTACGGCTGATGGGGTGCCGGCCGCGACGGCTGAAGCGCATCGGTCGTGCCGCTGTCGGAAGCGGCCTGGAACTTCTTCGCGAGATCGCTGAGCCGGGTCGCCTCGTCGCCGGACGCCTGCTGCGCGGCAACCGTCAGCTTATCCGCGATGCTGCTCGTCAGCGTCTTGAACTCGTCAGGGTTGCCGGTCGCGAGCGACTGGAGCTTCGACATCATCTGCCCCATCTCCGACACCTTCGCGGAGCCATGGTGATGGTGATGGCCGCGCGCCGTCTTCGTCGTCGTCGCGGTCGTCGCGGCAGAGGTCGACGAGACGTCGGCCGTCGGGGTGAGATCGTCGACCGCGGGCGACGAGTTGCTCGTAACTGCACTGATTGTCATGGGTGAAGACCTCTCCTTGTGGCCGTTCACCCGACTGTATCGGCGCCGCCTGTGGCAATTGTGTTGCGCCGGAACGATTTCTGGGTGGCGCCGGGAATGAGAAATAATGCCCGCGCATGCTGGTGGCGTTACTCCTATTGATGGTTGGTCTGCCGCAGGCGCCCCGTCCCGCCCCGCGGCCTGCTCCCCGGCCGGCGCCGCGCGCGGCCGCGCCGGCACCGCGCGAGACCTTCTTCACCTCCAGGCTGACGGCAGAAGAGATCCGCAACAAGCAGGCGGTGCTCGACACGACGGCGGGAACGATCGTTCTCGATCTGCTGGCCGATGCGGCGCCGACGCACGTGGCGCATTTCATCACCCGGGCGCGCGAGGGCGCCTACGACGGGACCACGTTTCACCGTGTCATCGCCATGGGAATCGTCCAGGGAGGCGACCCGCTGTCGAAGGACCCGGCGCAGAGCGCGAAGTACGGCACCGGTGGATTGAACGAACTCCGGTTCGAGCCGAACGGTGAGAAGACGACGCGCGGCGCGGTTGCCGCGGTGCTCGTGCCGGGGAACCGCGACAGCGCCGGCAATCAGTTCTTCATCTGTGTGACCGATCAGCCGGCGCTCGAGGGGCAGTACACCGTCTTCGCCCGCGTTGCCGAGGGCATCAACGTCGCGCAGAAGATCTCCACTGTCGCGGCAACCAACACCGTGCCGAACGACCGGGTGGTCATCCGCAAGGTCACCATCCGTGACAAGCCGGCGCCGGTGCCGGAACCGTTCACCACCGAGAGTGTCGAGGAGTTGGCGAAATACCGGGCCCTCCTGCAGACGTCGCTCGGCGACATCACGCTGGAGTTCTTCCCCGACCGTGCTCCCAACCACGTGCGCCAGTTCCTGCGGCTCGCGGCATCCGGCGTCTACGACGGCACCGCGTTCCACCGTGTCGTGAAGGGCTTCGTCGTGCAGGGCGGCTTCATGCCGACTCGCCGTGAGCCGCTCGACGAACGGCAGCAGTCCTACGTCCGCCCGCTGCAGCCCGAGTTCAGCGACACCCCGCACGACCGCGGCATCGTGTCGATGGCCCGCGTCGGCGACGATCTCGCCAGCGCCACCAGTTCGTTCTTCATCGTCCTCGGCCGGACGCCGGCGCTCGATCGCCAATACACGGTCTTCGGCCGCGTCGTCGCCGGCATGGACGTGGTCGCGAAGATGGAAGACGCGGCGGTGAACGGCGAGACGCCGGTCGATCGGATCGAGCTCACGCGCGTGACGCTGATCAAGCCATGAAGGAGAGGCATGCTCAAAGGGTCGCGTGACGCCATCGTGCGGCGGGTGCAGCCGATCACCATCCACGGACAGTTGTCGTACGACCTCCACTACACGTTCGCCGACGAGGAGGAGGAGCAGATTCACGTCGCGCGCGTGGGTCCCGAGGCGATGACCGGAACCGTTCAGGCCGGCGATCGCGTGCGGCTCGACTTTCTCGTCGGCGTCGTCACCGCCGTTCATCGCGCCGAGTCATGACGCGGCGCCAGCGGATCGCCGCCGTACTCGTCACCATGCTTCTCGCGGCGCATGCCGCCGGCGCCGAGGTCGTTCGCATCGAGATCACGCGTCGCGACGATGCGATTACCCACCAGCGGATCATCGGCCGCGTACATTTCGCCGTCGACCCGGCGAACGCCGCGAATCGCGCGATCGCGGATCTGGATCGGGCGCCGCGCAATGCGCGCGGCCAGGTGGAATTCGTCGGCGACCTGCTGATGTTCGTGCCCAAGCCCGGCACGCCGACTCGGCACACCGTGTTTCTCGAGGTGCCGAATCGCGGCCGCGACCAGGCTCTGGCCGTGCTCAGCGGCGCCCAGCAGACGGATCTCTCGCCGGCATCATGGGTGCTGGGCGATCGGTTCCTGCTCGAACAGGGATTCGCCGTCGCGTGGCTCGGGTGGCAGTTCGACGTCAGGCCGTCGAGCGGACTCACGTTCGACGCCCCGGTCGCCCCCGTCCGCGGCGTCGTTCGCGACAGCTACATCGAACCATTCGACGGCCGTCGCACGACGACCTATCCGGTGACGTATTGCGCCACGCTGCCGCAGTCGCGCGCACGGCTGACGTTCCGCCGGGCGATAGAGGACCCGCCGCAGGATGTGCCGCCGGAGGCATGGTCGTTCGCCGGCGACGGCTGCAGTGTGCGCTACGCCCAAGGCTTTGAGGTCGGGTTGTACGAGGCGATCTACGAAGCGGACGGCTCGCCCGTCGCCGGGCTCGGCCTCGCCGCGATCCGCGACTTTGCGTCCTACCTGCGATACGCCGACGACGGCGGATCGCTGCTGAATGACCGGTCGGACGATCGCCGCGTCATCGGCTACGGTTATTCGCAGAGCGGCCGGTTCCTCCGCGAGTTCGTGCGCGACGGGTTCAATGCCGACGAGCGCGGCCGCGCGGCGTTCGATGGCCTGATGATCGCGTCGGCCGGGGCTGGCGGCGGCAGTTTCAACCACCGGTTTGCGGTGCCTGGGGAAGCGGGCAATTCCGTGCTGTCGATCCTGCGTCCCGTCGACATCCCGCCGTTCACCGACGATGGCCTGCTGGCGAAGGCCAGGCAGACTCGTACCACGCCAAAGATCATCTACACATTCTCGTCGACGGAGTACTGGGCGCGCGCGGGATCGCTGGTGCACACGGATCCGGGCACCGGCATGGACGTGCCGCTGGCCGATACGTCACGGCTGTACTTTCTCGGCGGGACGCCGCACTCCGGAGGCGCCCTGCCGCCGCGCACGACGGGCGGCGCGCGCCGGTTCGATCACCCCGCGAACTTCGCGCAGCAGCGGTGGGTGGCGCGGGCGCTGCTCGTCGATCTCGATCAGTGGGTGCACGCGGGCACTGAACCGCCGCAGTCACGGTATCCGTTGCTGTCGCGTCGCGAGCTCGTGCCGCTCGAGGCGCTGCGTCCGCCGTCAGTCCCATCACTCGGCTGGCCAGCCTACATGCCGCGCGTGTGGCAGATGGATTTCGGCGCCGACTATCAGCGGACCCGGGTCATCACGAACGAGCCGCCGCGCCTCGGTGCGGCGCTGCCGATCCTGGTGCCGCAGGTGGACGCGGACGGCAACGACGTCGGCGGCGTGCGACTGCCGGAGGTTGCGGTGCCGCTCGGGACCTACACCGGGTGGAACGTCGAGTTCCCGTCGCTGAAAGGCCTGCGTTATCTCGCCGGGTTGATCGGATCATTCGAGCCGTTCGCGCGGACGCGGGCGGTTCGCGAGGCGATGCACGACTCGCGGCCGTCGATCGAGGAACGCTACGCGAGTCGCGACGCCTATCTCAATCGCGTGAAAGCGGCGGCCGACGACCTCGTCCGCTCGCGCCTGATGCTCGCGGCCGATGTCCCGTCGGTCGTCGCGCGCGCGCAGCAGATGTGGGAAGCAATCGTCAATCGTGAATAGTGAATCGTGAGTCGTGAATCAGGTTCTGGCGGCGCAGCATTCACGATTCACGATTGGCTATTCACGATTGGCTATCACGATTGCTCAAACGGCAGTCGCGGCTGCGGCTCGATGGTGTCGATCAGCGTGTCGGTGAAATTGTGCACGCTGACGCCGAGCAGGCGCACGGGGCGCCGGCCGGCTTCCGTCTTGTCCAGCAGGAGCACGGCGCGGGCGACGATCGCCGACTCGTCGCGCGTGGGCGCGTCGGAGTGGCTCCGGGTGATCGTCGTGAAGTCGTTGTAGCGCACCTTGATCGTCACCGTCCGCGCAAACAGTTCGCGGCGGGCGAGCCAGGCGGCGGCATCGCTGGCCATCGCGCTGATCTCACCGGCAATCTCGGCGACGTCGGTGAGGTCGCGCGCGAACGTGTTCTCGCTGCCGGACGATTTCGGTTCGTGCTCCGAGACGACCGGCCGGTCGTCGATGCCGTGGGCGAGTTGTTCGAGCCATTCGGCGAGCGACCCGACGGCTTCGCGGAGCATCGCCCGATCGGCTGTACGGATGTCGATTAGCTTGTCAATGCCGCGCGCCCGCAGCTTGCCGGCGGTCACCGGCCCGACGCCCCAGAGCGCGTCGACCGGTAATCCGTGCAGGAACTGCTCGACCCGCTCCGGCGCGATCACCGTCAGCCCGTCCGGTTTCTGCCAGCCCGACGCAATCTTCGCCAGGAACTTGTTGGGCGCGACGCCGGCCGACGCGGTCAGCCCGGTGCGAACGCGGATCTCCTCCTTCAGCCGCCGCGCCACCGTCATGCCGAGCGTCTCACCCCAGGCGTTCTCGGTGACATCGAGGTAGGCCTCGTCGAGCGACAACGGCTCGACGAGCGGCGTTACGCTCCGGAACAGGTCGAATACCTGCCGCGACACGTCCCGGTACTTCGTGAAATCGGGGTGGACGATGACGAGCGCGGGGCAGAGGCGGACGGCCCGGGCCATGGGAATCGCCGAACGAACCCCGTACTGCCGCGCCTCGTAGCTGGCGGCGGCCACGACACCCCGCTTGTCCGGGTCGCCACCCACTGCCACCGGTTTCCCGCGCAGTTCGGGGCGGTCGCGCTGCTCGACGGACGCGTAGAAGGCGTCCATGTCGACGTGCAGGATGCGTCTCATCGCGCCAAGGGGGGCACGGGGAAGGGCACGAAAGGGGGCAGGGCTGTCTCAGGCACGCGCGAGAAAGCTCCAGCCCTTCCGATTGATTCCTCCACCCTGAGACAGCCCCGCCCCCTATCGTGCCCTTCCCCCTAAACCCCCGTACTGCCGAATCCGCCCCGTGTCGCCTCCTGAATCGTCTCGACTTCCTGCCACGTCACACGAGGTGCAGGGAGGATAATGCCCTGCGCCAGCCGGTCGCCCCGGCTGACCCGTACGTCCGAGTCCGTAATATTCAGCACCTGGATCTGTACTTCGTCGGCCGGGCCGTTGTAATCCGGGTCGATGACGCCGACGCCGTTGGCGACCATCAGCCCACGCTTGAGTGGGCTGCTGCTTCGGGCGAAAATCGCGAGGAAGTGTCCGGTGGGGACCTCGATCACGAGGCCCGTCCGGACGAGCGCAATGCGGCCCGGCGGCACCGTCAGGTCATGTGACGCGGCGAGATCGAATCCCGCCGATTCATCAGTTCCGTAGGTAGGGAGGGAGACAGTGGAGTCGAGCCGTCGAATCTTGAGCCGCATCGGGGCAGCATACCTCGTCACTGCAGCGCTGCTCGTGGCGGTGTGCACCGCCTGGGCGCAGGCGCCGGCACCCGTGGCGGCTCGCGCCGCCGACGCCGCGCCGCTCCCGCTCGATCCGGCGATCAAGACCGGAACCCTGCCGAACGGCCTCACCTATTTCGTCCGCCGCAACGCGCGGCCGGAGAAGCGCGTGCTGCTCCGGCTCGTGGTGAAGGCGGGCTCGACCGACGAAGCCGACGACCAGCGCGGGCTCGCGCACATGCTCGAGCACATGAACTTCAACGGCAGCGCGCACTTCAAGCCCGGCGAGCTGGTCAGCTACCTGGAATCAATCGGCGCGCGCTTCGGCCCGCACGTCAACGCGTATACGAGCTTCGACGAGACGGTGTACATGCTCGACGTGCCGACCGACCGTGACGGCGCGATCGCCCGCGGTTTCGACGCGCTGAGCGACTTCGCCGGCGGTGCCACGCTCGACACCAAGGAGATCGACAAGGAACGCGGCGTCGTCATCGAGGAGTGGCGCGGGCGGCTCGGCGCGGGGACGCGGCTGCAGCAGCCGCAGATGGACGCCGTGTTCGGCGCCGATTCGCGCTACGCGCAGCGGGTGCCCATCGGCACGCCCGAAATCCTCCGCACGTTCAAGCCGGAGCGCCTGCGGCAGTTCTACCGTGAGTTCTACCGGCCGGATCACATGGCCGTCGTGGTGGTCGGCGACATCGATCCCGCGGCAATGGAAGCGCTGATCAGGAAGGACTTCGCGCCGCTGAAGGCCCAGGGCAAGGCGAAGTACCCGTCGACGGCGATCGCGTCGCATGCCGACACCCGCTACGTCTCGTTGTCGGATCCGGAGGCGCAGGGCTCGTCTGTCTCGATCATCCACAAGCACCCGCTTCAACAGCTGCGGACCGCCGCCGATTACCGCCGGTCGCTCGCCCGCAGCCTGCTGCACCAGATGCTGAACGCGCGGTTCGCCGAGATTTCCCGCCGGCCGGATGCGCCGTTCCTCGGCGCCGGCTCCGACGACGACACGTTCGGGCGTACGGTGGAGGCGTTTTCGGTGTCGGCGCGTGTCGCCGATGGCGGCATCGAGAAGGGGTTGTCGGCGCTCGCCGTGGAACTGGCGCGCGTCCGTCAGTTCGGGTTCGGCCAGTCGGAGCTCGATCGCGCCAAGGCGCGGACGATCGCGTCCTACGAGCGGGCGTACAACGAACGCGACAAGGCGGAGAGCGGCGGCTACGCGTCCGAGCTGATCACCTACTACCTCACGGGTGAGGCCGCTCCCGGGATCGAAGCGGAGCTGCAGTTGACGCGCCGCCTGCTGCCGACGATCACCGCCGACGAGATCAGCGCGATGGCGCGGACGCTCGTCTCCGATCAGAACCGCGTCGTCATCGCCACCTCGCCACAGAAGGACGGCCTCGCGTCCGTCTCGCAGCAGCAGTTGCAGGCCGCCGTGCACGCCGGTGAACAGCAGCAGGTCACGGCGTGGAAGGACGAAGTCTCGGGCCGCGAGCTGCTCGCGCAGAAGCCGAAGCCCGGAACGATTACCGCGCGGCGCGAGATCCCGGAAATCGGGGTGACGGTGCTCACGCTGTCGAACGGCGTCGAGGTGTGGCTGAAGCCGACCGACTTCCGCAACGACCAGGTGATGTTCACGTCGTACGCCCGCGGCGGCACGTCGGTCGCCTCGCGGGAGGAATACCTGGACGCGGCGTTCAGCACGTCGCTCGTCGGAATGGCCGGCGTCGGCGGCCTGAATCCGATCGACCTCGGCAAGCTGCTGGCGGGCCATATCGCCAACGCCTCGGCCTACGTCTCCGACTACACCCACGGGATCACCGGCACGAGCACGCCGAAGGATCTGGAAATCGCGCTCCAGCTCGCGTACCTGTCGTTCACGGCGCCCAATCAGGACCCGTCGGCGTTCGACCTGATGAAGCGCCGCCTCGAGGCGAGCATCGCCAACCGGGAGCAGAACCCGGGCGCGGTGTTCGGCGATCGGGTCCGCAGCGTCAACACGCTGAACCACTACAGCACGCAGCCGCTCACCGCCGAGGAGATTGCCAGGCTCAATCCCGAGCGCATGCTGGCGTTCTACAAGAGCCGGTTTTCGAACGCGGCGAACTTCACGTTCTTCTTCGTCGGCGCGTTCAAGGTGGACGACGTGGCGCCGCTCATCGCCACCTACATCGGCGGCTTGCCGTCACGCGGGAGCGCCGATACGAAATTCGGTGACATGCACCTGCAGTTCCCCGGGGCGGTGCAGCGCGAGACGGTGAACAAGGGTCGCGAGCCGCGCAGCCAGACGGTGATCAGCTTCTTCGCGAACACCGGGCTCGACGAGCTCGAAGTGCATCGCCTTCGCGCGGCGACCTCGGTGCTCGAGAACCGGCTCCGCGACATCCTGCGCGAAGACATGGGCGGTACCTACTCGGTCGGCGTCGGCTACTCGGACACCACGCCGGACCCGGGGTACGGCACGACGGTGGTGCAGTTCGGCAGCGCCCCGGAGAACGTCGAGAAGCTGACCACCGCAGTGATGACCGAGCTCGATCGACTGCGCCGCGACGGGCCGAGCGCCGCCGACGTCGACAAGGTCAAGCAGGCGGAGAAGAACGATCTGCGCACGTCGATGCGACAGAACGGCTACTGGCTGAACTCGCTGCAGACGGCGCATCTGCTCGGCCGCGATCCGAAGCGCATTGCCCAGCGCATCGAGCGCGCCGAATCGTTGAACGTCGAGAACGTCCACGAGGCGTTCAGGAAGTACTTCCCCGCCGATCGCTACACGGTCGTCACGCTGATGCCGGAAGCGGCGCCGGCGAAGACGGCGTCAGCGAAACCGTAACCACGAAGGTTGGGACACGGAGTTCACGGAGACACGCATTGATCCGTGTCCTCCGTGTTGGTGCCTCCGTGGTGATGGAGAAGGCGCAGCCGGTATACTGACTGCTTCGCGATGCAATACATCTACACGATGAAGGGTCTCGGGAAGGTGCATCCTCCCGACACCGTCGTTCTCAAGGACATCTGGCTCTCGTTTCTTCCTGGCGCCAAGATCGGCGTGCTTGGTCTCAACGGCGCGGGCAAGAGCTCGGTGCTGAAGATCATGGCGGGCGAGGACACCGAGTTCGTCGGTGAAGCCTTCGCCGCCGACGGCATCACCGTCGGATTTCTGCCGCAGGAGCCGCGGCTCGACGCCAGCAAGGACGTCAAGGGCAACGTCGAGGAAGGCGTCGCCGCGACCAAGGCGCTGCTCGATCGCTACGACGAGCTGAACATGAAGCTCGGCGAGGACCTTGCGCCCGAGGAGATGGACAAGGTCCTCGAGGAGCAGGGGCGGCTTCAGGATCGCATCGATGCCACCAATGCGTGGGACATCGATTCGCAGCTCGAGCTGGCGATGGACGCGCTGCGCTGTCCGCCGCCGGACGCCGACGTCACGACGCTCTCGGGCGGCGAGCGGCGCCGCGTGGCGCTGTGCCGCCTGCTGCTGAAGGCGCCCGACCTGCTGCTGCTCGACGAACCGACGAATCACCTCGACGCCGAATCGGTCGCCTGGCTCGAACGGTTCCTCAAGGAGTACAAGGGCACGGTCGTCGCCGTCACCCACGATCGCTACTTCCTCGACAACGCCGCCGAGTGGATTCTCGAGCTCGATCGGGGCTCCGGCATTCCCTGGAAGGGCAACTACTCGTCCTGGCTCGATCAGAAGCAGCAGCGACTCGCGCAGGAGGAGAAGTCCGAGACGAAGCGGCAGAAGACGCTGCAGCGCGAGCTCGAATGGATCCGGATGTCGCCGCGGGCGCGCCAGTCGAAGGGCAAGGCCCGCCTCAACGCCTACGAACAGCTGCTCAACGAGGACACCGCGCAGAAGCTCGAGCAGGTCGAAATCTACATTCCGCCTGGCCCGCGCCTCGGCGACGTCGTGGTCGAAGCGCGCGGCGTGCGGAAGGCCTACGGCGATCTGCTGCTGTTCGACGATCTGAACTTCACACTGCCGCGCGGCGGCATCGTCGGCGTCATCGGCCCGAACGGCGCCGGCAAGACGACGCTGTTCCGGATGATCACCGGGCAGGAGAAGCCCGACGCCGGCACCCTGCGCCTCGGCGAGACCGTGCAGCTTGGCTACGTCGATCAAAGCCGCGACGCGCTCAGTCCGAACAAGAGCGTGTGGGAAGAGATCACCGGCGGCGAGGACGAGCTCGAGGTCGGCAAGCGCAAGGTGGCATCGCGTGCCTACGTTTCCTGGTTCAACTTCAAGGGCGCACAACAGCAACGCAAGGTCGGGACGCTGTCGGGCGGTGAGCGGAACCGCGTCCACCTCGCCAAGCTGCTGCAGCGGGGATCGAACCTGCTGCTGCTCGACGAGCCGACCAATGACCTTGACGTCGACACGCTGCGCGCGCTCGAGGAAGCGCTCCTGAACTACGCCGGCTGCGCCGTCGTCATCAGCCACGACCGCTGGTTCCTCGACCGCATCGCCACGCACATGCTGGCGTTCGAAGGGGAGAGCCAGGTCGTCTGGTTCGAGGGCAACTATCAGGACTACGAGGCGGATCGGAAACGGCGGCTCGGCGCGGATGCCGACACACCGCACCGCATCAAATACCGGAAGCTGACGCGGTAGATTTTTGATCTTTGATTTTTGATTTGTGATTGCCGTGAACCGAAAGATCGAAAATCAGCAATCAACAATCGCATGATGGAGGCCCCATGACTCCGGATCAGGCCAAGACGATCGCCGAGTACTTCGCCGGAATGATGGACAGCGAAGGGAAGACCACCACGAAGGTGCTGAAAGCGGTGCCCGACGACCGGCGCGATTACAAGCCGGACGACAAGTCGCGCACGGCATGGGAGCTTGCCACGCACGTGGCCACCGCGGACCTGTGGTTCATCGACAGCATCTGCGACGGCGCGTTCGTCTGGGATCCCGAAGGCGAGAAGAAGATGACCGCCGCGTTTCAGTCGATCGACGATGTCGTGGAGTTCTACAAGCGCGAGTTCCCGAAGCGCATCGAGCGCCTGCGGACGACTCCCGGCGAGCAGCTGGCGAAGGAGATCGATTTCTTCGGCATGATGAAGCAGCCGGCGATCATGTTCCTCGGGATGGCGAACAATCACGGCATTCACCATCGCGGTCAGCTCGCGGCGTACCTGCGCGCGATGGGGTCGAAGGTGCCGTCGCTCTACGGCGGCAGCGCCGACGAGCCGTTCCAGGCGTCTGCCGCCAATTAGCGATTCGTGATTCGCGAGTGGTGATTCGTTGGTGATCTGCGACGGGCGAATGGTGAAGTATCGGTGATCGATCAATCGGCGATTGTGCTGCGCAATCACCCATAGTTCACCGATCGGCAATCGTCGATCGTCAACGAATCACTAATCACGAATCACTAATCGCCAATGTTCCCAGACCTGCGTAGTTTCATCGACCGGCTCCGCCGTGACGGCGACATCGTCACGGTGGACGCTCCGGTCGACGCCAGGCTCGAAGTCGCCGAGATCCACCGGCGGGTGATCGCCGCCGGCGGCCCGGCGCTCCTCTTCACCAACGTCAAAGGCGCGAAGTTCCGGCTCGTCACCAACCTTTTCGGTACCGCCCGGCGCGCCGAGCTCGCGTTCGGCGAGCGGCCGGTGCGGCTGATCAAGCGCGTCGTCCATCTCGCCGAGACGCTGCTGCCGCCGACGCCAGCGAAGCTATGGGGCGCGAGAGATGTCGGTCGCGAGCTGCTTCGCGTCGGCATGCGCCGCGCGACGAAAGGTCCCGTCACCGAACGCGTCACCGCCGACGTGCGGCTCGACCAGCTACCGATCATCACGTCGTGGCCGGAGGACGGCGGCCCGTTCGTCACGCTTCCGCTCGTTTACACCACGCATCCCGAGAAGCCCGGACACAACCTCGGGATGTATCGGATGCACGTCTACGACGCGCACACGACCGGCATGCACTGGCAGATCGGCAAGGGCGGCGGTTATCACTATGCGGTCGCCGAAGCGCGCCACGAGCCGCTGCCAGTGACGGTATTCCTCGGCGGGCCGCCGGCGCTGATCCTGTCGGCGATTGCGCCGCTGCCAGAGAACGTTCCCGAGCTGATGCTGGCGTCGCTCATCGCCGGCGAACGGCTGCCGCAGGTGCACGGGGTCGGCAAGCACCCGCTGATCGCCAACGCCGAGTTCGCGCTGATGGGCGAGGTGGCCCCCGGCGTCCGCCGCCCCGAAGGGCCATTCGGCGATCACTACGGGTATTACTCGCTGCAGCACGACTATCCGGTGTTCGACGTGCAGCGCCTCGCGCATCGAGCCGACGCGATCTACCCGGCCACCGTCGTCGGCAAGCCGCGGCAGGAAGACTTCTTCATCGGCGATCTCCTGCAGGAACTGCTCTCGCCGCTGTTTCCCCTCGTCATGCCTGCCGTCCAGGGGCTGTGGTCGTACGGTGAGACCGGCTATCACTCGCTGAGCGCGGCGATCGTCAAGCAGCGCTACAAGCGCGAGGCGATGGCCAGCGCATTTCGGATTCTCGGGGAAGGGCAGCTCTCCCTGACGAAGTTCCTGCTGGTGACCGATCGGCCGGTGGACCTGAAGAATTTCCGCGCGACGTTCGAGCACGTGCTCGCACGCACCCGGCCTGAGACGGATCTCTACGTGTTCTCGAACCTGTCGATGGACACGCTCGATTACACCGGCCCCACGGTCAACGAAGGATCGAAAGGGGTGTGGCTCGGTCTCGGCGATCCGGTCCGCGAGCTGCCGCGCCAGTTCAACGCCGCCGACGTCCCCTCTGGCGTCACCGACGTGCGCGTTTACTGCGGCGGCTGCCTCGTCGTCGGCGCGCCGGCGTATGCGGCGGAGCCCGGGGCGCCAGGCCGGATCGCCGCCCACCCGGCCTTTGCCGGCTGGCCGCTCGTGGTGCTCACCGACGATGCGGCGCGCGCGGCGCGCAGCGACATGAACTTCCTGTGGACGACGTTCACGCGGTTCGAGCCGGCCGCCGACATCCACTCGGCAGACCGGCGCATCGTCCGCAACCACATCTCCTATCGCGGGCCGATCGTCATCGACGCCCGGATGAAACCGTGGTACCCCAAGGAATTGTCGGCCGACGACGCCACGGCGGCACTCGTCACCAGACGGTGGGCCGAGTACTTTCCTTCCGGCACCATCGCGATGGGTGATGCGGAGAGGGCGCATCTCGACTGAGCGCCATACGCGAACGGACGTGTTATCGTATAGTGATACGATAAACCCGTGAGCAAGCACGCGATCTCCGTCACGCTCGGGGCCGACAACCTCACCTGGCTCAAGGCACGCGTCGGCGCCACCGGCGCGCGGAGTGTGAGCGAGCTGCTCGATCGGCTGGTCACCGACGCGCGGACCCGCGGCTCGCTCGGGCCGGTGCGGTCGGTCGTCGGTACGATCGATCTCGACCCGAGCGATCCGCTGCTCGACGATGCGGATGCGGCGGTGGCGGCGCTGTTCGAGCGGTCGATCGGCCGGCCGATGGTGGTGAAGGAGACCGCGACCACGTCGTACGGGTCGCGGCGCGGATCGCGGAAGCGCACCGGTGGCTGACGCCCACGCGGCGGTAACCGACACCCATCCGCTCCTGTATCACGCCGCCGGCGGTCGCGGGCTGAGCCCGAAGGCCGCGGCGGCGTTCACCCGTTGTGAAGCGCGTGAGTTCGTCATCTACGTGCCGGCGGCGGTGATGTGGGAGTGCAGCCTGCTGGCGCGGGTCGCCCGCATCAATCTGCGGCGGACCGTGCGGTCGTTTTTCGACGATCTGTTCACCAACCCGGCCTATCAGCCGCTCGACCTCAATCCCGAGCAGATCTACCTCGCCGACGACTTGCGCTTCACCCGCGACCCGTTCGACGCGCTGATTTGCGCCGCCGCGCAGTCGTTGACCCTGCCGCTCCTCACGCGCGACGGGACCATCCGCGATTCCGGGACGGTCAAGATCCTGTGGTAAGCCCCGCGCCCTGACCGCGTTTCATGGCAGAATGCCGCTCCCGCGGTCCTATGTCCGACGCCCAGCTTCAGGTCACCGATCTCCAGGGACGCCGCACCGTCCCCATCGCCAAGCCGCTCTTCACCATCGGCCGGCGGACCGCTGCCGATCTGCAGATCGCCAGCACCGACGTGTCGCGCGACCATGCCGAGATCGCGCGCGAGGGCAGCGTGTTCCTGCTGCGCGACCGCGGGTCGCGGTATGGCACCTTCGTCAACGGTGAGCCGGTCACCGAGCGGGCGCTCGTCGACGGCGATCGCATCCGCCTGGGGCGCACGGACCACGTCGAACTGGTGTTCCAGGCGCACGGTGACGACAGCACCGGCCTGCGCAGCAGTTCGTCGGACGTCACCGATCTGCGGCAGATGGCGGCGATTCTCAACGGGCTGCGGGCGCTCGGGTCCGGCCGCGTGCTCGACGAGGTGCTGACGCTCGTCATCGATTCCGCGCTGGAAGTGACCAAGGCCGAGCGCGGCTTCATCATGCTGGCCAACGCCGCTGGCGAGCTCGAATTCAAGACGGCGCGGGCCCGCGGTCAGGTGACGCTGCCCGGGACGTCGTTCACCACCAGCGCCAAGATTCCGCGCGAGGTGTTCCGCACCGGCCGCAGCCAGTTGGTGGGCGACCTCATGGACGCCGATATGGCGCCCGCGCACGACGGCACGATCGCGATCGGCATCCGCCATGTCGTCTGCGTGCCGCTGGTCGTCACGCCGATGGCCAGCCAGGGTGGCGAGGCCTCGGAGCACCGCGTGATCGGCGTCCTGTATCTCGACGGGCGCGAGCGGGCGCGGATGCTGTCCCCGGCGATGCAGGCGTCGATCGAAGCGTTCGCGACGCAGGCCGGCCTGGCCATCGAAAGCGCGCGGCTGTACGCGGAATCAGCGGAAAAGGCGCGCATCGACCGCGATCTGCGCGTCGCCGCCGACATCCAGCGCGCGTTGCTGCCGGAGTCCGCCTACGAGGGATGCGGCTGCACGCTCGCCGCGTCGACGCTGCCGTGCCGGACGATTGGCGGCGACTTCTTCGATTACGTCGAGATGCCGGACGGCTGCGTCGCGTTCGCGCTCGGCGACGTCGCGGGCAAAGGGCCGCCGGCGGCGCTGCTGGCGGCGACGGCACAAAGCCACTTCGTCGCCCACGTTCCGGTCAGCACCGATCCCGCCGACGCCCTGGCGCGCATCAACAAGGCGCTGCTGCGCCGGGCCGTCGAAGCGCGGTTTGCGACGATGTTCATCGGGGTGATCGGGAGTAACGGGGTGCTGCGGTACTCCAATGGCGGCCAGGAGCCGCCGGCCCTGGTGACACGTCGCGGCATCGAGTGGCTGGAGACCGGCGGGCCGGTCGTCGGCCTGCTCGATTTCGCCACCTACGAATGCGGCTCGGCGACGCTCGAGGCCGGCGATCTCGTCGTGGTCTGCAGTGACGGCGTCACCGAAGCGCGGAACATGGCGGGGGAGGAATTCGGCCGCGAACGGCTCGTCGCGGCGCTGGACGGCGTGCACGGCGCGGCGGCCGACGCCGTGCTGGACCGCGTGACCAGCGCCGTCCGGATGTTCGCGGAAGGTGCGGCGCAGGCCGACGACATCACCGTCCTGGTACTCACCCGGCACCCGGCCGCACTATAATCCGCCGACCGGCCCAACTGTCCGTGGAGGACCCATGCAGCTCGAAGAACGGCAATCCGGCGACGTGACCATTGTGCGCGTTACCGGCGATATCACCCTGAACAAAGGCGGCGACGTCCTCCTGAAGGACAAAATCCAGAGCCTGGTGCAGCAGGATCGCAAGAAGATCGTCCTCGATCTCGGCAACGTGTCGTATGTGGACAGCGCCGGGCTCGGCCAGCTCGTACAGGTCTACGCGACGACCAAGAACCACGGCGGCGCGCTCAAACTGATCAACCTGACGAAGCGGCTGAAGGACCTGCTCGTCGTGTCGAAGCTGCTGACGGTGTTCGACAGCTTCGACAGCGAGGCCGAGGCCGTGTCCAGCTTCGGCGCGACGGTCTAGGCGCAGGCGGGGGGCTAATTGAGCGCGTGCGGAACGGCGAGCGTGAACGGCGCGATGATCGCGTCGAAGCGGTCGCCGTTTTCCGTCACCATCTGGTAGCTGCCGTGCATTGAGCCGACCTTCGTCTTGAGCGGGCAGAAGCTGGTGTACTCGAACGATCCGCCGGGCGCCAGCACGGGCTGCTCGCCGATCACGCCGGGACCCTTCACCCGCTCCACCTCGCCGTCGGCGTTGGTGATGATCCACTCGCGCGAGATCAGCTGCGCCTTTTCGATTCCCACGTTGTGAATGTGGACGTGATATTGGAAGACGTAGGTGTTGTCGCGCGGCGAGCTGCGCTCGGGGTCGAATTCGCTCCGGACCTGGACCCGGATGCCGCGCGTCGTAGTATCACTCATACCAATCGTGTGTCCTGAAGCGTGAATCGTGAACCCGGCCCTGTGCCGGTCACTCGCGGTTCGCGATTCACAGTTCTTGATTGTAACCATGGCAGGTCCTCTGAGCCTCGGCGGTCGCGGAACCGGCGAACACGTACGGCGTAGTACAGTTCACGCACGCTCGATGGAGTCCCAGAAGAAGAAAGTGTCCGCCTCCGCCGCGTGGCGCGAAGCGCGCGAGCTGGTCTGGGTACACCGCCGCCGCCTCACCCTCGGGCTCGCCCTGATGCTGATCAGCAGGCTCGCCGGCCTGGTGCTTCCGGCATCGTCCAAGTGGCTGATCGACGAGGTGGTCGGCAAGCACCGCACCGATTTACTGCTGCCGATCGCCCTCGCCGCGGGCGCCGCCACCGTCGTGCAGGCGGTGACCTCGTTCGCCCTGTCGCAGATTCTCGGCGTCGCGGCGCAGCGGGCGATCACCGACATGCGCAAGCGCGTCCAGGCGCAGGTCATGCGGCTGCCGGTGCGCTACTTCGACTCCACGCAAACCGGTGTCCTGGTGTCGCGCATCATGAGCGATGCCGAAGGGTTGCGGAATCTCGTCGGCACCGGCCTGGTGCAGCTCGCCGGCGGCCTGGTCACCGCCGTGCTCGGCCTCGGCGTGCTGTTCTGGCTGAACTGGGGCCTGACGGTCATCACCATCCTGGTGCTCGCGGCGTTCGGCGGCGGGATGGCCTACGCCTTTCGCACGCTGCGGCCGCTGTTCCGCGAACGCGGGAAGATCAACGCCGAAGTCACCGGGCGACTCACCGAGGCGCTCGGCGGCATTCGCGTGGTGAAGTCGTACACGGCGGAGAAGCGCGAGGAGATCGTTTTCACCAGGGGCGCGCACCGGCTGTTCCGGAACGTCGCCAAGTCGATGACCGGCGTTTCGGCGACGACCGCCGGCAGCACGGTGATCGTCGGCATCATCGGCATCCTGATGATCTGGCTGGGCGGCCGCGACATCCTCGCCGGCCGGATGACGCTCGGCGATCTGATGATGTACATCTTCTTCATCGGCCTGGTCGCGGCGCCGCTCGTCTCGATCGCGTCGATTGGGACGCAAATCACCGAAGCCTTCGCCGGCCTCGATCGGATCCGCGAGCTCCTCGACATGAAGACCGAAGTCGACGAAGACGCGGCGCGCGCCGAAGTCGATCGCCTCAACGGCGACGTGACGTTCGAGAACGTCTGGTTCGAGTACAACCCCGGCCAGCCGGTGTTGCGCGGCGTCTCGTTCCACGCCGCCGCCGGTACGACGACGGCGCTGGTCGGATCGAGCGGTTCGGGGAAGAGCACCCTCATCAGCATCGTGATGGCGTTCAACCGTCCGGCCGAGGGGCGCGTCCTCATCGACGGCCGCGACCTGGCGACCCTGCGGCTGGCCGACTACCGCAAGCAGCTCGCGTCGGTGCTGCAGGAGAACTTCCTGTTCGACGGCACGATCACCGAGAACGTCGGCTACGCGCGGCCCGGCGCGACGCTCGCGGAGATCAAGGAGGCGTGCCGCATCGCCCACTGCGACGAGTTCATCTCGCAGTTCCCGGAGGGCTACGACACGATCGTCGGCGAGCGCGGCATCAAGCTCTCGGGCGGCCAGCGGCAGCGCGTGTCGATCGCCCGCGCCATCCTGGCCAACCCGCGCATCCTGATCCTCGACGAAGCGACGTCGAGTCTCGACAGCGAGAGCGAGCAGATGATTCAGGACGGCCTGCGCCGGCTGCGATCGGGACGGACGACCTTCGTCATCGCGCACCGGCTGTCGACCATCCGCAGCGCCGATCAGATCCTGGTGCTCGAGGCGGGGCAGATCGTCGAGTCGGGCACCCACGACCAGCTGCTGGCGCTGGACGGTCGCTACCGTCAGCTCTACGACAAACAGTACAAGTTCGAGGCGGATCGGTTCATCAACCCGGGCGAGGACTTCACGCCCGAGCCGGAGAAGCCGACGATGGCGCTGCCGCGCGTCGGCAGGGCCATTTGAGGACGCGATGCATCCAGGCAATTTGATCGAGGCGGTGTTGAGCGGCGTGGTCGGCGTGCGGCCGAAGCGGTCGCGGCGCGCGCTCCGGTTCCTCACCGGCCGCGGCGGCGGGTTCTGGTCGAACCCGCAAACGCTGCTGACCGCCGCCGGCGTCGCCTGGGGGATCTTCGAAACGTTGCAGACCAGGACCGACGGTACGGGTCAGGCCGGCGCGAACACTGCCGGTCCCGCCGCGGGACCGTTCGGCGTCTCGTCGAGCGGGCAATGGGGCGACGTCGGCGTGAGTGCATCGCCGAGCCAACCGCCAGCGGCCGGTAACGTCGTGCCACCGCCGCTGCCGCAAACCGGTCCCTCGGCGCCGGCGACGAGTTCGGCAACCGCAAGCTCGCCGGAGGCGCTGCGCATCGTGCGGCTCGCGATCTCCGCCGCGCATGCTGACGGCACCATGAACGAGCGCGAGCGCGCGGCGGTGGTGCAGCAGGCGGTCAAGGCCGGCGTCGGCGACATCGTCGAGCGAGAGCTCCAATCACCGCGACCGCTTGCCGAGATTCTCACCGGCGTCAGCGACGAGGCGACCGCCGCCACCCTCTACGTCCTCGCGTTCACGATTTTGCGGGCCGATGAACAGGTGACGGGAGCCGAGCGTATCTATCTGGCGCAGCTGGCGAACGTGCTGCACCTCGACGCGGCGACCGTCGTCGCGCTCGAGCAGGATACGGGCGAGCGGATCGACGCGCTCGGTGACCAGGGTCAGTTCGGCGGATAGGAGACAGGCGCAGATGCAGCAGTGGTACATGGCTATCGGCGGACACCAGGTCGGACCGGTGTCGCAGGACGACGTGATCACGAACCTGCGGAACGGCACGATCGACGGCAACACGCTCGTGTTCTCCGCCGGCATGACGAACTGGACGCCGCTCAAGGACGTGCCGCAGCTTGCGGTGTACCTGCGCCAGCCATCGGGTGGCGCGCCCGCCGCGGCGCCGCCACCGAACATTCCCGGCCGCCAGGCCCACGAGATTGATTTCCGCATCGTCGGCAGCGAGATGCAGTTCGTCGAGGTGGAGCTCGATCCGGGTGAAAGCGCCGTCGCGGAAGCCGGGTCGATGATGTACATGACCCCCGGGATCCAGATGGAGACGGTGTTCGGCGACGGCAGTCAGCAGCAGGGGCGGGGCATCATGGGCGCGCTGCTCGGCGCCGGCAAGCGGCTGATCACCGGGGAAAGCCTGTTCATGACAATCTTCACGAACCAGGGCGGCGGCAAGCAGCAGGTGGCCTTTGCCGCGCCCTATCCCGGGAAGATTCTGGCGATGGACCTGAAGCAGATGGGCGGCGAGCTGATCTGCCAGAAGGATGCGTTCCTGTGCGCGGCGCGCGGCGTGTCGATCGGCATCGCCTTCCAGCGGAAGATCGGCGTGGGGTTGTTTGGCGGCGAAGGGTTCATCATGGAACGCCTCAACGGTGATGGGCTCTGTTTCATTCACGCCGGCGGCACGGTCACGCCGATCGATCTGCAGGCGGGGCAGACGCTCCGCGTCGACACCGGATGCCTGGTGGCGCTCCAGCCGACCGTGACCTACGACATCCAGTTCGTCGGCAAGGTGAAGACGGCGCTCTTCGGCGGTGAAGGCGTATTCTTCGCCACGCTCTCCGGCCCCGGACGCGTCTGGCTGCAGTCGTTGCCGTTCAGCCGTCTCGCCGATCGCATCTACAAGGCGGCCCCAGCGGCGCGAGGGAATCGCGTCGAAGAGGGCTCGATTCTGGGCGGTCTGGGTGGCCTGATCGACGGAGACAACTAGTGGCGTCCGAGCAGACTTACGCCAATCACCGCCACCGTCCGATCGCCTGGAACATCACCTGGCTGGTCGGAGTCGTCACGCTCGTCGTGCTGGCCTGGCAGGCGGTGCGTGTGCCGTCGACGCCGACGATCGCGGTGGCCGTCCTCGCGCTGGTCGTGCTGGTCACGCTGACCCTGGTGCGGACGTTCGCGCTGACGTTGCAGAACCGGATCATCCGGCTGGAGATGCAGGTGCGTCTGGCGCGCGTCGGCCGCGATCGCGAGCTGGCGCGCCTGACGCTGCCGCAGGTGATCGCGCTGCGGTTCGCCTCCGATGCGGAACTGCCGGCGCTGGTCGACCGGGCGATCACCGAGCAGCTGCCGCCGGATCAGATCAAGCGCGCCGTCACCAGCTGGCAGGGTGACTTCCTGCGCACGTAGCATGACGCCGGATGACCGCCAGGAGTTCCTGAAGATTCTTCACGCACACGCCCAGACGATTGCCGTGTGCGAAGCGTGCGCCGCCACGACGCGCGATCTCGCGACCGAGGTCGCGCGCGGCGGCACGCCGACTCGCGACGACCTCGTGCAGACGATTGGCGAGGCGGAGCGCGTGCTGGCCGAGCTCGTGGCCGTGCGGCGCGAGGTCGAACGCCTCATCCTCACCCTGAGCTGAGCTGCTGATTTGTAATCGGACCTGCGCAAATCGTCGGCTGCTCACCTCGGCAGTATTGCGGAACGTGCGAATCGTCGAATGATTTCCAGTTGTGCACGAGGTACTCCGATTGCGCTAGGATGCTCGCGCCTCTACGGCGTGACCCCCCAGTTAAAGGATGTGCCCGTGGGACCCGTGGTCGTTGTCGGTGCGCGCCGCCTGAAAGCCGCGGCGTGCGCGCTGTCTGTCTTGTTCGGTGCGATCGGCTCGGCTGCCGGAGCGACGTTGACCGTCCCCGCAGGCGGTGATCTCCAGTCCGCGCTGAATACGGCTCAGCCCGGGGATACGATCAATCTCGCAGCAGGCGCGACCTACACTGGCAACTTCCGGCTGCCGGTGAAGACCGGCGACGCCGTCATCACGGTGCAGACCGACCTCGCGACTCCGCCGCCGAGCGGCACGCGCATCACGCCGGAGGCGGCCGCCAACTTCGCCAAGCTGAAGTCGCCGAACAGCAGCGCGGCACTCTCCACGGCCGACGCCGCGCATCACTGGCGCATCCAGGCGATCGAGTTCATGGCCAACGCCAACGGCGCCGGCGACATCATCAGCCTCGGCAGCGGCTCGCAGACGCAGACGTCGCAGATGCCGCACGACCTGGTGTTCGATCGCGTCTACGTGCACGGCGACGCGACCACCGGCCAGAAGCGCGGCATCGCGCTGAACAGCGGGTACACCGAGATCCGCAACAGCTACATCGCCGACATCAAGGGCACCAGCCAGGACACGCAGGCGATCTGCGGCTGGAACGGCACCGGTCCCTACGTCATCGAGAACAACTATCTCGAAGCCGCGGGTGAGAACGTGCTGTTCGGCGGCGCCGACGCGAACGTGTGGAGCCTGGTCCCGGCCGACATCACCGTCCGCGGCAACACGCTGTCGAAGCCGACCGCATGGCGGCAGCAGAAGTGGATGGTGAAGAACGCGTTCGAGTTGAAGAACGCGCGGCGCGTGCTCGTCGAGGGCAACGTCATCGAGAACGTCTGGAAGTCCGGCCAGAGCGGATTCGCGGTGGTGCTGACGCCGCGCAATCAGGACGGCAAGGCACCCTGGTCGCTGATCGAAGACGTCACCATCCGCAACAACATCGTCCGGCACGCCGGCGGCGCGTTCAACCTGTCCGGGTGGGACGACATCCAGTCCAGCCAGCAGATGCGCCGCGTGCAGATCGCCAACAACGTCGTCTACGACATCGACTCGTCGTGGGGCGGCGCCGGCATCTTCCTGCAGGTCGGGAATTCGCCAGGCGACGTCGTCGTCGAGCACAACACGGCGATCAACTCGGGGACCGTCGTGAACGTCTACGGGACGAAGAACGGCGCGCCGTGGATCATCGACGGGTTCGTGTATCGCGACAACCTGTCGCGCCACAACACCTACGGCGTGTTCGGCGACAGCCGCGGCTTCGGGCAGGGGGCGCTGAACGCCTACTTCGCCGACCTGATTTTCGCGCGCAACGTGCTGGCGGGCGGTGACGCGAACCGGTATCCGGCGGGCAACTACTTTCCGTCAGTCGCCGACTTCGATGCGGGATTCGTCAACGTCGCCGGAGAAGACTTCACGCTCACTGCCGGCAATCCGTTCCGCACGCTCGGCACCGACGGCACCGCGGTCGGCGCGGATGTGCCGAGAGTGACCGCGGCGGTCCGCGGCGTGCCCGCTCCGGCTCCGGGTTCGGCCACCGCGCCGACACCAGGCAGCAGCTCGACCGGCGAGACCGCTGTCTGCCGCACCGGCCAGAACTGCGGCGGCCTCGCGCCGTACAGCCGCCAGCGCCACTGAGACCATTGTTGATTTTTGATCTTTGATTTTTGATTGCTCGACCGAGCAATCAAATCAAAAATCAAAAATCAGAGATCAATAATGGTCTGATGCGTACGCCCGTTACGCTCGTAACGGGCGCCGGCGGCGAGATCGGCCATGGCCTGATCACGCGCCTTGCCAGTGCCGGCCGCCCGATCGTTACCGTCGACATCGCCCCGCTGGAACCGGCGCTCGGCCGTCTCGTGCTGCGTGAGTTCACCGGCTCGATTACCGACGGACCGCTGCTCGAACGCGTGCTCGCGCAGTTCGAGGTCGACCTCGTCTTTCATCTCGCCGCGCTGCTCTCCACACGCTCGGAGTTCACGCCCACCACCGCCCATCAAGTCAACGTCGACGGCACGCTGACGCTGCTCGAATTCGCCCAGCACGAGGGCGAGTCGCACGGGCGTCCCGTCGTGTTCGTTTATCCATCGTCGATCGCCGCATATGGACTGCCGGACCTGGCGACCAAGATGCGCGAGGGCGCCGTTCGCGAAGACATCTGGAACACGCCGACGACGATGTATGGGTGCAACAAGCTGTATTGCGAGCACCTCGGCCGCTATTACGCGCGGCACTACAAGCAGCTCGCCGTTGATGCAACGCCGCGTGTCGATTTCCGCTGCCTGCGCTTTCCCGGGCTGATTTCGGCGGCGACGGTGCCCGCCGGCGGGACGTCGGACTACGCACCGGAGATGATTCACTGCGCCGCGAAAGGTGAGCGCTACGCCTGCTTCGTGCGCCCCGATACGCGGATTCCGTTCATGGCCATGCCCGATGCGATCGATGCGCTGATGCAGCTGGCGTCGGCGCCTCGCGCGTCGCTGACGCGGTCGGCCTATAACGTCTCGGCGTTCAACCCCGACGCCGAGGCCATTCACGACAAGGTCATCGCGGCATTCCCCGACGCGTCGATCGAGTGGGCGGTCGATCGCAAGCGTCAGGCGATCGTCGATTCATGGCCCTCCGACGTCGACGACACGGCGGCGCGCACCGACTGGGCGTTTGCCCCGCGGTTCGATTTCGCGCGGGCTTTCGACGAGTATCTGATTCCCGGAATCCGGCAACGGTACCGATCATGACCACACGCACACGCTGCCTTCTCGCGCTGCTGGCACTGCTCGGCCCGGTGTTCCTCCACGCGCAGGCCTCTCCCATGAACACGCTTGCAGAGCGATACGTGCGGCTGGTGCTGGCGCTCGGCCAGCACGACGCGGATTACGTCGATGCGTACTACGGTCCGCCCGAATGGCGGAAGCAGGCGGAGTCCGATAAGCGGCCGGTGACCGCGATCGCCGCCGATGCGGCGGCTCTCGCCAAGGACCTCGCGGCCGCAGCGCCGCCGCGATCGGCTGAAGAGATCGTCCGGCTGCGCCATGAGTACCTGACGCACCAGGTGAGCGCGCTCAGGACGCGCGCGGCGATGCTGTCCGGCACCAAGCTGACCTTCGACCAGGAATCGCAGGCGCTGTACGACGCCGTGGCGCCGACGCACACCGAAGCGGAGTTCCGCAAGGTGATCGACGACCTGGAGAAGCGGCTGCCCGGCTCCGGGCCGCTGTCGCAGCGCTTCGAGGCGTTCCGTCAGCGCTTCGTGATCCCGCGCGACCGGCTCGACGCGACGTTCAAGGCCGCGATCGCCGGGTGCCGTTCGCGCACGCTGCAGCACATCACGCTGCCGGCGGGTGAGAGCTTCAAGGTGGAGTACGTGACCGGCAAGAGCTGGAGCGGCTACAACTGGTATCAGGGGAACTACCACAGCCTGATCCAGGTCAACACCGACCTGCCGATCTACGTCGATCGCGCCGTTGACCTCGCGTGCCACGAAGGGTATCCCGGCCATCACGCCTACAACGTGCTGCTCGAGAAGAATCTCGTCCGCGATCGCGGCTGGATCGAGTTCACCGTCTACCCGTTGTTCTCGCCGCAGTCGCTCATCGCCGAAGGCTCGGCGAACTACGGCATCGAGGTCGCGTTCCCGCGCGACGAGCGGCTCAAATTCGAGCGCGAGTCGGTGTTTCCCGCCGCCGGTCTCAACCCCGCGGGCGCGGCGGAGTACTACGAGGTGCTGGCGCTTGCCGACAAGCTGTCGTACGCCGGCAATGAGGCGGCGCGCCGCTATCTGAACGGGCAGATCGACGCCAGGACCGCCGCGTCGTGGCTCGAAACCTACGGCATGTTCTCGGCGCCCCGCGCCGCGCAGCGGGTGAAATTCATCGAGCAGTACCGGAGCTACGTGATCAACTACAACCTGGGCAAGGACATGATCGCGCACTACATCGAAGGGCACGGCGGCACGGCTGCCAGCCCGCAGCGGCGCTGGGAACTGTTCGCGCAGCTGATTTCGTCGCCGCGGCTGCCGTCGGGGTTGAAGTGATCGCCGTCGCGATCGCGCAGCCGGGCGGACCCGAGGTGCTCCAGGCCGTCGAGCGCCCCGATCCGAAGCCCGGCCCGGGTGAGGTGTTGATCCGCGTGGCTGCGGCCGGCGTCAACCGGCCGGACGTCATGCAGCGGCAGGGCGGATACCCGCCGCCGAAAGGTGCGAGCGATCTGCCCGGGCTCGAAGTGGCCGGCACGATTGCCGGCGTCGGCCCCGGGACCACCGGATGGCGCGAAGGCGACGAGGTGTGTGCGCTGGTGGCCGGCGGCGGCTACGCATCGCTTTGCGTCGCGCCGGCGCCGCAATGCCTGCCGATCCCTCGCGGCATGGACGCCGTTACCGCCGCGGCGATTCCCGAAACGTTCTTCACCGTGTGGACGAATGTGTTCGACCGCGGCCGGCTGAAGGCAGGGGAGGACGCACTTTTCCACGGCGGGCGACCGCCGGCTCCGACGAGAAGTGCCGGGCCTGTGAGCGGCTCGGTGCGACGCAAGCGATCAACTACAAGACGCGCGACTTCGTCGAGGCGATCAACGAGGTCACCGGCGGCCGCGGCGTCGACGTGATCCTCGACATCATCGGCGGCAGCTACGTCGCCAGAAACCTCGCCGCGCTCGCCGTCGACGGCCGGCTGGTGCAGATCGGGCTGCAGAGCGGCCAGAGCTCCGTCACGGTGGACCTCTGGCGCATCCTCAGCCGCCGGCTGACGCTGACCGGATCGACGCTGCGCCCGCGCTCGGTCGCCGAAAAAGGCGAGATTGCCGCGGCGCTGCGGCGGGAAGTCTGGCCGCTGCTGGAACAGGGGCGGGTGAAGCCGGTCGTCTACCGCACGTTTCCGCTCGGCGACGCGGCCGGGGCCCATCGGCTGATGGAGTCGAGCGAACACGTGGGCAAGATCGTGCTGACCGTCTCGTGACGACGACCGAGCGTCTGTTCACGCCGCGCTTCCTGCTGATGTGCGGCTTCAGCTTCAGCGCGTTCCTCGCCGCGTTTCAGCTCTACCCGACGGCGCCGTTCCGCATCCTGTCGCTCGGCGGCAGCGAATCGGTCGCCGGGATGTTCCTCGGGCTCATGACGTACGCATCGGCCGCCGCCGCGCTCTTCACCGGCGCGCTCGCCGATCACTTCGGCAAGCGCAACGTCATGTTCGTCTGCTCGCTGGCCGCTGCCGGCTTTTCCTTCAGCTACGCCGTGATCACCAGCGTGCCGCTGATGCTGACCATCGCGGCGATCCATGGCGTGTTCTGGTCCGGAATGCTGTCGTCGGTCGGCGCGTACCTCGGCGACATCATTCCGGCGCGGCGGCGGGCCGAGGGTATGGGCTATTACGGCGTGTCCACGGTCATCGCGCTGGCGGTGGCGCCGGCGATCGGCTTGTGGATCTACCGCTTCGGCTGGGCGCCGGTCTGCGTGTCCGCGGGGATCATCGACCTCGCCATGGCCTACATCGCATGGTCGCTGCCGGCCACCGACGTCAGGCGTGACACGCCGCTGACGTTCCGCGGCGCCATCGAATGGCGGATCCTCGGCCTCTCGGGCACGCTGTTCCTGTACTACTTCGGCTATGGCGGGGTGACCAGCTTCGTCGCGCTTTATGCCACCGCCAACCACGTATCGCCGCCCGGGATCTACTTCACGATGTTCGCGGTCTCGGCGGTGGCGACGACCCTCTTCGCCGGCGCGCTCGGCGATCGTTTCGGCCACACGCGCGTGTTCGTGCCGTCGCTCGTGCTGATCGCCGTCGCCTACGGCATCCTCGCGCTCGGCGGCACCCGCATGCTGCTGATCGTGTCGGCGCTGATCTTCGGTCTGGCGTTTCGGTCCGCGTACCAGTTGTACAGCGCGCACGTGCTGCACCTGGTCGATGCGTCCCGGCGAGGCGCGGCGTTCGGCGGGATCATCTCGGCGCTCGACACCGGCGTCGGCACCGGCTCAATTGCCATGGGCTGGACGATCGATCACTACGGCTACGCCGCCGCGTTCATCCTCGCGTCAGCGCTGGCGGCGCTGGCCATCCCGTACTTTCTGATCGCGAATCGAATGGTGATGGCGACGAAGCGCTGACGACCGTTCCTCGTTCCAGGTTCCGGGTTCCCGGTTCGTGTTCACGGTTCCGAGTTCGAGGTTCGGGGTTCGGGGTTCGTCGTTCTGGGTTCGGGGCGCATCGGGGCGGCCGGCTGATTCAGGGCGCTTCGGGGGATGCCCAGGAACACAGGAACGAAGAACCCGTTCATTCGGCCACGACGACAGTGCGCGTGCTGGTGTGCGCCTTGACGACGTCTGTCGTCAGCCGCTTGCTCAAGTAGACCTTCGACTCGCGATTGTCCTTCCGGTTCGGCTCGTACTTGACGACGTCGAACTCGAGCTGATCGAGGACCCCGCGCATGTCGTAGAAGCGGTTCTTGGTCTTGACCACCACTTCATGGAAGCCGGCGGCGTGGGCCCACGCTTCGGATTCCTCGGTGAGCGCCCGGAAGAAACCCTGGCCGCGCCAGTCGCGGCGGGTGCCGCCGATCCAGCTATAGAGCACGCGGCGATCCTCGAACTGCACATGTTCGTGCAGGCGGCCGACCAGGTCGACCAGCTTGGGGTCCGACTCGTTCATGCGGATCTCGTGAACCACCTTGAAGGCGACCGGCACGATCATGCCCGGATCGTCGGGCAGCGGTGCTTCCGCCATCAGGATCAGGAATTCACGATCCTGCAAACGCCTGATGATCTCCTGCGCCGTCTTCTTGCGCGGGAACTCCCCGAAGTACTCCTCGATGTACTGGATCTCGAGCGCTCCGGAGTCGAGCGGATACTGTTTGATCAGGTATTCCAAGCCGCTCCTATTGTACTCAGGCTGTGCCGGCGGCAGAGCGTACGGCGACGAGGATCGATCACCACCGGCGTCCGCGCCCTTCGACGGGAGGCGGCGTGGACACACGCGAGTCCGCCGGCTTGGACGCGGAGGCGATGAGCACGATGAACGGGTCCCCGGCCTGCCGCGCGCCGGTGGACAGGCGGATGTTTCGGAGACCGGCCAGCTGGAAGAGTCCTTCGAGATCGGCGGGCGCAAATCCGAGCCGTTGATCGCCAAACCGTGAACGGACCCACGCCTGTTCGTGCTCCTTCAGGTCGAGCACGAGGATTCGGCCGCGGACGCGCACGACGCGCGCCGCCTCCGCCAGCGCGCGCTCGGGATCGGACGCATAGCGGAGCGAGTGCGAGAAGATCGCGAGGTCGATCGACTCGTCGCGCAGCGGCAGGCGCAGCAGATCGCCCTTCTTCCAGGCGACATTAGTCACGCCACGGCGCGCCGCCAGTGACTTCGCGCGCTCGAGACGGTCATCGGAACGATCGATTCCCGTGACATTGTTCGCCCAGCGGGCGATCTCCAGCGTCAGGTGCCCGTCGCCGCAGCCGATGTCGGCGACGTCGAGCGCCGGCAGCAGGTGACCGAGCGCGCGGCCCCACGCCGCCCAACTCCGTCCGGGGACCAGTTGCCGCGGATCGCCGTGCGTATCGAAATTCTCCTGGCGCTGCCGCAGCAACTCCTGCAGCCGCGCCGCGTCGGCGCGCACGGCATGGTCGTCGGCGCTGCGCGCGAACTGCGCCGACAGCAGGCTCCAGAGCGGCGCCACATCGTCGCCGCCGCGATCGGTGGCGAGGCGGTAATAGACGTATCCGCCCTCGCGCTCCTCGACGACGAGCCCGGCATCCTTGAGCAATCCGAGGTGGCGCGACACGCCGGACTGCGCGAGCGCGAGGATCGCGGTGAGCTCGCTGACGTTGAAGCGATCGTGCGAGAGCACGCGCAGGAGGCGCAGCCTGGTGGAGTCGGCGAGCAGCCGGTACAGGGCCGATGCGGACTGCATATCTATGAATCTACATACGTGTACCGGTGATTGCCAGCGCCGCGCGGCGGCCGGCGGCAAACTCCGCCACCGGCGCACGGATCGGCGCCGGATCGGCGGCTCCTGGCGCGCTGGAAATGCAGAGCGTACATGATTTCGTGCACACCATGCACAAAACGAGCGATGACTGTGCACAATTCAGTGATACTTCTCCGCCAAACGGCGGAGAATATTGCAAACTGCGCTCGCAGTCGTGCATAATCGGTTGTCCGAGCCCGCGTCCGAGCGGACCGTGCCTCATACCACCCAGAGAAGAAAGGACAGCCGCCTGATGGGATCCGCAGCTCTTTCCGAAGCCGTCAAAAGCATCCGCGACTGGTCGCTCGCCGAGCGCACGCCGTCGGCAACGGCCGCCAAGGCCGCCGACGCGTTCGGCAGCCTCGTGTTCAACGACAAGGTTCAGCAGGAGCGGTTGCCCAAGCCGGCGTACCGCGCGCTGCGCGCCACCATCACCCGCGGCGAGCCGCTCGACGGCTCGACGGCCGATGCCGTCGCCACGGCGCTGAAGGATTGGGCGGTTGAACACGGCGCCACCCACTACACCCACTGGTTCCAGCCGCTGACCGGCATCACCGCCGAGAAGCACGACTCGTTTCTCTCGCCGACGACCGAGGGCACCGCGATCGCGGAGTTCCGCGGCAAGGAATTGATCAAGGGCGAGCCGGACGCCTCGAGCTTCCCGTCGGGCGGCATGCGCAGCACGTTCGAAGCGCGCGGCTACACGGCGTGGGATCCCACCAGCCCGCCGTTCCTGCACGTGAATCAGAACAGCGTCACCCTGGTCATCCCGACGGCGTTCGTGAGCTGGACGGGCGAGGCGCTCGACAAGAAGACGCCGCTGCTGCGATCGATGGATGCCGTCTCGAAGCAGGCGGTGCGCGTCCTGAAGCTGTTCGGGTCCACCGCCGAGCGTGTGTTCTCGACATGCGGTCCCGAGCAGGAGTACTTCCTGATCGATCGCAACTTCTACTTCGCGCGTCCCGACCTGATCAACGCCGGCCGCACCCTGTTCGGCGCCGCGCCCCCGAAGGGGCAGGAGATGGAGGACCAGTACTTCGGGTCGATCCCCGAACGCGTGCTGGCCTGCATGGCTGAGACCGAGATGGAGCTGTTCAAGATCGGCGTGCCGGTCAAGACGCGCCACAACGAGGTCGCGCCCAGCCAGTACGAGATCGCGCCGGTCTTCGAGAACGCCAACGTCGCCGCCGACCATCAGCTGATGGTCATGGAGATGCTGAAGAAGATCGCGCCGAAGTACGGCCTCGCCGCGCTGCTGCACGAGAAGCCGTTCGCCGGCGTCAACGGCTCGGGCAAGCACAACAACTGGTCGCTCTCCGACGAGTTCGGCAACAACCTGCTCGGCCCCGGCGACACGCCGCACGACAACGTGCAGTTCCTCGTCTTCTGCGCGGCGGTCATCCGCGCCGTGGACAAGTGGCAGGGCCTGCTGCGCGCCAGCATCGCCCACGCCGGCAACGATCATCGTCTCGGCGCCAACGAAGCGCCGCCGGCGATCATCTCGATCTTCCTCGGCGAGATGCTCACCGACATCTTCGACCAGATCGAGAAGAGCGGCGGCGCCAAGTCGACCAAGCAGGGCGGCACCCAGGACCTCGGCGTCAGCGTGCTGCCGAAGCTGCCGCGCGATGCCGGCGACCGCAACCGCACCAGCCCGTTTGCCTTCACCGGCAACAAGTTCGAGTTCCGCGCCGTCGGCTCGACGCAGAACATCGCCTGGCCGAACACCATCCTCAACGTCGCGATGGCCGACTCGCTCGAGTATGTCGCCGATACGCTCGAAGCGGCGACCGCCAAGGGCGAGGATCTGAACAAGGCGGTCGGCAAGCTCCTCGTCAAGATCATCAAGGAGCACAAGCGGATCATCTTCAACGGCAACGGCTACGCCGAGGAGTGGCAGAAGGAAGCGGCGAAGCGCAAGCTGCTCAATCACCGCAACACCGTCGACGCGTTGACGGAGCTGGTGAAGCCGGAGGCGGTGAAGCTGCTCGATCGCTTCAAGATCCTCAACGAGCGCGAGGCCCACGCGCGCTACGAGGTGTTCCTCGAGAACTACAACAAGACGCTCAACATCGAGGGGCAGCTCGCCGTGCTGATGGCCAACCGCTATATCCTGCCGGCGGCGCTCGAGTTCCAGAAGCAAATCGGCCAGAGTGTGGCGGCCGTGAAGGCGGGCGGCGGCGTCAGCGTCCAGGGCAAGAAGCTGCTGGGGACGTACACGAAGCTCCTTGACAAGTTCAAGGTCCAGACCGACGCGCTCGAAGCGGCGTTGAGCCACGCGAGCAACGGCTCGGCCGAGAAGCACGCGAAGTACATGCGTGACAAGGTCGTTCCGGCGATGGGCAAGCTGCGCGAGCTCGGCGACCAGCTCGAGCTCCTCACGCCGCACGAACTGTGGCCGCTCCCGACGTATCGCGAGATGCTCTTCGTGAAGTGATCGTTCGGGGCGTTCGGATCGTTCGGGGCGTTCGGATCGTTAGGGCGGGCCTTCGGGCCCGCCCTTTTTTTGTGACCTGTGAAAATCAGGCGGCAATGGTAAAGCTGGTATCCATCCTGCAGTGCAGCGGTCTCGACCTTAGCAGTCAACCGTCTGGCGTGGAGAACCGCTGTCGGATCTACGGCCAGTCGTTCGTAACGATCCAAAATTTCGGTCGGTGGGTTCTGCGATCGGCGTGTCTCGCGCCGCGCGATATGGCGCCGACGCCGTCGAAGGCTTGAAATCAGAAGGGATTGTGCAGTTACGGACGCTCATGCGGCGCAGCACGCATCACCCGCGAGGGCGGATGCGTCCTGTCCCTGGCGCTCGCGACCGCAGGTAACGGGACATGTAAGAGCTTACGGATTACGCGTCACCGCTGGTGAGCGCTCCCCGGGTAGGGCGATCGCCAGTGTTAGACTAATCAGTTCCGGCTCCCTCGGCCGGACAACACCTTAGAGCCACCGACGTAATGGGCATTCTCGAGAAACTTCGTCCACAGCCCCGCTGGAAGCACGCCGATCCCGCGGTGCGCGCCGCTGCCGTCTACGAACTCGGCCCCGACGAGGCCGACGCCCTGCGCGCCCTCGCCCGAGAGGATGCCGAGGCGAGGGTGCGACGGGCCGCCGTCGCCCGCATCGACGACCCGGCCGTGCTCGCGGACATCGCGCGCACCGACCCCGACGAAGACGTGCGGACCGAAGCGATTCGCAACCTGGCCGGACTTGGCGCCGAAACCAGCGAGGTTGGCCCCGCGACCGAGGTCGTGCGCCATCTGGTCGGTCTGGGACGCACCAAGGAAGCCGTGGTCATCGCCCGCGAGAACGTCAATCCCGAGGTCCGCGCCGCCATCGTCGACCTGATCGACGATGCCCGGTCGCTCGGATCGATCAGCCGGCACGCGCTCGACAGCCATACGCGCCTGCGGGCGCTCGCGCGGATCCAGGATGCCGAAGAGGTGTTGAACGTCGCGCTCAAGTCGGAGCATACCGACAGTGCCGTCGCGGCGCTCGAGCGGGTGAACGAACCGGAAGCGCTCGGCGCCATCGCGCAGCGCGGCCGGAACAAGGTGGCCTCGCGGCGCGCCCGTACGAAGCTGCGCCAGATCGAGGAAGCGTCACAGCCGGCGGCGGTCGAAGCGGTCGCCAAGATGTCGGCCGAGGATCGCCAGCGCGCGCTCGACCTGCTGCACCGCGCCGAGGCGCTGGTGGCCACGGCGGATCCCGACGAGGCGACGTCCGCACTCGCGGCGACGCGGCTCGCCTGGGCCGAACTGCAGGCCGACGTCATCGTCGACGAGCCGCTCGTGCAGCAGTTCGAGGCGGCGAGCGACGCTGTGCGCGAAGCGATTGCCGAGCGGCAGCAGGAACGCGCCGCCGAGGAAGAGCGCGTGCGCGCCATTGCCCGTGAACAGGCGGAGCGCCTCGAGATCATTCGCGACATCGAAAACCTGTCGGGCGACGACGCCCAGGACCGCATCGCCGAGCTCAAGGTCCGGTGGGACGCACTGCCGCCGATGCCGTCCGAGTACGCCGCATCGCTGAATCGCCGATTCCAGGATGCCTGCCGCCTGTTCGAGGAAGGCGAGCGGCGCCGGCGCCTTGCCGAAGCTGCCGGCGGCCGGCTCGAGACGCTGGCGACGGAGCTCGAACAGCTCGTCGCCTCCGACCAGCCGCTGGAAGAAATCATCGCCCGCTGGCGCGGGCTGCGGCGTGACGCCGATGTCCTGCGCGAGCACTCGGCGGCCAATCCGCTCGCGGCCGAACGGCTCGAGCGCGCCGTCGCGACGCTCGAGGAGAAAGAGCAGCAGCACCAGCAGGTTCGCAGCCGCCAGGAGCAGGAGAACCTGAAGCGTCTGCAGCAGCTCTGTCGCCAGGTGGAAACGCTGGCCGGCAGCGAACAGTTCACGCTCAAGGCCGGCGATCGCGCGCTTCGCGAGATCCGCGCGGCGATGGACGAACGGGCGCCGCTGCCGTCGAAGCAGGATCGCCAGGAAGTCCAGGCGCGGCTCGAAGCCGCGCGTGCGGCGCTCGCGCCGCGGGTTCAGGAACTGCGCGATGCCGACGAGTGGCAGCGGTGGGCCAACCTGCAGGTGCAGGAAGAGCTCTGTCGCGAGATGGAGGCGCTCAAGGGCGAGGCCGATCTCGAGCTCGCCGGTCGCCGGATGCGCGAGTTGCAGAACCGCTGGAAGCAGGTGGCGCTCGCGCCGCGCGCCCAGGGCGAAGCCATGTGGCGCCGCTTCAAGACGGCGCAGGACGATGTGTTCGCGCGCACGTCGGCGTTCTTCGCCGCGCAGAACGAGGAGCGCGCTGGCAATCTCGTCAAGAAGCAGGAGCTCTGCGATCGCGCCGAAGCGCTGGCCGATTCGACCGACTGGGTGAAGACGGCCGCCGAGATCCAGAAGCTGCAGGCCGAGTGGAAGGCGATCGGTCCGGTCACCCGCGGCCACGAGAAGGCGATTTGGGAGCGGTTCCGCAGCGCCTGCGATCGCTTCTTCACGCGCCGCCAGGAAGATCTGAAGAAGCGCAAGGACGAGTGGTCGGTCAACCTGGCGCGGAAGGAAGCGCTCTGCGAACAGGCCGAAGCGCTCGCCGAGTCCACCGACTGGGATGCCGCGGCCGGAAAGCTGAAGCAGCTGCAGGCCGAGTGGAAGACCGTCGGCCCCGTCCGCAAGTCGAAGTCCGAAGCGGTGTGGCAGCGGTTCCGCGGCGCGTGCGATCGCTTCTTCGATCGCTACAAGCATCGCGATCAGCTGGCGCTCCAGGAAAAGGCGGCGGCGCGCGACACGGTCATCCGCGAGCTCGAGGCGATGTTGCCGGCCGAAGGGGCCGAGCCGTCGCCGGCGCCCGAGGGACTCTACGCGACGATCCAGCAGGCGCGGACACGCTGGCAGCAGGCGCCGGAGCTCCCGCGCGCGATTCAGCAGGATCTCGCCGCCCGTTATTACGAGGCGCTCGGACGCATCGTGTCGCTGTGGCCGGATGCGTTCCACGGCACCGATATGGATCCGGACGCCACGCGCAAGCGGATGGAGAAGCTGCTGGCGCGCGTCGAGGAGCTCGTGCCGGCGCCGGCCGCGAAGGCGGCCGTCGCGCTGTCGCCGGCCGAACTGCTCGCGCAGCAGTGGCGCGAACGGCTCGCCGCCAACACGATCACCGGTGGCCGCAGCGCCGAGCTCGAGGATTCGCGCTGGCGCGCCGCGGAGCAGGAGGTCCGTAACGCGCAGGCGCAGTGGATGCGTCTCGGGCCGGTGCCGGCCGACATCGCCGGGCCGATGAACGAGCGTTTCCAGCGCGCGCTGCGGAAGTTCTACGACCAGCGCCGCCGCGCGTCGTAGCCGCGCGTTACCGTCTCAGCATTTGTTTCCGTTGACGGACGGCCGCGGCGCACCCGATCCTGTGTCTGGTGCGCCTGGCCGTCGTCGCGTTCGCCCTCCTGCTCGTCGCCACCGCCGCTGACGCCGCGACGACCTGCACCTTCGATCGATCCGCCACCACCTGGCGCCTCCTCGGCGACTGCACCACCGATTCGACCCTCGTCATCCCCGACGGCATCACCCTCGACGGCGCCAACCAGACGATCACGGCGATCGATCCGCCGGGCGGGCACTTCGTCGGCGCCATCGTGGCCAGCGGCGGCGCCACCGCATCGATCATCAACACGCACATCACGGCGCAGGCACTGGCCGACGTGTGCGACGGCGGGCCGTCGCGCCTCCGCGGGATCTTCTTCGACGGCGCTGCCGGGGTCATCCGTCACAACACGGTCACCGACATCAATCAGGGCGCGTCGCGGTGCCAGGAAGGCAACGCGATCGAGGTTCGCAGCCTCGCGTCGGACGACGTGACGACCGCCGTCGAGATCGCGCAGAACATCGTCACCACTTACCAGAAGAGCGGAATCGTGGTGACCGGCAGCGTGGACGTGTGGATGCACGACAACCAGGTCGGCGCGTCGATGGATCAGGACAACCTGCCGGCGAATGCCATCCAGATCGGCTACGGGGCGTGGGCGCGCATCGAAGCGAACCGCGTCGCGGGCAACACCTGGCTCGGCTACGCGGCCAGCCGGAATGCCGCGACCGCGATTCTCCTGTATCGCGCGGCGCCCGGAACCGCGGTGAGCGGCAACACCGTGGAGGGAAGCGCCGACATCGCCATTTACGTGGCGTCGGATGGCGTTGTCGTCGAGGCGAATGACATCAGTGAAGACGGCGCCGACCGCGGTGGCTATGACATCGGCATCGCCGACTACGGCGCGGCGAATCGCATCGATCGCAACCGCGTGCGCGGCTACCAGGTGCCGTACGACACGCTGGCGGGAGCGGGGAAGAAGACGATCGCGATGAGATAGGTGGCGCGCCTGGCAGCGCTCGCCGCACAGTGACGCACCATCGAGATACCGCCGTCGCTACTCGCGCGCCGCCGGTAGCGCGTCGTCGATCGCGGAGGCAGCCGCCGCGCGGGACCGCATGTCCTGCGGAAAACCGCTTGATCCGCATCCCTCAGCTTCGCCGCCGGCCAACGAGCTTATCGAAAGCACTACCCACGGTTTTCCTCCGGACAT
>JADMIO010976137.1_pt1 | contig 43940 bp, 44 predicted proteins | sample 8958161 | NCBI WGS metagenome assembly JADMIO01 (sample SAMN16585339, study PRJNA669376) | soil metagenome | isolation source: Crop rotation soil | place: USA: Cullars Rotation, Alabama | collected 2011
CCCTTTAGGGATTAAGGGCGCGGGTGGGTGTAAATCACAAAATTCATAAACAAAAATTGCGAGAGAGATTGAAAAAGGTAACTGTTGACTAGTCAGTTCACTCTTTGCGGACCTTTGCGTCTTGGCGTCTTGGCGGTGAAATTGCACACGCGGTATCACAAAATCTCCCGTTGTTCAAAACACGTGCGGGATATTTACCGCGAAGGCGCAAGCGCGCTAAGATTCGCAAAGAAATGCAATCATTATCTGCATCGACCATGCGCGATGGACCCTTTAGGGATCAAAGGGTGCGGGATGGATTCATAGGGGTGCAAGCTTGAATAAAACCTGTAAAAGACAGTCTCTGTTTACTGCTTGAATTTAATCGACTTCATCGCCGTCCAGAATTCTTTTGAATACTCAGCCGCAAGGTCTTTTGTCATATCCATATATATTTGGACAGCTCTATTATTTTTAGTGAGCAAGTGGATCATATAAAGGATATGGTCGTATGTTCCATCGTTGTATGAACAAAAAGCAATTAATGAATTCTTATAAACAATAGGATAGTCTTTGTCCTCGTGAGTCATGACCTTGTCAACAATGACGCCCCTACCCTGGAACTGAAGTCTCTTATTCACAGAGAAAGTAACAACATCCTGATCGTAGTCCGCTCCATCCTCTGCATATATCATAATCGCGGGTATTATTTCGACACCATCGGCATTCAAAATTGGATTTCTCTTAAATACGTATGCAGTAAGTTCGCCTTCCTTTTTACTTGCAAGGTTCCATTCTTCGTTTGGCATTTGAATCTCAACCGACGCTTCTTTGATTTCAAATTTAGTATTCTGGCCTTTTGCAATTATCGATGTGAAACAGAGTATTAAAATTATAAGTCTCATTTGTGTTAATTTCAATTTATGACGTCACTTTCTCGCAGCTCTCTTTTAATCTCTGCTTTCTCAGCACGACGTTCGCGCTTCCAGAAAAATCTTTTCGCAAATTCGCCCAGGTGCTTGTGTCGCTCAATGTAAGACGTGAGCTGGCCTTTTCGTTTATGTGACATAAGCGCAAAGGTAATAGTTTTTAAAAAGAGATAAGCGTTATGGATCAAAGGGTGCAGGTGAGTGTCTCACAAAATAATACAAAAATTGCGAGAGAGATTGAAAAGAGTAACTGTCGACTAGTCAGTTCACTCTTTGCGGACCTTTGCGTCTTGGCGTCTTTGCGGTGAAATTGCACACGCGGTATCAATAATCACTTCTGATGTTCAAAACACATGCGGAATATTTACCGCGAAGGCGCAACGGCGCTAAGATTCGCAAAGAAATGTTAGCCGGGAATTTATTACCTTTCTCTCATCTGATTCATTATGAAATTTGAGAAAGAAATTGATATCATTTTAAAATCGAGGAAACCCGATACAGATATGATCAACGTGATGGAAGCGCTGGGATACGGGTCTGATAAATTTCAGGAGGCATTTGACATCGCCCTGGAGATGGACAACCAAAGCCTGGTGAAGTTGATCTATTCGAATTTCAATGCGGGCAAGGTGATCGTGGAGTTTACGTTGTATGCGAAGAAGTAGCGTTGCGTGCTCCCTTGTATCTCTTGTGCTTCAAAAGTTGTAAGCAAAATAAAAATGGAACACCCGGTTCTTGATATCGGGGAAGGGTGCGCTTAGGTAAGCGTCGTCTGCGACGTAGATATCTGATAATCCAAGATTATAACGAACTCCGAAATTAAGATTTTGTGAGGAGTTCATTCCCAGTCCGAAGACCAAACCGAAATCGGAAGTCCTCATAACCTCCATCAGGTTACTGTTGATCTTTTGCTGGTTTACGGTCCCTTTCTCGTGTGCAGAAAGCAATGCGCAGATCTGCGGACCAAATTGAAAGGATATCTTTTTTCCATACTCAAAAAGAAACGGGATGTTCAGGTAGTCCATCTTGACAATAGTCTTACCTACGGTCGGGCCGTAGTTTTCTTTCTCGCCTTGTGCCGAGTAGTACATCTCGGGGCGAAAGTAAATTTTACGGGCAATGCGATGCCTAAGAAAAACACCGGCATGAAAACCTGTCCTGTAACTCGGCTCGCTGTTAACAGAAGCACTGAAAATTGCCAGGTTAACCCCCGATTTTAAACCTACTGTAGTTTTCTTTTCTTCCTGCGATTGCGCAGCAAATGAGGAAAGCAAAAGCACGACGATGAGAAATTTCTTCATGAAATGATTCAACAAGATCCCGAAAACCGGCCAACAAAATACGAACAATAAATAACATTCAAAGTGGGCGTTTTTTATGAAAACGTAATTCCTTATTTTTAAAAATAAACCCGACCCCATTTTGACCTTCCCTCTCGATCTCAGGTTTGGAAATTTTTCGATCAGCTCTCATCTACTATTCGAGACGCTCGCCTTTGTTATCGGGTTCCGTTATTTCCTCTTCCTGAAAAAGAAGCACTCAGACCCAATTTCAGAAAACAACAGAGTATGGATCATTATTGGCGCGGCCTTCGGTGCATTCCTCTTCTCGAGATTGATCGGCACGCTGGAGAGTCCGCAGGCGTGGATACAGTCCAAAAATCTGGTGTTGTATTTCTATGCGAATAAAACTGTGGTGGGAGGTTTACTGGGCGGATTGCTGGGCGTTGAAATAACCAAGATGATACTGAAGGAAAGATCATCGTCCGGAGATCTGTTCACCTATCCACTCATCCTGGCGATGATCATCGGAAGGATCGGTTGTTTTACATCGGGCGTTACAGAACCAACGTTTGGTATTGAATCGAACCTTCCGTGGGCAATCGATCTTGGCGATGGTATTCGCAGACATCCTGTTGCGCTTTACGAAATCATTTTTCTGATCTGTCTCTGGATAGCATTAACAGAGATCGAGAAAAAAAATCAGTTTGAAATGGGTGTGAGGTTCAAGCTATTTATGGTGTTTTATTTAACCTTCCGGTTTCTGCTTGAGTTCATTAAGCCATCGCAGGAAGTTCTCCTTTCCTTCACCACCATTCAGCTTGCTTGTTTGGCGGGGCTGATGTATTACTATCAAACAATAAAGTTTATATTGTACCAACCCCAAAAACTAGTCGTGCGATGAGTGATGTTCGCCATTATATCTACTACGATCATACGGTCAGTCTCTGCATAGAGTGCCACCGGCAGGTCGATGCTAAAATAATTTTCGAAGATGGTAAGGTATTTCTGACGAAACGCTGCAAGGAGCATGGCGTTCAGAAAGTACTTATCGCAGATGACATAAACTTTTACAAACAGATCAGAAACTATAACAAGGCCTCAGAGTATCCAAGACGTCCGCATACAACGACGCATTACGGATGTCCTTACGATTGTGGAATTTGTCCTGACCATGAACAGCATTCATGCTTAACGCTGGTAGAAGTCACCGACCGGTGTAATCTCACATGTCCCACGTGTTATGCGAGCTCCTCTCCCACGCACGGGCGACACCGAACGCTTGAAGAAATTGAATTCATGCTCGATGCCATCGTGAAAAGTGAAGGCGAGCCTGATGTTGTTCAACTTAGCGGAGGTGAGCCAACCATACATCCTGAATTTTTCAAAATACTTGATATCGCAAAAACGAAACCCATCAAGCATCTGATGGTGAACACGAACGGAATCCGGATTGTGTCGGATCCGGGGTTTGCCGAAAAGCTGGCAACGTACATGCCCGACTTCGAGATCTACCTTCAGTTCGATTCATTTGAACCACATGCCCTTCAGCAACTCCGGGGAAAGGATCTCACGGAAGTGAGAATGAAAGCCATCGAGATCCTGAACAAGCTGAATCTTTCGACAACCCTGGTGGTAACACTGCAAAAGGGTTTGAACGATCACGAGATCGGTAAAGTAATCGACTTTGCACTTCAGCAGAAATGTGTTCGGGGAGTAACGTTTCAACCTACTCAGGTCAGCGGCCGACTGGAAAACTTTGATCCCGCTATTCACAGACTTACCAGCACCGAGATAAGACGTAAAATCCTTGAGCAAACGAACGTTTTTCAATCTAACGATCTGATTCCTGTGCCCTGCAATCCTGATGCATTGATCATGGGATATGCATTAAAAACCGATCTTGGTGTTCAGGCGCTTACGCGGTTCATCGATCCGGAGATGTTGCTGAATAACTCGAGAAATACTATTGTGTATGAGCAAGACCAGAAACTTCACAGTCATATTCTGAAGATGTTCAGCACGGCAAACTCGATCGATGCGCTCGAAGGAGATTTCCATCATTTACTTTGCTGTTTACCAAACATCGTTGCACCGGAGTTCAGCTACAATAACCTTTTCAGAATCATCATCATGAATTTTATGGACGCGTATGATTTTGATGTGCGTGCGATAAAAAAATCGTGCGTTCACATTGTGGACCCTTCGGGAAAAATAATTCCATTCGAGACGATGAATTTGTTTTATCGCCCGGAATTCAAGGAGAAATTAAACATGCTCAGGGAGGAGCTGGTATAGTGCAGGAAATAAAAAAAATTGTCGGTGTCAACCTTATTATACTGGCGGTCTACATGATATTGATCAACGTTACATCCACGGGTTCGGAAAGGGATCTTTCGATTATGGTGCTTTCTTTGCTCTTGATCGGTGTCCACGTCGGGATGAACCTTCTTATCTCGATCGTCTTTTTTTTCCAGAAAAATAGCAGCGCAAAGTACTATTTACTGGCCGCTGTAATAGTCGGCATAATTGGTTTTTCTGCTTGCTGGGGAAGTGTAATGATTTAAAATCCATAGATATAAATGCGTAGAAAGGAAATATTCGAATCAGAAAATGTCAGCAGGATTGCGGGCATAAACCTGGCGATATTGATGGGCTATCTGATTCTGTTAGCTTTTACGCCTGATGCACTGATCGATTGGGGCGCTACGTTGATTATTTTTCAGTTTACTGTAAACCTCTTCATATCGATCGTGTTCTTCACAAAGAAAGAAAAAAACGCAAAGGCCTTTTTGCTGAGTGCATTCCTTGTATTGCTAATCGGTTTTCCCGCTTGCTTCACAGTGGGCCTGCTCCAGTTCGGTTAATTCTTCCAACCACGGGCACAAAAAAAGCCTCCGCAAATGCAGAGGCTATTATGAAGCAGATCATTATGCAAATCTCACCATCTCTTGTTGTAACCTCCACCACCGCCACCGCCACCACGGTTGCCATAACCACCACCGCCACCACGAGGTGAATCAGATTTTGGACGAGCTTCATTTACGCTGAGCTCTTTGCCCTCGAAACTGTAACCATTGAGTTTTTCAATCGCTTGTTTTGCTGACGCTGTATCAGGCATTTCAACAAAACCAAACCCGCGGCTGCGCTGGGTTTCTTTGTCGATGATGATCTTGGCCGAAGTAACTTCGCCGTAGGCTTCGAATAATTCTTTCAATTGGCCGTCTGTAGCTTTGAAAGGGATGTTTGCAACATAGATGTTCATATAAAAATTGATTATTGTGATAAGATTTTTTTTGGTTATAGTGTTTGTGTTTGTTATATAAATTTGATCTTTTATAAATACGTCTTCAATATTTTGCTGCGAGCGACCGTTTTTAATCGGCGGGTGGCTTTTTCCTTGATCTGCCTTACGCGTTCACGCGTCAGACCAAATTTTATTCCCAGCTCCTCCAGAGTCATTGGCATATTTCCATCGAGGCCAAAGTAGCAAGATATCACCTCCGCTTCGCGTGATGTCAGCGTGGAGAGAGCCCGCTGAATTTCAGCTTTCAAAGAATCGATTATCAATTGCAGGTCTGGCGTACCATTGTTAGCGTCGGTAAGAACATCCAGCAAATTATTTTCCTCGCCTGCTTCGAAGGGCGCATCCACGGAAACGTGACGTCCTGAAAGACTTTGGTTTTCCATCACTTCATGCGCGGTAACTCCAATTGCTTCTGCAAGCTCCTGAGCTGTCGGCTCACGCTGAAACTGCTGTTCAAGGCTTGAGAAAGTTTTTGCGATCTTATTCAACGAGCCAACGCGGTTCAGCGGAAGCCTTACAATGCGTGATTGTTCGGCAAGGCTTTGCATAATTGCCTGTCGGATCCACCATACGGCATATGAAATAAATTTAAATCCACGGGTCTCATCAAAACGTTGAGCAGCTTTGATCAGTCCGACATTTCCTTCGTTGATCAGGTCGCCCAGTGTCAGACCGTAATTCTGATATTGTTTGGCGACGGAAACCACGAAGCGAAGGTTTGCCTTGGTAAGCTTTTCGAGTGCGATAGTATCTCCCTCACGAATGCGTCTGGCGAGATTTACTTCCTCTTCAGCAGTTATTAAATCGAGCTTCCCAATCTCCTGTAAATACTTATCCAGCGACTGGGTTTCGCGATTCGTAATCTGCTTATTGATCTTCAGTTGGCGCATTTTTTAGAAGGTTTATCTGGTATTAGTAAGTAGTAGTTTTTGGACGCGCTTTCGAAACGATAAGTCTTCTTCCAAAAAAATCGGCGTTCGATAGCTTCTGAATTGCTGTTTGTGCGTGGTTATCGTTTTTCATTTCGATAAATCCGTATCCTTTGGATTCACCCGTGTACTTATCTCCTATAATTTTTACAGAAGTTACTTCTCCGAATTCGGCAAACAGGGTTTTTAATGTCTCCTCATTTACCGTGCGGTTGATATTTGCAACAAAAAGATTCATACTTAGGGGTGTTAATGGTTGAGTTAATTTAAAGGGCCTACATAATAGTTTCGGTGGATCGGCCTTCGTTCTTCGGCTCTGCTTCGCGTTCGTAGTAGTGGTTCCACAGCTCGAACAGTTTCCCATCGGGCAACTGGTCCAGGGGAACAAGGTTATTATATACAAACATGGCTTTGTGCAAAACGTGAAGCTCACCGTTGTCATCCTCCCAACGTATATCACACAACACCTCTTCCCCCAATGCCTTCATCGGAACCACGAGTGAATATGCTGCCGGGATCTGATAATGATCCGCGTAACGTTTCACTTTAGAGGGTGCGATGCGATATGGTTTGTTTAAAAGAATTGACATAGTATTCGGTTTAAAAAATTAAAAATGATTTACCGGCGCCTCCGTAACCGGTTGAACACTGGGAATACCTAATTGCTTCAACAGCCTTCCGTGTTTTACAAGGGCGTGAAAAAATGTCCGGGTGCTTTTATATGGCAATCCGAATTCATCGGCAGTACTCTTGACGATTCCTGCTATTTTTCTATAGTGCACGTGGCAGATATTGGGGAATAAATGATGCTCGATCTGGAAATTCAATCCACCCACATACCAGGAGAACCAGCGGCTGCTGTTGCCGAAGTTCGTCGTTGTAAGAAGCTGATGAACTGCCCAGTTATTTTCCAGCGAATTATTTGTATCCGGAAGCGGAAACTCTGTTCCTTCAATCACGTGAGCCGGTTGAAAAACAATGGCAAGGATAAATCCTGCGATGTAATGCATGATCAAAATTCCCAGCGCCACCTTCCACCAGACCAGCGATGTTAATGCGACCGGGATAACAAAAATGTATCCTACATACAAAAGTTTGCTGGCGATCATGATGATCCATTCACGCACGATGTTGGCATTCTGTTTTTTTGCGATACCGGAATTATGATAACGAACCATTCTCACAAAATCATTGAAAAAAAGCCAGACCATTGTCATGAACCCGTACAGGAACCACGCATAGATAAACTGGTACCGATGCACTTTTTTCCAGGCGGTATGTGGTGTGAGGCGAAGCGCACCCCGAGGGCGTATATCTTCATCTTCCTCGTGAACATTCGTAAAAGTATGATGCAATACATTGTGCTGAACTTTCCAGTTAAAAGCATTCGCACCGATCAGGTTCAGCGAATAACCGACAACTGTATTGATCCAGTTTTTCTTTGCATATGCGCCATGGTTAGCATCGTGCATCACAGACAATCCGATTCCAGCTAGCCCGATGCTCATCACGATAACAGCAGCGAGTGTGGCAAGTGTTCCGGATAATACACCACTGACAATAAGAAAGTAGGGTGCAAAATAGGCGGAGAACATGCAGATTGTTTTTATCACCATTTCTGCATTGGCATGGCGGGTAATCTTATGATTTTTAAAATACTCGTTTACGCGCATATTGAGCGTCACAACAAAATTGCGATTGTTGGAGGCAAAGCTTATGGTTTTTGATTTTTGCATTGACAGATGATAGGATGTGATTACACAAATGGATGTTCAATCACTTTAAGATTATGCGGTAGTGTTCTGTTTATGTTTCTGAGTTGTCCCGTTTCTTCGCGGTCGCACAGGCTAACTGCGTTACCGGAAGAACCTGCACGGCCAGTTCGTCCTATACGATGTGTATAAGTCTCTGCTGATTCAGGTAGCTCAAAGTTTATAACATAGGGCAGATCTACGATATCGATGCCGCGTGCTGCGATGTCAGTAGCCACGAGCACGCGTATAAGATTTTTCTTGAAGTTCGTAAGGCTGCGGATGCGTGCATTCTGGGATTTATCGCCGTGAAATGCCTCCGCTGTAATGCCGGATTTGCTGAGGTCCTTTGCGATCTTGTCAGCGCCATACTTGGTTCTGGCAAAAACGATCGCGTTCTGGATTTTTTTCTCGTGAATGATATGTTTCAGCAGTGCTTTTTTCTTTTCACGATCGACAAAATAAACCGATTGTTCGATCTTCAGTTTCTCCTGTTGTCTGGCGATGCTCACACGTACGGGATCTTTCATGAACGAAGTCACGAGCGAATGAATTTCGACGGGAATAGTAGCCGAGAAAAAAATATTCTGACGGCTCGCAGGGATCTTTTTCATGATCCGCTTGATGTCGTTGATAAAACCCATGTCGAGCATGCGGTCTGCTTCATCAAGCACAAGAATTTCGATAGCCGAGAGATCAATGATGCGTTGCTCCATAAGATCGAGCAGTCTGCCTGGCGTAGCCACGACTATATCCGCTCCTCTCCGAAGTTCATTCACCTGGTTGTATTGTGAAACTCCTCCATATACTACACAGCTTTTAAGCGGAAGATTCTTTCCGTATAACTTGAGATTTGTGTCTACCTGAATCGCCAGTTCGCGCGTTGGTGTAAGAATAAGTGCGCGAATATGTCTCGATTTTCCTGTCGAAAGTCTTTGAAGTATCGGGAGACAAAATGCTGCTGTCTTGCCGGTACCTGTTTGAGCATGTGCCAGTACGTCTTTGCCAGAGAGAATGTGAGGAATAGATTCTTTTTGAACAGGGGTGGGAACATCATACCCTTTAGAAGATAGCGCTAACAGAATGGGTTCACCAAGATTTAAATTTTTGAATGTCATGTAAATAGTTAAAAATGATATTGCCTTTGTGATTTTCACAATGGGCATTGGATCAGCGTCAACTATTATGTAAAGACAAAATCAATTCACTCTGCGGTCGCTAACCCGTAATTGTGGAAAGGATAAGATACTACGATTCTGTGGGAAAGAATGGTGCAGTGAATTAAAGAATCCGCAATTGACCTGTAAAGATACTCTTAATATAACTATAAACCTATTTCGCGCAAATAACGGGGATTTCATTCTGGAAACGAGCTTTCCCGAAGCAGCAGCAGCGCGCAAAGTTTGGACCGAAACTCCGGGCGCAACGGCATAGCATTAGTGCAAATAATTAGGTGTATCTTTATAAACTTTATTAATCACTCCTATTCAATAACACTTATCTCCTGCTGCTTAGCAGATAGGCATTATTCTACAAGGTTCTTTAATAAAGTGTGTTTACTGCTTAACATTTCAAGCGGGTCAATAATTACACACTTGCTCCAGGGCGGTTGAAATGTTGACTGAATGACGTTGAGCGACGGTGATAATTGTCTTTTTGAGAGAAGTTTTATGGTACAACGAATAAAATTCTTTACGCATGAAACGGTTGTTCACTCACAAATAACACTCTTAGAAAAAATTTTGAGTCGAACTATCGACTGCAAGATCTCTTTAAATATGAAAGGTATACGATCTAATATTCAGTTTGAAGCAAGCGAGGCCGAGATAAAAGCCATTCAAAACGAGTTTGGATATGGCATTATGGTTCTGCGAGGAGGGTATTGGTTACCTGCATTTTAGATTTTAATTTAACAACATGAACACAATCAGGATATATACTCCGATCTGGAACAAATATCGCCCCGCAATCATAAAAATGATGATGGACTCAAACGACAGTCCTCAGGCGTATAAATTCTCACCGCATGAATTCAAGGCGATGAACGCAAAACAAAAAGGCGGCTTTGATTTTATCCTTCAGGTATCGAAAGGGAAAGCGGTCAATAATATTCGCGATTCGGTGATTGCACAGGAGCTTCTTGAAATTCTACAGATTTCACGCAAAGCATCGGAGCTTACGGATTTAGCGGCATACCGGATCGAAATGGACAAGCAATTTGTCTTACGCATCACCAAATTGGCAGAATCAAATTAAAAACTTAAATATTAACATCGAATGGCAAGATCTCAGGCATCATCAACAAAAAAAGAAAAAGAGAAGATAAAACTGCAGAAGAAGAAAGAAAAAGAACAGCGTAAAGAAGAGCGCAGAGCAAATTCGAAAGAAGGCAAAACGCTTGACGACATGCTCGCGTACGTGGACGAAAACGGAAATATTACATCGGTACCACCCGATCCTACAAAGAAAAGATCAATCAATGTTGATGATATTGTAATCGGTGCCAAAAAGATAGATGAATCTGCCGAAGAAAGTGTTCACACCGGCATCATCACGTATTTCAACGGATCGAAAGGTTACGGTTTTATAAAAGATGACAGGACCAAGGAAAGTATCTTTGTGCATATGTCGTCACTTAGCACACCCGTCAAAGAAAATGATAAAGTAAGCTTCCATACCGAGCGCGGCCATAAAGGATTGGTTGCTGTAAGTGTAAAGAAGATCTAATATCCCCAATCGGAAAACAAAAAAAGGCAATGGCGATAACCATTGCCTTTTTGCTTTTATGAAAGTGTCTCGTTCGTCTCTGAAATAATTTTTTCAAGAATGGCGTCGCCTTCAAGGCTTTCTGCTTTTTTTAATTCCTGCTGCAGAGTCCTATTGAATTTATAGTATTCATTCTTTTTGACGAAACCCTCTGTCTGTATCCAGGCTTCTGCTCCGTACATCCGAACGAACTGTTCGATCAGCGATTCTTCCATCCGGGAATTTACGGTGAGATATTCCGACATCTTCAGCAACAGGAGTTTGTTACGCTGCAGGATTTCTTCCGCTTCCACCTTACATTCCTTAATGATTTTTAACGCTTCAGTGGTGTACTTTTCATTCGTGACAAACATGTTATCGTCTGCCCGAGCCGTTACCGCGAGATGAATAGGATCCGATCCCATTGCATATTTTCTTACCGCTCTGTTCGCCAGGCCTGAAGCTTCTTCGATATCGCTGTAAACGCCGGAAGATGTAAAGGCATCACCAAAAATCATCCGCTCAGCCACATAACCACCGAGGGAAATAACAATGTCTTTTCGAAGCGTTTCTTTCGTCATCGGTCCTTTTGGAAAAGTGATCATGCAAAAGCCCTCCGCATCCGAAGCCGTTCGCGACACTACCATCGACGGTACGATGCGCAGTGTCAACGCAGCCAGCACAGCGTGGCCGGCCTCGTGTACTGCAGTGTGTGCCTGGATCTCAGGGTCAACACTCTTTCTGAGATTCTCAAGCTTGAGTCTCGCCGCATCCTGTATCGTGGTGATGACTTTTCCGTTTTCGTCTTTCAGCGTGTAGACAAATGTTTCGTTCTCATACCTCCATTCAATGCACGCGACAATAAGCTGATATTCCAGTATGGAAACAGCAAGACTTGTAATCCGCGACTCGATCAGGTTCTTCACCGTAGTTAACACAGGGCGCGTTCCTTGTGCAGGAAAAACACCTTCCGCATAGACAACATTTACGATCGATTCGTCGAACCCGATCTTCCAGCCGAATTTCTCGGTCACAAAAGCGGCCACTCTATTCAACTCCATGCGAATCAGCATCCGGAACTGAGCGTTGTTGAACGATTTATAGATCAGGTGATTGTTTCCCAATCGTGCAATTTGCTCCGGCCTGAATCTTTTCCGCAATGCTCTCTTGATGTCGGCGATCGTGATCCTGGAGGTTAGCTCATGAAACTCATCTGCGTTTATATCTGGATTCAAATTGCGGCTCATCGCGTATGCCTCATCCAGGTTTCCGAGAACGAAGATCAAAGATTTTGAAAGATCCATTGTCTTGGTCGCTGGTCTTGACTGAAGTCCTTCGATGACGAACAACTTCAACTTTTCCAGCGTTGCGCTTTTTATTCGCTCCTGAATCTGTGGCTTCGAGTATTCTTCGTTGTCGAACAGGTTGTATAAGCCCGTAACAAAATCGTCAGAAATAAAATAATCCAACGTAATACGCTTCTCCGAAACGTCTTCGAAATAAAAACCGTCAAAAACCTCTATAAACTTATTGGTGTCACCCTGAACAACGCCATTCACTAACTGTATTTCTTTTCCGGCGAGACCACCCATCCGTTTCAGGAAATTATCCGCCCTGAAAAGATAGTACGTGCCATTGCGTGGAATATACTCGATTTTGCCGGAGTCGATAAGTTCCCAGACCGCTCTCAGCTTATCCTTACCTAGTTCATTGGCATTGGCATCGAGTGTCCTGGCAAATTGAAATTCATCAAGACAGATCAATGGGGATTTTTCGTGAAAGAAAGACAAGTCTTCTGTGAGAATATTCTTGATCCACGAAGCCGAGCCCGACTCAAATTCTCCCATGTCGATATGGCTGAATAATTTTCTATAATCAAGCTCATCGACAATAGCCTGAACAAGCGCCGTTTTTCCAGAACCCGTCAGTCCCCAGAGATTGATGACGGTTGGTCTGAGTTGTGCATCAGGAAAAAGATACCATGGCATCAACAGCGAGAATATTTCGTCAATGATCGTGTCGAGTCCAAGAAACTTTTCTTTCAGCCTGAAGCTTACCTGCTGAAGCTTTTCTCTTTTGGAGATCAATTCACTATGTAAAATATTTTTGTCCATTTTAATTTTTGTTTGTTCCTCCTGAGAGGGTTTTTTGGGCATACCAATTCCGCTTGAGCTTATATTGAAAAAGCTCAATAAAATTTCAAGTCTCTGCCCGACTTTAGTTTCTAAAATTTACTTTTTGATTGAACACAGCAGAATTATCCGGTAGCGTTGGCTACCATTGCTGTTATTTGGGGATATGTGAACTTAGCACCAGCATAATTTCCTCTGTTGATGTTGAACTAAAGAGTGAAATGCTGATGCAAAGATAAACCATGTTGATGTGAGTGCAATGATTTTGATTCGGTTTTTGTGAAGGTTAGAATTTTTCTAAACAAGTAATGAAAATTGATCTTGACTACTTGCAAAAACTTATTTTATATTTGTCTCGTTAGAAACACAAAATGAAATCTGGTCGCAACATATCCGTGCAAAAATCATATCAGCAGATATGCAAACAGCAGAAGGTATGCTTATGCCCGGACAATATGTTATGATATAGATTTATAAAAAAAAAATTATAGCAGAAGCCCCGGGCAAAATTGTCCGGGGCTTTTTGTTTTACCGCAGGCATCAGATGGTTAATAAACGTCAGATGCCTTAAGCGAAGCTTTGTGAAAAATTGTCAGTGTACCCAAGTGGCTTAAGGGATCTCTCTGCAAAAGAGATATTCGTCGGTTCGAATCCGGCCGCTGACTCATTATCCAGCCACTCCGTTGTGTGGAGTAAGCTTTACAGGTAGTAAAGCGATGGCTGGATGAAGTAATTGATTTTCGGGGAGTAGTCCGTAATTGGTAGCGAGCCACTCTGTAAAAGTGGTGCATTTAATGCCTTGGGAGTTCGATTCTCTCCTCTCCGACTCGATTCAATGTGTTGTTAATTATTCTGGGATCGTCTAACGGCAGGACGTTTGATTTTGGATCAAGAGATGCGTGGTTCGAATCCCGCTCCCAGAACCGAGGTGTATCGGGTCACTGTTATGTAGTGTTGAAATCGTAGAGGGGTCTTGACAAACAATAAAGGCGTCGGACGGTTAAGAACCGTCAGGCGGCGTTCTGTGACAGATTTGGGTAATTATTTTTTCTATTTAGATAGCTCCTAAATTAAATTTTTCACACAACTCGAGCCATTTCCATTCGTTTAATCAGAAAACATTCTAAATGACCGATTGTAAAAACTAAGTATCGTCGCATAAACTTCATATTCATTAACAATTCTGTTTCGAGGTTTATCATTTCAAGCTTTCACATTTCTAACTAAACTAATACACTATGACTCAAAAACCATCTAGTGCATTTATTGGTGCATCATGGGTTGCATTGGGAACGGGAACAATCGGATACCTGATCGGATTATGGAGATCGGATATGCAGCTCAATGAAAAAGGCTACTACTTTACGGTGTTGATGTACGGACTATTCTCAGTCGTGTCGTTACAGAAGGCCGTGAGAGACCGATTGGAGAACATTCGCGTTACAGACATTTACTACGGACTGAGCTGGTTCTCGACCATTGTCGCCATTATTCTTTTAACTGTTGGATTATGGAATGCAGAACTCCTGCCGAGTGAAAAGGGATTTTATGCGTTCGCATTTTTGCTGGCGTTGTTTGCCGCGGTAGCAGTGCAGAAGAATATCAGGGATGTGGATGCAGCGGAGAGGGAAGGGAACGTATGAGAAAAATAAGGCGTCAGAAGGTTAAGAACCGTCTGACGCCTTTTCTATCTTAAAGGACTTCTTTACAACCGATACAATCGTTGTTGCCAGCACAGCGCCCATCGTAGCGAGAAACATATCTTTTTGTGCGTCCCAAATATCCCCCTGCGACCCAAGGTAGTCAGCACCTTGCGCGGGAAAGAAAACATCGGCAACAGCCCATTCAATCAATTCATACAGTCCGCTGACGGATAATGTAATTTCAATCGGCAATGCCCACGATACCCACACCGGAAATTTTAACCAGTTCAAGAACACTTCTCTCATCGGATAAGCCAGCAGAAATCCGAAGCTGAAGTGAACAATTCTGTCATAAGGATTTCTGGCTGTCCCGAACGTAGCCTGCAACCAATAACCAAGAGGATTTTCGGCGTAGGTATGCATTGCTCCATACACGTGCAGACATAAATAAACACAGATCAATAAGTAACTCAAATCACTGAATTGATAGTAGCGATAGGTGGTCACCAAAAATACCATGAATAAAATAGTGAGCGTATTCTCCAGGATCCAGTTGCTCAGATTACTGGTATCGACGAGTGTATATATCCAAACCGAAAAGAATAACACCAGGAAAGCCTGAAGCCAGCGGTTTTGAGTAACAGTTAACCGACCAGCGGAAATTGCATTAGTGAATTGCATAGTGGGGTTTGTTGAGTCCTTGAAGAAAAGAATTTTAGTTCAAAGATAGAATTTCGAACGAGAAGTTTGAAGGGGTGCCAATTGGCTGGTTTGCCGGTAGATAAAAAAACTTTGCGCCCTTCCTCCCAATGGCAGAGAAAAATGCCACGAAGACGCAAAGACGCAAAGTGAATCCCAGGCCTCAACTAAAAATTAACTTGAAACCCAGACTTGAAATTAATTCGTTTCGGTGTGCTTCTTGAAGTTATCAAGAATCGCCTGCCATCCACCGCGCTGCATTTCAACCGGGTTTTCACTTTCAGGGTCGAATGTTTCAGTCACTTTCGTTTTATTTCCATCGGATATAAAAACGATTTTCACTTTTCTTCCATCGCCCATCGTGTATTCAATGCGCTTGTGCTTTTCAACGTTGGTGTAAATACCTCCGAAATCGAAACTGAAGCTTCCATCCTTTGCGGCCATGGTAGTTTTAAATGTTCCGTCTGTGCGGAGATCATTTTCAGCAAAAGGCGCATGCCAGTCATCAGAAGCGGCGCACCATTTCGTAATGTGCTGAGGTTCGTTCCAATACTTCCATACTTTTTCTACCGGTGCGTTGATTGTTGCTTCAACAGTGATCGCATTGTTTGTCATGGTTTCCATATTTTTTGGTTTTTTAATTTACTGCTTTTGTTGTGCATGATTTACACTACAATATTACGAGTGAATTAAATTTCCAATGAGGTGCGAAAACGACATTTGGAAGGGGGGTATGCGGCAAAAATCAGCCTGCACGTGTAAAAAGGGTTGCCAGTTGGCCGGTTTGCCGGTACGCCTGTTTGAAGGGATCACATTCAAAGCAATCCTGGTAGCGTCCACTAGTCCCTCTTTAGAAATCACAAAGGCCTAAGTAATTGTGAAAAAGATGCTGGCTGGTATTCCTTGCGGTCCTTTGCGGCTTTGCGGAGAGATATCCGCACTGTAAATGCAAAAGTAAACTTCATTCCAATCGTTAATTTCATTCTATTCCCTTCCTTCATTCTTTCCTAGACTCGTGGATCAAATCAGGTCTATGAAATCTCACGAGACAATTATTCTTTCGCGAAAAGAGGTAAGAAATCTACTGACAGCACAGGAGTGTTTAATGGCTGTTGAAAATGCTTTCAAATTATATGGTAACGGAAAAACTTCTCCGCCGGGGATTTTAGGAATTCAGGCGAATGGAGGAGCCTTTCACATGAAGGCGGGAATTCTGAATCTCGAAAGAAATTATTTCGTGATGAAGTCGAATGGAAATTTCCCGGGAAATAAAAAGAATGATCTTCCCACAATTCAGGGTGTGATCATTGTTGCAGATGCCGATGACGGGCGACTACTGGCCATTATGGATTCGATCGAGATCACCATTATTCGTACCGGAGCAGCAACCGGTGTCGCGGCAAAATATCTCTCAAGAGAAAATTCAAAAACTGCAACCATTATCGGTTGTGGAAATCAAGGCAAGATCTCGGTTCAAATGCTCATGCAGGTTCGTAAGCTGGAAAAGATCTTTCTCTATGATTTGGATAAAACAGTCGCTGTACGTCTGCGCGAGGAGCTTAAGGCGGCTGACGCTTTCGAACAGGGCGAGCCCGCAATCGAGATCGCGAATGATTGGCCGGACGCAACCAAAAACAGCGACATCGTAGTAACCTGCACACCATCGAAAAAAGCTTTTCTTTCACACGAACATATTTCTCCGGGAGCATTCATCGCAGCCGTGGGATCCGACAACGATGATAAGCAAGAGGTTAAGCCAGCACTCCTGTCAAAAAGTAAAATCGTCTGCGATGTAACCGCACAATGCGCAACGATTGGCGAACTGCATCACGCTCTTGAAGATAGAGTTCTGAAAAACGAAAATGTATATGCTGAGCTCGGTGAAGTGATCGCGGGAAAGAAACCAGGAAGAACTTCAAAAGATGAGATCATTATCTTCGATAGCACAGGCATGGCCTTGCAAGACGTTGCTGCCGCGGCGATCGTGTACGAACGTGCTTCCAAAAGTGAAACCGTGATGAAACGTATTTTTAACGATTGAGCCTCCATTCCTGGCAGTCCTTTGCGTCTTTTGCCGTGAAGGGTCTACGCGGTATAGCAACATATCCGATTTTAGAAATTCACAAGATATTTTTCAACGCAGAGACACGGAGTTTCGCAGAGAAATAATGTAAGCTTGCCCGGTAGTTGGTGGACCAATTCTACTCTAAATCCTAAGATTAGATAAGGCGGACGGCGATATTGAAAAGCACAAACTTGTAAACGATCTCAAGCGTGTAAGCCAGCGCCAATGCGAAGATCAGGGCATAGAACACACTGTAGATCTTCCTGAAGTTGAAGAATCGCCGCGCAGCAAATCCGGTGTAAAATCCCAGTGCGGTAAAAATAATCCCTGCTATAATCGCTTCTGAAACATAAACCTTCACCTTCATCAACATTAAAAGCCGCAACGTGAAAGGCAACAGCAAAAATCCGAAAAGGATAAAAAATGAAACGATTTCCGTCGAGAAAATGAAGTGGTCGTAATAGTATTTGCGCTTTTTAAATCCAAGCAGATACGAAACAAGCGCCACACACGGTACGATAAGGAACAGTAAAAACTTAGATGACTTCTCTCCTTTTCTGTGAAAGACCTCTTCCATCTGTTCATCCGTGTACTTTTTCTCTTCCTGAACTTTTGCGGTCACTACAGTGGCATATTTTCCAAAGACGGGGTTCGACTGATAATACTTAAGCTTCATATTCAATCCTTCGAAGACTGGAAAGAGGAGATAAACGATCACCAGCATAAGGAAAAAAGACAATGGCTTGAAGTATTTTTTTCGCACACCGCCACAAAAATCTGCCGATACCTTTCCGGGTTTCGTGAACATAGCCTTCAATGTGTTGAAGAATGTTCCTTCGAAGTGTGTGATAAAGTGAAATACTTCTTCGGCGAGATGTTTGAATGATCGTGCGTATTCGCTGTAAACCTTCTCGCCGCATTGATTACAAAATCTTCCGGTGAACTGCGTGCCGCAATTCTTGCAGGTATGAGTGGGGCCGGTCATGTCGGCAATATACTACGCTCGATTTCGATGACAAATATCTTTTGGCGATAGTTTTAAATATGGCCTCATGAAGCTTTGGCGGTTTTCTTCGATTTTACAAAGGCGAGTGCCGTAATAAAAACCAAAGTGGCTGACAAGATCACGGCCCAGTAATTCATCTGGCGCGATTCCGCATACATAGTGTAATCGTTCAGCATAAATTTGATCACAGGGGGTTGCCAGGTAAGATGATTCCCGGCAACGGAATCTGCATTCGTATCCACCACATTCCATGGCATTTTAATGGAATGGGTATATTTTCCCTCTGCCGCAGTTGACATAAAATTTATTTTACCTTCAGACTTTTTAAGTAGCTCTGCAAAAGTCTTCTTGCTGACTGCCGTTTGTGGAACGCCAATGCTATCCGCCAGGGCCACCATGAAATCATCCGGGCCATCATCCTTATGTTTTACTAACATTTGAAACAATATTTCTTTTTTACGGTTCAACGTATCCTGCCAGCGTTGATCCTCAGGCTTTGAAAACGAAGCTAACAAGCTTTTAAACTGCTGTTCAAAAATTCCACGTATTGCAAAATGATCGTAAATTTTTTCGTTGAGCTTAATGAGATAGATGCTGTCGGCATTTGAGATCTTTTTACCCTCGGCAGGGAGTCGATGAATGAAGGTATAGTCCTCCGGTGTGAAATAATCTTCTGTTTTTACATCATTGAATCGGTTTATCGCAACATAAGTATCAGAGTACGTTATATACGTATAGAACCATCGAAATTTCTTTTCGAACTCAGATTTAATTTTGAAAAGCGTATCCGAAGAATTCATTTCCGAATTCATGTCATCAACTGAATTGAAATGTTTTGAATACCTGACTTGTCTTTTCTCACGTTCATCTTCTCGTCCTTTTGTAAAAGAAACCTCAGTGCTCCAGCCATTTGCATCCACGTCAAAAATGCCTCGTTGCTTGTATTGACCTGAATCCACGTCGGAGTAAAGAATAGTCCGATCGATCGAACCATCTTCGTGCACGGCGGATTCTACCGAGATGGTTTGCTCGCACGATGACAGCGACCACAGAATAACAACGGATACAACAGCAGTAGCAAGGGTTTTAAAGGCCTTCATTCGATTTGATTTTAGTTAAGCGTGATAAACATTCTTCGCAATTATTTTCCTGGACTTCTCCCTTGCACACATTCAGACACTCCGCAAATGAGAAGGATTCAGTCCCGGATTGATTATTTCTGGGTGAATTCTTTATCCTCTCTCCAAACGCGCTTGAGTTCAGCTGAACTGTTTTTTTGATCGGTATTCGCCTGTAGAACGAAACAACGTTTTTAGTCTGATATACCGGGTTAACTTCCACAATAAACACGGCGATCAAAACAAGTGACATCAATGCAAACGCATATCGCAACCACTGAAATCTGAACACTGGAAGAAACTGTTCGATGATAGAAACCCTCGAGCGTTCCTCCTCCTGCTCAATGCCCGACATTATTTTCGAAGTCAGAAACGGATTCACATTTTTGAACTTGTCGGGAACCTCTTTTACTATCGAACTCATCTTCACCTGGTCTTTCCGGGCCTGATCAAATATTGCTGAGCATGACGAGCATGTGACCAGATGAGCTTCGAGGCTTTGTTTCTCGACATCGTCCAGCTCCCGATAGAGATAGATCAGTTTTTCGAACTCAGAACATTTCATAATTTTTGTTCACCATAAAATTTTCGGATAAGCTCACTCATTTTAAGTCGTGCGTAATAGAGATTACTTTTAATATTCGCAGCCGACTCGTTTAATATCTTACACACTTCTTCGACATCGAGTTCTTCAATATCGCGTAATACAAACACTGCTTTTTGTTTTGGAGTCAGCTCCTCCGTCATTTTTAAGATCGCCTCTCGCAATTCCTCAGTTAACATCGACTGATCTGCCGCTGAAGCGGTGCTCAATTTTATTTCATGGTCAACGCTTGTCATTTTTTGTGAATGTTTTCTCTTCGGCGACTTCAAATGATCGAGGCACAGGTTCGTAACGATCTTGTAAAGCCACGTTGTTAATTTTATTTCATGCCTGTATCGATGTAGATTTTTCCAGAGTCTCACAAAAGCCTCTTGAGTGATATCCTCCGCTTCACCAACATCCCTGACAAACCGATACGCCAGCGCCAGCACGAACGACTGGTGTGTTTCCACCAGCGTGCGAAACGCTCGCATATCACCGGCCATCGCCTTTTCTATAATGTCTGATTCCGTAATCGGCATTTAAACCGGTTTAAAGCTGATACGAGGGATTTATGCTCAGGTAAAATGAAAACCGAAAATGTTTCGATAATGATTATCCCTGCACAGGAGCATGAATTTTTATGACCTGGTTATTGGGATTGAAATGATCGACAAACCGCGTGAAGGGCCGGCCTGCAATAAATTGCTGAAGCTCTTTTTCGCCCGCTGCACGATTGCCTGTAATAAACTTTACAACAAACCAATCTTCACCGGGTTTTTCGATCATGATATTTGTGAGCTCCATGCAGTGAAGCTAAGTAAAAAATCAGGAATAGATTGGATGGGTTGAAGATTTGGGTAATTCAGCCGCCCAGGATACGTCCGGGGAGATATCATCTCCTCCTAATTTAGGAGGGATGAAAAAAGAGCGGGCACTTTTGGGGGCGGAGCCTGATTTTAATACATCAGTCCTCAGCAACGTCGATCAAAAAATTATCCTCATCCACCTCTACATCGCTGGCATCTGTGTTTGGAAGAAGTATTTTCTGCCATTCGGTGCGCGGATAAATGATTTGATATTTTTCATCGGCTGTAATGAGCCTGGCAGCCATGGTGAACGATGGGTCAACTTTTTCCCAGCGATAATGGACTATCAAGTCGAGATTTTTTTGTTCGAGGCGGATATGAAGTTCGGGAAGAGTTGTTTTTGTCAGGTAATGATTGAAAAATGTGTTGAAGTTTTTTCCGGTAAACGTGTTGATGAATTCAATTAGCTGTTCAGAGGTGATGGTCCGGTATCTGAACTTATTCTGAATTCCGTGAAGCAATTCGAACCATACACTATCATTGTCAATGACGCTGCGCAGTGTGTGAAGGATTAAACTTCCTTTGCTGTACATGTCGTTGATATCGTAAAAAATATGGTTGACATCTTTCACTCCTACCACCGGGTACTTATTCGCGACATGTTGCGAACGTAGAAAATGAGTTGTCTGTTCTTTGCCGAATTCATTTTCGATCACCAGCGCTTCTGCATAGGTTGCAAACGCTTCGTGTATCCACATGTCGGCGAGGTCTGTGCAACTTACGGCATTCCCCCACCACTCGTGAGCAGATTCATGCCACATCAGCGGATTGTGAGCAGATGCCTGTTCCTGGGTGATCTTTCCGAGGCACACGCCGCTTTGATGTTCCATGGGGTAGATACTTTCTACCAGTGCAAATCCATCACGGTGGAACGGATACTTTCCAAAATATTTTTCAAACACAGCCAGCATCGGTTTCGTTTGCCGGAACATCGAGTCGGCACGCGCCCGGTTGTAGGGCATCACGTAGTAATCGATGGTGAGTGTGTCGTCAGTGATGTACCGGTCGCTGAAGTGCTCGTACTTGCCGATGTTGAACGTGACGTTGTAATTATTTATCGGATAGCTGACATACCATTCATATCGTGTCTTGTTACCCGGCATCAGCGTTTTCTTTTGGAGAAGTCCGTTAGAAATTTCCGAGTAATCACGTGGCACGGTAATCCAGATCTTCATGCTGTCGGGCTCGTCGGATAAATGATCTTTGTTCGGCCACCACAAGCTTGCGCCCGAACCCTGACATACAACCTGAGCCCAGGGATTGCCTTCGTTATCCTTATCCCATAGCACGCCACCATTCATAGGCACTTTCCAGTCAGGCACTTTCGGAATTCCACCGTAGTGAATAACAATTTCGTGCTCACCTGCCTTCAGCACCTCAGGAAATTTTATAAAGACAGCATCGGCTTCGCGTGTATAACTCAACGTCGTATTCTTCCAGGTTATCTTATCGATCTTCATGTTTGAATAGAGATCCACTTGCATGCTCTCAAAAGGCTGCATAACCTTGAAGCGAATGAGGTTCTGTCCGGTAATGGAGCGTTCTTGCATATTCACCTCGGCATCGAGATGATAAAAGGTTACATCGTAGCACGTACGCAGTGGCGTAAGTTTTCCCCGCAAGGTATCGGCACGGGTGAATGCCGGTTTGTTATTATAGTATAATTCATTGTGCTGTTCAGTAAACGCATGCGTTCTGCGTGCGAGTGTATCAACCTCGACGACGGGCTGCATCAGCGAGTCGGGCACCACCGACTTGATCACATTATAGTTTTCCCAGAAACGTTCATCGTATTCATCGGTGGCAAGAGATGCAAACCGATCGCTTTTGTCCCCAATGTTTTCTGCCGTGATCGCACTTTTATCGGAAGTATCAATACTGGTTACCTGCAACAGCACGTCGGAGGTCCATAAGGTATTATGCATGTTTCGTTTCCGGCTATCCACAAGAATTTCAAAACGACGTTTCACGGCGTCGAGGTACCATTTGCCATGATACTGTTTATACGAGCACACGATGCGAAAGCGATGGTAATCCAGCGAAACTCCATACGCTACGGTAGCCACTGCATATCCTACTCCTTTATCTTTTCGCTCCACGCGCCTCACACCCTCCTCGGTAAGGTCATACTCGTAACGTACAATGGCCACAGCTTCTTCATCGATGAAAGTGCGCATCGTGAAGAGTCCTTTTCGGCTTTTCTTTTTTGGTTTGATGTCCACGATCACAAGCGTGTGATCACCATCCTGTATCATTCCACCATACTCATATCGATAGTAACGGAAGTTTTTCGGATTGAACACGCTCCACTTGGTGTTGCGATATTTGATCATGTCTTCTCCCAGGCTGTACCGCGCCCCGTTCGAAGGCCCCGCAAGCCAGTAGTATAGTACGCCGCCTTTTGCCAGGTCAATTTTTTTCTTTCGGCTTTTAACAATGCGGATCTGATCCGTGGGTGTCTTCGGATCGATCACCTTAAACGACTTTCGGATATCGAGCACACCTTCATTATACAGAAGCTCATCCCTGCCGAGCCAGTTATTCTCGCGATAAAAGGCGCTCATGTGGTAAAGAGAGGTGTCAAATTTTTCCGGGACTTTTGCAAGAACGCGTTTGACGAGATCGAAGGCGCTTTCGCCCTGTACGGTAACTTCTCTCAATTGTGTTATTGCCGGGTGAAGGGCGATTGTCTGGAACGTATTTGAATTGCTCACGGAAATTGCCAGGGTTGTATAACCGATGCTGCTGATACGCAGCGTATCTCCGACAAATCGTTTCTCAACTTTCAGCACAAACGCACCGTCCTCATTCGCGGATGTTCCAATACTTTGTGATGAGAGATGAATGCTGGCAAAGGCAACGGGTCTATCCGTTGTTGCGTCGATAACTTTTCCACGAAAAATGATGTAGTCCTGAGCGAGGATGGGTGTGACCCTGAAAAGGATCAATGCGATAAGGATGAGTGAACTGTTCCTACGCATATTCGACGGGTTGCGAATGAAGTTAAGTGCAAGAAATGAGCCAGGGATTTGTGGGATTGTCGATTAAATGCAAGATAGATTCTCTGGCTGGAGAGAATGCAAATTTCCCGCTGATCACGCGGATTAACGCAGATAAATGCAGGGAGAATTCAACTTAGTCATCAGCACATCAGAGGCTCATCATGTCTTTGAACTTCGCGGCTTGTCTTCGGCTTACTTCTACTTTATCGCCACCACGCAGTCTCACCATCAGTCCTCCGTTGAACCAGGGTTCGATCCCTTCGACCCAACTTAGGTTCACGATGTGTTTCCGGCTTGCGCGGAAGAAAGCGCGTTCGTCTAGTTTTTCATCGAGGGCGTTCAATGATTTGTGGATCATCGGACGATTGGTATCGAAATATACTTTGATATAGTTTCCGTCGGACTCGAACAGTCTCACGTTGGATAAACTTACAAACCAGCAACGGTCGCCATCTTTTACAAACACCTGATCGTTGAGACCAAGTTTTTTCTCGGGGCCGTGCTCGGCAATTGTTTTTGCTCTTTCTTTTTCGGAGAGCTTCGCTACGGTTTCTGAAAGCCGTTCGGGATGGATGGGTTTCAATAAATAATCAAGCGCATTTACTTCGAAAGCTTTTAATGCAAACTCGTCGTAAGCAGTGGTGAACACAACCAACGGAACGGCGTCTAACATTTCCAGTAATTGAAATCCGGTTTTGCCAGGCATCTGGATATCCAGGAAAAGCAGATCGGGATTCAGATCGTTTACCATCTGGAAGGCTTCGTCTGCATTGGCAGCTTCGCCAACAACTTCAATCATCGGATGATCTTCAAGCAACTTCATCAACTCCTTCCGTGCCAAACGCTCATCATCCACAATAAGGGCTCTCATAGTTTCTGTTTAGTGGGTATAACAAATTCGGTAAGGACAAAATTATCGTTTTCATTCACAATGCGAAACGACGCCTCCTCGCCATAGATAAGTTTTAATCGTTGTACAGTATTTTTCAATCCCAGACCTTTGCCACTGCGTTTTGCGCCGTTCATCAAATGCCCGCTGTTTCGGATTTGCACCGTTAAACGTCCATTATCAACAAATGTTTTCAGATGGACGATCCCGCCCGGGGTTAATTTTGATATGCCGTGCTTGATGCCATTCTCTACGAGGGTCTGGATCATAAAGGGTGGAATATGGAAATCGTAGGATTCAGGGTGGATATCGAATTCGGTTTTTAATCGCTCTTCGAAACGTATGCTTTCCAGGCTCAGATAATCTTTTACGATACGGAGCTCTTCATCAAATTTTGTAAGTCCTTTGGTATCGGATGCGAGTGACTTCCTTAAAATATTCGAAAGATGGTTGATAGCCTGTTTGGACTTCACCGGGTTTTCGTCCACGAGCGCGCGGATGCTATTGAGCGCATTGAAAATGAAATGTGGATTTAGCTGTGACTTCAGGTTATTCAACTGGATCTGAACCATCGATGCCTCGAGCTTTAACGCTTTGTTGTATTGATCGAAGTAGTGGAAAGTGAAATAGAATACTGACCAGAGGAAAAAGATAATGGCGTAGTAAAACGTTTGTCCTCCAATTCGTGCCGCATCAAATGCTATCAGGGGATCGAACAACCCGAGCAAGAAACTCACCGGCATACGCGCGAAGTACACAATTATTCCAAGCACGAACACACTGACCAAAACAAGAAGTGATGAACGGGACAGGGGCAGACCAATCCAGTTTTTCCGTTTTACGAAGATGCGATAGAAGTGTGTAATGAAAAGGCAAATAAGTGCTTCATACAAAAGGAACACAACTCTGCGCGGTTCTACACGACCCGTCGCAAACGCGCTAGCTACGATTTGAATGATAGCATAGAGCAGCCAGCCACCGATCTGAAGAGTCCAATAAAGTCCTTTTTTTACCACAGGGCAATTTAATTAGGATTTTTTGGATTTAGGGATTACGGGATTCCTTTGCGGCCCTTTGCGAAAGTCTTTGCGTTTCTTTGCGCTACTGGATTTTTTGAGAAGTGTGTATCGAGGTGCCTGCGAGTTACGTGATCACGATGCTCAAAATGCAGAAATCCATAGCGCTGAAGGCCGCCAAGAACAACAGTAGAGGGCCGCAGAGAAAAATTCACAAATATTTGAATTGCAGCAAATACAGGAACAGAATTCCCGTCGCGAAGATCAGGAGCCAGCTAAGGATTACGAGTGGTTTTTTGTACTGTGCGAGTTTAGGCTCCAACGTTAATGTGTTGACGATGAATGCCAGGCCGGCTGTTGTGTAGAGACTGAATTCCAGGTAATCTTTAATCACAAGCTGGTAGATACCAACGGCGAAAAAGATAGCTCCAAAAAAATATTGACGGGTGCGTGTGTTCATGTGATGATCGGCAAAAGCGCTGGCAAGGTAATTGAATATTGTTTTACATGAAAAAACCTGTTTTCAGTCTTGTCCTGCTGCTGGCGATCTGCACGTGGCAGTGCACTCCTTCTTCTCGCGTGATGATGAGCGATCTCAATCATCCTCGTTACAAATATATCTTTGATTTCGACAGCAAAGTCTCGCAGCAGAAAATTCGGAGTCTTAAAGGTTATTATTCAAGAGCATCGACAGGTGTTTTTATGCTTGACGTTGTTGCGAACGCTGCGAATACAAGTCCAGGTTATTATTATCCGTACCAGAATACATACATGCCCAAACTTTTGAAGAAGATCAAAATCATGAACCAGGGAACGGATACTTTATATGCAGACTTAAATACAGATCTGCCTCTCGATCACGAATACAATTGCTCGGTCAAGAATATAATTCTTCCACCAAAGAAGTCGTTGAAAGTTATTACGGCAGCGGGTGAACTGTATGCGTTAGTATATCACTGGAAAAAGAATTCTGTTGACACCGCGTCGTTTACATTCAATCCGAATAGCTATAATAAACTACGCGTTGAGAAGGATGGAGTGAACAGGACAAGGATTGTTTATTAGTCACCTCATCGCACGCCACCCAGTGAGGTGACTCAGGCGCGGAATCCTAATTCAATTCTGTTTTCAAAAATTTCCCTGTATAACTCGATGCGTTCTTTGCAACTTCCTCGGGCGTGCCTGTCGCGATGATCTTGCCACCTTTCTCGCCTCCTTCCGGACCGAGATCGATGATGTAGTCTGCCGACTTGATGATGTCCATGTTGTGTTCGATCACGAGAACGCTGTTGCCTTTGTTCACGAGCTTCTGGAGAACATCAAGAAGGTGTGCGATATCCTGGAAATGAAGACCTGTAGTAGGTTCGTCGAGGATGTAAAATGTTTTACCGGTGTCGCGCTTTGAAAGTTCCGTCGCAAGTTTCACACGCTGCGCTTCGCCACCGGATAACGTCGTTGCATGTTGTCCGAGGGAAATGTATCCCAAACCGACTTCGAGCAGCGTCTGGATCTTGCGCAGGATCTTAGGTTGATTTTCGAAGAATGTTACGGCTTCCTCAACGGTCATGTCGAGAACGTCGGAAATGGATTTTCCTTTGAAACGAACTTCGAGTGTCTCGCGATTGTAGCGTTTGCCTTTGCATGTTTCGCAAGGGATATATATATCTGGAAGAAATTCCATTTCGATCAAACGCAAGCCAGCACCTTCGCATGTTTCGCAGCGTCCGCCTTTTACATTGAATGAAAATCTTCCGGTTTTATATCCGCGAATTTTCGCTTCCGGCAGTTGAGAGAACAGATCGCGAATATCCGTAAACACTCCCGTGTACGTTGCAGGGTTTGAACGCGGCGTTCTTCCGATCGGCGACTGATCCACTTCAATTACTTTGTCGATGTGCTCAAGCCCATCGATCTTTTTGAAAGCCAGTGGTTCCGTTCTCGAGTTATAGAATGTCCTGTTGAGGATCGGGAAAAGTGTTTCGTGAATGAGTGTTGATTTTCCGCTTCCTGAAACTCCTGTAATACACGTTAATGTTCCGAGTGGGATGTTCAACGTAACATTCTTCAGGTTATTTCCGCTGGCACCGGCAAGAACAAGGTTTTCTCCTTTACCTTTTCTTCTCTCCTTCGAATAAAGAATTCCGGTTTTTCCGCTGAGGAATTTTGCTGTGGTGCTGTCGTTCTTCAAAAATGTTTGCGGATCACCTTCGGCAACAACATGTCCTCCGTGTCGTCCGGCACCGGGACCGATGTCGAGAATGTAGTCGGACTCGAGCATCATCTCTTTATCGTGCTCCACCACAACAACAGAATTGCCAAGATCGCGAAGATCTTTCAGCGCTTTGATCAGTTTTACGTTGTCGCGTGCATGAAGTCCAATGCTGGGCTCGTCGAGAATATATAATACACCTACGAGCTGTGTTCCGATCTGAGTTGCCAGTCGAATGCGTTGTGATTCTCCTCCACTCAACGTGCGAATGGGTCTGTGCAGATGGAGATAATCCAGGCCGACATCCAGCAAAAATCCGATCCTTTTTCTGATCTCTTTTAAAACTTCAGTCGCAATCACGCGCTGGCGTCCATCGAGTCTTTCTTCGATACCGTCAAACCACTTCTTCAGTTCGTTGATTCCCAGCACAGAAAGCTCTGCAATATTTTTTCCGGCAATCTTGAAATGGAGTGATTCTTTTTTCAATCGGGCACCGTTGCATTCCGGACAAACTTTTGTGATCGTAAAATCTTCAACCCATCTCTTGATGGCTTCGGAGCCTTCATCACGTTGCTTCTCGAGGAAATTTACAATGCCCTCGAATTTTGTATTCCATTCCGTGCCGGGATATTTTACTGAAGGAACTCCCACAGGAACATCATCACCATATAATAAAACGTTCAGCACTTCTTTCGGAATGCTTTTAATAGGAGTTGAAAGTGTGAGCTTGTATCGCTTCAGGAGTGATTCAATTTTTTTGAAGATCCAGATGTCGCGATATTCTCCCAGTGGCAGAATTCCGCCACGGCTAATGCTCAGACTTTTATCGGGAATAACGGAATCTTCGGTAATCTCCTCAATTTGTCCGAGGCCATTGCACACGGGGCACGCTCCGTAAGGAGAGTTGAACGAAAAAGAATTTGGCGCAGGCTCATCGTACGATAAACCTGTTTTCGGGTCCATGAGGAATTTGGAGAAGTGATGCACTTTTCCATTCTCTTCCATCGCCATGATTACACCCTTACCTTCTTTCAACGATTTGTTGATCGACTGACCGATCCTCGCACGGTCTTTTGCATCGGGAATAATTCTATCGATCACCACTTCGATGTCGTGGATCTTGTACCGGTCTACCTGCATTTTTGCAGTGATGTCGAGAACTTCACCATCGACACGAACTTTTGTATATCCGGATTTTCTGATCTGCTGAAATAATTCACGGTAGTGACCTTTACGGCCCTTTACGATCGGAGCAAGCAGAACAAGTTTCTTCCCTTTGAACATGTTCAGGATCGCATCCAGGATCTGATCTTCCGACTGTCGAACCATTTTCTCTCCACTGAGATAAGAAAATGCCTCGCCTGCCCGGGCAAAAAGCAGACGCATGAAATCGTAGATCTCTGTTACGGTGCCGACAGTCGAGCGTGGGTTACGCGAGGTTGTTTTTTGTTCGATAGAAATTACCGGGCTCAGGCCATTGATCTTATCAACGTCTGGTCGTTCGAGATTGCCCAGAAAGCTTCGCGCATAGGCGGAGAAACTTTCCATATATCGGCGTTGCCCTTCCGCGTAAATGGTATCGAAAGCGAGGGAGGATTTTCCGCTGCCGCTGATACCTGTGATCACCACGAGCTTATTCCGGGGAAAAGCGACGTTGATGTTCTTCAAGTTGTGCTCGCGGGCACCGATTACTTCAATATTTTCATGACCTGAAAGGTCTATCTTCTTTTCTGCTGCAACTTTGGCCATGGCCGGTAAATATGAAGAATACAAAATTGAAATCCATAATGTTTCACATCAAACAAAATGATTTTGAAAATATCAGGGATTTGTGACAAAATGTGACACAGCCCGTGCTAGGCCACATCTTTTCCGGTCGCAATCTTAAGCATTTCAAACCAGTCCTGGCGGTCGAGTTTAAGGTCGGCAGCAGCGGCGCTTTCCTTGATGCGCTCGGGTTGCGTGGTGCCTATAATCGGAAAAATACCGGCCGGGTGCCTGAGTAACCAGGCAAGGGAAAGCTGTGTTTCCGTTGCTTTATATTCATCTTTTTTCTGCCATAGACCGCGCTCGATGCCCATCAATTTACCGCCTCCAAGAGGCGACCACGCCATCGGACATACCCGATGTTTTTGCATCACATCCAGCATTCCATCGTAAAGCGGCTCCAGTCGATTGAGAGAAAATTCGATCTGGTTGGTGACCAGCGGAAATGGTAAATAGCTTTGCAGCATTTCGAATTGATTGGTCGTGAAATTCGACACCCCGAAATGGAGAACTTTTCCACTCTGCTTCAGCAAGCCAAATGCTTCTGATACTTCTTCAGGATCGAGAAGCGGATCAGGTCTGTGAATGAGCAACAGATCGATGTAATGCGTGCCCAGCATATTCAACGAATTGTCAACGGAATCGAGAATATGTTTTTTAGAAGTGTCGTAATGTTTGATCCACGTGTTGGGCTGACTTGCGGAAAGCAGTTTGATGCCACACTTGGTGATAAGCTGTATGTCTTTTCGGATCGCTGGATTTTTCTTCAGCACATCTCCGAAAATTCTTTCGTTGTTATAGTCGCCATAGATATCGGCATGATCGAACGAAGTTATTCCAACCTCGAGTGACGTCCTGATGAGTTTCTCAACCACGTCACCTGAGGCGTTCCATCGCCATGCACCGGCAACAATTCGTGAGAGTTTGGGGCCTTGAAGGTGGAGATGTTTGTATTGCATGCGATGCTATGTTAAAAATTCGTTCCCGAAAGTAGCAAAAAAAGCCGTTGACTTTTGAGTGTTGGCCCTTGGCTTTTTAATGCTGCAATTTTCTTTGCGACCCTCTGCGCTACTGGATTTAAAATCCGAGCACAAAAATGGAATTCATGTTGCTAAAGAATCGCCAAGAAAATTTTCGCGAAAGACGGTAGAGGTTACACGTAAAAAACCTTTAAATTCCGTTGTCAATTTTTTCAACCCTGCAAGTATGCATTTTATTAAACTGTCCGACATCCCAGCAAAAGAAATTGTCACTGGCTTTCATGGGAAATTTATCCATTCCGCAAACATGACGGTCGCGCATTGGGATATTAAAGAAGGTAGCAGCATTCCGTCGCATCAGCACGTTCACGAAATGATCGTGAATGTGATCAAAGGGAAACTTCAGCTCACCATCGGTAACGAAACAAAAGTTCTTGAGGCAGGAATGTGCGGCATTATTCCCTCAAACATTCAACATACTGCAAAGGCAATCACAGATTGTTATGTGATTGATGTGTTCTATCCTGTCCGACAGGATTACGCTTCGCGATAAGCCATTGGCATTGGCATTTGGCTATTGGTTCTCTGCGGCTCTTTGCGAAAGCTTGGCGGCCCCATGCGTTGCTTGATTTAACCTCGTTGAGGAACAAAACATTTTAATTAATCGAAAGTGTCATGAAATCCATATCGCAAAGATCGCGAAGAAATTTTCGCAGAGAGCCGCAGAGCTAAAGGCAAAAAGCTGAAAACCTTTATTTTCTCATTCCAATTACTCCAAGAATTGGTCCTGGTGCGAGAAACAGAAGCAAATATTCTTTTGGAACAATGGCCTGGAGATAGTTGATCAATTGAATGCTTACGATGCTGATCGAAAATCCGATGCACACAACAAGTGTAATGGTTGATCCCCTGAATTCCTGATCTGCATTTTGAGCAACAAGTGCAGAGAATTGAGGGGAATCTGCAGCCACAGTAACGCCCCAGAAAAACAGAAATGCGATGAAAATTTCAAAAGGAAAATTCCACATGAAAGGTGAAATCAAACAACATATCCCGGAGCATATCAATGCAATTTTTGCAACATTATAACTTCCCATCCGAAAGGAAGTAATTCCTCCGATAACGCATCCTAATCCGCCCGCAGCAATAATGATAAAGCTGAGAAGAGAAATGTTGGTGCTGGTTGAATAATTCATAATGATCCACGGCACAAATGCCCACAAAGCATACAACTCCCACATGTGTCCGAAGTACCCATAAGCTGGAGATTTCAACTTTGGCAAAACAAAAATTGTTTTCAGGCTTCCGAACGAGAACTCGGTTCCCTTTTTTCGATATGGACCGTCCGGAACAAAAGCGACTAGTAGTACTGCACCTATTACTGCCAGAATTGAAATCCCGATCAATAAAATTTTTGCCTCGATGAACTGAGGAAAGATTTTTAACACGTGAGGAAAAGCAGTGCCGACAACCAGCGCGCCTACCAGCGCACCGAGCCAGTGACCAAGCCCCTGATGATTCCAGTCAGACGCGATTTTCATTCCGACAGGATAAATCCCTGCAAGAAAAAATCCGGTTAAAAAACGGCTTGAAAAAATTAAAGAAAACGAGGAAAGATCTGCGAGCGCCAGAAGATTGCATCCCGCTGCGAGTAAGCTGCTATAAAAGAAAATTTTTGATGGAGAGAATTTATCAACTAAACCAACAAGTGCAAACAGGAGCGTGCCGACAATAAACCCCGACAGAGTCGATGAAGTAAGATATCCCAGTGCTGATGTTGGCCATCCGTACGCAGCCTGTAATTGCGGCAACACCGCGTTGCCGGCAAACCATAACGAAGTCCCGCAGAACTGCGCGATCACGATGATGTAGAAGACGGTTTGTTGTTTGCGCACTGAGTGTTTTGTTAGTCGGCCTTATTGTCGCTGGTTCAAAGTAATAAAAGCTGTTGGCTTTTGGCCTTTGGCTGTTGGCTTTTTTGCATTTCAATAGTCAATGGCCAATAGCTAACGCCCAAGGGCTTTAAGCACGATGCAGCAATAATGTCATACATTTCCAAACGGTACTGTTTTTGTACTTCTGCGATCAGCTATCGGAAAATATTTCGATTTTTTTTCAGTCGATATTGCCGGTAGGTAGGTTAAGGTTTTTTACTATTTTTACTCACAATATGGAAGAAGTCGTTCGTCAACAGTATTCCGAGCACGAGAAGCAAAGCATTTTCAATCAGGAGTTTATGCCACATATCAACTCCATGTACAACTTTGCCTATCGTCTCACGCTCGATCCGGATGACGCAAAAGATCTTCTTCAGGACACGTACTTAAAGGCATTTAGGTTCATAGATTCTTTTCAGCAAGGAACTAATGCTAAAGCGTGGCTGTTTCGAATTTTGAAAAACAGCTTCATCAATGATTACCGGAAGAAAAGCAAAGAACCTTCCAAGGTAGATTATCAGGAAGTTGAAAGTTTTTATAACTCAGAAGATGTTGACCGGCAAATAACACCCGATCTGCGCGTGGAGGCGCTTCAGGATATGATCGGGGATGAGATTTCCGTGGCATTAAACTCACTGGATGTAGATTTCAGAACTGTCATTATATTGTGCGATTTGGAGGGCTTTAAATACGAAGAGATGGCAAAGATTTTAGATATTCCAATTGGAACTGTGAGGAGCCGCCTTCATCGCGCACGTAATCTGCTGAAAGAGAAATTAAGCGAATACGCTAAGAAAATGGGTTACAAAAACGCATAAACTTATTATATGAATCCCCCCGACCAGAGCCGAATGAAGCAGGATTGTGATAACTCACGAGAGTGTTTCCAAATGCTTCAAGCCATTCTCGATGGCGAGGCTACCCCCCAGGAAAAAGAACATTTCCTGAAGGAACATCTTGAGCAATGTATGCCATGCTACAAAAACTATAACCTTGAACTGGCAATTCGCGAGCTCATTAAAAACAAATGCACCAAGCACGCACCACAAGAGCTTGTCGATCAAATCCGTCAAAAAGTACTTCAAAATCTGGCGCAATAAATGGCTGGTAAAGCGATCATTTTCTCAGCGCCATCAGGTTCTGGTAAAACGACCATTGTTAAGCATCTACTGAATAATAACCCCGATCTGGGTTTTTCTATTTCTGCTTCAACCCGCGACAAGCGCGGACGCAAAGAGGAGAATGGCAAAGATTATTATTTCCTGTCTCCGCAAGATTTTAAAAAGAAAATCGATGAGGATGCATTCATCGAATGGGAAGAGGTGTACGAAGGAAATTTTTATGGCACCCTGAAATCGGAAATCGAGCGTATCTGGAAGGAAGGAAAAAATGTGATTTTCGATGTAGATGTGAAAGGTGGATTAAATCTAAAAAAATATTTTGGTGATCGGGCGCTTTCCATTTTTGTAAAAGTCCCGTCATTGGAAGTTCTTAAGGAACGCTTGCATGATCGCGGCACCGAAACCGAAGAGCAACTTTCCCGCCGCTTGTTCAAAGCCGAATTTGAAATGACATTTCAGGATAAGTTCGATAAGGTTCTTGTAAATGAGAATCTGCAAAAATCTCTTGTAGAAGCGCAGCGTCTGTATGACACCTTCAAGTAAAGAAAAATCACCATTAGCCGAGCAGATCTGCCAGGCATTGAAAAACAAACAACGAGTTGAGTTCCTGTACAACAACAAGAAGCGAATCGCCGAGCCACAAAGTTGTGGTGTAAGTACAGCCGGTAAGGAGGTAGCGAGATTTCATCTTGTGGAAGGGGGATCGAGGCCAGAACAATTATTCACTGTCTCCGAAATGAAATCGTTCAGGATCCTCGATCAGCACTTCACAAAGCCGGGCCCGAACTATCAGAAAGATGATTCTGCGATGATGGAGATTTATTGCCAGCTTTAGAATTTCACTCCTCCCAACACGCGATCCGTCATTCCGAGCGTGGCACGCGCGGCGGGAATGTGCGGGAGCGAAGGAATCCCCCGATTAAGAAATACACACGAAGGAGTAGCACCCAAGTGGAAGCGTGAGTGCATGACTCTACGCGTGTCAGTATCTTCTACTGCACCGTGATAGCATGGGGATCCCTTCGCTCACACATGCCACCACTCGGGATGACGGTCCCTTAAAAAGGAGCGCACGGAAGACGACTGTGTTAACGATAGGCTCGCTATATTTACCCCAATGAAAATCGGTCTCTTCTTCGGTTCGTTCAACCCCATTCACATGGGCCACATGATCATCGCGAATCTCATGGCCGAAACTGCCGATCTGAAAAAAGTGTGGTTTGTCGTTTCTCCTCAAAATCCTTTTAAACCGAGCAAGGGATTACTCCATGAGCAGGACCGATACGATATGGTACGCGCTGCCATCTACGATAACTACAAGCTTGAAGTTTCTGACATCGAATTTCATCTTCCAAAACCGAGCTTTACCATTCACACACTTGTTCATTTAAAAGAAAAGCATCCTGACAAAGAATTTAAAATTATCATCGGAGAAGATAACCTTACGGGATTCGAGAACTGGAAAAATTACGAGCGGATTTTGGAAGACTATGGACTTTACGTCTATCCCCGACCCAACGCGCAACCATCTCAACTAAAACAGCATCCTAACGTTAAAATGGTCGAAGCCCCCACGTTGGATATTTCCGCTACTTTTATCCGAAATTGCATAAGGAATGGTCAATCAGTTCGTTATCTGGTGCCTGATCCTGTAGAAGAGATGATCCGTACCAAAGGCTTTTATCTACATTAAATCAAATCCTTTGAAGAATTCTTTATTTATTCTCTTACTCGCGACCTTATTCGCCAGCAACTCCCTGATTGCTCAAAATCAGACCGGTGTAAAAGGCACTATCAAAGCTGACGACGGCAGCGTACTTTCCTTCGCTACAATTTTTGTAAAGCAAATCGGTACCGGAACAACAGCAAATGAAGAAGGAAACTACGAGATCGTATTAAAACCCGGCCGATACGATTTGGTTTTTCAACACCTGGGCCGCAGAACCGAAGTGAGAGTAATAGAAGTAGGCGAAAATTTCGTAACGCTCAACATCACACTCATTCCCCAGGATATTGTTCTCGAGTCTGTAACGGTAAATGCCGATGATGAAGACCCCGCTTACGCGATCATGCGCAAGGCCATCGCGAAAGCAAACTATCATCGCAATCTTTTGGATAGTTATTCGGCTCGAGTTTATATCAAGGGCGCTGGCAAGCTCAAAGATTATCCATGGCTTGCCAAGAAAGCGTTGCAAAAAGAAGGCATTGAAAAAAATCGCGTGTACATCTCCGAGTCGGTCTCCGATGTAAAATTTACGAGACCAAATAAGTACGAAGAAAAAGTGATCTCCATTCGCAGCGATGGAAAAGACAACAACACTTCTCCCAGCGGGTATATCTTCGGAAGCTTTTATGAACCCGAAATTGCTGAAACAGTGTCCCCGCTTTCACCCAAAGCATTTTCGTATTACAAATTTGAATATCAGGGAACGTTCAAGGATCGCGATTATGAAGTGAGCCGCATCAAAGTTATTCCCCGATCGAAAGGAGAAAACGTTGTTGATGGAATGCTCTTCATCGTCGAGGAGGAATGGGCTATTCACAGTCTCGACCTTCACACCATAAAACTCGGCATCGACATCTGGATGAAAAGCGTTTGCGGACCGATTGAAGACAAGGCGTGGCTACCGGTTTCACACAAATTCAAAGTAGATGGAAAAGTTTTTGGATTCGAGTTTGAATACAACTACCTGGCAACCGTAAGCGACTACAAAATTCAGCTCAATCCGAAAATCTACGTTGAAAAAATGCAGGTGGTGGATGAGAAAACGGAGAAGGAACTAGCGAAAGAAGTTCAGAAGAAACAACAGTCTGTAAAGAAGCAAAAGACGGTAGAAAAGAACGACAAGCTCAAGGAGCGTCTTGCATCGGGTGAAGAGATCACACGCAAGGAATTAAAAACACTTGTTAAAGAGTACGAGAAAGAAGATCGCAAAAGCCAGAAGCAACCCGAAGTGCTTTCGGACATGACGTTCAAGATCGACAGCGGCGCATACAAAAAGGATTCTTCATACTGGGCTGCGATACGTCCCATTCCACTGACTGTCGAAGAAGTGAAAGGATATGAAAAGGCCGATAGCATCGCCGCCATTGAACGTGCAAAAGAAGAAGGTGACACCGTAAAAAAATCCAGGCATGAAGGATTTCAACCCTGGGATATTATTACAGGCGATAACTACAGGATTGGCAAACATTCCAATTTCAGAATTTACACACCGATGGGTGGATTCAACACCGTTGAAGGAGTGAATCTCATTTACAAGGTCGGGATTGGAACGGTTCTGCAAGACACCAACAGAACACGCGTGAGCTTGACACCGCTTGCCCGTTATTCATTCGCGAGAGAAAAGTTGACCGGATATCTTACGTTCAGAATTTCCAATCGCAAGCAACGTTTCGAGCTCGAAGGCGGTCGATACATCGAGCAGTACAATTCCGACAATCCCATTCTCCCGATCGTTAATACGTTCACAACTCTGTTTCTTGAAAAGAACCTGATGAAAATCTACGAGCGCGATTACATCGAAGCGAGATATCGCAAAGTGGTTAATCCGTTTCTCACCGTGAACACAAGCTGGTCATTGGCAGACCGACGGGAGCTTTTTAATAATTCAGATTATAAACTGATCAATAACAAAAAAATAGAAGATTACACTTCTAATCGTCCGGTGAATGACGAGCTGAATGATGATGCCGATGGTCCTGGTACAGGATTTCCGAATCACCGCGCCTTCATCGGAACGATCAGTATTTCTTCCCGCCCCTGGCTGAAGTATCGCATCAGAAACGGATGGAAGTATGCACTTCCTCACTCCTCACCGACGCTGACGCTGGATTACAAAAAAGGTTTTGGCGGTGCGCTCGGTAGCGATATTGATTTCGATCAGGTCGAGCTTGGTGTCAAGTATCAGTTCAAAGTTGGCGCACGAGGGGAAGTTGATTTCGCTTTGCGCGGAGGAATGTTCCTGAATACAAAGGCAATGTACTTCATGGACTACAAACATTTTCTTGGAAACAAAACTCCATTTAGTACAACCGATCCGGTGGGAAGTTTCAGATTGCTTGATTACTACCGCTACAGCACCTCCGATCAGTACTTTGTCGGAAATGTTCATTATCAATTCAGAAAATTTCTCGTCACCACAATTCCTTATGTCCGACTTGCCGGAATACGTGAAAACATTTTCGTGAATTATCTCGCTACACCGACTTCCCGTAATTATACAGAAGTCGGATATTCGATCGACGGAATTTTACGCTTCTTCAGACTGGAAGGTGCCGTAGCATTCCAGGATGGCAAATATATTGACTATGGTTTCAGGATCGGTATCGCCACAACTCTCAGTGTGGATTTCTCGGACTAAGCTTTGTAAAACTCTCCGGCAATTTTCATAAACACCTTTTTAAAAGAAGTCGCACCGTTCGCTAACTCCGGCAACAAACTAAAAGCTAAAAACTTTAAACTAGTTTGTATCTTGCCGAAATATGACCGTTTCAATGGACGATTTTTTCTCTCTGCGCGAGCAATTGCCTCTCGTAGACGTGCGCTCTGAGAAAGAGTTTGAGGAAGGCCATATACCGAAGGCGTTTAATATTCCGATCCTGAATAACCAGGAGCGAGTTGCAGTGGGTACCGACTATAAGCAAAAAGGCCAGCTTGAAGCAATTAAAACCGGCTTCAGATTAGTCGGCCCGAGAATAATCGACATTGTAAACGAAGCCGAGAAAATTGCACCCGAACGCGAACTGCTGGTTCACTGCTGGCGTGGCGGAATGCGAAGCGCTAACTTTTGTCATTTCGCAGGCATGGCCAAGATTCGTACGCATCAGTTGAAAGGCGGATATAAGTCGTATCGACAAAAGGCGCTTGAATCTTTTACGAAGCCATTTCCATTCATCGTAATCGGAGGCTCCACGGGTAGCGGAAAGACTGACCTTTTGCGCGCGCTTGCAAATCGCGGGGAGCAGGTAGTCGATCTTGAAAAGCTGGCGAATCACAAGGGGTCGGTGTTTGGCGGTATGATGATGCCACCGCAACCCACTACCGAGCAATTTCAAAATGATCTGTTTGAAGAAATTCTGAAACTCGATCTTAACAAGCGTGTCTGGATTGAAGATGAATCGATTGCCGTTGGAAAAATCTTTCTTCCCGAAGAACTTTGGAGGCGCATGAGCATTTCCCCGATCGTGGAAATGATCGTTGATAAGCAGGTGAGAATTCAAAGACTCACCGAAGAGTACGGGCCTGCCGACAAAACTCTTTTTCTTTCGGCGATGGAGAAGATCACGAAAAAACTCGGTGGTCAGAATTTTAACGAGGCGAAGAAGATGCTTTTCGAAGGCTCAATGGAATCAACCATCGAAATTTTACTGAACTACTACGACAAAGCATACGCCACAGGGCTGTCAAAGAAGCAGGGTAGAATCAAGTTTGGTTTGCAGTGGGATGGCAAGGACATGATGAAGCTTGCTGAGAATTTATTGATGGAAGCCCGGAGCCTGGCAATGGTGAGATAGTTTCCAGTTCCTGGTTTTTAGTTTTAAGTTTCAGGTTGGGTCCTGGAAGCCTCAGCAGCAAAAAACTTGAAGATTCACTTAGACTTAGCGGATCGTGTAGAACAAAAAATATTTTGAAGTATGGAACAACTGACCACAGAACAAATCAAGCTCACACAATACAGTCATGGCGCGGGTTGCGGATGTAAAATATCGCCCGCGATTCTGGATCAGATCCTTCATTCCACCACGCCGAAGGAAACATATCCTCTTCTTCTGGTAGGCAATGAATCGAAAGATGATGCTGCCGTGTATGATCTTGGTGATGGAACGTGTATCGTGAGCACAACAGATTTTTTCATGCCGATTGTCGATGATCCATTTACATTCGGCGCAATTGCATCCGTGAATGCTATCAGCGATGTCTATGCGATGGGCGGCGAGCCTGTGATGGCAATTGCAATTTTAGGATGGCCGATTAACAAAATTCCTGCTGAAATCGCACAGGGAGTTCTTGAAGGCAGCAGAGATGTTTGTAAAAAAGCGGGCATTCCGCTAGCGGGAGGTCACAGCATCGATTGCCCTGAGCCGGTTTTTGGTCTGGCGGTTACTGGTAAGCTGAAAAAAGAAAACCTGAAGCGCAACGATACCGCGAAGCTCAATTCTGTTTTGTATTTGACCAAGCAACTCGGCATCGGCATCGTTACCACGGCACAGAAAAAGGGAATTGTAAAAGATGAACATCTGAAGAAAGCAACTGATACGATGCTTACGTTGAACTCTCCCGGAGCTGCGTTTGGAAAATTGCCCTATGTGAGCGCGATGACGGACGTAACCGGTTTCGGTTTACTTGGTCACCTGATCGAAATGTGCGAAGGCAGTGGATTGTCGGCAGAAATTGATTTCAATAAAGTTCCACGCTTTAGTTTCCTGGATGAATACATTCAGCAGAAAAGTATGCCCGGAGGCACCACGCGCAACTGGGAGAGCTACGGAAAAAAAGTAAGTACTGTTAGCGATACACAAAAAGCTATCCTTGCAGATCCTCAAACCAGTGGAGGATTGCTAGTCGCTGTTGATGAAAATAAAACTTCAGAGTTCGAATCATTTGCGAAATCACTCGGGCTTGATTTGAAGTCGTTTGGAAAGATGGTGAAGAGCGCAGCGAATATTGTCCAGGTAACTTCATAGGCATTTTGCATTTTATCTGCGTTAATCTGCGAGACTTGCCTACCGGCGGGCAGGTCTGCGGGAAACAAATGCGCCGTCCATTAAGATGCTCCCCCTACAATATCGCTCGGATTTATTTCCCGCAGATTGCGCAGATGGACGCAGATAAATACAAAAAAGAAAGGCTCTCTTGCGAAAGCCTTCCAATAAGTTCTGTTTCGATTGAACGAACCGGTGTGAGCCGGAATGATCAAAATAAGTTTTGAATTTCACTGAAGAGAAAGACCGCACGAAGCGAATAAATCCCACTGAAGAAACTAAAAACAAAATGAAAAAGAACTGACCTGTTAACTTAAAAGGCTGTGCCATCCGGGCAATCAGCCATGTGGTCAATGGTTTTTGTTTTTATTTTCTTTAGATGATGTGAAGACTGTAGACTGTGACGGGAAGATTCCCCAAGAACGAAATTGCTGCTCCCGATTTTTTATTTCAGAAGTGCACCGCTTAATCGCAGTAAGTCTGTTTCGGCAACTTTAGTGTTGTAGCGGGCCGAGATCAATCGACTATACGCGTCTGCGAGACTTTGCTGCGCTGTTCTGAGCTCGATAAAAGTTGTCACTCCTCTCTTGAAGCCTTCCAGGGCAATAAAAACATTTTCTTTTGCAAGCAGGATCGTTTCCTCTTCAACCAGCAATGTGCGCTTTGCATTTTCATAATTCACAAATGCGTTCTTCAGATTGAGGTTTACATTCGTTTTAAGTTGATTGTAAAACAATGTCTGTCGGTTCATATTGATCCGGGCCAGTTGAGTGGATGTCCTTGTCGCAAATCCATTTAGAATGGGTAGCGTAACAGTGAAGCCGTAGTTATATCCATTCGATTGACTATACACTGATGAAAAAGGATTGATCAGCCTGATATTGTCGGTCTTCGAGTAATTGTACGCTGCATTAAAACTGATCACCGGCAAATAATTGGCTCTGTTCTCGCGCAGCGATAAGGTGGACGCATGCATGTTGTCCCTGGCCACCTGCAGGCTGTAATTTGTGTTCTCGATGTTTGGCGTAAGATCTTCCTGACGGATGTTCAGATCGAGCGCGATGGTGTCAGCAACATCATATGCGCCTGGCAATTGCATTCCAACCAGCGCATTCAGTTGCTCTTTCAATTGAGCGATCGTCGATTCCTGCTGAATAACCTGTGCGCGTTGCGCGTTGAAATCCACTCGCGCCTGGAGCAACTCAGGTTTTATGCCAGTACCTACTTGAAGCTTTCGTTCTGCAAGCTTCACGCGCTCTTCACTAACCGACATTTGCTCTTGTATCGCTTTCAACTGTTGCTTTTGGCGCACGATGTCATAATAGCTGGTGATGGTTTGCGCGATCGTATTGATCATTTGATCTTTTACTATAAGCTCACCCTGCTGTGCGAGCACATTTACACGCTCGCGGGTAGCGAACATGCGCGTGCCATCGAAGAGTGTCCAGTTTAACAATACTGAACCGGAAATATTATTGGCCTCAGCTTTACCCGTGGCATTGCGAGTGGCATCAGCAAAGCGCAGCTCCTGCTCGTTATTATTCCAAACTATTGCTCCTTGTGCATTGACCTGCGGCATGAAGGCACCCCAGGCATTGTCATCAACTGCTTTTGCGGACTCCGAGAAATTTCTTGCCAGCAGCACGTCGTAATTTTTTTGGAGCGCGAGTGAGATCACTTGCTCTAGTGAAACTCTTTCCTGTGCGAAACTTTCTGATGATCCAATAAAAAGAATAAATAGTAGTGCAAAGAGTCTAGGTCTCATAGATCAGTTTCTTGTCGGAATTTTCGTTTGATGATTCAGGTCCTTTGGAAGATGGAGCGGTGGGTTCAAATTCTACATGTTCTCTTCTCCTTCTCGACAAGTAAGTATACATCGCCGGAATTACATATAGCGTAAGCGCTAACGAGAACATTATCCCACCTACAATCACAATACCCAACGGCTGACGACTTGTCGATGCATCGCCTAATGACAGCGCCAGTGGCAGTGAGCCTAACGCCATCGCAAAACTGGTCATTAAAATCGGACGGAGACGAAGTCTTGACGCTTCGAGTACTGCATCAAGCCTTGCTAATCCTTCTTCTCGTTTTTGATTGGCAAATTCTACAATCAAAATACCGTTTTTCGTCACAAGGCCAATCAACATGATCATTCCAATCTGAGAGAAAATATTCAAGGTTTGTCCAAAGATGAAAAGCGAGATGAATGCACCACAAATTGCAAGTGGCACAGTTACCATGATCGTTAAGGGATCAATAAAACTTTCAAATTGCGCAGCCAGGATCAGATAAATAAGAATAAGAGCGAGAACGAACGCGAACGAAGTATTGCTTGAGCTTTCCGCGTAGTCGCGGGATGTACCGGACAATGAGGTTACAAATGAATCGTCCAGCACCTGACTCGCGATCTCTTCCATAGCCTTGATTCCATCTCCAACAGTTTTGCCAGGAGCCAGACCAGCCGAAATGGTAGCTGACTTATATCGGTTAAAGTGATACAGGGAAGGTGGTGTTGTTGATTCTTCAACTGTCACCACGTTATCAATCGAAACAAGCTCGCCGGAATTTGTTCTTACGTACAGGTTCTTCAAATCATCCGGATCGTCCCGGTTGATGCGTGTAACCTGAGCCATCACCTGGTACTGCTTGCCTTCTTTCGTAAAATACCCGAAGCGAAGATTGCTATAGGCTAGTTGTAATGTTTGCGCAATATCCTGAACGCTGATTCCCAGTTGAGAAGCTTTCAACCGGTTGATCTCAACCTTCAATTCAGGCTTGTTGAATTTCAGATCGGAGTCAACGCCCTGTAATGTCGGATGTTGATTCGCGGCCTCAAGGAATTTTGGCAGTGCTGCCTGCAGTTTGTCGAAATTATTATTCTGGAGCACGAACTGCACGGGCAATCCTCCCCGTCTGTTTACAGAAATAGTTTGTTCCTGAATGGCGAAAGCTCTCCCTTCGGAAAAGTCTTTCAGGTTACGATTGACCATGTCAACAATTTCCTGTTGTGATCGGTCGCGTTCATTCGGATCGCTCAGCGTTACGCGCACGAAACCACTGTTCACATTTCCAGAGCCTGTAAAACCTGGCGCTGTTACCGACAGGGCGGTTTTATATTCGGGTACTGAATCCTGGATGAATGTTACCATTCGCTGAACGTAGTCATCCATGTAATCGTATGAAGTGCCTTCTACTGCGCTGAGCTGTAACCTGAACTGATTGCTTTCCAGCACAGTGGGATCCGAAGCTTGGAATTCACGTGACTTGAAGTCGCGG
>JADMIO011124143.1_pt1 | contig 43937 bp, 37 predicted proteins | sample 8958161 | NCBI WGS metagenome assembly JADMIO01 (sample SAMN16585339, study PRJNA669376) | soil metagenome | isolation source: Crop rotation soil | place: USA: Cullars Rotation, Alabama | collected 2011
CGCGACTTCAAGTCACGTGAATTCCAAGCTTCGGATCCCACTGTGCTGGAAAGAGTGGTCAGTGACTACCAAGGCGCCCATCGTTTGAAACCCCATCGATCGCGCCACCTGTCCAGAGATCCGAACGAACTCCTTGACCGTCTTCGCATGCAAGACTTCAAGACATTGCCGGTTCAGTTGGGTGTCCATCATCAGAGCCCCTCGATCAAGCGCAACTTGATCGCCTTGAGGCCCGCCTCGTACCTGGTTCCGCAACCGAACTTTTGCATCACGCGCTGAACGCGCAAGGCCACCTCGTGTTCCGATAGCCCCAGCTTCAGGCCGATCTCACGGTTCGTCATTCCATCCATCGTCCAACGCAGCGCTTCGAGCTCCGCCGGCGTTGGTCTGGCTTCGGGTTCTGACGCGTCCATCGGCCCGTCGGCCAATGGCCGATACCTCGAGTGCGCAGGCGAGTGTGCCATCGACAACCTTGTCAGGCCTCCGCCGAATCCTCGGGCTTCGAAAAATCTGACTATGCCGCCCAGCAGTCTCGGCAACGACCGCGCATGAAGCACCTCGTTGCACAGACGACTCAGTTGCGTTTCCATCGTGACCCCCGCTGTGTGCTGTTTGCCGCCGTGGTCGCTCGGGGTCATACCCCGGGACGCATCTGCGGCTTGGGGGTTCTCGTTCGGAACCCCTCGTTTGCGAAGGTAGCATCTGCCGGCGATCGAAGCATCGCCTGGACAGGGTATCCGGCGCGTCGGCCACCGCCGGATTGCAGAGCCGCCGGGCCCGCTACTGCGCCGCGCGCCTGGCCAGCTGGCGCGTCACGAACGTGAGTGCCGCGGCGGTGAGGACGACGCTCAGCAGAAGGCTCGGAGCGACGTCCAGCAGGGAGATGGGCGCGTTCTTGAGGACGCGATTCATGAGCGTGGTCTGTGCGATCGACGGCACCCACAGGTTCCAGGCGGCCTCGCCTTCCTGCGTGAACAGGCCCACCATCGGCGAGAGCGTGAAGAGCATCGTGAGGATGACCATGTTGGCCTGGGCTTCCTTGACGGTGCGGCAGCGGATCGCCACGGCCATCATCAGCGCGGCGATCAGCGCGGCGAGCGGCACGAGCAGGCCGATGAACCACGCGGCCTCGGGCCAGCCGAAGCGGAACAGGGCCGCGAGCGACTCGCTGCGCAGCAGGCTCTGCCCCGGCAGGAAGCTGAGGCACGACAGCACCGCGATCAGCAGCCCCAGCGCGAACACCGCGCCCCACTTGCCGATGACCAGCGCGGCGCGCGACGCGGGCGTGGCGAGCAGGGGCTCCAGCGAACCGCGTTCGCGCTCGCCGGCGGTGGTGTCGAGGGCGGCGTGGAGGGCGCCGTACAGCACCGACATCAATACGAAGATCGGCACGATGTTGGTCATCTGCGCGGCGCGCGCGGCGTTGTCGGCGATGTCGTGTTCGTCGATGTGCGCGACGTCCAGCATGGTGGGCGCGACGCCGCGCGCGATCAGGCGCAACGACGACTGCTCCTGGCCGAAGCCCTGCAGCAGTTGCGCGATCGCGCCGATGCCGCTTTGCGCGCGTGCGTTCGCACTGCTGTACACGAGCTCGATGCGCGGCGGGTGGCCGTGCGCGAGGGCGTCCTCGAAGCCGGCGGGCACGATGACGACCGGGTCGCCGAGCTTGCTCGCCTTGAGCTGGGTTTCCCAATCCGCCGGGGCCTTCTTGACGACGAAGGTCTGCCGCTCGATGTAGTTGCGCAGGGTCGGCGCGTTCTCCAGGCCGATGACGACGACCTCGCGCGCCTCGGCACGCTTCTCGAACTTGCCCACCAGGGTCGACAGCAGCACCAGCATCAACGGACCCATCAGCACCGAGCTGATGAACACCGCCATCAGCGTCCGGCGGTCGCGCAGGGCGTCCCGCAGCTCCTTGACGAACACGACCCAGGCCGATGACGTCGATCTCATTGGGGCTGGCCCTCCGCGCCGAACGCGAGGCGCACGAAGGCCTCCTCGAAGTCCGTGCTGCCCGCCTGCTCGCACAGGCTCGCGACGGTGCCGTCGGCCACGTGCCGGCCGCGCGCGACCACGACGACGCGGTCGCACAGCCGCTCGACCTCCTGCATGATGTGCGTGGAAAACACGATGCACTTGCCCGTCTCGTCGCGCAGCACGCGCAAGGCCTCGCGCAGCGCGCGCGTGGCGACGACGTCCAGGCCGTTGGTCGGCTCGTCCAGCACGATGTTGTCGGGGTCGTGCACGAGCGCGCGCGCGAGCGCCGTCTTCATGCGCTCGCCCTGGCTGAAGCCGTCGGTGCGCCGATCGAGCAGCGCCTCCATCTCGAGCAGGCGCCCGAGATGCTCGCAGCGCGCGTGCGCGACGTCGTCGGCGACGCCATGCAGGCGCCCGTGATAGACGATGTTCTCGCGCGCCGTGAGCCGCGGATACAGCCCGCGCGCGTCGGACAGCACGCCCAGCCGTGCGCGCACGCCTTGCGGATCGTCGCGCAGGTCGACGCCGTCGACGCGGATGGTGCCGCTATCGGGCGTCACCAGGCCCACCAGCATGCGCAGGCTGGTGGTCTTGCCGGCGCCGTTGGGGCCCAGCAGGCCGGTGATGGCGCCGTCGCGCGCATGCAGCGTCAGGCCGTCGACGGCCACCACGTTGCGGGCGTGGCGGCCGCGCCCGGTCGTGAACTGCTTGCGCAGGTCGTCCATCGCGATCATCGCGACTCCTTCAAGGCCGGAGGCGGCGTGTCGGGCGACTTCGGGGCCGCGTCGTCGAAGCGGTTCGGATCGTTGTCGGCAGGTCGCGCGCGCGCCGGCAGCGGCGGCTCGAAGGCGGGCGGACGCGGCACCTTGGCGGCGCAGGTGAGGTCGACCCGCTGGGCCTCGGCGTCGGTGGGCGCGTCGATGAAATGGAAGAGGACGTCGCGCATGCAGGCGATCGCCGTCACGTTGTGGCCGTTGTTGGCAACGACCACCGAGCGGGCCTGGGGGCCCAGCGCCTTCGCCACCCGCTCGGCGTGGCGCGGCGGCGTCACGGGATCGAGGCCGCCGGACAGCAGCAGCACCGGTACCTCGCTGCGCGGGATCGTGTAGAACGCCGGCGGCACCGCGCCGCGCGGCCAGTTCGCGCACGCGGCGCGGTACATCGCCTGTGCCCCCTGCGCGGAGCTCGCGCTGCCGGCCGGCTGCATGCGCGGCGCGTCCTCGGCGCAGATGACCGAGAAGTGCTCGCCCTCGGCGATGTCGGCGTCGCCGGCGCCAAGCGCCATCAGCGGGGCGTAGCGTCCCGCCGCGGCCTGGTCGATCGCGTACGGCAGCAGCGCCCCCAGGGCCGGTGAATAGAGGCCCGGCCGCACGAGACCCAGGAGCGCGTCGCGGGTCATCGTGACGTGGTGCGCCTCGCCGCTCACGGGGCCGGCGAAGTCGACCGCCTTCGGCAGCGACGCGAGCAGCGCCTGCCAGGTCTGCGCCAGCGACGGGTGGGCCTGCGCGCAGGCCTTGTCGGCGGCGCAGTCGCGCATGAGGGCCGTCAAGGCAGCCTCGGCATCGACATCGTCGCTTTCGGGCAGCACCATGTCGGGTGGCGCGACGCCGTCGATGACCACGCGGCGCACGTGTGCCGGATACACCCGCAGGTATTCGAGCGCGGCACGGGTGCCGTAGCTGATGCCGAGCAGGTCGATGCGCTCGGCGCCGAGTGCGGCGCGCACGGCGTCGGCATCGGCCATCGCGATGGTGGTCGTGTAGAAGCGCAGGTCGCCCCAGGGCAGCTTCTGCAGCGCCGTGCGGCAGGCGTCGAGGGCGGCGAGGGCCCGCGCGCGATCGAGCGTGCGCGCGAGCGCCTCCTCATGCGTCGGCACGTCGCAATGCAGGGGCGCGCTGTGGCCCGTGCCGCGCTGGTCGATCAGCACCAGGTCGCGCCGCGCGCCCAGGCGCGAGGTCAGGCGATCGATCGTGCCCGCGAGGCCGACGGCGCTCTGGCCGGGGCCGCCGGCGAAGAAGAACAGCGGATCGGCCAGCTTCTGGCGCGCCAGCGCGGGGATCACGACGACGTGCAGGCCGATCTGCGTGCCGCCGGGCCGGGCGGGGTCGAGCGGGCGCTGGAGCACGCCGCATTGGGCGTCGTGCTCGAGGCCCGCCAGGCGGCAGGCGTGCAGCGGCAGTGCCGCGGCCCGGGCGCCGGCGCCTGCCAGCAGCGCGAGGGCGGCGGCGAGCGCGGCGCGCAGGATTGCCCGGTGACTCACGGGCGCGCGGACGCCGGGCCCGTCCCCTTCTTCAGCAGGGCCGGGTCGAGCTTGGCGAGATCGTTGAAGCCGCCGATGAACTGGCCATCGACGAAGATCATCGGGAACGTCGTCCAGCCCGTCCACAGCTTCAGCGGCAGTCGCTTGCGCCACTGGCTCGCGTAGCTGCCGTACTCCAGGTACTTGTACGGCACGCCGGCGGCGTCCAGCCACTTGCGCGCCTTGGCCGGAAACGGATTCCACGCCATGCCGACCACGACGACGGCGTTCGCCGCCACCGCGGCCTCGACCTCGGCGATGACCGCGCGGCCTTCGTCGGCGATGCGGGCGCGGATCGCGGGATGCACGCGGGAGTCGTCGAGGATCTGTCGGGTCACGGTGGGATGTCGCGGTGGTGGTGAAGGCCGCCAGCGTAGCAGACCTTCCTGCCGTGTCGGCTCTGCGAAGCGGCATCGATTTGGGCATCATGGGCGCCTTGCCGCGACCGGATGCCGGCCGCGCCCCGCTTCCCCACCCCCGAAGGACCGTCATGAAGCTCTACTACAGCCCCGGCGCCTGCTCGCTCTCCCCCCACATCGTGCTCGGCGAGGCCGGCGTCAAGTTCGAACTCGTCAAGGCCGCCTTGCAGACGCACACGCTGGCCGACGGCACCGACTACTACCAGATCACCCCCAAGGGCCAGGTGCCGCTGCTCGAGCTCGACGACGGCTCGCGCCTGTCCGAAGGGCCGGTGATCCTGCAGTACATCGCCGACCATGCGCCGGGCACCGGCCTCGTGCCGGCGGCCGGCACGATGGAGCGCTATCGCGTGATGGAGTGGCTCAACTTCATCACGAGCGAGCTGCACAAGGGCTACTCGCCGCTGTTCAACCCGAAGATGCCCGCGGAGGCCAAGGAGATCTTCGTCGCGAACCTGAAGAACAGGTACGCCTTCGTCGATGCCAAGCTCGAAGGCAAGGACTACCTGATGGGCAAGCAGTTCAGCATTGCCGACGCCTACCTGTTCACCGTCACCAACTGGGCGCCCAAGGTCGGCGTCGACCTGACGGGCTTCAAGAACCTCGAGGCCTTCAACACCCGCATGAAGGCGCGCCCCGCGGTGCAGGACGCGCTGAAGAACGAAGGCCTGATGAAGTGACGCCGCGCGCGGTCACGCCGCCTTGGGCGTGACCTTGCCCGCGGCCTCCTTGGCGAGCACGCGGGCGCGCTCGACATCGGCGTCGTGCGCCAGCGCGACGCCCATGCGGCGCTTGACGTAGCTCTCGGGCTTGCCGAACAGGCGCACCTCGGTCTGCGGCACGCGCATCGCCTCGGCCAGGCCGTCGAAGCGCAGTGCCTTGGCGTCGACGCCGCCGTAGATCACGGCGCTCGCGCCGGGGCTCTTGAGCGACACGTCCACCGGCAGCCCGAGGATCGCGCGGGCGTGCAGCTCGAACTCGTTCTGCCACTGCGTGATCATCGTCACCATGCCGGTGTCGTGCGGGCGCGGGCTGACCTCGCTGAACCAGACGTCGGCGCCCTTGACGAACAGCTCGACGCCGAACAGGCCCTGGCCGCCGAGGTCGTCGGTGACGGCCTTGGCGATGCGCTCGGCGCTCGCGAGCGCGGCCGGATCCATGCGCATCGGCTGCCAGCTCTCGACGTAGTCGCCCTTGACCTGCACGTGGCCGATCGGCGCGCAGAAGCTCGTCTGCACCGCGCCGTTGGCGCCCAGCGAGCGCACCGTGAGCAGCGTGATCTCGTAGTCGAAGTCGATGAAGCCCTCGACGATCACGCGCCCGTGGCTCACGCGGCCGCCGGCCATCGCGTAGTCCCACGCGGCCTTCACGTCGGCCGGGCCGTCGATCTTGCTCTGGCCCTTGCCCGAGCTGCTCATCACCGGCTTGACGATGCAGGGGTAGCCGATCCTGCCGTCGATCGCGGCCTGCAGCTCGGCCAGCGAGTCGCAGAACACGTACGGGCTCGTGGGCAGGCCCAGCGTCTCGGCGGCGAGGCGGCGGATGCCTTCGCGGTCCATCGTCAGGCGCGCGGCGCGCGCGGTGGGAATGACGCGCACGACGCCTTCGGCCTCGAGCGCCTGCAGTTCGGACGTGGCGAGCGCCTCGATCTCCGGCACCACCAGGTCGGGCTTCTCGCGTTCGATCAGCGCACGCAGCGCCGCCGGGTCGCTCATCGTGATCGTGTGGGCGTGGTGCGCGACCTGCTGGCCGGGCGCGTTCTCGTAGCGATCGACGGCGATGGTCTCGACGCCCAGGCGTTGCAGCGCGATCAGCACTTCCTTGCCGAGTTCGCCGCTGCCCAGCAGCATCACGCGGGTGGCGGCAGGGCTCAGGGGCGTGCCGAGGGTCTTGTTGTAGGTGGTCATGGATGGCTTTGGTCAGGAAGAATCGGGATCAGGCCTTGGTCGGCGCGGGCTTGAAGAGGTCCTCGCAGGTCGCGCGCTGGAGCTCGCCGGCCGGCAGCCTGGCGCAGACGCCCTGCAGCGGCGCGCCGAGGCGATCGATGACGGCCTGGTGGCGGCCGCCGGCGTTCCACTTGGCGAGCGTCGCGCCCACGCGCCTGAGAGCCCGGCCGCTGCGTTGGTCGAACGCATTGGACTGGCCGGCCGCCTCGTGCAGCAAGGCCTGCGCGGCGGCCTCGATGCGCGTCGAATCCTGCGGCGAAAGATCGACCAGCGCGCCCAGGTAGGTCGCACCCCACTCCAGGCGCGTGGCCGGACCTTCGCTCTTCTCGAACGCCTGCTGGTACCACTGCAGGGCCTCGACGTTGCGGCCCTGCGCGCGCGCGTTGTTGCCGAGCTTGGTCATCAGGTAGTACGGCGAATGGCTCTTGGCGAGGCTGGACTTGAGCAGCGCCTCCGACTCCTTCCACAGGCCCGCCCGCGCCAGCAGGTGCGCGGCGGTCGAGATCACGGCCTGGCGTTCGAAGGCGTTGGTGGCCTCGCGATCGGTGGCGGCGGCGACGTCGCGCACTTCCTTGACGAGCACAGGCGGCAGCGTCGGATGCAGGGCGTCCTTGGGCTGGTCGAGGCGCGCCAGGTCGACGCGGGCGAACAGCGCGTCCAGGCGGTCCTCGCGCGACAGCGTCGTGTCGGCCTGCAGGCGCACGAGGGCGGCGTCGAACGACGCGACGAGCTGCTGGCGCGCCGAGCCCGGCCGGGGCGCCAGCGCATTGACGATGTCGGGTGCGCTAGTGGTCAGCACGTCCATGTAGGTGCGGCTCGCCGCCGGATCGGCCAGCACCTGCGCGATGCGGGCGCGCGTCGCGGCGTCGGGGGGCGGTGCGTTCTTCTCGTCGCTGTCGCCGATCGACTTCAATGCCAGGCGCGTGCACGCCGCGGCCTCGGTGGACGGGCAGGCCGCCGCCAGCTTGCGCAGCAGCGCGCCGCGTTCGGCGGCCGGCACGGCCTGCGCGCCTTCGTCGGTGTCCCACGAGTAGAACGCCAGCAGGCGCCACTCGCTGCCCGCCAGCGGCTTGCCGGCGCGCGCATCGGCCAGCACCGAGGCGATCGGGCGGCCGCTGGCCATGCCCAGTTGCAGCAGCTGCATCACCTGCGCGGCGTCGACCTCGCCGGGCAGGCGCGTCAGCTCCTTGCGGTCGGGGCTGAACAGGATCAGCGTCGGATAGCCCACCACCTTGAACTTCGTGCCCAGCTTCTGCGCGCCGGGCGCGTCGCCGTCCAGGTGCACGGCGACGAAGCTCCTGGACTGCTCGGCGAAGTCCTGGCGGTTGAACAGCGTCGCCTTGAGCTGGTTGCACGGCGGGCACCACGCGGCACCCCAATACAGCAGCACGGGCTTGTGCTGCGCCTGGGCGGCGGCGAAGGCCTTGTCGATGTCTGAGTCGGTCGTCGCGTCCTGCCAGGCCACGTTGGTGGACGGCGGGCCGTCGACGGCGTGCGCGGCGGGCGCCAGGCCGGCCAGCGTGGCGGCCAATGCCAGGGCCAGGGCGGACTGCTTCAGGGTGCGGGCGGAGGACGGCGGCAGGCGGCTCATCGGCAAGGACTCCAGGGATGCGGAAGCGCTGGCGGCGCAAACGCCTATTGTCGGCGACCTCGGGGAGCTCAGGTCACGGGCTCGATGGGAGGATCGCCGCGTTCGTCGCCGAGTGCCTGCTGCGTCGACTCGACGACCGGTTCGGGCGTCGCCCGCGCCAGCGCCATCCAGGTGGCGAACGGCAGGCGCAGCGCGCGTCGCGGCGCCGGGCGCAGCACGTCCAGCACGCCGTCGCGCTCCATCATCACGCCGTAGTCCTCGGGCACGTCGCCGGCGTCGCCGATGCCCTCGGCCAGCACATACCAGCACTCGCGCGCCATCTGCCGATAGGCCTCGCCCTTGGCGGGCCTGCGCAGGTCGCCCAGCAGGTCGGCGCGGCGCACCTTGATCTCGTGGACGATGGGCTCGAGATAGTCCTCGACGGTCGTGTTGCGCACCGAGAAGAGATCGGGCATCGCGACCGTCCATTGCCCGGTGCCCAGCGCGTCGTCGCCGGTACGCACGCGCAGCGACAGCCCGCGCCAGGCGATGCGGCCGGCACGCTGCATCGCGATCGCGACGCGGCCGATCAGCGCCTCGTGGGCGTCGCGCGCGGCGCGGTTGCGCGCGAGCGTGGCCGCCAGCACCTGGATCCCGGCGTCGGTGACGCGCAGCGTCTCGCGCCCGTCGGCGTCGCGCAGGCGTTCCACCCAGCCGGCGGCGAGCAGCTCCACCTCGACCAGGTCCTGGCTCGGCCAGCCGGCGGAGCGCCAGATCGCGCGCAGGCGGCGGCGATGCAGTTCGGTGAGGGACGGCGGCGAGGGAGTCACGATGAGCACGCGAAAGTATCCGATTACTACCCGCTCACCACGTGAGCTTCGAACAATGGCATCTCCACTCAAGCAGGAGACGACCATGGCCAAGAAGATTCTGATGATCTGCGGCGATTTCGGCGAGGACTACGAGACGATGGTGCCGTTCCAGGCGCTGCAGGCCGTGGGCCACGTCGTGCACGCCGTCGCGCCCGACAAGAAGGCGGGCGAGTACGTGACGATGGCGATCCACGACTTCGACGGCGCCCAGACCTACAGCGAGAAGCCGGGCCACCGCTTCACGCTCAACGCCACCTTCGCCGACATCCGCGCCGAAGCCTACGACGCCCTCGTCGTGCCCGGCGGCCGCGCGCCCGAATACCTGCGCATGAATTCGCAGGTCGTGGCGATGACGCGCCACTTCCTGTCGGCCGACAAGCCGGTGGCCGCGATCTGCCACGGCGCGCAGCTGCTGGCCGCCACCGGCCTGATCGAGGGCCGCAAGGTGTCGGCCTATCCGGCGTGCCAGGTCGAGGTGGAGCTCGCCGGCGCCGAGTACGTGGGCATCCCGGTCGACCAGGCCGTGACGGACGGCAACCTGGTCACCGCGCCCGCCTGGCCGGCCCATCCGGCCTGGATCGCGCAGTTTCTTGCGGTGCTCGGCACGCGGATCAGCTTGTAAAGCATCGATTCGGCGCTTGGCGGGCGCGGGCGGCCCGGCGTACATTGTTCCCGGGCGCCGCATCCCGGTGCGCCCACCGAAAAGCCGTGCACGACGCGGCGGCCAGGCCCCAAGGAGACATCTGCATGTGTGAAATCTTCATCAGCGCCGACCCCGCGAGCTACGAAAGCCGCACGCGTTCCGTTCGCCTGCACGGCGTCGTCACGAGCATCCGGCTGGAGCATCTGTACTGGGAGGTGCTCGAGGAGATCGCACGGCGCGACGGCATGACGGTCGTCCATCTCATCGAGAAGCTCTACGACGAGCTGGTGGCCGCCCGCGGCGGCGTGGGCAACTTCACGTCGTTCCTGCGCGTGAGCGCGCTGCGCTACGAAGGGCTCGTGGCGCAGGGCCGCATTCCGGCCGATGTCGGCGTGCCCATTCGCTCGCTCGACGCCAAGGCGGTGCTGCACGAGCTGCCCAAGGGCTGGAGCGCACCGGCGTCTCCGCAGGCCGGCGGCGCCGACGCGTCGTCCGCGGGCCGCGCCCTGCAGCGCGCGCTGACGCGACTGCCGCACTGAGCGTCGCGCCGCGTCCATTGTCGTTTCGTGGGACGGCTTGGCGGGGGTGGATCCCGCGACTCCGCTTCGCTTCGCGCAGGATGACGGGACGTTGCGCCCTCAGTCGACGCGGAACCGCCCCGGTGACGCGTTGACCGACGGCGCCGATGCGTCCATCGCCTTGGCGCAGGCGCCCATCCGCGCGGCCAGCATGTCGATGAACGCGCGCGTCTTCGCGGGCATCAGCCGGCGGCCAGGAAACACCGCCCAGCAATCGGCGTCCGGCAGGCACCAGTCCGGCAGGATGCGCTGCAGCTCGCCGCGCACGAGATAGGGCTCGGCGAAGAAGTCGGCCACCGCCACGACGCCCGCCCCGCTGCGGGCCAGCCGGATCAGCACGTCGGGCGAATTCGCTCGCATGTGCTGCTGCGGGACGATGGTGTGCACGACGGCATCGGCGCCCGCGCCGCGCGTCTTCGACGCGGGCGGCCGGGCCACGTCGGCCGGCGCCGCCGTGCGCATCGACAACTCCCACGGCACCGGATCGCCCGACCGCGACAGGAGCATCAACGCCGGCATGGTGCGCAGCGCCTCGGGCGCCAGCGGCACCCCGTGTTCGCGCAGCAGCGACGGCGCGGCGTACAGCCCGGTCGTGAACACGGCCAGGCGGCGCGCGGCGAGCTGCGCGTCGTCGGTCAACGCGCCCATGCGGATCGCCAGGTCGAAGTTCTCGCCGATGAGGTCGACCCGGCGCGGCGACAGGTCGATCTCGAGCGCGACCTGCGGGTAGTCGCGGATGAAGCCGGCCAACGGCTCCTCCAGGGCGGTGCTTGCGAAGTCGCCGGGCATCGTCACGCGCAGCCGGCCGCTCGGGCGTGCCTGGCGCGAGAGCGCGAATGCGAGTGCGGCATCGACCTCCTCCGACATCGCCCGCGCGTGATCCAGCACGCCCTGGCCGAATTCGGTGATGACCAACTTGCGCGTCGTGCGCTGCAGCAGCCGCTCTCCGAGCCGCTTCTCCAGCGCGGCGATGCGACGCGAGACCGTGGATTTGGGCAGCTGCACGCGCTCGGCCGCGCGGCTGAAGCTGCCGGACTCGGCCACGCGGGCGAACAGCAGCAGGTCGTCGGCGTCGGGTTGCATCCTGGGAACCTCCTTCCCGCGGCGCGGGCAGCCTCTATTGTGCCGCCGACGGAACAATGATGTGCATTCCGACGGCTTCCGGCGCACCGGCGACGTCAATACAGTCTCATCAAACGGGAAATCCGTTTCGAACCGACCCCAGACACCGCCTCAAAGGAACCGATCATGAACATCCTGCAAATCAACTCCAGCGCCCGCTCGTGGACCAATGGCCAGGGCTCGCAATCGACCCGTCTCGCCACCGAACTCGTCGAGCAGCTGCTCGCCGCCAATCCCGGCGCCTCGCTGACGGTGCGCGACCTCACCGCCAATCCGCATCCGGCGCTCGACGAGTCGGCGCTCGGGGCGCTGTTCACGCCCGCCGAGGCGCGCTCGGCCGAACAGCACGCGCGCGTCGCGCGCGACCAGGCGCTGATCGACGAGGTCAAGGCCGCCGACGTGATCGTGATCGGCGTGCCGATGGTCAACTTCGGCATCACCAGCCAGCTGAAGAACTGGATCGACGCGATCGCCAAGGCCGGCATCACCTTCAAGTACACCGCCACTGGCCCGGTCGGCCTGATCGAGGGCAAGAAGCTCTATGCCGTGCTGACGCGCGGCGGCGTCTACCGCGACCAGCCGCACGACACCCAGGTGCCCTACCTGCGCCAGACGCTGGGCTTCCTGGGCATCACCGACATCGAGTTCATCTACGCCGAAGGCCTCGCGATGGGTCCCGACGCCGAAGCCAAGGCACTGGCGTCCGCGCGCTCGGAGATCGCCGCGGCCATCGCCTGATCCCTCCTCAACGCGGCCCGGTGCGGGCCGCCTCACCGGAACCCCTCTCATGACCACGACCCTGACCGACACCCTCCCCACCGTCGCCCCCGAGGCCGCCGTGCTCAAGCCGCGCTCGGTGGAGCGCCTGGTCACGGGACAGGCCACCAGCGACGGCGACGGCGTCAAGCTGACGCGCGTGCTGACCCAGCCGCTGCAGCGCCGGCTGGACCCGTTCCTGATGCTCGACGCCTTCGGCTCGGACGACGCCGGCGACTACATCGGCGGATTTCCCGACCACCCGCACCGCGGCTTCGAGACGGTGACCTACATGATCGCCGGCCGCATGCGCCACCGCGATTCGGCGGGCAACGAGGGGCTGCTGGAAAACGGCGGCGTGCAGTGGATGACGGCCGGTCGCGGCCTGATCCACAGCGAGCTGCCGGAACAGGAGGAGGGCCGCATGGAGGGCTTCCAGCTGTGGCTGAACCTGCCCGCGGCCGACAAGATGGTCACGCCCGGCTACCGCGACATCCCGACCGGCGAGATTCCCGAGCTGCGCCTCGCGGGCGTGACCGCGCGCGTGATCGCGGGCGCGAGCCACGGCGTGGCCGGCGCGGTGCAGAAGGCGCACACGGAGCCGCTGTACCTGGACCTGCACCTGGAGCCCGGCGCGAGCTTCGAGCAGGTGCTTCCGTCCGGCCACAACGCGTTCGTCTACGTCTACCGCGGCGAACTGGAGATCGACAGCGGCGGCGCCCGCACGCCGGTGCCGCGCGAGCGCATGGCCGTGCTCGCGAACGCGCCGGATCGCGACGGCGTGCGCCTGCAGGCCGGTGCGGCGGGCGCCCTGCTGGTCGCCGGCCGGCCGCTCAACGAGCCGATCGCGCAGTACGGCCCGTTCGTGATGAACAAGCAGTCCGAGATCTTCCAGGCGGTGGAGGACTTCCGTGCCGGCAAGTTCGGCACGCCGCCCGGGCGCTGAACGCGGCCGGAATGAAAAATGGCGCCGGAGGCGCCATTTTTTTCAGCAGGCCCGCAAGGCCCGCTCAGACGGAGACGGCGGCCGACTGGAAGATGTCCAGCCCGACGCCGCTGGCCGGAATGCTCACGACGACGTCGGTGAAGATGTTGCCCAGCGGAACCACCTGCTTGCGATGGATCACCGTCGTGGCGCCGTTGGTGACGTCGATGGTCGAATCGGCGCCCTGCGGCACGTTCGGCACTTCGAAGGCCTTGGTGGACGCGCTGCCGTACGGAACGAGCTTGGCAACACCGATCCCGTTGACCGTCATCGACAGCTGCGAGTCCGTCTTGTCGACCGCCAGGTTGATCAGGCGGAACTTGACGCCGGCCGCGGTGAGCGGCGCGGTGTTGTCGTCCTCGATCAGCTTGGCCACCGGGTTGCCCGAGGTCGCGTCGGGGAAGATCATGATCGTGTAGTCGCCACCGGCCGACAGCGAGGCCGTGACTTGCGTGGTGATGCCCGTGGTGGCGTCGGTGGAGTCCATGACGACCGGAACGGCGACCCCGCCGACCTGCACCGTCGGCGCGGCGCCCGTGGTGACCACGCTGTAGTCGGACAGTTGCGGCGCGCCGTTGGACGACAGGACGTTGACCACCGTGCCGGCGGAGTTGGCGCCGACGACCGTCGTGGTGTTGCCCGAAATGGCGGTGACCGCGCGCGCGCGGGCCGTCGTGTTCTGGTAGCTGACGGCCGTGCCGGTCGAGCCTTGCGTGAGCAGGATCGCGTTGGCCAGGACGCCGCTGATGCCCGGCGTCAGGATGACGGTGAGCACCTGCAGGGCCGCCAGCGCGACCGGCGCCGGCGTCTGGAAGCGCACGTCGCTGACGTTGCGGGCGATGCTGCCCGCGCCCACGACGGTGATGTAGTACGAGCCGGGCGGGATGTCGGTCGCGAACGGGCTCTGTGCCGGCGACGTGGAGGTGGCCGCGACGTTGGAGGCGATCTGCGTGGAGACCGACAGGTCCTTGGTGGAGGACAGGTACACATCGACGCCGCCGATGTCGGCCGAGGTGTTGAGCACGTTGACGCTGGCGGTGCCGGCGTCGGGCGTGTTGTTGAGCTCGGCGACCAGCGCCAGGCGCAGTTCGTCGAGGATGCCGTAGGCGACCAGCGAGTAGCGTTGATCCTTGTTGACCGTGCGCAGCTGGGCGGCCGTGGCGCTGGTTTCCGCGCCACCCACCGTGGTGGTCAGCGTCAGGTGGACCGAGCCGGCCTCGATGTTGAAGTAGTCGCTGGCGTTGCCGTACGTGATCCCGCTGGTGATCTGCGTCGATTCATCCAGGAATCCCAGCGGGCCCTTGTAGCCGACGCTGGCGTTGACCAGGCGAACCGGGGCGCTGCCAGCGCCGCTGCCACCGCAGCCGGCCAACATCAAGGGCAAGGCGCCGCCCAAGGCCAGGAACTCACGTTTGTTCATCAAGACACTCCACTTTCCAGGCCGGACGCCTGTCATCTGAATCCAACATTATGGGGCATGCCGTGTTGCCGCTCTGTTGCGGACGGCGGCGGTGGCGGGGCGACCGCCCCGGGCATGGAGTGAAATCCGCCCGCAAAGGTTCAATCGCGTGCGTTCCGGATTAGTGCGCTGCCCCGATTCTGGCGGGCCGGCGGCCCGTACCATCGCGGGCTCCTGCCGGTCTTCCGGCCCGCCCTGAGAACACGATGAACTCGCCCTTTCCGAAGCTGCTCGCTCCGCTCGATCTCGGATTCACGACGCTGCGCAATCGCGCCATCATGGGCAGCATGCACACCGGCCTGGAGGACGCGGCGCGCGACTTCCCGCGCATGGCGGCGTTCTACGCGGAGCGGGCCCGCGGCGGCGTCGGCCTGATCGTGACCGGCGGCTTCGCGCCCAACATCGAGGGCTGGGTCAAGCCGTTCGCCGGCACCCTGTGGACGCACGCGGGCGCGCGCCGCCACAAGCAGGTCACCGACGCCGTGCATGCCGAGGGCGGCAAGATCGCGCTGCAGATCCTGCATGCGGGGCGCTACGGCTACTCGCCGCTGTGCGTGGCACCGAGCCGCCTGCAGAGCCCGATCTCGCCGTTCACGCCGCGGGCGCTGACCGCGCGCGGCGTCGAACGCCAGATCCGCGCCTTCGTGCGCTGCGCGGTGCTCGCGCGCGAGGCCGGCTACGACGGCGTCGAGGTGATGGGCAGCGAGGGCTACTTCATCAACGAATTCCTGGTGCGCCACACCAACAAGCGCACCGACGAATGGGGTGGCTCGTACGAGAACCGCATGCGGCTCGCGGTGGAGATCGTGCGCCGCGTGCGCGAGGCGGTCGGCCCCGACTTCATCCTGATCTACCGCATCTCGATGATCGACCTGATCCCCGAGGGCAGCACCTGGGACGAGGTCGTCCAGCTCGCCAAGGCGGTCTCGGCCGCCGGCGCGACCATCCTCAACACCGGCATCGGCTGGCACGAGGCCCGCGTGCCGACCATCGTCACCAGCGTGCCGCGCGCGGCGTTCGGCTGGGTCACCGGCAAGATGCGCGAGGAGCTGCGCGCCGCGGGCGTGACGATCCCGCTGGTCACCAGCAACCGCATCAACACGCCGGAAGTGGCCGAGGGCCTGCTGGCCGCCGGCATCGACCAGTTCGGCCAGGCCGACCTGGTGTCGCTGGCGCGTCCCTTCCTGGCCGACCCGGCCTTCGTCGAGAAGGCGGCGCAGGGCCGCGCCGACGAGATCAACACCTGCATCGCCTGCAACCAGGCCTGCCTCGACCACACCTTCCGCAACAAGCAGGCGACCTGCCTGGTCAACCCGCGGGCCGGCTTCGAGACCGAGCTGAAGATCGCGCCGGCCGCCGTGCCCAAGCGCGTCGCGGTCGTCGGGGCCGGTCCTTCCGGCCTGGCCGCGGCGACGACGCTGGCCGAGCGCGGCCACCGCGTGACGCTGTTCGACGGCGCCGAGCGCATCGGCGGCCAGTTCAACATGGCCAAGCGCGTGCCGGGCAAGGAGGAGTTCGTCGAGACGCTGCGCTACTTCGGCCGCCGCATCGAGCTGCTGCCGTCGCTGGAGCTGAAGCTGCGCACGCGGGTCGATGCCGCGGCCCTGGTGGCCGGCCGGTTCGACGAGGTGATCCTGGCCACCGGCGTGACGCCGCGCGATCCGCGCATCCCCGGGCAGGACAACGCCAAGGTGCTGAGCTACATCGACGTGCTGCTGCACGGCAAGCCGGTGGGCCAGCGCGTGGCCATCGTCGGCGCGGGCGGCATCGGCTTCGACGTCGCCGAATTCCTGGTGACCGGGGCCGACCGCGGCGAGCCCTCGCCGTCGCTGCACCTGGACGAATGGAAGCGCGAGTGGGGCGTCGGCGATCCGGCCAGGACGGCCGGCGGCCTGGAGCGTCCGCAGCCGACGGCGCCGGCGCGCCAGGTGACGCTGCTGCAGCGCAAGCCGGGCAAGCATGGCGCCGGCCTGGGCAAGACCTCGGGGTGGGTGCACCGCGCGACGCTCAAGATGAAGAACGTCGAGATGCTGGCGGGCGTGAACTACGAGCGCGTGACCGACGACGGCCTGTTCGTCACCTTCGGCCCCGAGCGCAAGGATGGCACGCTGATCGAGGTCGACACCATCGTGCTGTGCTCGGGCCAGGAGCCGCTGCGCGAGCTGTCGCAACCGCTGGCCGCCGCGGGCGTCAAGGTGCACCTGATCGGCGGCGCCGACGAGGCCTCCGAGCTGGACGCCAAGCGCGCCATCGACCAGGGCACGCGCCTGGCGGCCACCCTCTAGCCTCGCCTCACCTCACCTTCGCCTCACGGGCAGCGGCTAGGATGGCCGGCTTTTCAACCGTCGGACACCACAGGGGCGCATGACCGGAGGCCACGAGATCCATTCGCTGTTCTGGCTGGCAGTGACACGCCTGGGCGAGGCGCAGATCCTGCTGCCCGCCTTTCTCGCCGGCGCGCTGTGGCTCGCGCTCGCGCGTCCCGCCGGCGCGCGCGGGCGCGCGGCGCAGGGCAACGCGCATGCGCACGACCATCCGGCGCGACGCTCGGCGCTGCGCTGGTTGGCCGGCATCGCCGCGACCACGATCGTCACCACCCTCAGCAAGATCGCGTTCCTCGGCTTCGGCCTGGGCATCGCCGCGATCGACTTCACCGGCTTCTCCGGCCACTCGATGTACGCCTGGGCGATCCTGCCCGTGCTCGCGGCCATCGTCGGCGGCTGGCGCGGCGCGCTGGCCGGCGTCGGGCTGGCCATGCTGATCACCTATTCGCGCGTCGACCTCGGCGCCCATTCGTGGAGCGAGGCGATCGCCGGCATGGCGCTGGGGGCCGCCGCCGCGGGCTGGACGCTGGCCGACTACCTGGCCCATCCCGGCGCCGTGCGCGCGCCGTGGTGGTTGCCGCTGCTTCTGGCCGCGTGGCTGACCTTGCTGCCGATGCGCGCCCCGCCGTCGCGCACGCACGGCCTGGTGGTGGCGATCTCGCTGAAGCTGTCCGGCCGGTCGCGGCCGTACACGCGCTTCGAGCTGCTGGCCGGGCTGATCCATCCGGCCTGGGAAAGGCAGCGACAGCGCTAGTGGAATCCGCGGAAGCCGGGGAACGGCGCGACGCCGATCCACGACTGGTGCAGGTGAAACGCGAACAGCATCCAGGTGAGCACGCCCACGACCACGGCGATCGCGCTGCGGCCCCGCTTGATCGGCACGGCCTGCGGTTCGGCCTCGGTGCGGCGGCGCTGCCGCGCGGCGCGGAAATCGAGCACGGCCCAGGCGAGGAAGCTGCCGAACAGCACGACGTCCGCGAGCGTGCCGTTGGCGGCCAGATGGCCCAGGGCCCAGCACTTCACGCCCAGGATCATCGGATCCTTCAGGCGGGCCTTGATGCCGTTGCCTGGCACATAGGCCGCGGTGACGAGGACGAACGCGACCAGCGTCAGCAGTGCGGCCACGTCGTGCGTCCAGCGCGGCGGCGACCACAGCACGACCGCCTGCTGGCGCGCCTGCCCGAAGCCGATGCACAGGATCACGAAGCCTGCGATCGAGAGCAAGGAATACAGGCCCTTCCAGGCATTCAGGCCGTGCCGCGCGATGAAGCGGGATCTCGGCCCCTCGGCGGCGATGCGCGCCGAGTGGATGCCGAGGAACAGGACGAGTCCGAGGATGAGCAGCGTCATGGAGCGCGATCATGCCGTTCTCGGGTTGGTTTGTCATTCGGCGCGCCCCCCGGTCGAAACGCCCCTTCGCCGGGGTGGATCCTGCGACTGCGCGCAGGATGACGGGTGGATGGCCTGCCGGCGGCGCTATCCTCGTTGGCCCTCCCCTTGCAAAGATCGGAATTCATGGAAACGACCCCGTCCGCCAAGCGCTACTGCTGGGAAGACTTCACCGTCGGCCGCGTGATGGCGCTCGGCAGCACCACCGTGACGCGCGAGGCCACGCTGGACTTCGCGCGCCAGTTCGACCCGCAGCCCTTCCACCTTGACGACGCGGCGGCCGAGGCCTCGCTGTTCGGCAAGCTCTCGGCCAGCGGCTGGCACACCTGCGCGATGACGATGCGCCTGATGTGCGACGGCTACCTCAACGACTCGTCCAGCCTGGGCTCGCCGGGCATCGATGAACTCCGCTGGCTCAAACCGGTCTACCCAGGCGATACCCTCTCGGCGGAGATGACCGTGCTCGAGGCCCGCGTGATGAACAGCAAGCCGCACATCGGGCTCGTGCTGTCGCGCTGGCGCGTGTTCAACCAGGACGGAACCGACGTGATGACGATGCAGGGCTGGGGCATGTTCGGCCTGCGCCGCCCGGCCTCCTCGACCGGGGCGTAGCACCGGCGGGGAGGGCGGACGTAATTGGTATTACGACCGGTTCATTCCAAGGGTGGTGCATTTGCCAGCAATGTTCGGGTTTCCGCGTAGTTTCCACGAGTGAAATCCGCGACCGGGCCCCGTGACCCGCGCCGCCGAGCTCTCGTTGACAGCGGTCTCTCATGGTACTATAGTGGTATCACACATATGAGCCACACCTGCTATCACCCCGCCTTCGAACAGGCCGACATCCGCTACGCATTGGGCGTGGACGGCGGCGGGACGGGCACCCGTGTCCGGGTCTGGACGAGCGGCGGTTCGCTCATCGGGCACGGCGAGTCCGGCCCCTCGGCGCTGGCCCAGGGCATCGAGCAGGCGTGGAAGCACATCGGGCAGGCGGTCGAGCGGGCCTTCGGGTCGGCCGGCCTGGCGATGCCGGAACCGAACCATTGCGTGCTGGGCCTGGGCCTGGCCGGCGCCGTCGCGCCGCACCTGGCCGCCGCGTTCTTCCGCGCCGCGCCCGACTACGCGCTGATCGTGCTGGAGACCGACTCGCGCACCGCGCTGATGGGCGCCCACGCCGGCCGGCCGGGCGCCATCGTCGCGGTGGGCACCGGCGCGGTCGGCGAGGCGCTGCACGCCGACGGTCGCCGCGTGGCGGTCAGCGGTTGGGGCTTCCCGGTCGGCGACGAAGGCTCGGGCGCCTGGCTGGGCCTGCGGGCGATGCAGATCGCCCATCGCGCCCTGGACGGCCGCGCGCCCGCCGGCACGCTGGCGCAGGCCGTCTGGCGCCAGGTCGGCGACCGCCGCGACGCGCTGCTGGAGTGGTGCTCCGCGGCCGGCCAGCATGAATACGCCAAGCTCGCGCCGCTCGTGTTCGAGTGCGCGCACACCGACGCGGCGGCACAGTCGCTGGTGCAGGACATCGGACAGGAAATCGAAGACATGGCGCTTGCGCTCGATCCCGGGCTGCAGCTGCCCATCGTGCTCCTGGGCAGCATCGGGCTGCGCATGGCGGAGCGCCTTCCGCCGGCGCTGCGCGCGCGGCTCGTCGAGCCGGCCGGCGACGCCGTCGATGGCGCGCACCGCCTGGTGCGCCAGCAGATGAAGGAAGCGGTGGCATGAGTGCTTCCCCGAAAGAGCTCCACGGCAACGTCCTGACCCCACAGGGCTTCATCCGCGGCAAGCTGGCCATCGTCGACGGCCGCATCGCGGGCATCGAGGGCCAGCCGATCAGCGAGGGCCAGGCGCGCGTCTCGGCCGAGCCGCTGATCCTGCCCGGCTTCATCGACCTGCACGTGCACGGCGGCGGTGGCCACGACACCATGGAAGGCGGCAACGCCGTCGCCGAGATCGCACGCATCCACGCGCGCCACGGCACGACGTCGATGCTGGCCACGACGATGACGGCGCCGATGGCCGACATCTCGCGCGCGATGTCCGCGCTGGCCGACGCCTGCCGCACGCATCGCCGCGGCGGCGCGCACGTGATGGGCGTGCACCTCGAGGGTCCCTACATCAACCCGGGCGCGCTCGGCGCCCAGCCCGACTTCGCGCGGCCGGCCTCGGTGGCCGAGGTCAAGGCGCTGCACGCGCTCGCGCCGATCCGCCTGATCACGATGGCGCCCGAGCTGCCCGGCAACCTCGACCTGATCGCGCCGCTGCGCGCGGCCGGCTTCCACGTGCAGATCGGCCACACCGCCGGCACCTACGAGGACGGCGTCGCCGCCCTGCAGCGCGGCGCCACCGGCTTCACGCACCTGTTCAACGCGATGAGCAAGTTCCACCACCGCGAGCCCGGCATCGCCGGCGCGGCGCTGGCGCACGCCGAATACGCGGAGATCATCCCCGACCTGCTGCACGTGCACCCGGGCGCGATCCGCGCCGCGCTGCGCGCGATCCCGTGCCTGTACTGCGTCACCGACTCGACGGCCGCGGCGGGCATGCCCGACGGCGACTACAACCTCGGCAGCCACCGCGTCACCAAGTGCCTGGGCGGCGTGCGCCTGGCCGACGGCACGCTGGCCGGCAGCACCCTGACGATGGACCAGGCGCTGCGCAACCTCGTCGGCATGGGCCTGAGCCTGGACGACGCCTCGCGCCGCGTATCCACCAACGCCGCCGACTTCCTCGGCCTGGCCGATCGCGGCCGCCTGTTCGTCGGCGCGCGCGCCGACCTGGTGGTGCTCGACGCCGAACTGCAACTGACCCAAGTGATTGTCGAAGGAGATGGCATTGACCTCACGGATGTTTGACGAAGCCCGCGAAGCCCCGGCGGCCGTGGCTCGTCTGATGGCGGCCGACCTGGCCGCCTACACCTCGCTCGGCGAGCAACTCCGTGCCGATCCTCCCCGATCCGCCCTGACGGTGGCGCGCGGCAGCTCCGACCACGCCGCGCACTACATGGCCTACCTCGTGATGGCGCGCCTGGGCCGCCTCGTGACGTCGTTGCCGATGTCGCTGGTCACGCTGTACCAGTCGCAGCTCGATTGCGACGGCCTCGTGTCCTGGGGCTTCTCGCAGTCGGGGCAGAGCCCCGACCTCATCGCGCCGATCCGCTTCTTCCGCGAAGGCGGCGCGCGCACCGTGGCCGTCGTCAACGACGCCGGCTCGCCGCTGGCGCAGGCCGCGCAATGGGTGCTGCCGCTGCACGCCGGCGCCGAAACCAGCGTGGCCGCGACCAAGAGCTACATCACGCAGCTCGTGGCCGGCGCGCGCATCGTCGCGCACTGGCAGGACGACGCCCCGCTCAAGGCCGCGCTCGAGACGCTGCCCGAAGTGCTCGAACGCGCCGCCTACACCGACTGGACGCCGCTGGTCGAGGCGCTGGTCAATGCCGACAAGCTGTTCGTGATCGGCCGCGGCACCAGCCTCGCCATCGCGATGGAGGCAGCGCTCAAGTTCAAGGAGGTCTGCGGCATCCAGGCCGAGGCGTTCTCGGGCGCCGAGGTCAAGCACGGCCCGATGGCGCTGATCGACGAAGGCTATCCGCTGCTGGTCTTCGCGCCGCGCGGCCCTGCTCAGGCCGGCCTGCTCGCGCTGGCCGAGGAAATGCGCCGCCGCGGCGCACGCGTGCTCGTCGCCGCGCCGGTGGGCACGCCCGGCACCGAGCTGCCGCTGGTGGCCGCCGGCCACGAGGACCTCGACCCGATCTCGGCGATCCAGAGCTACTACCTGGCCGTCGAGGCGCTCGCGCGCGCGAAGGGCCTGGACCCCGACAAGCCGCGGCACCTCAACAAGGTCACCCTGACGAACTGAAGCGACGACATGAGCGCCGTGCCCACCTTCCACCCTGGCCATCTGGTGATGGTCGACATCCCGGGCACGTCGCTCGATGCCGCGACCGCCGAATTCCTGCGCCGCCACCATGTGCGCGCCATCTGCCTGTTCCGCCGCAACCTCGGCACCGAGGACGAGATCCGCCGGCTCACCGCCGACCTGCGCGAGGTGATGGGGCCGTACTCGCTGATCGGCATCGACCAGGAAGGCGGCTCGACGGTCCGCGCGACGTTCCTGCCGCAGGCACCGGCCGCGATGGCGCTGGGCGCGATCGGCGACGAGGCGCTGTGCGAGGAGGTCGGCGCCACCGTGGCGCGCGGCCTGCGCAGCCTGGGCATCAACTGGAACTTCGCGCCGGTGCTCGACGTCAACAACAACCCCGGCAACCCGGTGATCGCCGAGCGCAGCTTCTCCGAAGATCCCGCGGAGGTCGCGCGGCTGGCTGCGGCGTGGATGCGCGGCTCGCTGCGCGAAGGCGTGGCGTGCTGCGTCAAGCACTTCCCCGGCCACGGCGACACCGCCACCGACTCGCACCATGCGCTGCCCGTCGTCGACAAGTCGATTCCCGAGCTCGAGGCGCTGGAGCTCAAGCCGTTCCGCGCCCTGGCGCACGCGCACGGGCGCACGCCCGCGGCGCCGGCCGTGATGACGGCCCACATCGTCTATCCGCAGATCGACCCCGAGCACCCGGCCACGCTGTCGCGCCCGGTGCTCACCGGCCTGCTGCGCCAGAACATCGGCTACGACGGCGTCGTCATCACCGACGCGTTGATGATGAAGGCCGTCCACGACAAGTACGGCCACGCGCTCGCGGCCGTGATGGCGCTGCAGGCCGGCGCCGACATGCCGCTCGCCCAGGGCACCCTCGACGAACAGGCCGCCACGGTGCAGGCAATCGAGCAGGCGCTGGCGCAAGGCCACCTGCTGCCCGCCGACGTGAAGCGCTCCGAGGCGCGGCTGGTGGCGCTGGCGCAGGCCTATCCCGTCTCGCCCAAGCCCTACGACGCCGCGCAGCGCGCCGCCGACGATGCCGCGATGCGTGCCGCGTGGGCGCGCGGGCTGACCGCGTTCGGCGGCGCCACGCCGCCGGCACTGGATGCCCCGATCCGCGTCGTCACGCAGGACGCGGTGGAGTGCGACGGCGTCTCCGAGGCCGGCCTGCCGGCCGTTCGCGTCCGCGACCTGTTCAGCGCCTTCTCCGACGTGCAGTTCATCCGCATGCCCGACCTGCGCGAGATCTCCGCGGCCACGTTCCCGCGCGATGGCCGCGTCAACGTGCTCGTGTCCAATCACCGCACGCGCTTCGGCGCGAGCGCGGCCGCGGCGCGTCCCGACCTGCACCTCGCCTTGTGGAACCCGTTCCAGCTGTTCGACATCGCGGCCCCCGCCGTCGTCACCTGGGGCTACGCCGACGGCGCGCTCGCGGCCGTCCAGGCCTGGCTCGAAGGCCGCGCGCAGGCGCCGGGCCGGTCTCCGGTGAACCTCTCTCCCCGCTCGACCTGAACCCGGGCAGACTGCCTTGTCCTACCGAGCTCCCTCACCGCCAGGAAAGAGACCGCACGTGACCCGTGACACCGCTTTGACCGCCGGCGCCGTGCCGCTTCCGGCAACGCCGGCCTCGACGCTCAAGCGTTCTCCCATCACGTGGGTGCCGACGCTCTACTTCGCGCAGGGCGTGCCCTTCTTCGTCGTGATGGCGATCGCCGCGCTGCTGTTCAAGGACCTCGGCATCGAGAACGGCGTCATCACGAAATGGACCAACGCGCTGGGCCTGGCGTGGGCCGTCAAGCCGCTGTGGAGCCCGTTCCTGGAGGCCGTGCCCAGCAAGAAGCTGCTGGTGGTGCTGTTCCAGCTGGTCGGCGCGACCACGCTGGGCCTCGTCGCGCTGGCGCTCAACGTGCCGCACAGCGTCTCGCTGGTGCTGGGCATCCTCGCGTTCACGGCGTTCGCCTCGGCCACGCACGACATCTCGTCCGACGGCCTCTACATCGCGAGCCTCACCGACAAGCTGCAGGCCGAGTACGCGGGCTGGCAAGGCGCGTTCTTCAATGCCGCGCGGCTGTTCGCGCGCGGCGGTGTGCTGGTGCTGGTGGGCTATCTCGAGAAGTCGATGGAGGCGGCACACGCGTGGAGTGCCGTGTTCGTGCTGCTGGCTGCCGTGATGGCCGCGCTCGCCGCGTACCACGTGTGGGCGCTGCCCGACACGCGCAGCGGCGCCGGCACGCCGCACAAGGTGGCCGACATCGCCCGCACGACGGTGGAAGTGATCCTCGAGTTCTTCCGCAAGCCGGGCATCTGGTTCGCGATCGTGTTCATCGTCCTGTTCCGCGCCGGCGAGGGCCAGATCCAGTCGGTCGGCCCGCTGTTCCTGCGCGACGCCCGCGCCGTCGGCGGCCTGGGCCTGTCGACCGACCAGATCGGCGTGGTCTACGGCACGTGGGCGACGGTAGCCTTCGTCGGCGGCAGCATCGTCGGCGGCTACTTCACCTCCTGGCTGGGCCTGCGGCGCTCGATGGTGTGGCTGGTCATCGCGATGAACCTGCCCAACGTCGTCTACTGGTGGCTCAGCACGGCGCGTCCGACGGACATGAGCCTGATCGCCGGCGGCCTGTCGATCGAGATGTTCGGCTACGGCTTCGGCTTCGTCGGCATCATCCTGTTCATCATGCAGGTGGTCGCGAAGGGCCGCTTCACGACGGCGCACTACGCGCTTGGCACCGGCGTGATGCAGCTCGGCTTCATCCTCTCGGGCACGTGGAGCGGCGAGATCCAGACCTGGCTCGGCTACCAGCACTTCTTCCTGTGGGTGCTGGCCTGCGCGGTGCCGGTGCTGGTGCTCTCGTTCTTCCTGCCGCACCACGAGGGCCCGGCCCCTGGCGCCGCCTGACATGAGGCCCGCGCCGTTCTCGCTGCGAGCCTTCGCGCGGGCGGTCGCCGCGTTGACGTTCGTCGCCGGCGCCGCGGGCTGCATCGTCGTCAACGCGGGCGCCGCGTCCGCACCCGCCGACCTGTTCTTCGACGACTTCTCGTATGCCCAGCCCGGCGAGCTCGCGGCGGGCGGTTGGCAGCTGCGCGACGGCGTCGGCCACCCGGGCCTGCCCGGCGGACGCTTCGCCGCCGACGCCATCACGCTGCAGGACGATCCGCTGCAGATCGGCAACCGCGTGCTGCGCATGACGGCCTCCACCGACGGCACCGGCCCCGGCACCGTGCAGGCGCAGCTGTGCCACCAGCGCAAGTACCTGCGCGGCACCTACGCCGCCCGCATCCGCTTCAGCGACGCGCCGCGCTCGGGCATCGACGGCGATCCGGTGGTCGAGTCCTTCTACGCCGTGGCGCCGCTCGCGCACGCGTTCGATCCCGACTTCAGCGAGCTCGATTGGGAGTACCTGCCCAACGGCGGCTGGGGCTCGGACAAGACGCGCCTGTACGGCGTGTCCTGGCAGACGGTGCAGATCGACCCGTGGGAGGCGCACAACTCCGCGCACGAGGAGTTCGGCTCGTTCGACGGCTGGCACACGCTCCTGATGCAGGTGACCCCGGCGGAGGTGCGCGAGTTCGTCGACGGCCGCCAGGTGGCGGTGCACGAGGGCCGCAACGTGCCCGTCTCGCCGATGACGATCTCGTTCAACCTGTGGTTCGCCGTCGGCGGCCCGCTGCCCACCGGCGGCGCGCCACGCGTCTACGACGAGGACATCGACTGGGTCTTCCACGCCCGCGACCAGGTGCTGAGCCCGGCCGACGTCGACGCGCAGGTGCGCGCGCTGCGTGCCGGCCACGTGACGCGCACCGATACCGTCCCCCCCGCCAACCCGCCGCTGCCGCCGCGCTGCGACATCTAGGAACGCTCCTCCCATGGCCAGCCTCTCGCTCAAGCAGATCCGCAAGACCTACGACGGCGGCGCCGAGGTGATCAAGGGCGTCGACCTCGAGGTGCGCGACGGCGAGTTCATGGTGTTCGTCGGGCCGTCCGGCTGCGGCAAGTCGACGCTGCTGCGCATGATCGCGGGGCTCGAGGAGATCAGCGACGGCGAGCTGTCCATCGGCGGCGAGCGCGCCAACGACGTGTCCCCGTCCAACCGCGGCGTGGCGATGGTGTTCCAGAGCTACGCGCTGTACCCGCACATGACGGTGGCCGAGAACATGGGCTTCGCGCTGAAGCTCGCCGGTCGTTCGAAGTCCGAGGTGGCGGCCGCCGTCGGGCGCGCGGCCGAGATCCTCCAGATCAACGCGCTGCTCGATCGCAAGCCCAAGGCCCTGTCCGGCGGCCAGCGCCAGCGCGTGGCGATCGGCCGGGCGATCGTGCGCCAGCCCAAGGTGTTCCTGTTCGACGAGCCGCTGTCCAACCTCGATGCCGCACTGCGCGTGCAGATGCGCACCGAGCTCGCGCGCCTGCACCGCGAGCTGGGCACGACGATGATCTACGTCACGCACGACCAGGTCGAGGCGATGACGCTGGGCCAGCGCATCGCCGTCTTCAACGCCGGGCGCATCGCGCAGGTCGGCGAGCCGATGGCGTTGTACGACCGCCCGGCCAACCTGTTCGTCGCCGGCTTTCTCGGCTCGCCGAAGATGAACCTGCTGCCGGTGACCGTCAGCGCCAACGACGGCGACGGCCTGCGCGTGCGCGCGGGCACCAGCGAGTTCGCGCTCGATGCGCGCGCCGCGCGCGGCGCGCCCGCGATCGGCGCGGCGGCGACGCTCGGCTTTCGCCCCGACCAGGTGACGCTGGCCGCGGCCGGCGGCGACACCGGGCTCGAAGGCCAGGTCGACCTCGTCGAACGCCTGGGCGACGCGACGCTGGTGCACGTGCAGTGCGCCGGCCATGCCACGCCCGTGATCGTGCGGCTGCCCGGGCATGCCGACCCGCTTGCCACCGGCAGCCGGGTCGCGCTGCGGCCCGATCTCGCGCGCAGCCGCCTGTTCGACAGCGCGGGCGACGCGCTGCAGCACAGCGCCTGAGGTCGCAAGAAGACAAGGGAGCCGTCATCCTGCGCGCAATCGCAGGATCCACCCCCGCCAGGGCGGCGGCCGGAAACCCTCGAAGGGCCCGGCCGAGGTGGATTCTGCGACTCCGTTTCGCTCCGCGCAGAATGACGGCGGGGGTCCGCGGCGGCTTACTTCGTCGTCGCGGCGACCGGCGCGGAGGCCGCGGCCGGCGCGGCCGCCGCGGCCTGGCGCGACTTCAGGTACAGGATCCAGACGTGCGCCAGCGACGACGCGCCGTTGCCGCCCGTGATGGACTGGAAGGTCTTCATCGCGTCGGCATCGCGGCCGGCGCGCACCTGCGCGTAGCCCAGGTGCAGCTTGGCCTCTTCCGGCTGGCGCACGCCGCCCTTGGCGATGCCCTGGGCGATCAGGTCGGCGCCCTTGGCGGCGTGATCCTGCGTGGTCTCGAGCAGGCCTTGCGCGACGAGCGCGTTGCCGTCCTTGGCGGCCAGGGCGCCCTTCTCGTTGACGGCCTCCTGCGCGACGTCGTTGGCCGCGGACCGGTTGACCTCCGGACGCAGCTTGTTGGCGTCGGACAGGTCGGTGCCGGTGAAGGGCTTGTTGGCGTAGGCGTCGTCCAGCACCTTCTTGGCCTCGCCCGGATAGCCCGCGCGCGCCGCGATCGCCGCGTAGTTCACGCGTTCGCGATCGTCCACGTGGCCCAGCACCTGGGCCTTGAGGCGGTAGACGTCGAGGGTCAGGCGGTCGGAGAAGTTGTCGACCTCGCGCGCGCGGCCGATCAGCTCGCGCCAGTAGTCGACCTTCGGATAGTGCACCGCCAGCTGCTCGAGGCCATAGACGTAGCCGGCGTCGTTCTTCTCGCCCAGGTAGGCGCTGATCATGAAGCGCAGCTGCTTGTCCGTGGGCACCTGGCCTGCCGCGAGGAGGGCGTCGACCTCGGCGCGGAAGCCCTTGGCGGACGCGGCGTAGTCCTTGGCCGCGTACTGGGCCTGCGGCAGCAGCGCCTTGACCTGCGGGTCGTTGCCGCCGGCGTCGATGTAGCGCTGCAGGGCCACGGCAGCCTGCGGGTACTGCTCGCTCGTGTAGAGGACCTCTGCCAGGAACTTGAGCATCACCGGGCGATCCTCGGCCGGCAGCAGCGGGTTGCCCACCAGGCTTTCGAAGTCAGCGGCCGCGGCCTTCATGTCGTTGACCGAGTATTCGGCCGGCGCCTTCACGCGCAGCGTCAGGTACTTCTCGTACGGCGTCTGGTCGGGCAGGGCCTCGAGTTCCTTGACCTTGGCGAGCGCGCCGGCGGCGTTGCCGCCCTTGAGCATTTCCTGCGCCGCGTTGAACGGCGCGGCGAACGCGGCCGGCACGGCGTTGTCCGGTTGCGAGGCGGCGGGGGCGGGCGCACTGGCGGCGGTGGCCGTCGCGGCCACGCCGGCGAGTCCGGTGGCAAGGGTCAGCGCCAGCACGGCGCGCGAGGTAGCTCTCATGTCAGTCCCAGGGAAACGCTGCGCCGAACGAGGAAGGGGAAATCGCGAATGCGTGCGGGCGGCGCCCCACGCGCAAGGAAAAGTCAGCCATTGTCCTCAAAACGAGGACGCTGCCGGCCAATGGGCCCTAGGGCGAAGTGACGCCCTGTAACGAGCCGTGCGGCGGGTGACAAGCCGGGCAGATGCCATGCCCGGCCGATGCCGGGCCGGCGTCAGGAGGCGTTGAGCTCGGCGACGAAGTCGTAGGTGTCGCCCCGGTAGATCGACTGCGACAGCTCGATCGCGCGGCCGTCGCGCAGGTAGCCCAGGCGCTCGACGAGCAGGCCGGCGTCGCCGACGTCGGCCTCCAGCAGGCGCGCCTGCTCCTCGTTGAGCAACAGGGCGCGCAGCCGTTGCAGCGCACGCACCGGCCGGTTGCCCGCGCGCTCCAGGGCGTCGTACAGCGAGTGGTCGACCGACTCCAGCGACGGCAGCGCCGCCGCCGACAGCGTGGCGTACTCGAGCGCCATCGGCGCGTCGTCGGCATAGCGCAGTCGGTGGAAGCGGTAGACCAGCGATCCTGGGCTCAGCGCGAGCTTCATCGCCTCTTCCGGCGTGACGGTGCCGCTGGAGCGCTTGATCCACTCGCTGCGCGGCGTGCGGCCGCGCGCGCGCATGTCTTCCGAGAACGACGTCAGCTTGGCGAAGTTCTTGTCGATGCGCGTCGAGACGAAGTTGCCCGAGCCCTGGCGCTGGTCGAGGAAGCCCTCGTCGGCCAGGCCCTGGATGGCCTTGCGCACCGTGATGCGCGAGACACCGAGGTCGGCCGCGAGCTGCCGCTCGGACGGCAGTGCGTCGTCCGGGCCGAGGACGCGCTTTTCGATCGCCTCGCGCAGCGCGCGCTGCAGTTGTTGATAGAGCGGCTGACTGCCGTCCGGGTCCAGCGTGTTGAGAAGTTGTGCCAGCGCGCTCATTGCGTGCCCTTATTCGTGTTGTCGGGGGCGTGACCGGGCACGGGCCGACGGAGTAGGTCGGCGCGCCGGGGGTCACGGCATGAATAGCATACCACTCAGGCACCAAAGGAGCGCCGCGTGCACCCGCTTGGCCACCTACGTCGCGCCGCGCGGGCGGACCGCCAATTCATTGGGCTCCTGTGCGTGAAAGTGGTGTTGCCCAAACGCAATATGAGGGTAAACGCATAGAGCACTGGTCTAGACTGGTTGTACAGTGGTACTACCTTATCGCATACCAGGTTTCTAGCCCGAGGGTGCACCGTCTGCGCTCATGGAAAGACGGCACGACCCAATCCCAACCGGCCGCGTTCCCGAAGAAATGCTGCCATCCGAAAAGAGGAGCCCCATGAAGACGAAATTGACGCCCATTGCCGCCGCTGCCGCGGTCGCGCTTGCCGGAGCGATGTCCGCGCCGGCGTTCGCGCAGACCGCCGCCGCCCCGGCCGCTGCCGCATCCGCTGCGGCGAAGGACGATGTGCAACGCGTGGAGATCACCGGCATCCGGGCTTCGCTGCAATCCTCGATCAACCAGAAGCGCAACGCCGAATCGCACGTCGAAGTGCTGACGGCGGAAGACATCGGCAAGCTGCCGGACAAGAACGTGGCCGACTCGCTCGCGCACGTCTCCGGCGTGACCATCAGCTCCTCCAGCGGCACCGAAGGCGGCTTCGACGAAAGCGACCGCGTCTCGATGCGCGGCACCGGCCCGTCGCTGACGCAGACCCTGATCAACGGCCACAACATCGCCTCGGGCGACTGGTTCGTGCTGGGCCAGACCGGCACCGTCGGCCGCAGCGTGTCCTACACCCTGCTGCCATCCGAAGTGGTCAGCAGCGTCGTCGTGCACAAGAGCTCGGAGGCCAGCCTGGTCGAAGGCGGCGTCGCGGGTTCGGTGGACATCATCACCCGCAAGCCGCTCGAGTTCAAGAAGGCGTTCACCCTGGCGGCCAGCGCCGGCGTCGTCTACGCCGACCTGCCCAAGAAGACCGACCCGCAGTTGAACGCGCTGATTGGCTGGAAGAACGAGGCCAGCACGTTCGGCGTCCTGCTGCAGGGCTTCTCCGAAACCCGCCACCTGCGCCGCGACGGCGTGGAAGTCCTGGGCTTCGACACCATCCAGGCGACCGACCCGTCTGCGCAAGCGGGCCTGCCCGGCCTGACGGCGGGCGTGAAGTACCCCGACCTGATCGGCGAGGCGCTGTTCCTGCAGGAACGCAAGCGCACCGGCGGCACGTTCGACCTGGAACTGGCGCCCACCCACGGCGTCACGCTGGACCTGAACGGCTTCGTGTCGAACCAGGAAGCGACGAACATCAACCGCAACTACATGTTCTTCGGGCGCAAGCTCGGCGGCGCCCAGGTGCCCACCGCCTACACGGTGCAGGACGGCTACCTCACGTCGGCGACCTACGACAACGCCGGCGGCATGCAGGCGGGCATCTACGACCAGATCTCGCGTCCGGGTGCGGCCTCGCATTCGCAGTTCCTCGCCCTCGACGGCAAGTTCCAGCTCACCGACAAGTTCAAGCTGAGCTCGCAACTCGGCGCCTCGACCGGCTACGGCAAGTCGCCGAGCCAGGACGTGGCCGAGACGGTCGTCGGTGCCACGCATACCAGCTTCAACCTGAACGGCCCGCACTCCGCGGCGGGCTATTCGTCGAACGCCGACTCCACGTCGCAAGGCAGCGTCGGCCTGAACAGCACGTTCAACACCGACTCGGGTGACGGCTGGATCTTCGGCGACCAGAACATCAAGGTCAACGACAGCGAGAAGTGGGGCCAGCTCGATGGCCAGTACGACCTCGAGGCCGGCCCGCTGGTCGACCTGAAGTTCGGTGTGCGCGGCGCGCAGCACAAGCGCTCGCTGTGGAACGTGATCGGCCAGGGCCCGACGACCGTGCATTGGGGCGCCGCCGACTACGACGCGGCGTGCAATCAAGGCATCACCGATTTCCGCTGCATCCCGCCGGCCACCGGCAACTATCCGAGCAACTTCGGCAAGGGCCTGGGCGCCACGCTGCCGCCGATGCCCTGGACGTTCTCGACGGACCAGCTGGCGGCCTACAACGCCCAGTACGCCAATCGCGATCCCGTCACCCGTGCCGACTACGGCGCCGACTTCGGCCTGAAGGAAGACACCGAGGCCGGCTATCTCCAGGGCGACCTGGAAGGCGAAATGTGGTCCGGCAACGTCGGCCTGCGTGCCGTCCGTACCAAGGAGCACATCCAGAACTACGAGGCGCACAACGTCGCGCAGCCGGGCGACATCACCACCTCGGCGTTCGGCAACTTCGCCCTGAAGACGACGGACCACACGTACAACGACCTGCTTCCGAGCGCCAACCTCAACCTCAAGTTGAACAAGGCGATGAACCTGCGCTTCGCGGCGTCGCGCACGATGACCCGTGCCGACTACTCGCAGCTCGCCGGTTCGGTGGCCTACGGCGCCGTGGACGACGTCAACCTGATCGGTTCCGGAACCGGCGGCAATCCTGACCTGAAGCCGATCGTCTCGAACAACTACGACACAAGCTTCGAGTGGTACTTCGGGCCCAGCAACGCGCTGTTCTCGGCGAGCGCGTTCTACATGGACGTGAAGAACTACATCGGCCTGGCCTCGGTGCACCGGACGCTCAACTACGTCGACAACGCGCATCCGGGCGGCGTCGCGGTGGACTTCGACCTGACCGTGCCGGTCAACACGTCGGCCAAGGTGCACGGCATCGAGCTGCACTACGAAGCGCCGGTGTGGGGCGGCTTCGGCGTGATCACGAGCTGGTCCTGGACGACCGCCAGCACGGCCAACCACGACCCGATGCTCGGAACGTCGAAGAACACCTACAACCTCGGCGGCTACTACGAGAACGACTACCTGCACGCCCACGTCACCTGGGATCACCGTTCGGCGTTCTACAGCGGCCAGGATCGCAACAGCGCCTACTTCCAGGACGCCACCAGCGCCCTGGCGGCATCGGTGGGCTGGACGTTCACCAAGAACTTCAGCATCGACCTGGAAGGCCGCAACCTGAACAAGCCGAAGCTGCGCTACTACACGCAGGCGGACCAGCCGCGTGCCAGCTATGTGAACGGGGCGCAGTACTACCTCACGGCCCACTTCAACTATTGATCGGGATGACGCCGGCGCGGGCCCGCCCGCGCCGGCGCCAGCCAGGATCCGACACGACGACCTGCGGGTCGTCTTTTTCGTTGCGGCGCTCCGACTGCCTGGTGCGACGCGGCTATGCTGGCATGTCCCGAACGGCCCTCGCCTGGCGACCCTCGATGACCGAGACCCTGCCTTCCCTGCCCGAATTCCGCGACGTCGACCGCGCGCGATTCGAGACCGAGATCGTTCCGCGCAACGCGCCGGCCATCCTGCGCGGACTGGCGGCCCGGTGGCCGGCCGTCGCGCGCGGGCGCGAGTCCCCCACGGCGCTGGCCCAGTATTTGGCCGGCTTCGACTCGGGGCATCCGAGCGCCGCGGTGATGCTGCCACCGGAAGAGCAGGGGCGGCTCGCCTACGACGCCGCGATGGACGGCTTCAACTTCCTGCGCCAGCCGCGCACCGTCACCCAGGTGCTGGAGCAGGTGCTGCGCTACGCGCGCCATGAACGCGCGCCTGCGGTGGCGATGCAGAGCGCGCTGATCGCGCAATGCCTGCCGGGTTTCGCCGCGGACAACGCGATGCCCCTGCTCGAGGCGCGCGTCGAGCCGCGCGCCTGGATCGGCTCGGCCATCGTCACGCCGGCGCATTTCGACGAGTCCCACAACATTGCGGTATGCGTCGCCGGCCGGCGACGCTTCACGGTGTTCGCGCCGGAGCAGGTCGCTAATCTCTACGTGGGGCCCCTCGACAACACGCCCGCCGGCATGCCGATGTCACTGGTCGACTTCGCCAAGCCCGACCTGCAACGCTTTCCACGCTTTCGCGAGGCCTGGGCCAGCGCCCAGGTCGCCGAGCTCGCGCCCGGGGATGCCGTCTACCTGCCGCCGCTGTGGTGGCATCACGTGCAGTCGCTCGAACGCTTCAACATGCTGGTGAACTACTGGTGGCTGGCGGCCGCCCCGGGCCGCGCGGTGCCGCCATTCGGCCTCGATGCGCTGAGGCATGCCGCGGCCACGCTGCGCGCGCTGCCGCCCGCGCAGCGCGCGGCCTGGCGCCACCTGTTCGAGCACTACGTGTTCGACGCCGAGCGCGACGTCGTCGGCCACATCCCGCCCGAACGCCAGGGCGTGCTGGGCGCGCTGAGCGCCGAGGACCACGCCAGCCTGCGGGCGCTCCTGAGCGAACGCCTCGCACGCTGACACGCGCGACGCGCACGAGGTGCGCGAAGCACCGCGCGCTCAGTGAAAACCAGCGCCTGCGGATGACGGATTCTTCGTATCATCTCATTAAATCAACTCATTTGATTTGAGGAGAAAACGATGACCCCCCAGCGCCACCCCATCGCCATCGCCGCGGCATTGGCCCTGTTCGGCGCCGCTGCGCCCCAGCACGCCTTCGCGCAGGCCGCTGCGGGCGCGCCAGCCGCCGCTTCTGCGCCGGCCGCCGCGTCCGACGTGCAGCACGTCGAGGTCACCGGCCTGCGCGCCTCGCTCGAGGCCTCCCTCGCGAAGAAGCGCAGCGCCGACTCGGTGGTCGAGGTGATCACCGCGGACGACATCGGCAAGCTGCCGGACAAGAACGTCGCCGACGCGCTGCAGCGCGTTCCCGGCGTCAACATCGCATCGTCGGCCGGCGGCGAAGGCGGCTTCTCCGAGAACGACCGCGTGTCGATCCGCGGCACCAGCCCCAGCCTCACGCAGACGCTGGTCAACGGCCACATGATCTCGTCGGGCGACTGGTTCGTGCTGGACCAGGAAGGCGGCTCGCTGGGCCGCAGCGTGAGCTACGCGCTGATGCCGTCCGAGATCCTGGCCAGCGCCGTCGTCCACAAGAGCGCGACCGCCGACCTCGTCGAAGGCGGCGTGGCCGGCGCGGTCGACATGATCACGCGGCGCCCGCTCGACTTCCGCAAGTCGCTCACGCTCGAAGCCAGCGTGCAGGCCATCTACAGCGACCTGCCCGCCAAGACCGACCCGCAGGCCAACGCGCTGGTCGCGTGGAAGAACGCCTCGTCCACCTTCGGCGCGCTGCTGCAGGTGTTCAGCGAGACGCGCCACGAGCGCCGCGACGGCCAGGAGATCTTCGGCTACGGCACGATCGACCCCGCGTCGGCCGCGGCCGTGGCGCATCCGGACCTGGCCAACGTGAACGCGCCGGCCGGCATCAACTCGGCCCTGTTCGAGCAGACGCGCAAGCGCCAGGGCGGCCTGGTCGACCTGCAGCTGAAGCCCTCCGACGCGCTCACGCTGGACCTGAACGGCTTCTACTCGCACCTGAGCGCGACCAACTACAACCGCAGCTTCTACAACCAGCCGATCAACAACCTGAACATCGGCGGCCTCGTGCCCAGCAGCTACCAGGTGTCCGGCAACACGCTGGTGCAGGCGACGTTCGACAAGGCCTCGTACCCGGTGCCCAGCGCCACGGTCGATCCCAACCTGTGGGCCGAGGCGCCGGCGACGGTCGACCAGATCTTCCGCCCGGGCGCCAGCGCCACCAGCAGCTACCTGGACCTGAGCGGCCAATGGCGCGTCAGCGACATGCTCAAGGTCAACGGCCTCGTCGGCGAGACCAAGGGCGAAGGGCGGACGCCGCGCGACATCGGCTACGAAGCCAACTTCCTCAATTCCGGCATGAGCTACCAGCTCCATGGCGGCGGCGTGGCCTCGGTGGCCTTTCCGGGCGGCGACCCGGCCACGTTCAGCGCGGCCAACGTGACCACCGGCGCGGCCTGGGGCTCCAAGGTGCAGACCGAGGACACGGAGCACTATGGCCAGCTCGATGCCGACTGGGCCATCGATCGCGGCGTGCTCGAATCCATCAAGTTCGGCGCCCGCTTCGCCAACCACGAGCGCAGCGTGGCGCTGCCGCAGGCCTCGGGCTGCACGGTCTGCGACGGCACCACCAACTCGCCGCTGCCGACCTGGTCCGGCCAGGACTACCCGTCCAACTTCGGCAAGGGCCTGGGCGGCGGCGTGCTTGCCAACGTCTGGCAATTGAGCCGCAACGACGTGCTGACGTGGGCCAACCAGTACGACCCCTTGCAGCCGTCGGACGTCAGCGAGGTCTGGAGCGGCGAGATGCGCCTGAAGGAGCGCGACGGCGCCGCCTACGCGATGGCCAACCTGCAAGGCTCGGCCTGGCGCGGCAACGTCGGCGTGCGCCTGGTGCGCACGCGCGAGTCGTCGACCTCGAACCTGCCGGCCGATCTCTATCCCGACCAGACGCCGCAGGGCGCGAACAACCAGAACGGCCCGTTCGTGCCGGTGACCACCGAGCACACGTTCACCAACGTGCTGCCCAGCGCCAACCTGCGCTTCGACTTGACCAAGGACCTGGTGGCGCGGGCGTCGCTGGCGCGCGTGATGTCGCGGCCCGACTACGGCGCGCTCGTGAGCGCCGTCAACCTCGACGACAACCTGCACACCGGCAGCGGCGGCAACCCCGACCTCAAGCCGATCCTGTCCACCAACACGGACCTCTCGCTGGAGTGGTACTACGCGCCCAAGGCGCTGCTGTCGGTCGGCCTGTTCTACATGGACATGTCGTCCTACGTCGCCTACGGCAACATCACGCGCGACTACGTCGACCGCAGCCACACGCTGCCCGGCCAGCCGCCGCTGGTGGCCACGTACACGCTGTCGGTGCCGACCAACATCGGCGCCACCAACCGCGGCATCGAGCTGGGCTGGCAGCAGACCTTCGGCTCGATCGGCGGCCAGGTGAACTACACCTACACCGACGGCAAGGTGTCCGACGGCAGCCAGATGGTGGGCAACTCGAAGAACACCTACAACGTCGTGGCGTTCTACGACGACGGCACGTTCAACGCGCGCCTGGCCTACACCTACCGCTCGTCCTTCCTCGCGGGCCTGAACAACGCGTCGATCCAGCACATGGACAACGAGGGCGACCTCGCGGCCTCCCTGAACTGGAAGCTCGACGACCACGTGTCGTTCACGTTCGACGCGCTCAACCTCAACAACCCCAAGCTGAAGTACTACGGCACCGACCGCAGCCAACCGCTGAGCACCTATTCGAACGGACGCCAGTTCTACCTGGGCGTGCGGCTGTCGCTCTGACGATGCACCGTCATCCTGCGACCCACCCGGTCATCCTGCGACCCAGCCGGTCATCCTGCGCGAAGTCGCAGGATCCACGCGGGCCCGGGCGCCGCATTTCGCAAGGGTGGCCCTCACTCCACCTTCGCCCGGGGCGCGAAGCTTTTCAGCAGGGACTCGACGCGCTCGGGCGGCAGCGGCTTCAACACGCCTTGCCGCGCGTCCGGGATGTGGGCCGCCGCATCGGCGTCGAACACGAAGTGCGAGAAGACCGCGGCCCAGCCCTCGCGATGCGCCGGCGGCAGGTGGCGGATGCTCAATAGGGCGTGCAGCAGCGCCTTGGTCGGCGAGACCCGCTCGCCCTGGACGGCCGAGGCCTGTTGCCACCAATAGTTGACCAGGATGTTGACCACGTCGAACGACTCCACGTGGTGCCACCAGACCGCGGGGATGAACAACGCGTCGCCCGGCTCGAGATCGCCCACGCGGGAGGCCGCCAACGCCTCGCGAAAGCGCGGGAAGCGTTCGAAGTCGGGCGACTTCAGCGACACGAGGCTGACCGGCGCGCCTGCCGGCGTGAAGTCCAGCGGGCCGATGTAGAGGTTGCGCACCTGCTCGGGGGGAAACAGCGTGAAGCGGCGGCGGCCGCCGACGACGCAGGCCAGGTTGTCGAGCTCGTCGATGTGGGCGGGCGTCAGGAAGGCGTTGCCGAGCCACAGCCGCGGGTGCACGCCGGCGTCCAGCAACGGCATCGGATTGGCGGCCTCGAAGGCCGGCAGGCATTCCGGGATGTGCGCGCATTGCAGCGCGACCGACGGCGGCGTCTCGAAGTGCGAATAGCGCGCCAGCTGTTGCAGCACCGCCGAGACGCTGAGCTTGCGGCGCGCGAAGTTGAAGTCGGCGAGGCCGGCTTCGTAGAACATGCGGCCGCCGAGTCCGGCAGGCACCAGCACGGCGTCGGCCTCGGTGCCGGAGTCGAGCCGCGCGAGGTAGGCGCAGGCCGCCTCCGGCGAGTCGGCGGCCGAACGCACGGCCGGCCAGTCGCGCACCAGGCCTTCGAGCACCACGGGCTCGCCGCGCGGCACGATCTCGCGATGGAAGGTCTCCCTGTCGACGTTGCGCAGTCGCGCGATGGGCCGCGGTTCGCCGGTCATGCTGTCCCCTCGAAACTGGACCGTCATTCTGCGCGATATCGCAGAACCACATCAAGACCAAATATCACGGCAGGGCCGGGTTCACCCCGATAAGCGCATCGGCAACTGGTAGTATATTGGTGCCATGTCGCACGGAGAGCGGGTTGAAAGTCCTGAGGGCCCGCTGGCGACATCCGGAACGACGGCGGACGAGTGGGTCCGCCCGCCCGAAGTCGATAGCGGGCGCCGTTCCGGTCCGGTGGGTGGAGGTGAGCCGCGTCTCTCGGCTCACCTCTTTTTTTGCCCGCGACCACGTCACGGTGCATCGGCCTGGCCAAAAAAAATCCGGTCGGCACCCCGAAGCGCCGACCGGTTCGCAATGCCCAATGAAAATTGGACTAGCCCGAAATCGTCAACTGGAACAAGCGTGTTCACCCATGCGCGTCCGCCTTCAGCAGCACGCCGAGATTGGGATTGAGCTCGTCGAAGATCGGCAGCGCGGCGGCGCCGAGCGCGGCCGTGTCGTGGCCGGCCAGGCCCGCGATCACGCGCGGGGACTGGCGGTTGCGGCGCGCCGCAACCGAGGTGTGCAGCGGCTCGAGGCGCTCGATCAGCAGCGCCAGCACCGACGACGGCAGGAATCCGCCGATGACGACGGCCTCGGCGTCGAGGAGCGACTCGAGGATGTTGACCGCCTGGCGCAGCCGCTGCGCGGCCTCGTCGAGCCAGCCGTCCAGTCGCGCGCGCGCCGCGGGGCTCGGATCGAGCAGCATCTGCGGCGTCGCGTGGGCCAGGTCGCCGATCTCCAGGGCCTCGTAGGCGGCCTGCAGCGACACGTAGCGCTCGAGGCAGCCGCGGTTGCCGCACGGGCACGGCCGGCCGTCGGGCACGACGATCATGTGGCCGATCTCGCCGGCGTTGTGGCCCGAGCCCTTGTACAGGTGGCCGTCGTGGAACATGCCGGCGCCCAAGCCGGTGCCGATGAACAAGTAGGTGAAGCTGCGGAAGGTGCGCGCGACGCCGTGCAGGCGCTCGCCGATGGCGGCGGCGGTGGCGTCGTTCTCCATGATCACCGGCAGGCCGATCGCGTTGCCGATCTGCTCCGCGATCGACAGGTCCTGCCAGCCGGGCAACGCGGTCGGCCCGACGGCGCTGAGGCCCTCGACGTCGAACGGCCCCGGCACCGCCAGCCCCAGGCCCAGCACACGGCTCCAGTCGGCGTCCGACGACTTGCGCAGCGTCTCGACGACGTCGCGCACCAGCGGCAGCGCCTGCGCGGGCGTCGGATGGTCGACGGCCAGCGTGCAGCGGCCGCGGATCCGGCCGGACAGGTCGACGACGACCGCGACCATCATGTTCTGGTCGATCTGCAGCCCGATCGAATAGGCGCCGTCCGGATTGATCACGAACGGCGTGGCCGGCTGCCCCCGCGTGCCGCGCTCGGGCGTCAGCGCGTTCAGGAAGCCGAGCTTCTGCAGCTCGCTGGCGATGTTGGAGATGGTCTGCGGCGTCAGCGCCGTCAGGCGGGCGATGTCGGCTCGCGTGAGGCGTCCGTGCAGCCGGATGGCCTCCATCACCACGCGCCGGTTGTGCGAGCGCGCGAATTCGAGGTTGGTGCCGGACAGGCTGGCGACGGGGGGCTTGTTCACCGGGGACATGATGGCGGAATCTGCGGCCAGTCTATTAAGATAATCAAATTGAAGTAATGCTCGACAACCCGAAGCGACGTGCCTGGCAGGCGGCACCTCCGCGCGCGGCGGCGCGCCGTCGGCACACGGGGGGCCGGCCGACAGCCTTGTCATGGACGAGGCGGCGGGAAGACGCACCTGGCGGCGCCCGGGCGTCGCGCTTCGGACCTGCCGGGCAGCGCCGACCGCATTCTGGCGCGAGAACGCATGACCATGCAGCTCGCTTTTGCCTGCCTGGCCCAGTCGTCCAAGGTGTAAACCCTCAACCGCGTCTCCTTGACCCCCGCCCGACAACGGAAGATACTGCAAACAAATTGATTTAACCAGCATCGTGCCGACGAACCTCACCGCCGTCAATGCCCCCGCCGCGACCCCGGTCCGGACGGGCCGCTGGCGCGCGGCCGCGGTCGCCCTGCTGCTCGGCGCCCTGGCCTGCCGCGCGGCCGCGGTCGAACTGACGATGTGGGTGATGCCGGTCACGACCAACGCCCAGCACGACGTCCCCGCCCTGATCGCGCCCTGGCTGGCCCAGCATCCCGGCGTCACGGTGCGCGTGACCGTGCTGGACTGGGAGTCGGGCTGGAACAAGATCACCGCCGCGGCGGCCTCGCGCCGCGGCCCCGACGTGCTGGAACTGGGCACGACCTGGATGCCGGCGATCGCCGCGATGGGCGGGCTGGAGCGCCTGTCCGCGGCGCAGCTGGCCGAGGTCGGCAACGGCGCACCCTACTACGCGCAGCTGTGGAAGACGACGCAGGTGTTCGGCCGGCCCGGGGTCTACGGCCTGCCCTGGTACGCCGACGTGCGCGCCGCGTACTACCGCACCGACGTCTTCCGGCAGGCCGGCGTCGACCCGAAGCAGGCCTTCGCCGACTGGGACTCGTTTCGCGCGGCGCTGCGGAAGATCAACGGCATCACGGTCGCCGGCAAGCGCGTCGCGGCGCTCGCCTATGCCGGCAAGAACGACTGGAACGTCGTCCACAACCTGGCGCCGTGGATCTGGAACGCCGGCGGCGACGTGCTCAGCGCCGACGCGAAGCACTCGGCGCTGGGCACGCCGCAGGCCCTGCGCGCGATCGACTTCTATTCGTCGCTGGCCGTCGACGGGCTGGTGCCCGCCAATGCGCTGGAGAAGGACTCCGACATCCTCGAGGGCGCCTGGGTCGGCGGCGACTACGGCGTGATCTTCTCGGGCCCGTGGCTGATGCGCCGCATCTTCGAGGCGCCGCCCGGCGTCGTGCGGGCCAACTTCGACGTCGCGCCGTATCCCGCCGGCCCGCATGGCCACGCGACGTTCTTCGGTGGCTCCAACCTCGCCATCTTCAAGGGCTCGCGCCACAAGGCCGAGGCCTGGGACCTGGTGAAGTACCTGGGCGGCAAGGCGTCGCAGATCCAGCTGTCCCTGCTCTCCTCGATGATGCCGGCGCGCGTCGACGCGGCCAACGACCCCGCGTGGACCACGCGCCACCCGGTCTACGCCAAGCTCACCGCGATCGCCGCCGACGGCCGCGCCTACCCGCCGATTCCCGCCTGGGGGCCGCTCGAGACGGTCTACACCAAGCACCTCGGCCAGCTCGCCGAGCTGTCGTCAGGCATCGGCGACCGCTACACGGAACCGGCGATGCGCGCGCTGATCGCCGACACGGTCGTCGAGGCCGACAAGGTGCTGGAGGAGGCCAATTGACCGCCGTCTCCGAGCCCGGCCTGGGCGCGCTCGCGGCGCCGGTCCGTCGCGACGGCGCGCGCCGGCGCCGCCGGTTCGACGCCTTCCCGTACCTGCTGCTCGCGCCGGCCGCGCTGATGATGGTCGTCGTCAACCTGGTGCCGATCGTGCAGGGCTTTCGCATGTCGATGCTCAAGCTCAACCAGTACACGCTGAGCCAGTTCATGGACGCGCCCTTCGTGGGCCTGCGCAACTACCGCGGCGTGCTGTTCGACGCGAGCAACCCCGTTCACGCGGGCATGCTGGGCGCGCTGCGCAACACCGCGCTCTATTCGCTGCTGGTGACGCTGTGCGCGGTGGCCATCGGCCTGGGCGTGGCGCTGCTGCTCAATCGCGACTTCCCCGGCAAGGCCGCGGCGCGCACGCTGCTGATGCTGCCGTGGGTGGTGCCCACCTACGTCGTCGGTACCCTGTGGGGTTTCATGTGGCAGCGCGACGAGGGCATCATCAACCACATGCTGGTCGACGTGCTGCACCTGATGGACCACAAGCCGTTCTGGCTGATCGGCGGCAACACCTTCTTCGCGATCGTGATCCCCACCGTGTGGCGCGCCTGGCCGGTGCTGATGCTGATCTTCCTGGCCGCGCTGCAGGCGGTGCCCGAGGAGCTGTACGAGGCCGCGCGCCTGGACGGCGCCAACGCCTGGCAGCGCTTCGTCAACATCACGCTGCCCGCGCTCAAGCCGGTGATCGTGATCCAGGTGATGTTCCAGATCATCGACAACATCTACTCGTACAACATCGTCGCGATGATGTTCGGCAAGGGCGCGGGCTATCCCGGCGAATGGGGTGACCTGCTGATGCCGCTGCTCACGCGCCAGAGCTTCAGCTACTGGCGCTTCGGCGAGGGCGCCGCGGTGTCGTTCGTGATGATGGCCGTGATGCTGGTCTTCGTGGGCGTGTGGATGCGCACGTTTCGCCGGAGCATGACCGATGAAGCATAGATCCACGCAACGCCTGCTGAACCTGCTGGTGTGGGCGATCGTCGCGCTCACGCTGTCGCCGATCGCGTTCATGGTCTACGCCTCGCTGTCGGACTACAACGACGTCGTCGCCGGCCATCTCAACGACGCCGCGTTCAGGCCGCACTGGTCCAACTATCGCGAGATGTGGGTCAACGTCGACTTCCTCGCCTTCCTGCGCAACAGCCTGGTCATCTGCGGCGCGACGACGGTCTTCGCGACCGCGCTCGCCGCGCTCGCGGCCTACTCGCTGGCGCGCTTCAGGTTCCGCGGCAACCACCCGTTCAGCGTCGCGGTGAGCACGACGCAGGTCATCCCCGGCATGCTGTTCTTCCTGCCGCTGTACATGCTCTACATCCAGGTCGACGATGCGGGCCTGCCGATGATGAACACGTACCACGGCATGATCTTCCTGTACACGGCGATGTTCACGCCGGCCAGCATCTGGATCATGCGCGGCTTCTTCGTGGCGATCCCGCGCGAGCTCGAGGAGGCCGCGATCATCGACGGCTGCTCGCGGCTGGGCGCCTTCGTGCGCGTCGTGCTGCCGATCAGCGCGCCCGGCATCATCGCCACCGCCTCGTTCGTGTTCCTGCTCGCGTGGGACGAGGTCTTCTTCGCCTGGGTGCTGACCTCCTCGCCCGACGTCCAGACCGTCCCCGTCGGCCTGCGCCTGTACATGGGCCAGCACGCCACCCGCTACGACCTGATGATGGCCGCCGCCGTCGTCAGCGTGATCCCGGTGCTCGTGACGTTCTTCGCGTCGCAGCGCTGGTTCATCAAGGGCCTCGCCGCCGGCGCGGTCAAGGGATGAACCCGTCTTCCAGATCCAGAGCCATGACCCTCGAGACCCTTCCCGCCCCGGCCTCCGGCCTCGCTGCATCGACCGGTCCGCGCGTGCTCGCGTTCGACGTCGGTGGCACCTGGGTCAAGTTCGGCATCGTCGATGCGCGCGGCCAGCTGCTGTTCTCAGACCAGCTCGCCACGCAGAGCGAACCCGACGGCCGGGCGCTGCTCGCGCGCCTGCTGGCGCTGGCCGGGCCGCTGGTGGCGCGCCACGCGCCGGCGGGCATCGCGTTCTCGACGCTGGGCATCATCGATGCCGCCGAGGGGCGCCTCGTCGGCGCGGTCGAGGCGATCGCCGGCTACTTCGGCCAGTCGCCCAAGGAGAGCTTCGAGCGCGCGTTCGGCATCCCGGTGGTGGTCGAGAACGACGGCAACTGCGTCGCGCTGGCCGAAGGCTGGACCGGCGCGGCCGCTGGCGTGCCGCACTACCTCGCGCTCGCGCTGGGCACGGGCATCGGCGGCGGCATCGTGATCGACGGCCGGCTCTATCGCGGCGCGCACGGCGCCGCTGGCGAGTGGGGCTACATGCGGGTGGACGGCAAGGTGTGGGAAGAGCACGCGTCGCCCCGCGGGCTCGCGGCCGCCGCCGAGGCGCTGCGGCCCGGCTGCGGCTTCGACGCCGAGGCGGTGTTCGACGCGCGCGACCGCGGCGACGCCGAAATGGCCGCACTCGTCGCCGACTGGTTCGGCCTGCTCGCCACCGGCCTGGCCAACCTGCTGTTCGCATTCAACCCTGCCTTTCCAGCACATTGGGATCCTAAGCTTAGAATTCCACGTGGACAAGTTGTC
>JADMIO011456520.1_pt1 | contig 43935 bp, 38 predicted proteins | sample 8958161 | NCBI WGS metagenome assembly JADMIO01 (sample SAMN16585339, study PRJNA669376) | soil metagenome | isolation source: Crop rotation soil | place: USA: Cullars Rotation, Alabama | collected 2011
GTGGTGCCGGTGGCCGCAAGGCCGGCGAGAACCAACGCGGCGGAAGCGCGCAGATCACTCGCCATGACGGGAGCTCCACTCAAGGGCCGCCCGCCTTTCACAATGGCGTTGGGACCTTCGATGGAAATCTCGGCGCCCAATCGCCCCAGTTCACTCACATGCATGAAGCGTGATTCAAAAATGCGCTCCGTGATGATACTGATCCCGGGTGTCAAACACATGAGTGCCATCATCTGCGCCTGAACGTCGGTCGGAAAACCAGGATAAGGCTGGGTCGTGACGTCCACAGGACGCAAGCGGCCTGCTCGAGTGACGGTGAAATCAGGTCCGCTGCGCTCGATCTTCACACCGGCTTGACGCAGCAAATCCACGACGGCTTGCTGATGATCCAAACGCGCTCCCTTGATGGTTATTTCTCCGCGTGTGACAGCCGCGGCGACGGCGAATGTCGCCGCTTCGATGCGGTCGGGGATCACGTCATGTTCCGCGCCGTGCAGTTTTTTGACCCCGGTGATGGTGATGGTAGGGCTGCCGGCGCCGGTGATACGCGCGCCCATGGCGGTCAGGAATTTCGCAAGGTCCACGACTTCCGGTTCACAGGCTGCGCTGTCGATGACGGTAATGCCATCGGCAAGGGCCGCGGCCATCATGACATTGGCTGTGCCCAATACGGTGGAACCCGAGCGTCCGCCGAGGAAAAGATCGCAACCGGTTAGTTTCGGCGCTTGTACGTGGACGTAGCCCGCCTTGATCGTGACCTTGCCGCCCAATGCCTTGAATCCTTTCAAATGCAAATCGATGGGACGCGCGCCGATGACGCATCCGCCAGGCGAAGAGACGGTGGCGCGCCGCAAGCGTCCCAGCAACGGCCCCATGATGCATACCGAACCGCGCATTTTGCGGATCAAATCATAATCGCCGTGCGGTTTGAGTTTTGCCGCCTGGGTGCGGACCGTACCGTCGTTGAATTCCACACGCGCACCGAGGGATTCCAGGATTTGGCCCATGAAGCGGACGTCGCTCAGGTCAGGAACCCGGTGGATCACGCAGGATTCTTCCGTGAGCAGAGTGGCTGCGAGGATGGGGAGGGCCGCGTTCTTCGAACCGCTGATGGCCACCGCGCCTCGCAACGGCACGCCGCCTTTGATCAGAAATTTGTCCATGAGATGCCTATTGCCGCGCTGCTAACTCGTTTAGAAAACTCGTCTCTCGTAGCAGTCGAGGTAACGAGGCTCAAGACTTTTGGAATACACAAATCTGGCAGAGCCTCCTGACGTCGGCTGCTACTTAATTAAAGGGCCGCTACGCCTGGCGCCGCGCAACTAGAATTCGTTCGCGTGCATTGTAGTCCTCGCGCACCTCGTCGACAATCCAGTTCTGGCTTCCGAAAAGTTCGTGGAGTGCCGGGCCCTGGCCATCACCAAATTCGCACATCAATTTCCCGCCCGGTTCGAGGTAACCAGAGGCCTCGGCAGCCAGGCGGCGGTAGAAAGCCAGACCATCCGCACCACCATCCAAAGCGATTCGTGGATCGAAATCGCGCACTTCTGGATCGAGGGTGGCAATCTCCGCACTCGGTACGTACGGCGGATTGGAAACGATCAACGCATAACGCGAAGTCGGGGGCACAGCGGCAAAACCGTCGCCGAGAAAAAAGGTGATCCGATCGGAGACGTTGTTTGGTAAAGCGTTTTGTTTGGCAACGGCCAGTGCTTCCGCGGAAATATCGACCGCGTGAATGCAGGCGGAAGGGCAATGGACCGCGAGCGCGATGGCCAGGCAGCCGCTGCCCGTGCCCAAATCGAGGGCGATGGCTCTTCCGGAGTCCCGGCTGGCGAGGAATTGCCACCCCATTTCGGCGAGCATTTCAGTTTCCGGTCGAGGAACGAGAACATGTCGATTGACGACGATCTCCAGCCCGCAAAATGAAGTCGTGCCGACGATATGTTGCAGCGGTTCGCGTTGCGCTCTGCGTTTGACCAAATCGCGAAGTTGGGTTAATTGATCCTCCGTCAGAGCGAGGTCGAAGTTTAGGTACAGCTTAAGTCGTGGCAGTTTGAGCACGTGAGCGAGCAAAAGCTCGATCTGCAACCTCGGCGATTCGACGGAGTGTCGTGCGAGATACTCGGTGCTGCGCTGAATGACTTCCAGGACTGTCACGCCGGAAAGCATACGGGCGGCAGGAGCCTCCCGGCAATGGCCGCTTTATGGTGTGGGAGCTTGGCGCTCAATAGGTTTTGACGGCATTCGTGCCACCTGCAAAGAGAGGATGCAGGCGTATTGATGGGGGACGCATTGTTCTTTCGGACGATTTTGGCTCGATTCGTGTTACCTCAGAAGAGCACGCGTCGACGTTGGCAACCACCGATTATGGAAAAACCCGACACAATTACTGTAACCGTTTGCCGCTCCGGAGATATTTCGGCGGATAAAGTCGATTTGCATGTCTCCGTCCACGGCATGAGTCTGATCACCGGCAATGCCGCGCTGAAGCGAGCCAAAGAAGTGGCGCAATTAGTGGCCGGCTTGTGTGCCGCTGGGGTGAAGGAGGAGGATGTTTTGCTGGAGGGGATCCAGGCTAAGAGTGCGGACGGCATGCTGGGCCGATTCAATACCGCAAAATATCATTTGCGCATCCGCTGCAACGATCTGGAGAATTTGCCGGATATTCTGGGAGTGGTAACAGCGCAAAAAACTGCCGAACTCCAAAAGCTTTCGTGGCGCTATCCTGATCAGCGGCAAGCCATGGATCAGTGGGTGCAGTCCTGCCTGACTGAAGCCCGGGAAAAGGCCGGAACCATCGCGTCTGGATTGGGCATCCGGCTCGTGGGGGTACACGAATTCACCGAAAACTGGTTTGATCCGGATTCAGTCGAGAAAAAAGCGGAAAACGAGGGAGAGCGCGGATTAAAACTGGTGACCACTCGAATGCAATCCGCCGACCTGGGGCTTGAACTCTCAAGCTCGAAGAAAGTGCAACTCCGAATCGAGGTGCATTTTCGAGTCGAAGGCTTGGAGGGGAATTCGAGTTCCGCCAGCGTTCCAGCCAAAGGCATGACAAAAGTTGTGACTCAAAGTTTTGACCTGCATGAAGATGCTTCCGTGAATGGAAGTCATCCTACGGTGGGTTCATCGTTCCTCGCCCGTGAACGGGCGTACAACGAGTAGAGTCTCGCACTTACTCATGGGACTTAAGGGAGGAAGGGGAGCGATTTTGCCGGGAGCGGTAGTCGAGGCGGGCGCGGGTCATGCGTTCGCGGAGGCCGCCTTGTTTGAGGAAATCCTGTTCCAGGCGGCGGAGTTGCTGGTCTATAAGGTAGTTAGCCTGATGAATCAGGCAGATCGCAATGTTGGCCACAGTTTCCGCTGGTCGAGTCTCGACGAATTCCCGGTACAGCTCGTAGCTCTGCGGGACTTTGCGGCCCAAACGGCGGAAGTAAAGAGCTTCCTTGGAATTCTTATCCCACTCGCGATGTTCACGGACGCGAAGATAATCACGATAATCATCCAGCAACTCTTCCAGGCTTGCACGGCCTGCGTTTGTAAGCTTGATCTCCGTTTCCTTGGACGTGAGCGCGGCTTTGCTGCCTTCGAGGAGATTCTTTTTCCCTGAGCGAGCGGCCTGGATCATTTGGTCCACGGTGCGGTCGCCTTTGGCGAGAAACTTGTGGGCAAAGCGGAACGTGATGTCGTAGACCACCTCCGCCTTGGCAAAAGAGTGGAGCGTCTGGTAATCGCCGCGCGGGGGAATAATGGGATGATCGCTCGCATTCTTCCCATTCTTCTCATCATTGCTCGTATCAGCGGCTAAAGTCCGTGATTTCTTTTTTGATCCGCAACGAATCCCCCGTGTCTTCCATTTCGAAGAAGCGTGCGCGTTCGACGCGTCGGTTGGGCTGGTGTAGGACCATCACCAATCGGCCATCGAATGTATTGAACAACATCGGATGGCCGCCGTCATCGAGCCACAGCGGGTCGGATTGTTGCTCCCAGGGGCCCGCTAACAGGCCGGTTTTGGAAACAGCCAAGCCCGTGGCATATTTCGCGGGACCATAACTCGACCAAAGCATGAGCAGCCTGCCGTTTCTGGTCCGGTAGAACCAGGGCCCATCCGTGATGGAAGCATGGTAGCGCTTTCCTTCAAAAAGTTCCCCGAGATCCCCGCGACACCGCGTCCAGGGAGCGTCCGTCGCGTGAAACAACGTCACCGGTGACCCTACCGTGCCCGAGAGGTCTCGCTTGAGCGGCACGTATTCCATGCTGCCATCGGTGATCTGAATCCATTCGTGACAGAAGACAAGATACGGAGAGCCAGACTCGACAAAGAGGGTGCCATCCAGAGACATCCAATCGTGAGGTGTTTGAGGTGGATCGGCGAAAGAGCGGAACGGTCCTTCCGGACGGTCTGCGACAAGGATTTCGGTGCCGCGTTTCCTATTCTGGGGCCGGCCTTCCGGCGTGGCCAGCAAGTCTTTCGAAGTGAGGGTGACAAAGAGATAGTATTTTCCCAGGTAAGGATGCACTTCCGGCGCCCAAATGGATTCACGAGCCCAGTGGTTTTCTGGCACGGAGAATACCGCGATGGGAGCCTCCCAATTCTCGAGGTCTTTGGTACGGTATGCGATCACGGCTTTGGACTGCTGCTCCGCTGGACTGCCCCAGTCGGTTGAACTATATACGAAGTAGGTTTTCGAATCCGGGTCGGGCAAAACGAACGGGTCGCGGATGCGGATTTGAGAGCGATGGGTGGTGGTAGCCGCAAACGTGGAGAGCGGTACCAGGAGAATGATGGCCAGGCGAAGGAAGGAATGGCAGTGCATGCGGATGTGATCAGGGTATGCGGGGGAAATCCGCGTCTTGCAATCGCAAATCATACATCTTAAATCCCGAGTTGCTCATGAGCTTTTACGAGAACCTGAAATTCGACGCAAATGGCCTCATCCCGGCGATCATCCAAGATGCCGGGAACAGTCGAGTGCTGATGATGGCCTGGATGAACCGAGCTTCGCTCGAAACCACGATCAAAACCGGTAAGACGCATTTTTGGAGTCGATCTCGCCAGAAATTCTGGATGAAGGGGGAGACGAGCGGACACACCCAGCAAGTGAAAGACATTGCCTTCGATTGCGATGGCGATTGCCTGCTCATCCAGGTGGAACAGGTAGGCGCTGCCTGCCATGAAGGTTATCGCTCGTGTTTTTTCCGTTCAGTGGAGGGGGCTGGATCCAAGATCGCCGAACCACGATTGCAGGATCCGGGGGAAATCTACGGCAAACCCGCCAAGTAACTACCTGAATGGGTGAAAGTGTTCCATTCGGTTCGGCAGCGTGGATTATTTACGTATCGCTGCTGCTGTTTGGCCGCTCGATGGACTTCATCAGCACCTGGGTCAGCACGCCGTACCTGATTTTGGAAGGCAATCCCGTGGTGAAAATGCTGGGCTGGCGGTGGTCTGTATTGCTGAATCTTGCAGTGGTATTCACGTTCGCATGCTTTCCATTCCTGGCGGTGGCGATTTCGACCATGAGCCTGATGCTGGCAGCGCGGAACTTTCAGGGAGCCTGGCTGATGCGTCTCCTGGGAGAGGAAGGCTACCGGGACTGGCACCGGGCCCGGATGGCGGAAACCCCAACGGGAATTTATTTGCTGTGCCTGCTGGGCCAGACCTTATTGGTGGCGATGATCGGTGGAACGCTGGTGTTTCTGCATGATCCCGAAACTGTCACCTTTGCCATAGGATGGGGCATCCTTTTTTACGTGGTGGCGCTGGGTATGTTTACCCTGCTTGCGTTCTGGCGGATACGCCGGGCCTCCTTCAAGTAGGAGTGCGCGGCGCCTCGGGCACGGCGGGCAATTCGAGCGTGAAACAGGCCCCGAGGCCGGGACCAGCGCTTTCCACGCGAAGGGTTCCTCCCATTTCCTTGGCGGCCAGGGCGCTCAGGTGAAGTCCAAATCCGTGGCCGTTTTTCTTGGTGGTAAAGCCATGCGAGAAAATGCGCGTGAAATTGGCGGACGCAATCCCCACTCCGTTGTCCTGAACCTGGATGAAAGCGCGACCGACTACGCCGTTGTGGATGCGGATGTGGATGAACTTGTCCGGTTTGGAATCCGCTTCGACGGCTTGCCGGGCATTCCGAAGCAGGTTCACGAGGATTTGCAGCGTCTTATGCTTGTCCAGGGAAACGGGTGGCACGGAATGGAAATCGCGCACCACGTGGATGCCCTGACGAACCATGCCTGACTCGGTAATGCGCAAGGCGTCTTCGACGACTCCGGCGATGGGCAGAGTTTCAATCACACCGGCGACGCGCGCGTAGCTCTGCTGCATCGCCACGATCTGTTTGATATGTTCGACGTTTTGGACCAACTGCCGCAGTTCTTCGGCTAACTGGGATTGCTGGTCATCCAGGTGAGTTCCGAGAGTCTCGAGGTATTCGGTGACCTGCTTGCCTCGCGGATCCTGTGTGAGGAAGGCCGCGAGATTCTCCTGATGTTCACGGAGCAAAGCGGCGATCTTGCTCACTCCTCCAAGACGAGAGCGGCGAATCCGCTCGGTGACGAGATTGGCGGAAACGTTGACGCTATTGAGAACATTCCCGACGTTGTGCAGGACGCCGGTGGCAACCTCAGCCATCCCCGATTTGCGCGAGACATCCATGAGGAGCTGTTGTGTCTCGGCAAGTTGAGCCAGGGCGTTTTCCTTGGCGCGGACCTGTTCCCGCAACTGACGCGTACGCGCCTCGACACGCTGCTCCAGATTCTCATTCGCCTCCAACAGCGCGTCCCGCGTGCGTTGGCGCTCGATGGCGGCTCCGATCATATCGCAGGCCGCGCGGAAGCTGTCCTTTTCACCTTCGCTCCATTCACGCTCGCGGTCGCATTGATCGAAACCCAGAAAGCCCCACCATTGATCCTGCACGATGATCGGGATAAGGATGAGAGACTGGATCGTGGGACCGAGCAATTGCTGCATCCGCGCACTGAGCTGGCGTGCATGGGCAGTCACGATCCTGCGTTCGTTCAATTCCCGCCCCCACTCTTCCGTTGACAGCTCTTTCCAAGGGAGGTTCTGCATCGTGGGATCATCGATTTGCGGCGCCACTCCAGGAGCGGCCCATTCGAACCGATGACTCCACAACTCAGTACCTGCGGTATCCTGGTGGTTTTCGAAGATATAGGCGCGGCCGGTTTCTGCGGCTTGACCTAATCTCGCCAGGACTTCCTGGATCGCGTGTTTCCAGTCTTCCTTGCTTAGGAGTTCACGAGCAGCATAGCGGACACTTTCCAGAATCTTGTCGCGGCGGCGCAGCGCACCAGTCATTTGGTTGAAGGACTTGGCCAACCGCTCGATTTCATCTCCGCTGGAAATTTCAGCCCGAGCCGAGAGATCACCTTGCGCCACTTTGTGCACGGAGGATTCGAGGCTGTGAATCGGGCGTACAAATTGACGCGCATAAGCGACGGAGGCAACAAGGCTGACAAGGATGCATCCCAACGCCAGCAACCCGGTGCGTCGATACATGGCGGCGACACTTTGATCAAATCTGTCCAGAGAAAGACCCACATGGATCCAGCCCCATTCAATGCCCAGGTGGTCGAGAGGCTGGGAGTATTGAAATACGCGCCGGCCAAAAAGGGGTATGTTGGCAATCCTGGCTGAGGTGACGCGCTGAGGAGGATGCCATTCGACACCCAGCTTTTCCTGTCGCCAACTGGAACGTTCGCACACGATGGAAAGGCCGTCGTTCCGCGTCATGACTACGTACGACATCGCCGTATCATTGCTCAACACCATGCTGCAGTGGTCCACCACGGTGCTATAGTCGTCGTTAATGACCGCGCCGGCAGTGATCTCGCGCATGGAAACAACCATCCCCCGGGCCGTAATCTCGAGATGATCGCGCAGCATTTGATGTTGCGCCGGTATGATGACCGCGAGGAAGAGCAACAGGGTACAAAAGGTGATTGACCACGAATAGAGCGCGATCTTACGACGGATGCCGCTTCCCCCGTGAATTGGATCGGGCGGATTCATTCATTCGGGGCGTGCGGTCTGGAGTCCGCCGCGTCCCCCTGAGATTTGGAGCTATGCGGCATATCAACGGCCGATCCCTCCAGATGTTGGATCCCGTTCACTAGCGATTCCATATCATTCGTGCCGTAGTTAGCACGGAAGCAGAACGAGGCAACCACCAATTGAGGCAAATCTTCATGGCTGAGGCGGAACGGGCGCGATGGAGATCGTAGTCGGATCGATTGATTTCGATCGACTCGTGCAAAAGAACCGCTGGTGGTCGTCCAGAAGTTCGCGAACGGTCGCGAGCTCGGCATCACTGATCCTGCCGAGCTTGCCCGCTTGAAAAACGGTGAGAATTTGCTGCCCGGCAGGTGTCGAATCCATATTGAGGAAGCTTGCCACGATTTCCGCTCGTCTCGGTGGATCCCAATTCGCGCGAAAACAGCTTACTCCGGTCACTAATTTTTGAGAAGCCGCCACCGGTCGCAATTTCCTGCCGAGTTGCGGATTCAATTCAACCAGAGTGTCGAAGGAAGTCTTGGGCACCAGGCAGGCATCAGCCTTGCGGAAGAATACAGGCAGCACGACGGAGGACAATTTCTTGATGGCAATCAGGTCGCCAAAATGATTCGTTGCCGAAACCAGACCTTGTTTGGCCAGAAAAACGTCGAGCCAGAGCATCGCCAGATTGGCGCGCACATGATCGTAAAGCATCAAGTTGTGGCCCTTCAAATCCTCCGGCGTTCGGAAGTTGCTCTCTTCATGCACCAGGAGCAGAAAAGTTTCCCCACCACGAACTTGTATCGCCTCGGCGAATTGGTCACTGAGTTCGACTTCGCGCTGAATGGCCACATACTGTTCGGATGATAAGCAGGCCGCCTCGATTTCTTTCTCTTTAAACGCCGCGATGAAGCCTTCCGTGCTGTCGATAAAGACCGCCTCACTGTGCAGGGGCACGCCGCTAGTTCCCACGGCTGTGCGCGCCCAAACTTTGATGGAGGCTTTGGCGTCGTTTTCGTTCACCCCGGTAAACAAGCGCGAGGAAATCGCAAAGCGGAAACGAATCGGCTCGTCGCCAGCCGGCAATTCGGATGCCTGGGCGATGGACACCATGCCAAGCACGGCGGCAACGAAGGTCCAGTACCGCAATTTCTCGAAGGGTATATGAGGGTACTTCACTTCAATTTTTTAAGTATTTCCGTTCCGACGATGAGCTGAAGCCGCGATTGCAAAGTGATGTGATCGTACGCGGTCTTGAAATGTTGGGACGTGGTCAGCGCTTCGACCCATTGGGCGCGAATGACTTTTTCCGTCTCCACCAGTTCACTTTGATAGGCCCTCGTGTTGAGATCGCGATTCTCGGTGGCTGACTTCATTGCCTCCCGGGTTGCATTCAATGACTTGCGAGCGGATTCCAAGCCCAGGAAAATATCTTTGACCTGCAGGCCGATCGCGTCTTGAAGCAGGAATTTCTGCTCCCGGATCGATTCCAATCTGGCCTTGGCTTCGTCGACCTTCCCTCGAGTAAGAAAACCATCGAACAACGGCACCTCCATTCCGACACCCACTGTCCATCCTTTCTTGTTGCGGTCCGTAGCCATGCCGGCGTTGTAATCGTTCCACCAGCGATGGATCTCCCCGGTAAGCGCGATTTTCGGGTAGTGCCCGCTGCGCGCCGTCTTTAGCGAACCTTCGGCTGCGCGAATGCCGGCCTCGAGCCGGCCCCAATCCGGATTGAATTGATAGGCCACGTCCACGAGTCCCTCCAAATCGGCAGCATAAGGTTCAAAAGGAATCTCCTTATCGGCCGGCTGAATGGATTCACGCCAGCCCAGACCCATGGTGTTGGCGAGCGCCGCCTGCGACATGAATTCATTTTTTTCCAGCAGTGCCACAATTGAGCGCAAGGTTTCGACGGTAATTTTATTATCGAGATAATCTGTCTTGGTCACCTTGGCTCCGGTGCCTTCCTTGTACAGGGTTTCCGTGAGGCTAAGAGTTGCTTCCATCCGGGCGAGGGTGTCCTTGCCCAGTTGATGCAGCTGCCTGGAAAGGACGGACCCCCAGTACATCCGCTTTACACTATCGGTAATTTCCAAGTCCGTACGGCGGCATTCCTGCCGTGCCGCGTCGATTCCAGCCGACGCCTGCTCGCGAAATCCCTTGCGCATGCCACCGTCGTAAAGCAACCAAGTGGCAGAAGCGGCGCCGATAAGCGACTGCTCGTCCATGAGCTTCACGTTTTGGGCCGGGATAGGAAATTGTTGAGCGGGAGTGTTGATCGTTTGTCCGGGAAAACTTACCGGGAGCTGGACTTCACTCGGGCCAAGAACCCCAGCGGGAACTGTAACCATGGCCACGCCTCCCGGAAGGTTCATCGACTGGGCTGGCAGGGAAATACTGCTCGCGGGAAACAGAAAGTTGGGCGCCTGGTCGAGTTGTTGGCCGGTGGCCTTTAAATTAATCTGAGGCCAGTAGCCAGCCAGGGTCTGACGATGTTGCGCTTCAGCCGCCGCGACGGCGAACCGCGACGCAGGGCGCAGGTGATTCTGCTGCATAGCCGTGGAAAGGCATTCTTCCAGGGTCTGCGTGCGGACAACTTCACTAATCGTGGAAGCGCCCAGTGCGGCGTGAGCGTGAACAGTCCACAGGCTCAGGATGGCCGCGATTCGCAACCCTGATCCTCGGTGTATTGCAGCAAATGTCATAGTTCTCTCGCCCCGCGTCTCCCAGTCAGCCATGCGTTTCCCAGACCTTGCCATCGCGCCAAAAATACGGCCCGAATCTCCGGCGCACTCGCCATTTAATGAAAACGCTAAAGCGTTCCCTGGCGTGTCCGTCTTGGTTATCGGATACATAGCCGGGGACTTGAGAAAAAACCCCGGGAAACACGCGCGATCTCATGGCGCGTAAGGCACTAACAATAAGCACTTTACATTCTAGATCGAAAACCGACGCTGGATCAAGGATCTGCCTTCAATCCGCGAAACGGTCTCACCAAAAGAAAGCGAGGGCTTGGAAGCTTATCGGGGGCAGAGGAAACCGAATTGGCCCTTTTCCACCCAGCCGGAAGCTCGAGTGGTTTGGAGATAAAGGTAGTCGCCTCGAGTGCGAATCCAGCGAGCTGGTTCGCCGGCGGCCAAGCGGGTGACTTCTTCAGCTTCGTGTGTGGGGGTAAGGCGCAGTGGAACTTCGCGCTCAAGAACGAAGCCGATGAAGGATCGAGTGTGAACGCCCCAATGCGCAGGCAGGCAAAGCAGGAACACGCCCAGCGCCAGCGCGGCGGCGGCCTGATGCCAACCGGAACGGCGCCATCGGCAAACGATGGGCAATGTGATCATGGCGGCCACGGTCCAGAGGCAGATCGCCGTGAGCCAGGGCCATAAATTGACCGGCAACCAGGCAGACGCAGCCTCGTACCAGGCCAGCTCCGGCGTTTCGAGCTGTTGTGCCTCCCGGGCGTAGCGGAGGTTCTCCCGGGCGTTGGTGTCGCCGGGATCGAGCCAGAGAGCCTGCTCCCAAGCCAGGATCGCCGGTCCGATCCGTCCGCGCTGCCATTCCGCGTTTCCCAGATTCTGCAGCGCTCCCACGGATGGACGTTGCGCAATGGCATTGGAATACGAGTTAGCGGCCAGGAGGTACTCCGCGTTTCGATAGTGTTCGTTGCCTTCGCGGAAGGATTGCGACACGGATGAGGCCGCGTGCAAAGGCATTTGAATAAGAAGGCTAAAAAGGAATGCTCGGATGACGAATGACGAATGACGAATGAAATTGCGCGCTGCAACGACGGTGGTGGACTGACCTAAAATTGTCACGCTGCGGTCCTTTCCAACGGAGACGGACCGTACAATTTTGCCTCCAGATCTGTGAGGATGGCGTCCAACTCGTCGCGTAAAGTCAGCAACACGTTGGGGTCCGATGCTTGCGTTCCAAAAGCGGCGGAATCTGTTGCGGCAAAAAAGCGCCGGACGACTTGCTTATGACTTTCTGAACCCCTCGGATCATTGAGAAAGGGCAAAATATCCGTGCAAACAAGAGCCCGCGGTTCTGCTGGATAATGGGGCGAGCAGGCAATTTGAAGCGCGGCGACGGCGCTGCGCGCGTATCGTGGAGCATCGGCGGCGTGCGCGGCGGCGTGCAATTCCCGCTTTTGACGGCGCAAGGCGCGCCTGGCCTTTCGACGACGCACCAGCTCCGGATGAGCCTCAAGGTAGCGACGCCGGCGATCCCAGGCCCACAGGCCGGCGAATCCGGCCACGGGAAGAAGTTGCACGAGCAGGAACGGGGGACGCGCTTGCAGCGGCCGCAAGCTTTCGCTGCTGCGTCCGGTAGCTTTTGCCAGGCCGTGAAAGCTTGCTTTTTCCTCGCGCCGGTTTTGCGCCGCTTTCATTCGCAACCATTCGAGGTCGTTGGTGGTCGCCGTCCCGGGCAGGACTTTCACCGGGAGGGAAGGAATTGTGAGATCCACGTATTCACGCCGGTCCGGGTCGAAGCAAGAAAAGGGAATTGAGGGAGTTGCGGTGCTCTTCTCATTTAGTGGCACCAGCGTGAAGGTGAGAAGTTTGGCCGGGCCAGGCAGAATAGAAACGGGCATGGGGCCGGTTCTTTGGGGGAATTCGTCCCAACCCAAAGCTTTTGGCTGAAAGACATAGCCCGTGGGTGTAGGGGTGGCGACGAGGTTTGTCATGACCGCCTCACCGGCGTATACCTGCCAGTCCGCGGATTGCGGCGCGGGAGGCGGAACCAGGCGCTCGAGATTATCATCCCCTCGCATAAGCACCTGCAACAGGATGGGATTGCCCGCTTTGACCATATTCGTTTCCAGATGCAGCGCGACACCTGCGAAACGGCCAATGCCGCCCGTGAACCCCGGCAGTTCGCCTTCTCGAGGCAAGGGACGGACGTTCAATGTGACCGGATCGGATTCCAGTAATGTAAATTGCGGCACAACACTCTGAATGACCACCTGTCCATTCACCACCACCGGAGCAGCGAAACGGTTCCCCGAACTGAACGCCTGTGCAGAAAAGGTCAAGGGTCCGCTGGTGATGGGAGATATCGCCGTCTCATAAACGTAAGTGGCGATTTCCCGTCCGTCTCGGGGAGTCATGGCAATTCGCTGCCGGGCTGCTGTGGCATCCACGACGAGGCCGTCCCCGTTAAACTGCACCTGGGACAGGGCCTGGATCACATTGGCACTCGGGGAGGATGCTTGGAGGCGGACTTGCACGGCCTGTCCGAGAAAGACATTGGTGTCCGCGATCTCCAATTCAAGCCGCTGAGGCCGCTGAATTTCCACCTGTGGATCGTCGACGACGACCAACCGGATTCCGGGGATCGTCACTGGCCGGCCATAGACTTCGACGATGAATTGCGGCACGAGGAAGGAACCCGCGGCCTTCGCGCGCACGTGATAATTGATCACCGTTAACGGTTGATAATTCGTGCCGGTGACCTGGAGGATCTGTCCGCGCGCGCCCGCCTTCATCTCCAATTGAGACGGCGCCACCATTTCATCAGGCCATTGGAGGATGGAGTCGCTCAGGGCATTGAGGCTAACCCGGTAGATGGTTTCGCCTCCGACTTGAACGACCGGCGGATCAAATGAAGCCCTAGCGACGACCCGCGACTGGGTATCCACCGGTGGCTGGGACATCATGAGTTGGAGCAAGGGATCCGGCTGGTTGGTGAGGAAAAACTGGGCTCGAAGACAGAGAGGCAAAAAGAAGAGGAATGACGAATGACGAATGACGAATGACAGAAAGCGGCGGCGCGGCGAAGCGTGAATTGCAGAAATGGCCGTGCGCGTTTGAGCGGTTGGTTGTTTCGATTTTATGAATGGGCCGTACGTCATGCGAAGTTTATATCACCAATTCGATCGCTTGCGGTCCTTGGGCTGCTTCTCTTCACGATCGCCCATCGGCAGTCGGCGGTTGCCGTCGAGTTTGTAACCCTCGAGCATGCGGATGGCTTCCTCGGGTGAAATTGGACGTTCTTTGCCTTCACGTCCGGGAGGTTCGACTTGCGGTGGGCGCAGGCCCATGGGCATGTCTTCCTGTTCTTCCTCATCACCGGCAGCTCCGGGCGGCATCATGGCTTCGGGAATCATGCCCCGCATCTGCCGCAATCGATCTTCCAGGCGGCGGCCTTGTTGAGCCATCATCGCCATGGCTTGTTGCATCTGCTGCAGTTTATCGATGAGCTGGGCGATCTTCTTATCCATGACTTCCGCGTTCTGAAGCGCGTTGGTATCACTGGGAGTCAATTCCACGTTGCTGCGAAAATCTCCAGCCGAGCGTTGCCAGCGAAGCAACGCCGCGCCATGGAGCTCCATCGCTTTCACAATCTGGCGGGTTGCATCCCGCAAATCCCGCCGGGCGCCCCGACCGCGCATGTAAGCCTGCAAGAGCTTTTGGACGTCCGGGTTCGCCATCGCGGCATCCGCCTCGTTTACGGCGGCTTCGGTCGTGGCAGCCGCGTTGCGGCCCCGTGCCGCAGTCGCGTGGCCTTCCGGGCTCTTCTTGAGTTCCTCCTCGCCTTGCTCGTTGCGAACATGGCCGAGGTTGTAGAGGGCGGGAGGCTGAACACGAGAATCCTGGCTGGCCACGGCCTGCTGTAACCACGTCTCGGCCTCGCGCCATTTGCCCTCGCGCAGTTTTTCGGTCCCGGCATTGAAGAAATCGCGCGGAGTGACGGGGGGGCGATTGGTGGCGGTGGCGGCGTGAGCGGAAACCAGAAGTCCGAGAGCCGCGCAAAACAGGCAAGCCCGAATGACGAATGACGAATGACGAATGGACCGAACGGCATTCGGTAGAGCGGACTTTTGCGATTCGGGTCGTGTCATTGGGCGGTCAGGCATTCGCGAGTGCTTGTAGTTCGACATTAGACGGGGCGAAAGCGTTTACGAGTACCGATCAGCGATTCCGAGACCAGCAAGACCAGCACTAGTGCCACCGGCACGTGATATCGGTCCACGCCCAGCTTGTTGGCTCCCGCCGCATCCGAACTGGACTCGGCGCTCAGCAAAGCGGACCGGACTTTGGCCAACCCTTCTCCCAAGGGTCCCAACAAATAGTAGCCGCCATGAGTAGCCTCGGCAATCTTGCGTAGCGTCGGTTCATCCAACCGGCTCCGGACCACCTCACCCTGGGCATCACGCACCAATTCCGGCACACCTTGCTCGTTAAGAACCCGGATCTCCGCGCCCGCGGGGGTACCTACGCCGACAGTATAAACCACCGCGCCTTGCTCGGCCAGCTTCTCGGCGGTCTTGATGCCGCCTTTCTCCAAATCCTCACCGTCCGTGATGAGCAGGACGATCTTGCGCTTGCTCTTCTTGTCCATGGCCTGCACGGCTTCCTCCAGGGCGCGTCCCACGTCGGTTCCTGGCACCACGATTGTTTTTTCATCGATGCTATTGAGCGCTTCCTCGAAGGCGCTGTAGTCAAACGTGAGCGGGCACTGAAGAAATGCCTGGCCGGAAAACGCGATCAACCCAACGCGTCCACGGCCGTGGCGCTGCACGAAATCCAGCATGGCGAGTTTGGCGCGCTCCATGCGGTTAGGGGCAACATCGGACGCAAGCATGCTGCGCGAACAATCGAGCGCAAACACAATGTCTTCACCGAGCAACCGGGTGGAATCCAAGTGCTCCTCACCCCATTGAGGACGTGCCATGGCCACGCCGATGGCCGCGACGGCAATGACCAGCAAGCCGTGTTTAATGGCGCGGCGAAGCGAACTGTGGGAGCGCGTAAGTTCGGCAAGAAAGTGAGGTGTGGCGAGGGCGGCCAGTTGCCGACTTCGGCCCCTTGCGGCATGCCAATAAAGCGCGAGCAATATCAGCGGACCCAGTACTGCCAGCCAGAGCCAGAGAGGTTCCTGAAAATGGGGATTGGCAAAGCTCAAGGAATCCTCCTGAAGCGAGTATTCGACAGGCCCAATTCCATGGCCAGCAGCACAAAGCCGGCGAGCAAAGGCCATTGAAACAAGGGCGTATAAGTCGTGAACCGTTTCAATTTCACCTCGGTTTTCTCCAGGCTGTCTATGTGGTCATAAATGGTCTGCAATTGCCGACGATTGATCGCACGGTAGGAATTGGCGTGAGTCAGGATGGAGATCTTATCGAGCACCGAGTAATTTGCCGGCTGAAGCGTCAGGGTGCCCATGACCACATTGCCTTGCGCGTCCAACTTCAATTGGCCGGTGCTCGGCTCGAACATCGGCAACTGGCAAGGCTGTTCCACGCCGATGCCGATGGTGTAGATGCGCGCCCCCAGCGCCGCCGCAAGCTGCGCGGCGGGCATGGGATCGATGTCGCCCTTGTTGTTATCGCCGTCGGTGAGAAGGATCATGATGCGGCTCTTGCTGTCCTTCGCGTTTTTCAATCGCTTCGCTCCAGCGGCAACCGCATCGCCGATGGCGGTTCCCAGTTCACGAATCTGGCCAACGTGCAGGCGGCGCAGGTTCTCGATGAGCCACTCATGGTTCAGGGTGAGCGGCGAGGCGAGGTAAGGCACCGCGGAGAACACGATCAGACCGAGTCGATCATTGGGCCGTTTGCGAATAAAATCCTGGAGCACGCCGGAGGCGATGTCGAAACGTGTGACCCGCTCGCGCGGCCCGCTCATGTCGAGGGCCATCATCGACCAGGACAAATCGAGCACCAGCATGATGTCCACGCCGCTGGCTTCTGATTCCGTCCGATGATGCGCGCGGCGTGGTCCCGCCAGCGCGACGATGCACAATGCCACGGAAAACAAGCGAAGGAAAAACAACCAGCGTCCGGCGGCCGACCGGGAAACCGCTCCGGCTGCGCGCGCGATATCCGCACTTGAAAATTGCAAGGCAGATTGCTTACCCGAACGTCCGCGCAAGAAAGAATACACCGGCAGGAGGGCGAGCAAGGCCAGCAGCCACGGATACTGGAATTGCAGTTCGGTGTTCACGCGCGCGCCGGGATTGGAGGGGGTTCGGGTGCCGTCGATTGCCTTCGAAGGAGGTCGCGGGCATGCGCGGCTTCAATCAACTCCCCCGCTCGCGCTACACAGCCAACCACCGAAGGCTGGCCGGGCGGAGCAAATTTCTGACGGTCGCTGGCGCGGAGGTATTCGCTCAAAGAAACGGCGAGTTCCGGTCCAATGGCTGCATGACGTTCGATCAAGCGGCAGAACTCAGTGGTATTGAGTTCACCCGGCGCCAATTGGAATACATCCGTCACGTAACGACGCACGATGCCGGAGGCCGCACTTAATACGATTCCGTCTTCGGACCGGCCTCGGAGAGCGCTCAGAGCGTGCCGGGCGATATCGATTTTGGGAACGGGGACAGGAGGTTTCGGACGGCATAGGAAACCAATGCCCGCGCCAAGCAGGAGCACCGCTGCAATGATACCCAGAACGATCAAGGTGCCATGCTGCTCCCAATACGTGGGGGGCAGCAACTCGTGCGGAGGGAGCAGTTTGAGTTCGGCGTCGTTGGTGGCGCCGAACAAGCATCCTGGGAAAAGGCATGTGACAAGAATCAACGACGAATGACGAATGAGGAATGACGAAAGGGAGCACCTAGGCACCGTCCCTTGTAGCGCAGAGTTGCACTCTGCTGTATGGCAGAATTGTATTCTGCTAAATGTTGATTTGAGATGATGCGCGCAATGCTCCGACTTCCCCGACCGAGTGCAACTCGGCGATACGACAGATTGAAAATCTGCGCTACGCAACGTCGCCAGACCGCTCTTTAGCCTAATGACGAATGACGAAAGGGCCGCTTGCCTCGCAATCGTGCATCGTGAATGTCGTTCTTCCTTCTTCATTCTGCATTCTTACTTTACCCGCGCCGCCGTCCCCTTCGAGTCTCGAAGAATCGTTGTAGGGATTGGGCAAATTCCTCGGCGGTGTTGAAGCGCAAGGTATCGACTCCGGCCCGGTTTAAGGCGAGGTCGAGAGCCGTGAGACGCGCGGCGTTGTGCTTGCGGAAACGCTCGCGGACGGCAGAACGATGCGAATCCAGTTCCAGGAGTTCGCCGGTTTCAGAATCCTCAATGGTGACCAGACCCGCGCCTGGAAGCGTATCTTCGCGGGGATCATGCAAATGCATGCAAACGAGATCGTGGCGCGAATTGGTCAGGCCGATTTCCTGGAGGACATCGCGATTTTGCATCGTTTCCGGCGAATGCGCTTCTTCGCCGCTATCCATGCTTGAGACGGAGTTCGCATCCCGAAAGCAGTGCAGGAAATCGGTCATTAGAAATACGATGGCTCGACGACGGATCACGTGGTTCACGAACGAGAGGGCGGCCGGAATATCCGTGGTGCGGTGCCGTGGCTCGAAGGACAATAAGTCGCGAATGACACGCAAAATGTGCCGCCGCCCCTTGCGAGGTGGAAGGTAATGCTCGACGCGATCAGTGAAGAGCAGAAGAGCGACCTTGTCGCTGCTGCGGGCGGCGGAGAGGGCCAGGGTGGCCGCAATTTCCGTGGCAAATTCGCGTTTGGTTTTTCGCAACGAGCCGAAAGCTGAAGACCCGGAAATATCGACCGCCAGCACCACAGCCAGTTCGCGTTCCTCCCGGAAACGCTTCACGAAAGGCCGGCCCATGCGATAGGTGACGTTCCAATCGATGTCCCGAACATCGTCGCCGGGGACGTATTCGCGCAGTTCCTCGAAGTCCATGCCCCGCCCCTTGAAGTGGCTGAGGTAGGCACCCACCATCGTATCGTTCACGAGCCGGTTGGTGCGGACTTCGACACGACGGACGGAGGCGAGGAGATCGGTGAGGGTCATTCGTCAATTTACGGCACCGCCACCGCATTGAATATCTTCTGAATGATCGCGTCCGTCGTCATCGCCTGCGCCTCCGCTTCATACGTAAGAATAATGCGATGCCGCAGGACATCCGGGCCGATGTTCTTGACATCCTCGGGAGTCACATAGGCGCGGCCCTGAAGCAGTGCCCAGGCTTTAGCCGCCAGGGTAAGGAAAATGGTGGCGCGCGGCGAGGCCCCGAACTGGATGAAGTGTTTTACATCCACCCTGTATTTCTCAGGCTGCCGCGTGGCGAACACCACATGCACGATGTAATCCCGCACCTTCTCGTCGACGTGAATTTGATCCACGAGTTTTCGGGTGTTCAGGATTTCTTCCAAGGTGATGATGGCTTTGACGGCACTCTCCGGGGCGGTGAAGGCCATGCGGTCGAGGATTCGCCGTTCTTCTTCGAAGGTAGGATAGTCCAGCAGCACCTTGAACATGAAGCGGTCCACTTGCGCCTCGGGCAACGGATACGTGCCTTCCTGGTCGATGGGATTCTCGGTGGCGAGCACGAGGAAAGGAGATGGCAAGGGCATGGTCTCACCGCCGAGCGTGACCTGGCGCTCCTGCATGGCTTCCAGCAGGGCGGATTGCACCTTGGCGGGCGCGCGATTGATTTCATCGGCAAGGACCAGGTTGGCGAAGACGGGTCCGCGCGTGGCGTGGTATTTGCCGTCCTGTGGATTATAAATCAATGTGCCGACAATGTCCGCGGGGAGAAGATCGGGCGTAAATTGAATGCGATGAAAGCTGGCTTGAACGGCAGACGCGAGCGTGCGCACCGACAAAGTTTTGGCGAGTCCGGGCACGCCTTCGAGAAGAACGTGGCCATTGGCCAAAAGCCCCACCAGCAGACGATCGACGAGTTGTTCCTGCCCCACAATGACCCGCGCGATTTCCTCGCGTAAGCCCTTGATCCAGGTGGCGGTAGCCTGCACCTGTTCGTTTAACGGCGTGCTCATGTAGGGGCGAATCTAGGGATGGATTGCGGCTGGCTCAAGTGCCGGAAGCAAAAAAGTCCGTAACAGGTCAGGGATGACCAAGAGCGGCAGGTCAGGAGACGGCATGGGACGCCGGGTCTGGGGACCCGGCCTACAGGGACATTGTAGGCCGCGTGCCTTCGCGCGGCGTGAAGGCGATTCCTCTCTATTTGGCGCTGGCCAGAGCTGTCGCGATTTCCCGCGCAAGTTGAGCCAGAGTGTCGCTCAGGATGGTCACATGACTGGGGAAGTCGGCCAATTCCTGGCTGAGGGGTTGCTCTATATGGCTGGATTGCACGGTGAGCCGGTGCCCGGTTTCGCCATCGGATAATTGCCACGTGGCGGTTAATGCGGCCCGACGCAGGTCCGCCAACTCGAATTGGTCCACCCGGATTTGCAGGCTCACGAAAGCTCCCCGGGGTCGTTGCCGTCCCCAGGGGTGCACGTGTTCGTTACCCAGCAGGCCCGCAAAATCTTCGCGCAGCACTTCAGTGATGTTGTCATGCAGGGGTTGTCCCCATTGGCGACGCTCGGCGAAGTGCAGGCGGTTGGTGCCTTGCCGGATGACCAGGCCCGGCTGATCGAGATAGGAAGCCAATTCCACGGGCGCAACATAAAGAAGCCCTTCAAATTTTTGGACCGCGGAAGAGGCCTCGGCCTTACTCGCCGTCAAGACGTAGAATTGAGTCGTATCGGCATGCTTCAGGGTGGTGCAGCTGGAAAGGCCGAGAGACAAAGAGAGGAGACTCAAGACCCAAGCGCTGCGGCCGGCCCGGGGTTGCAACGATGAAGAACTCGGTTGCGAAAAGCATTTCGAAATGAAATTCATTTGGCGGTCTCCGATTCGCGAGGTTTGATGCCAAAGATGATCGAATTAGGATTGCGGCGAAGTTGTTCAGACAAGAGGCGCAAAGCGCGAGCAGTATCACCCAAATCGGCCAGAGTGCTTTCCAATTGCGCCAGGAGCGGGGAATCGCGGCCAACAACGGAGCGTACTTGCTCGAGCGTCTTCTGCAAATCCGCGAGCGCCAGCACCGCCCGGGCGGTGGTATTGGTCACGCCTTCGACGACCGGTTTCACCTCGCCACGCAATTCGCTTACCAACTGTCTTGCTTCGTCCGAAGTCTGTCGCACCGAGGTGATGGTTGTTTTCACCTCCGCGGAGTTGATGAGATCTTCGGCGGCCTTCAGCGTGCGGGAAGCTTGTTCACTTAATTGGCGCAGTTGGAGGTCATCGAGTGTCGTAGACAACTGCTCGGTCAAATGAGTCACGTGCTCCGCCAGACGCGGGATGTCCAGGCGTTCGAGCGATTTAAGGAATTCCGCGAGACCTGTGGAAACGGTTGGTATTTCAGGATGCTCCTTTTCCCGGTCCACAAAGACGGGTGGCGGAACGTTTTCATGGTAATCCAGCTGCACGTAAAGCCTGCCCGTGATGAGGCTCTCCGTTTCGAGACTGCCGCGCAGGCCCTTGGCAAACTGTTTCTTGAGGAAGGCGGAGTCGGCTACGTCCACGTCCGCGCCGCTGGCGTCGCGAATCAGGTCGCTGTCCACCTCGATGATCACGGGTACGTGCGAGACGGTCGAGATGGAATCAAGCGAAAGGTGAATGGAACGGACGTGCCCGATGACCACGCCACGGAACTTAACGGGCGAGCCCACCGTAAGGCCATTCACGGAGTTCTCAAAATACAGGATGAAAGGCACCTTCTGACTGAAGAGGCGGCCGGAGCCAAACACGACCAGTGCCACGATTCCCAAGGCCAGGGCCGCCAGCACAAACGCGCCGACTTTGAAGGGATTGACTTTGACACTCATGGAATTGACTTGGCCGGCACGGGGTCGCCGCGCCGGAGGAATTCGCGGACAGCAGGATCCTCCGCGTGCTCGAGAAGTTCACTGGGTTTGCCTTGGGCGGTGGCGGTACGAGTTTGCACGTTCAGAAAAATCGAGTTGTCGCCGATGCGCAGCAGGCTCGTCAATTCGTGAGTCACCACGACGATGGTCGTACCGAGGTTGTCGCGCAGCTCGAGAATCAGGTCATCCAGGCGGCGGGAACTCAGCGGGTCCAGCCCCGCGGAGGGTTCGTCGAAAAACAGGATTTCCGGATCCAGGGCCATGGCACGGGCAAGCCCGCCGCGTTTGATCATGCCACCGGAAAGTTCCGATGGATAATAATCTTCGAATCCCGCCAGCCCGACCCAGGCCAGCTTCAGCCGCGCCAGGTCACCAATTTCCGATTCTCCGCGCCGGGTATGCTTTTGCAGGGGAAGGGAAACATTCTCCAGGAGGGTCATGGAGCTCCACAAGGCGCCTCCCTGAAATAGCACCCCAAACCGCCGCAAAAAGGGTGCCCGCTCATCCCACGAAAGTTTCGCCAGATCGCGACCATCAAAAAGGATTTCACCGCGTTCGGTGGATTTCAGGCCAATGAGATGTTTCAACAGGGTGCTCTTGCCGCATCCGCTCCCGCCCATGATGATGAATACTTCGCCCCGGCGAATGCGGAAATTCAGATCGCGCATCAGGACGAAATCGCCGTAGGCGAGTTCCAGTCCGCGCACTTCAAGATGAGTGGAATTTCCGTTCATCTTTAGAAGTGTAACACCGTGGAAATCACGGCGAACACCGAGTCGGCCACAATGAGCCACGTGATTCCGGCGACGACCGCGGCGGTAGTCGCGCGGCCAACGGCAGCGGCATCGGAGCCGGATTGCAGTCCCCGGTAACAGGAAGTGACGCCGATGAGCACGCCAAACACCACGCTTTTGGAGATTCCAACCAGGAAATGCCGCAACGGCAATGCCGCCACGGTTTGCACCCAGTATTCCGTGGCATGAATGTCGAGCATCATCAACGCGACGAGAAAGCCACCGCCAATTCCTACAAAGATCGCGAACAAGGTGAGCAAGGGCAGCATAAGGACCAATGCCAGGATGCGCGGCGTAACCAGGTAATCGACCACATTCACATGGAAGGTGCGGAAGGCGTCGAGCTCCTGGTTGACTTTCATGGTTCCCAATTCCGCCGCATACGCAGCTCCGGTCCGTCCGCAAATAATGATACCCGTCATCACGCAACCCATTTCGCGCGCCATGGCCACTCCGACCATGTCCGCTACGTAAATAGTGGCGCCGAACTGAGCGAGTTGTACCGAGCCGACAAAGGCAATGATCGCGCCCATCAAAAAGCCGATCAGAGCCACGATCGGCAAGGCTTCCGCTCCGCAACGTTGCATCTGCACGGCGGCATCGTTCCACCGGAAGGCACGCAAACCATGAATCAGCTTCGCGAAGGAGATGACACACTCTCCCACGAACTCAACGTTCAAGTGAAGCGCATCCGACAGCATGATGGCCTCCGTACCCACATGAGCAACGAATGACTCGTTCTCCGTGCTGCGCCGCGCCCCTTCGCGGGCCGGTACCGCAAGGGCCAGTTCGATGAGCCGGCGCATGCCGGGCGGGAGGCTTTGCGCATCAAACGTAATTCCCGCGCTTTCGCACAATTTGCGGCACTGAAGCAAAAAGCCGATCAGCCCCGAGTCCCATTGGGAGACGGCGCTTACCTCGAAAGCACAGCTTCGAATTCCCGAGGAGTGGACGAGTTCCGCGGTGATGGCCTGGGTCGTCGGCAAGCCAAGCGCGGCCTTCCATTCGCCTTGAAGGATAATAACCAACGCGTCGGGTTCACGGCGTTGAACCTGAATGCGTGCGGCATCGGACTTGGGCTTTACCAAATTGGACATCGCGGAACGGCAATGAAGCGAATGGCCTCGCGCGGGATTAGAGCGGGAGTTAGGCGACGCGGCAAGCGCCGTTGGAGTGCGGAGTGCGGAATTCGGAGTGCGAAATGTCCCCTGTAGCAGCGAATGTTAGTTCGCTCGATATCCGGAAGTGCTATGCCGGAAAACCGTGTGTTCGTGACAGGATCCCGGGCCGGCGAAACCTGCAACTTGCAACATACAACCTGCAACAGAAAATCGAGCCTCTCAACTCTCAACACAAGCAACTCTCAACTTTCCGCTAGTTGAGGCTAATCCGGATGGGAATGCGTCGCGGGATTCGAGGCGCGGGCTGGGCTTCGAAGTGACCGGGGATTTCCGTATGGCAGCTCGCGCAACGGTTCCCTTCGAGATGCCACTCTCCCAACTCATGCCAATCGCGTTCGATGAGCAGTTCCTGGCAGCCCGGGCAGTAGGTGCTGTTGCCCCCGGAATCATGGACGTTGCCGGTGTAGACGTAGCGCAGGCCTTTGGAGAGGGCAATTTCACGGGCTCGCCTCAAGGTCTGCGGCGGTGTATGCGGATGATCCAGCAACTTAAAATCCGGATGAAAGGCCGTGAAATGCCACGGCACGTCCGGTCCGAGGTGTTCGGCAAACCAATCGGAAGCGCGGTTGAGTTCGTCGTCACCGTCGTTCTCCGTGGGTATCAGGAGTGTGGTGACTTCCAACCATACGTTAGTCTCCTTCTTGAGCCATTCCAGTGTGTCCAGCACGGGCTTCAATTCGGCGAAGCATAGCTTTTTGTAAAAGTCTTCCGAAAACCCTTTCAGATCCACGTTCGCAGCATCCATGTGCTCGTAGAATTCTCCCCTCGCCTCCGCAGTGATATATCCCGCAGTGACCGCGACGGTTTTGATGCCGTGTTCATGACATGCCTTGGCCACGTCGATGGCGTATTCGGCGAAGATCACGGGATCGTTATATGTGAAAGCCACGGAGCGACAGCCGTGCTGCTTGGCGGCGAGAGCAATCTGCTCGGGCGATGCAGCATCCGCGAGACGCTCCATTTGCCGGGCCTTGCTAATATCCCAATTTTGACAAAACCGGCAGCCGAGATTGCAGCCAGCGGTGCCGAAGGAGAGCACATTCGTGCCCGGCAGAAAGTGGTTAAGTGGCTTTTTCTCGATGGGATCGACGCAAAATCCGCTGCTGCGCCCGTAGGTGGTAAGAATCATTTGACCGCCCTCGCGCTGCCGCACGAAACAGAAACCCCGCTGACCTTCCGCAAGTTTGCATTCGCGCGGACACAGGCGGCATTCAATCCGGCCATCGTCCAACATGTTCCACCAGCGGCCGCGATGCAGGTTCATTGGAGCAGGAATGGACATGGCGCATCAAACTTAAGTATGACGAATGACGAAATGTTGGGAGACTGTTCTAATTTGGTTCAGAAAAATGGTCGGTCTGAAAACGTTGGATTCGGATGGATTCATCCGCGCCGAAATGACCTTTGCGCCGGGCGATACGGATTTGTTCCTCAACGGAGGTGATCTCCGGGATGCCCGGAAGCAGCGTAGCACGGCGCCCATCCGGAGTGGTTAGCAGAATGCCATAACGCGCCGGGTCCAGGTCCTCCGGCGAGTCCACGGGTTCCATGTCACGGATGACGCTGACCTCGAAGCGCAGGTCCGCGAGTTCTTTGGATTTTACTGGAGAAAAACGCCCGTCGGAGAATGCCGCCTCGCGCGCCATACGCCAGGTTTCCTCCACCACGCTATTGGATTTGGGGTGCAGCGTGCCAACACAACCCCGCAAACTGCCGTCGCGATGATGCAATGTCACAAACACTCCGTGGCGTTGCGCGAGGTAACCTTGTGCTGGCGCCTTGGGAGCAGTGTTCTGGCCGCGGAAAGATGATTCGATGGATTGCCGCGCAATGCGCGGCAACGATCCGCCGGAATCCGCGGGCGGAAGCATGTGCGCGTCGAACAACACGGCCACGCCATAGCCGACGCCGAAAGGGCCTTCGTAGTTCAGGACTTCATGGCCATCGCTTTTCCAACCCGCCGATGCGCCCGCGATCAGTGTGGAATCCACCACATCTTCGCAGGCCAGTTCCTGAAGCTCCGAATCGAGTTCGCCGGTTTCGGGAAACCGCCCGGCCTGTAACAGTTCAATGAATTGATTGTCGAATTCCTGGGCGCGGGGATGAAAGCCGCAAGGAGCACCCGGTTGAAGGGCGTGGCTCATATCTCCACTGGCGATGACCACGATGCGTTCCTGGCGCGCCAGCGCGGCGTCGGCAATCGCACCGCCTAACTCATACAGTCCACCTTCATGCGGATAGTTGAGACTGATTACGACCGTGGGGCCGTCCCACCCCGCCTCGGACAAGAACCACAGCGGAACCAAGGCCCCATGGTCCAGGGGACGCGAAGGTATTTCCCAAATCGCCTGATGACGCTCGGTAATCCGCGCGGCTATTTCCTGGGACAGTTCGACGGCGTTGGGCAAACGGACCACAGTTTCAGGAGCACCAAATTGGTCGAATGAACCTTCCAGAACCGGGCCAGACCATAGCCCAAACTGGCCGTGCTTTCTCGGCGAATGCGGCGAAATCAGCACGATCGCCGTGGGATTCGCTTCGAGTGCGCGTCTGGCGACTTTGCGCATCGCGGAAACGGTGCCGGCAACTTCGCGCACTCGCCGCCCTCCCACGGGTTCCACTAACACGGGCGCATGCGGCATCAACACCGCGAGCGCAATGGGCGAATCCAATATTGGGCTCGATTTATGCATAATCTTCCGGGCATTCCCGTATGAATGTGGCCCAGGTCTTGAGAAAACGCTCGTGAAAAATTAGAGAATCCAAGGTAATGAGCGCCGACATTCCTGTCGGCCTAATCAAGTGCAGAATTCGGAGTGCGGAGTGCGCAATGAAAGCATTGCCGCACCGATGCTCTTAAAACACGAAACCTCCGAAAAACACGAAAACCTTGAAGGCAAGGGAACGCATGGCAGATGCTGAATGGCGAAACGCAATCACCTCGCCCCCTGGATCAATTTCTGTTGGCGATCCTCCGGCAAACCACTTTTCGAGAGCCAGGCCTGGCCCGCCTGTTTGTCCACTCGCAACCACGTCCGCCCGAGATTCTCAATCACGGTGAAGCGAGAAGTCTCGTCCGTGATGGTGGGAATCCACTGCGCGGCGGATTGCGGGTCCTGACCGCCGACACTGGTGACGAATGCCTGCACGGCTTTGTCACGGCTCGAACTGATCGGCAAAGAGGAGAGCCATTGGCCGGCACCTGCGGGATCGCCATTGGCCCAGCGCGTTGCCACCGTGGAAAGGGCCGAGTCCCGTGTGGGCCCATCCGGAAAACCCGACACCCATGCGCCTGCACCTTCCGGATCATAGGCCACCCATTGCAGCAAGACTGTGTTTGCGGCGCTATTCTGTGCATTTCCGGGTGGCAGGCTGGAGACGAATGCGGCGGCATCTCGTGGAGAGGTTAGTCCGATGCCCCGGGCCAGACCGGTGAGGAAACCGTCACGCGCTGTTCCTTCCGGCACGCTATTGATCCCCGTCCGGGCCGAATAACGGATACCGCAGCCGTCCAAGACTGGAGGACGGACTGCAATGCCTGAGAACGATCGTTGCCGGCGGGCAACTGCATGGCCTTCGCGGCAGCTCCGGATGGGTCGGCTTCTGCCATCGCGCCAAATACAGCGCCGTAGGCGAATGCCCTTGTGTAACGTTGCCCCAAGCCGCGTGCCAGCTCCAATGCGCCAGCCGGGTTCTTGAGCGCCAGTAATGGCACCAGACTGGAGGTTAGTCGCTCTCGAAGATTGCCTTTGGGCATTTGCTTCAACCAAGTCTCGGCCGCTTCGGGATTGATGCTCCCCCACCCTTGCAGAACTGCCACCATGGCACTTTCGCGCTCGCCCTTGCTCGCGATTTTACCCGCGTAATCCATCGCAGCGGCAGGGTCAATCTCCGCCCACTCACTCAAGAGCGATTCGCGCATGCTTCGCCGAGTGGACAGGATTGGCGCTTTCTCGACCAGGGCCAATAGCCTCGGCATGTCGGATGGGGCGACCGAGTGCACCAGTTTCTGCCATTCTCGATCCGCGCGCCAGCGACCAAGACGGCTCAGCGCGGTGATCCTGGTTTCGATATCGGCAAACGTTGTCGCGCGCTCCGTGTCAGGCGAGGACCTGCGTTGCGCACTTCCCGTATTGGAATCTTGGGTTACGTTCGGCGTGTTCTGTTCTTTCGCCACGGATGTGTTTCGCGATCCGGCCGTCTTAAATCCTATGGCAAAACCTCCGCCGAGCAGGGCTACGGAGAATATTGCCAGTCCGATGGCATTCTTTGAGTTCATGTTTGGCTGCGTTCAGGGAATATTCGGAAACCGATAGCCCGTCTGCTTTTGATTGTCGTCGACATACAGCGAGCATGCCATGGTCAGCTGGCGGATGTTATGGATGCAATGGATCCGCTGAGCCTTCAGTTTCGCGCCAGTCAACGCCGTGAGCAGCAGTGCCGCGAGAATCGCGATGATGGCGATGACAACGAGCAACTCAATCAAAGTGAACGCTCGTCTGACTCTTGGATTTAGATGAACAGCGTTCATAGCGTCGGTCGACCTAACGTTCCGTTCAGCAGCAAACAGGGTTTAGGCCGTGTGTCCATAGGATATCTAAAACGTCCTTCTCGTTGCTGTCTTAATGAAGGCAGAACGACGTTGTTCAAGCAAGGGTAAACCACCTTGAGAAGGTAGGGACGCGTTCCACCGCGTCCCCAATCAATCTAATTCCCGCACCTTCAGTTCGTGGGACCGAGTGGAATCGGTCCCTACCATTCCGAATGCGAAATCTGAAATGGATCACCTCCGAACTGGGCTGAACCCAAACTCAAAAACTCCTGAAGAAACCCTGTCGAGCTTCCCACCTTCCGTTTCGACTCTCCCGAGTTTCAGCGAATGGCCGCGCCTTTCCAATCCGCAATCCGAAATCCGCAATCCGCAATCGACTGCCGCTCAGTCCCTCAAAATCTTCTCCATCACCTTCCCCTTCGCCAATTCATCGATCAGTTTGTCCAGATAACGGATTTCCCGCATGAGCGGATCCTGAATTTCTTCGATTCGAACGCCGCAAATTACGCCTTTGATCAAAGTACGCGAAGGATTCATTTTGGGCGCTTCGCCGAAGAAAGTTTCGAAGTCCTTCTCCTTTTTTAACTGCGCCTCCAATTGCCGCTGAGTGTAACCGGTCAGCCAGCAAATGATCACGTCCACTTCCGATTTCTTGCGCCCCTTTTTCTCGGCCTTGGCGACATAGAGCGGATAAACGCTCGCAAAGCTCGTTGTATAAATCCGGTGCTTCGTGGTCATGCGAATCGAAACATTAAGACAGAACGATGCAGTTGAACCACGAAAAAGGCAAAAAACACGAAGGAAAAACCAAAATGCACAATTGCCGCATGACAGCGGCACAGAGTTGCCGTTCGTGGCTACTACCCCGAACGTAGCGGCAGGCATCCTGCCTGCCTTAGAGCCGCGGCTTCCAGCCCGGCGGCCTTGGCGTAAGCAGGCTAAACGCTCGAAAATGCTACCCCGCTCGTCGATCAAAAGACTGCTTCCGTTCGGCAGGATGCCGCACTCCACGTCAGGCAGGATGCCCGACGCCACATGGCCGCAGCCATGAGAATACATCCGCCAACCTCGTGAGATCCGCAAAGACGCCTTTGAAGCCCGCACCAACCCGAACACTCATCGATTCGTCACCGCCACGCGCAGGACGCATTCTTCGCCCGCGGGATCATGGCCAACTATCGAATAGCTTCCAGCGCGGGCGATCATTGGCTGGGGATCGCTACTGACTTTGAGTTTCTGCAGAAATTTGCCCTTCGCATCCCGAAGTTCAATCGGGGGACAACATTGAGGCAGCAAAACCAACTGACCTGTTTGAAGGGAAATCGGTCCCATCGGCGAACCGGGCGCTCCCACCTGAAGTTGCACCGGTGTGTGCAAACCACCCCCACCAACCCGCTGATGTGTCTTCGTGCATGCCGCGATTCCAAGCAACAGGCCTGCTATCAGGCAAATGCAGAGGCATTTCATTGCTCATTCCTCCCAAACAGCATGGTCTTCAGCCAAAGCCCGTTGAAATAGCCATTCCCAACTACCTGCACAGCCCGATTCGACGACGTCATATCCTTTAAGACACGCGAAGGCGCGATTTATTAGCACTTTGCTCGAGAGTGCTCAGAAGATAAAATGCGCGTACTTGCCACTCCGTCTTCGTGCATAACCGGACGCTTCTTTGCGTTCGAACATTTCGACGTCATTCCGGACATCGTCGTGCTCGGGAAAGGACTGGGTGGGGGCGCGATCCCTTTGGCTTGTGTAATTAGTGAGGACTGACACGAGGACTGACACTTGCCCCGAAGACCTATACCTCCAGTCATGTGAGACACTCCACTAGTAGTGCAAGCAGCGACCCCAAGCAAGATGACCGTTATCATGAAAAGGCGGAGACAATTCATTGCTCATTCCTCCCAAACAGCTTGGCCCTCAGCCAAAGCCCAAGGAAACAGCCATTCCAAACTAACTGCACCGCCCGATTCGACGTCGTCATATTCTTTAAGACACGCGCAGGCGCGATTTATTAGCACTTTGTCCCGAGGTTCGAGACCTCTGGACCTCGGAGCACACACCTCCACACAGAGCAACAATCCGGAGGGGCTTGGGAGGCACAATGGGCTATCGTCGCGTTACTGTTCGCAGCCCACCTCCTTTCTTGGTTTGCGCATTCCGTTCAGTCATCGCATGTAGGTGGATCTCAAGAACTCATTTACGGCTGGCGCGCCAAGTTCACTTTCTGCGGGACAGCCTTAATAGTGCAAATTGAAGTGCTTCTTTACGGAGAGAGGAACACTGTTCATGTGTGGTTGCTTCTTCAATGCAAAAAGCAGGTCCGCCTCGGTAGTAGTTTTTTGGAGTTGTCCGTAGACATCTCGTGATAAGCGAAATCGCAGGCCCGATTCTCTTGTGGTATCGTCAAGCGGAGAATCTAGGTTCAGCAACTCTTCGATCTTAGCTCGTTCATCTGGATTGGGTGAGCTGAGACGGTAACCGATGTGCATTAATAACTGACCGAGAGGCACGCTGTTTACGATAAACCCGAAGTTGACGTAGTACGAGTTATCGAAGCTTGATTTCTGCAAGTTCACCACTCGTGTTAAATCGCCCGTGCTCTGAAACCAGCAATCCCTCCGTCGCTCAAATCCATTCGCTTTTGCAACTTCAGCGAACCATGTTTTGAATTGTTTTCCTTCCATTCGATAAATCCTCAATAAGTATCCAGCACGGTTTTCCAGCCAGACCCGTAGATTTCCTCAAAGATCGACTTGTAACGATTCAATTGCTCAAGTCCTTCTTTAATAGCCCTTGGATTATTGGGCTTCAACTCATAGATGGTCTTGGTGGTGAAATCTACGAAATCAGGCCGAATTCCTTTGATCTTGTTAAACTCCTTGAAGGTGTTTACTCCGTCTGCCAGTTTGGCTTTGTAAGCCTTGTGCATCTTTCGGCCTAGCTTCAGTGAAGACTTTGTAAACTGGACACCTTCGTTTGCGGCAACCGCCACTTTCGTTGCCGTGGCTGTCCCAGCCCCGAACCTCAAACCTGGCTTAACGGGGCACCATGCAAACAGAATCCAGTCATCGGAACTGAGAGCGCCGGAATCCAATTGCTCCGGGTCAGGTCGCCACGTAACTCTCCCCCCGTGGCACGTGGCATTTCCAAGTGTCAGTCCTCACTATTTACACTTCGTGTTGGCTGGAAGGGCCGGATTCGGGCTTCGTTGCGCGGCCAGCAGGTTCCACACGTAAGTCCAGGTTCCCATCCGCAACCGTTGCGCGATCCATTGATAGCTCATGCCCGTTTCCTGGCGCAGTCTCCGGGCAATAGCCACTTTGCCTTTGTCCCCTTTGCGTCGCTCCAGTAATTCAGCCTCCTTGCACGACATACCATTTAGCTCCTCTTGCACGATGCGTTCGGCCTGTTGCTCTCCGCTTTCCCGCCGCTGGGCTCCATAGTGACTAGCCCCGACCTTGGATCCCGCCCTACCCCATGTCAGTCCTCACTATTTACACTTCGTGTTGGCTGGAAGGGCCGGATTCGGGCTTCGTTGCGCGGCCAGCAGGTTCCACACGTAAGTCCAGGTTCCCATCCGCAACCGTTGCGCGATCCATTGATAGCTCATGCCCGTTTCCTGGCGCAGTCTCCGGGCAATAGCCACTTTGCCTTTGTCCCCTTTGCGTCGCTCCAGTAATTCAGCCTCCTTGCACGACATACCATTTAGCTCCTCTTGCACGATGCGTTCGGCCTGTTGCTTTCCGCTTTCCTGCCGCTGGGCTCCATAGTGACTAGCCCCGACCTTGGATCACGCCCGCGCCAACAATTCCTGACGAAACGCTTCCGATCCCACATACCACCCGCGCCGCAGTTCCTTGGGTTTCTTACCGGCTTTGCCTTTGCACCGCTCCTCGATTAACTGTCCAAACCGCCTCCGACCCGCGACCGTGTCCCGGGCAATTCCCTTTTCTCTCAGCAACCGGGCCACACGCAGCCATCTCGGACGCTTCCGGGGTGGCTCCAAATACAGGGGGTAACTGCTCCACGGAAAGCTCTCCAGCGGCTTTTTGGGCTTCACCAACCTGGCTCGAAACGGATTCAGATGAACATCATCGCAAACCGTTTGCAGATACCCAGCGCCCCTGCTCTCCACCGGCAAGGCTTCGTATCGCCCGGCAAAGACGTGGCCACAAAGCTTGTGCCGGATATTGAATCGCTTGGTGTAAACGCCCAGCAGCCATTTCATCCCCGCGACCAGGTTGGGCCGGGGAGTCTCGATCACCAGCTGGAAATAATTGTTCAGCAGACAAAACGCGTGCACCTGCCACTCCGTCTTCGTGCATACCTCCTCAAGTGCGGCCAGGAACAATAGGCGATCCTCGCGGGAGCGAAAGATCAGTTCACCACGATCCCCCCGGTTCGTCACATGGTACAGAGCACCCGGGTATTCTATCCGCAGCGGGCGAGGCATAACCGCAAGCTCCTCCCGGGCTGAAACCTTGTCAACCCATTTTGTGTAATTAGTGAGGACTGACACTTGCTCTAACCGCACGCTCCTCCCGGGCTCAAACCTTGTCAATCCATTTTGTGTAATTAGTGAGGACTGACACGAATGGCCCTTAGTTAAGGCCTAAAACTTTCTTGGAGAGGCGTTTGTGGCGACGGGTATCCGGTGTGGACGCGAAGATGATGCCGCGGGATATTCGCTCCATTTCCCGGATGATTTGGGAGACTTTCCGTTGGTTGGCCACGGCTTCTTTCATGGCGGCGTACTGTTCCGGACTGAGGGCCACGGTCACCGTTTTTTGCGCCACTTTGCGGGTCCACTGCCGGCCGGTGCGGCCGGAGCCGGCCACGGTGCGTTCCAGCACCGATCCCTGACTGATGTAGCCGATTTGGGCCAGTTGCCGGCGCAGCTTTTGATAGCGGGCCTTGAGCGGGGTCAGGATGGACGCGGCCGGGTTCATGAGCGCCAGTTTAGCTGGCGTGTCAATAGCACAGTATGTATACTGTGTTAATGCAAACCCCTTTCTTTCCCGCCTTCCGTTCCCGCCTGGCCGCCCTGGGCCGCCACACCGCCCGCTCGGTCCGCCAGACCACCCTGGCTCAGCTCCAGTCCCACCTCCTCGACCTGCTCCCCGCCCCGTTGCTCTCCTCGGAGGACGAAGGGCCCAACAGTCGGGACCGCGTTTTCTCTTTGCGGCTGACCTTTGAATGTTTCTTCTGGCAAATGCTCAAACCCCGCACGGCCTGCCGTGAGGTCGTCCGCCAGGTGCAGGCCTTACTGCGCTTGAGCGGGCGGGGACTGATTGACGACCAGGACTCCGCTTACGTTCAAGCCCGCCAACGCCTGCCGGTCGAGCGATTGGAAAAGGCTTTGGAGGCCACCGCCTTGACGGCCGACCGCCGCGCCGGCAGCCACGGATGCCTGGCCGGGCGCCCGGTCAAGGTGGTGGATGGCTCGACCACCCAAATCGCCGACACCCCCCAAAACCAGAAAGCTTATCCTCAACCCAGTTCGCAGAAAAAGGGTTGTGGATTCCCCGTGATTCGTTTTATCGCCCTGATGTCGTTGAACAGCGGTGCCATCCTCCAGGTGTTCCTGGACAGTCTGCACAGCCACGATCTGCGCCTCTTCCGCAGCCTATGGGAGCATTTGAAGAGCGGGGACATTATCCTGGGCGACCGGGCCTATGGGGAATACACCACGGCGGCGTCTTTGCCTCGGCAAGGGGTGGACCTGGTCGCACGCCTGCATCACCAGCGCAAGGTCGATTTTCGCAAGGCCCAGCGTCTGGGCAAAGGCGATGGCTTGTTCCTCTGGAACAAAGGCTGCCAGCAATCCCAAATCCTTTCGGCCAGCGAATGGGCGCTCCTGCCCGCCCAGATCACGGTCCGAATTATCCGCTTCACGGCCACGATCCGAGGCTTTCGCGGGCGCAAGGTGACGTTGGTAACCACGCTGCTGGATCCCAAGCTCTATCCGGCAGAACAATTGGCCAGCCTCTATGTGCGCCGCTGGGCTCTGGAACTTTGCTTGCGCGATATCAAATCCACGATGGGCATGGAATACCTGCGTTGCCAATCACCCGAAATGGTCCGCAAGGAACTGCTGGCCTGCCTGGTCGCTCACAATGTGGTGCGTTGCCTGATGGCCGAAGCCGTGGCGTGTCATGGGGTGGATCTGTCGCGCGTTAGTTTCAAAGGCGCGGTGGATGCCTTGCGCCAGTATAGCGCCGCCCTCGCCCAAGCCCGCAACCGGCGGTTACGCCGACAACTCTGGAACGATTTGCTGCTCAACCTCGCCCGGGATTTGGTGCCGCTGCGACCCAACCGTTCTGAACCCCGCGCCGTCAAACGCCGCCCCAAGGCGTATCCTCTGCTCAATAAACCCCGACGCCAGTTCGTGGAAATCTCCCATCGCAGCCGATATTGGAAAGGTCGACCCCGCCATTATCGAGGCCTTAACTAAGGGCCATTCAGGACTGACACTTGCTTGCTTGACACTTGCTCGTAATTCCCGTCATGGAACGTCTGTTTCGTCCGCTGACTCCCGGCGTTCAACTCGTACGTGTGCTTGTTCCGGCTGGTTGCGGCCGATTTCAGCGCGGTTTCCACCAGGCGCGAGGCCGAATCATAACTGTTCGTGATTTGGCTGCCCCCTGCCAAAGCGAGCGTGGAGAAGAGCGAAGACGCCTTGCTCGCGGGATAATTGTAAACAAATAGCCCTACGGGCGACGTGGTATTCGTCAATCGCCAGAGATGATCGTAAGCGTAGGTTTGGGTCCAATCGCTGGTGCTCGGGCGTTGGACGGCGAGTTGAGACCGCAGCCGATGGCTGTAGCTGTAACTCACCGTGTCACTCGTCCAGGGGCCGTGCTCGCTGGTGAGTTGATCCGCGCCGTTGTAAGCGAAAGCTGTCGTCCCCACAGCGTCCACAACGTTCGTCAGACGGTCAAGCAGGTCATAAGTCAGCGCCACGTCCATCGTGGATCCCGGGTAATCCACCCCTGTCAAATTCCCCAAGGCGTCATAGCTGTAACTGGTCGTAACTCCACCTTTGTCGGGAGTCCAGCGGCTGGTCAAACGACTGTTCGCATCGTAGCCGTACCGGAAAACCTCCTGATTCAGGTTGTCCAGCTTGTTGGTTACCTGTCAGTTCGCGGGAAACGATGTAGGAAACATCTGCTTTGCTTTCTTCGGATCTGCGTAAGCGAGCCAAGGCTTTGCGTCGTAATCAGCGTCCGTATATTCACTAATCGTGGCTCGTGGAAGTACCACCTTGAGCCTCTTGATGCCGTGTTCGCTAACACGGTGCCTTATCAAACGAAGCTCGGTTACGTCGCCGCTCGGCCCCAGGCGCATCGCGATTTGCTCCAACAGCGCGACAACCTTGTCATTGAAATCGGGTCCAATCCAGACCACGGAAATCACCTTGTCTCCTTCAACCTTTATTTGGTCGTCAGGATGCAGACGACATCGCCGAAAAATATACAGCCAGACATCCCACCAGTCTTTACAGTCAGCATGGGTTCTCGGTGAGGTCCTGAGTGCTCCCTTGGCGTAATCCGCCTTTAGTTGTCCTGCAATCTCGGCGAAGTCGGGATCGGACTCCGCAATCAGGTCTAAGAAATGCTTCTTCGATTTCATGCTTGCCTCACTTACAGGCCTCTATTGCGATGCGACCGAGTTTGTCCGCAATCTCCTGCGCTTTGGCAGCCGCCTGTTCTGGAGTCATACCTTCCTTCCATGCTTTGTCTAGGCGTGCCTTCGCAAGCTTATTATACCACTCGTGCCAAGAATGCCAATTCTTCCATCCGCTGTGGAGGTTGTTTGGGAGATTAGTGCCGTTGTTCGCCTTGTTAATATTCCATCCTGCTTCAGCGGCTTTCTTGACAAGCGGATTTTCTTTCATTTGCCATGGAATGTTGTGATTGGCCGCTTGCCCTTTTGGAGTCCGCATAGCACTACGCAATGTCGCTCTCGCCTGCTTATCGGTCATCTTCAATGCTTGCCGTGCTGCGGCACGCGCAATTTCGCCTACGCTACGCGTATCCAGCGCGGCTAGGTTCTCGGCATTGAGGCCGCCTGGCCCCATACCAGCGGGACAATCGGCTAATCCCAAACCGTCAATGCGGTTGATAGGGTCATTCCTCACGCCGCCGTAAAGGTTACGGTTAACCTGTATCCAGAAAGCCTGTAACTCGCCTTCGGTCAATTCGTCTTGATCCCCGTCATCCTCATTCCACGGCGCTATCGCCGCAGTCTGATAAACCAAACTGCCAATGTCGCCCAGCGGATCCCGATTTACCCACCTTTGCAAACTCGGCTCGTAAAACCGGAACACGTAATAATACAGTCCTGTCAAAGCATGCCATTCCTTGGAGGAAAACCGGTAGACATTGGCATCAGCTAATGGTCCCCAAGAAGCCAGCATGGTGCCGAAGGGATCGTACGAATATCGCGCTACAAGGACTCCATTGGTCATCGCCAGCGCGGTCACGTTGCCATTCCCATCGCAATGATAGACTACGTTCGTGAACAACGGATTGGCGGGTGCATAATCGGTGCGAGCCAGGAGCCCGCCAATACCACCTGCGCCCTGGCGAGTCTGGCTCAGGTCCAAACCGCGCGTATAGCTGATAAGCGGCGCGTTGGCGCTGCTGCGCTCCTGCACCACCAGCATGCCGTCATACACGTAGCGCACTTCGTTGGTGACGCTAAACGACGAGCCATTCCAAGAGGCTTCCTTGCGCCAGCGGCAACGGCCGAAGGCGTCATACCCGTAACTCACCTGCCACGTGTTCGGGATAAACACATTTGTTAACTGATTTTCGTAATCGTAGGCGAACACGCGCCGGCTGTCGTTGGTCAAATTCCCGTTGCGGTCATAGGCCAATACCGGTGAGGCGGGCAAGTAGGCTACATTCGTGGTGTAAACACCGTAGTTCTGATAAATGCCACCCACCCATTCACTAAAGGAAGCGAACACCCTAAAGAAATTGCTCCCGTCGCTGAGAGGGATTCCCGGAATGGCAAAAGACCGATCACTATATCCGGCTCCGGAATATGCAGTGCCCGCGACAAAGACAGTGGACGGGGGATTTCTCGCTGCCCCGGCTACCGTGTAAGTGCCGCTGCGACTGACATTGGTCAATTGATTGAGCGTATCCACGGTAAAGGTCTGCGTAAGCCCGTTATTGGTTCGATACGCCAGGTTGCCAGCGGCATCATACGCATAGCCCATTTGCTCGTGAGAGCGGGAAGAGCCACCGCTTTCCTTGCCGGTGGCGGTCTTCAACTGCCCGATGGCATCGTAGGTGTAATCCACGTAATTCCCGTCATGGAACGTTTGTTTCGTCCGCTGACTCCCGGCGTTCAGCTCGTACGTGTGTTTGTTTCGGGTGGTTGCGGCAGATTTCAGCGCCGTCTCCACCAGGCGCGAGGCCGAATCGTAACTATTCGTGATTTGACTGCCCCCGGCCAAGGTCAGCGTGGAGAACAAGGAAGAAGCCTTGCTCGAAGGATAATTGTATACAAACGGTCCCACCGGCGACGTGGTATTCGTCAATCGCCAGAGATGATCGTAAGCGTACGTCTGCGTCCAATCGCTCGTGCTGGGACGTTGGACGGCGAGTTGAGACCGCAGCCGATGGCTGTAGGTGTAACTCACCGTGTCACTCGTCCACGGGCCATCCTCGCTGGTGAGTTGATCGGCGCCGTTGTAAGCGAAAGCTGTCGTCCCCACAGCGTCCACAACGTTCGTCAGACGGTCAAGCAGGTCATAAGTCAGCGCCACGTCCATCGTGGATCCCGGGTAATCCACCCCTGTCAAATTCCCCAAGGCGTCATAGCTGTAACTGGTCGTAACTCCACCTTTGTCGGGAGTCCAGCGGCTGGTCAAACGACTGTTCGCATCGTAGCCGTACCGGAAAACTTCCTGATTCAGGTTGTCCAGCTTGTTGGTTACCCGGCCGTATTCGTCATACTTCCAGGTCGTCGTGTGATTCAGGCCATCCTTTAAGGTCTCGATCTGATCATCCGAACGATACGTGAACTGAAGCACTTCCGCTTTGGCGTTCGTCTGCGACGAAAGCCGGCCCGCGGCATCGAAGACAAACCAGGTCTTGTTCGCCAAAGGATCGCTATGATTGGTCAATCCCCTCGCCGTGTAGGCGAAGGTCTCGGACCCGACGCCCATGACCCAACGATTGGTCAAACGATCCAGGACATCAAAACTGTTACTGACCACCACTCCGTTGCGATTGGTGCTGGTGATTTCCCGTCCGTATTCGTCAAAACCACGCTTCAGCCAATCCAGACCGCCCACTTGCACTTTGGTCACGGCATCATCATCGTTGTAACTGAGACTCACGGTGCGGCTGCCGCTATCCATCGCGCTGATGATCCGGTTCAATCCGTCGTAAGTATTCGTTACCGTGTAGCCATCCGCGTAGATCGTGTAGGTCAATCTCCCGCCCAAATCGTATTCATACGTTGTGCCTACCGCAGTGCCTCCATTCCACCGGATAATCGAACTGGGAGAACCACAGGAGCAATAGGAATATTGAGTCACATGGCCATTGGCATTGGTCACATACTCCAGTTGCCGCAGGTCATTGTACTTAAATCGCGTCCAATTGTTTAGGCGGTCCTTGGTCCCCACCAGGTCGAGCTTTCGCGTGGCATCAAACCAATTGGAAATGGTTGTGCTGTCCGGATAACTAATCGCCGTTAGCCGGTTCAGCGCGTCCCAAGTTTGCGTGGTTGTGAGTCCCAGCTCATCGGTGTGGCTGGCGAGATTCCCGTTGGAGTACGTGAAGGAGTTCGTGCGGAAACCGACATCGGCGGACGTTTCGAGGAATCCCACCGCTCCACTTGTGTAGTAGTTGTTCGTTGTCACCAATCCGCTCGGATAGGTGATGCTCGTCAGCTTTTTGTTACTGTCATGGGTGTATCGGATTACTTCGCCCAGTGCATTCGTGACCGAGGTCAGGAGATTCGTATATGTCGCGTGATAACCATACCGGCGCATCGCTTCGCCGCGTGGTCCCGTTACTGTCAGTAGCCGTGTGCCACTTGCATCCCACGTATTCGTATAGCCATAAGCTGTGCCGTTCAACCACCAGGAGACGGACGTGGGCCGCCCTTTGCTGTTACGCCCAATATCCAACCGTTCACTGGTGCCGCTGGAGTAGGTCGTGCCATTCCAAATGATCTGAGTGACGCGGTCCAGGGTTCCAACCATATCATCCGCGACCTGGCCCTGATACTTCAGAACGGATTGACCAATACGCGTATCGCCGGAAGCTGCCACCACGGGTCCGGCGGTGGCCGCCGGAACATCTGCCAGCATCGGACCAGCAGATTTGTATTCCCACACCCAATGCTTGAGTGATCCTTTGAGATAATCCGCAACCGGCATGTCCAATGGACTCGCTTTGGCTGTCGAGCTAAGGGCATCGTACTGTTTGCGGTCCCAGTGGAAGCTGTTGCGCAAACCCGGGGCCGAATCCCGACACGCATAAGTTCCCCCGGCGGACGCACTACCGATGTAGCCATTGTCACGATAGGAATAAATCTGTTTCGAGCCGTCAGGTTCAGTAATGACAATGGCGCGATTGAGTGTGCTGCCACCCAAGGGAGAACCACTTTCGTGGTGGGCGAAGGCGGTATTCCCGTAGGGTGTATTCAGGTTCACAATCTCGCCGCTGGATCCGCTGTAGGAAAAAGCGGATTTCATCCCAGCCGTGTCCGTGATGTTGGTCAAGCGACCTAGATGATCGTAGATGAAGTATGCCGCGCGCGAATACGGATCGGTCACCGATGTAATGAGTTGAGGGAACGTGGCGTTATTGTACGTCAGTGTGCAATTGCGTCCGTCACGGTCAGTTACTGTCGTCAGCCTGGCGTAGGTCTGGCTACTCACCTGCACTCCAGCCCAAAGGTACGCACTTGTCCGTCCATAACGGTCAACATGATTCGTAAGAAATGATGGTACATACCCAAGTCCCACATCAATCCATCCGCCATACCTCTGGTATGAGCCAGTAGGCTTCCAGATGATCGGTATGGTAACGCCGCCTATCGTTTGCGTATCGTACCATTTTCCATTTCGATGAGCGCCACCGGCTCCATAAAAACAACCACCTCCGCCACCTGGATAATAATTGGTAATGATCGTGCCTGAGGTCGCACCAACAAACCCAATCCAATTACATTCCCAGTTGTCGCCAAAACCTCCAATGTGCGAATCCTTTGCCCCATTTCGTTGCTTGTAGCTTATCTTGAACTCAGACCATTGCCCGCTGGAAAGGCGATAGCGCAGGGGCGTGTCATGGAGCCACAGATTAATGTAGGGCTCGGATACCCGCCACCATGCCATACCGCAGGGCGGCGCACCGCCGGGCCCATCGTTGGCCGCGGGAACGTCATCATCCCCTTCACAATCATCGCCATTCGTATCTGCGAAATCATCGATCCAAATGCTTGACATCGGAACAAGGCGGGCAGTCCCACCGAGCGTGCAGGCGCCATTAGTCCATGAGGGAGGATCGACAAACACACTTGTGTAAAACGTGCCAGGGCCAGACCCGGAAATCGTTGCCATTCCAACGTCAAAATTGGTAGAAATACTACTTTCCCGTATAATAACATAAGGGATTTTAATTACGAATGCGCCGGAACTGGAAACGTTCGCCCCGATTCGATATTCAAGCCTCCTCAGTTCCGCATTCGCTTCGCCATTCGATAGCAATGTGTAAGCTTGTTCCAAACCGTTCGCGGAGCTATAACCACCGCTCATGTTCATGCCATTTGTTCCAAGGAGTTCGCTGGTAGGAAACTCGTTGCCCAAACTTACGGAACGATAGAAGTTATTGTAATACTCACCCGTTGGATCAGACCCTTCGATCGTGTAAGAATCCCAGAGACTGTTCACTTGAATATTCGTGGAAGCAGAACGACTCCACTCCCCCCCATTCTCCTCATATGTTGTGTTCCAGGGCAAAGAATCGCCGGGATCTCTGTTCTGCGACACGTTCCAATCAAAAGTCCAAGACATCGGATTAGGCTGAAAACCTGCCGAATATTCATTGGCGTAATGCGAATAAAATGTCCAGTTATCCGGATAGGCGAGGTTAAGACCAGTTCCGGACCAAGCGGCAGGGCTCGCCCTCCCGACGACTGTTGGTGTAGAATTAACCTCGGAGTCGCTACCATTGTCTCCAAAGGAGTCTTCAATAACGTCTGTTACCGTACCGTCAAACAATGTAAACGAACGTGTGCCATTGCCGGCAACTGTAATTGTAGAATCTACTTCAAGCCAATAAGCTCTATGATACCAATAATTGTTCTCCGAATCCTCAGTATCGACGTCCACCTCGGTTGTTTCATGATAGTTAACGGTCCGGTAAAACTTGGCCCCTCCGGCACAAGGCCAGTTGGTGAATGGGCTGTATATTGGATTGCCATTAAAGTCGTTGATGGTATACCCATCCTTCGCTCGATTCGTGTCCGCCACACGATAGTCCAGAGTAACGGTATACGTTTGAGCGGTGAGTGAGATCGCAATAGCGAAATAGAGAACGCCCCCCATCGCCAACTTGGTAATTAATTTGCTTTTCATGGTTCCCCCCTTTTAGTTATGGCACGACAGTACTCGATGCCGGATGGTTGATGCGGGCCTTGAACACCTCGTCGATCATTCCGTCGTTCTTGCTCGACATACTGGTCGGGTTGAGCCCCTGTTGAAACTCAGTCAAATTGATCAGACCGTCCCCGTCTTCATCAGATCCATTCGTATGGCTCAAATTTCCGAAGTATTGCATCTCCCACAGATCGCTCATTTGATCGAAGTCCTTGTCGCAAGCTACATATCGGCTCACGGCGGTGATGCCACCGTATCCTTCTCCCCAATGCCAAGATGGAGTGTTTACGTTACAATAGCTAAAGTCGTAAATGTACATATCTCCATTGTATACCTTAAGACCCATATTGCTGTCTGAAAAGGACACAACCGATGTGTAAACCATGTAGTTTCCACCTTCCAATGTCACTCCGGTTTGTGCGTAACGAATGTCGAGTTTGGCCAGGGTGAAGGCGGGGGATTCACTCCACAAATACAGAGCCGGATTCGCGTAATAACCGGAGACGGAGTTCGAACTCAGCACAGTCCCAACCGAGTGGTCATCCACTGAAGTAAACACTGCATAGTAATCACCGGGAAAACTTATGTAACCGCTCGCCTCAATACTCGCACCCGCATTATATTTGATGAAGGCGCCATTGGCGAAGTATGGACTGTAAATGTAAACGTAACCCTGCACCCAGTATGTGTCGCCAGTTGAAAACGAGTAGTATTCCAAGTAACTGTCCAGAATCTCGTAATCCAATGCAAAGCCTGTGGGCACTTTAGCATTCGAGGCTGTTCTGATAACGGCCTTGTTGTTGTGCTCTTGGGCAAGCAGTGGTTCGGGTATTTCTCGACCCAACTCCGCATCTCGGATTGCCTCACGTGCACTCGCAGTCCGCGTTGGCAGTTTATTTAGCTCTTCCAGCGCAGAAGCGATTTCGATCGATTCCACAAGAATCTTCCTTTTACCGATTTCCAGGACGTTTTTGTAGACTGGAATGCGTTTGGCCAAACCGTTGGTGGGCGTATCCGTGAGAAATGCTTGGCCGGCTCCCATTCGAGTTTTCTCTCCAAAGGTAATTTCGTCGTTTGTCAGGTCGGCCTCGAATCGCGAGGCCCGCACTGCAGCATCCTTTTCAGACCGCATAACCCGCGTCTTCTTTGCAATCGCAGGTGACTCAACGATTTCCGTAAGTGCTTCCAGGCGAGTTCTTGGCCCAAAACCAGCAGGCGGCGAAAGCTTTTCTTCCAGTACGACCCATTGGCTGAATCGGGCTCCAAATTCATACACCACACTGGCCTTGAGACCCGTTACTGCATTCCGAAAGATCACTCGATTGGTTCCAATAATCTCCGCTGTGCTGTTGGTGATCGTTCCCACGAGCACACTGCGACCAGTGTCAGGATCAAACCAATCGACGCCAATAAGGCTGAAACGCATTTTCTCCTGTCGACTACTGGTTAACTCGACTGCGCCTTGAGTTGCCAGTTCGGCATTCAGCTTGACGGTGTAGTTTGCCCCCGTGCCGACCAGGTTACCGTCAGCACCAATATCGAATCGTGGCTCGCACCTTACCCAGCCACCGGATCCGTCTGGCCGATTCAGGTCCAAAGACAGCACCGTGTAACGGTTGGTTTGCTGGGAACCCGGATTAATTGAAGTAGTTCTTTCAACCACTTCCGTGTGCCTTGTCCGTTCGATGATTCGGCTTGATATCTCATTGGCCGCGTAACCGTTTAGAGCGAGCGCTCCAGCAGAAAGCAGAAGGATAAGTCGCTTCTTCATAGAAATTATGGGTAGAAGGAATAACGCTTAATCAAGCTTCTTCCTGGCCTCTTCAGGTACCACAAACGTCGTGTTGCCTATGTCCTTGAACTCTACAATCGTCGTTCGGTTGATTGGGATAGCTTTTCCTTCGAGGGAGATAGTTCCCTGCAGGTTGTGTTCGATTTTTTCGAGAACTCCATCCTTCACCCAGAACTTCACATTCCCCTTGGCATTATCTAGTTGGGGAGATTCTGCATTAAGGGCATCACTGACCTTGCCGCTGAAAGGATTCGATCGATTGGACATAGCCTCCGTTCTCAGCTTGCCTGATAATGCTGTATTGAGATCGGAAGAGCGTC
>JADMIO010792757.1_pt1 | contig 43933 bp, 34 predicted proteins | sample 8958161 | NCBI WGS metagenome assembly JADMIO01 (sample SAMN16585339, study PRJNA669376) | soil metagenome | isolation source: Crop rotation soil | place: USA: Cullars Rotation, Alabama | collected 2011
CCGCGCCTGGCGCGGCTACAGGCGCCTGCGGTGCGGCCGGAGCCGGCTGCTGCGCGAAGGCGGGGACCACGATGGCCGCGCCAAGGGCGGTGAGCGCGAGAAGTCTCAGCATGACAAATTTCCAGGGCCAGGTCGTTTGCGTCGAAACAGTGCCTGGAACCTTGCTGGCCAGCCGGGTTCCGTAGGCTGCGTGCTTACACGTCTTCTTTTACACGTTTTTTGCGGAATGACGGATTGAGGATGGCCTTGCGCAGGCGGATGGACTTGGGCGTCACCTCCACCAGCTCGTCTTCTTCGATATAGGCGATCGCCTGTTCGAGGGTCGGACGGCGCGGCGGGGTGAGGCGCACGGCCTCGTCCTTGCCCGAGGCCCGCACATTGGTCAGCTGCTTGGCCTTCATCGGATTGACGTCGAGATCGTCGGGCCGCGAGTTCTCGCCGATAATCATGCCTTGGTAGGTCTTCTCGCCGCCGCCGACGAACATGGTGCCGCGCTCTTCCAGGTTCCACAGGGCGTAGGCGGCCGTCTCGCCGTCGGAGTTGGAGACCAGCACGCCGTTGCGGCGGCCCTCGATGGCGCCCTTGTAGGGCTCGTAGTGAGAGAAAACCCGGTTCAGCACGCCAGAGCCCCGCGTGTCGGTCAGAAATTCGCCCTGATAGCCGATCAGCGAGCGCGACGGCGCCTCCAGGGTGATCCGCGTCTTGCCGGCCCCCGACGGGCCCATGTCCTTCAGTTCCGCCTTGCGCGACGACAGGTGCTCGATCACGACGCCGGTATATTCGTCGTCGACGTCGATCACGACTTCCTCGATGGGCTCAAGACGCTTGCCGGTGTCCGGATCGGTCTGGAAGACGACGCGAGGGCGGCTGATCGACACCTCAAATCCCTCGCGGCGCATGGATTCGATCAGCACGCCCAGCTGCAGTTCGCCGCGGCCGGCCACCTCATAAGCATCCTTCTCGGGGGTTTCGCTCAGGCGGATGGCGACGTTCGACTCGGCCTCGCGCATCAGGCGGTCTCGGATAACCCGGCTTTGCACCTTGTCCCCTTCGCGTCCCGCCAGGGGCGAATCGTTGACCGAGACGGTGATGGAGATGGTCGGCGGGTCGATCGGCTGGGCCGGCAGGGCCTCGGTGATCTCGACGGCCGCCAGGGTGTCGGCGACGGTCGCCTTGGACATCCCGGCGATGGCGACAATGTCGCCCGCCTCGGCGAAATCCACCGGCTGGCGCTTCAGGCCGCGGAAAGCCAGCACCTTGGTGATCCGCCCACGCTCCAGTTCGGTCCCGTCGCGCGACAGGGCGTGGATTGACGCGCCCGGCACCGCCTTGCCCGATTCGATGCGGCCGGTGAGCAGGCGGCCGAGGAACGGATCGCTCTCGATCAGCACCGACAGCATCTGAAACTGTTCGTCCTTGCGCGCCTCGGCCTTTGGGGCGGGAACGTGCTGCACGATCAGGTCGAAGAGGGGGGCCAGCGTGTCCGACGGCTTGGATTGGTCCAGCGTAGCCCAGCCGTGCTTGCCGCTGGCGTAGATGTGGGGAAAGTCCAGCTGCTCGTCGGTGGCGCCCATGGTGGCGAAGAGGTCGAAGGCATCGTCCAGCACCTTGTCGGGCCGCGCGTGGGGGCGGTCGACCTTGTTCAGGCATACGATGGGGCGAAGCCCCATTTTCAGCGCCTTGCCCAGCACGAACTTGGTCTGCGGCATGACGCCTTCCTCGGCGTCTACCAGCAGCACACAGCCATCCACCATCCCGAGGATCCGCTCCACCTCGCCGCCGAAATCGGCATGGCCCGGGGTATCGATGATGTTGATGCGGGTTTCGCCCGCAGCCCCATGCCAGAGCACGCTCGTGCACTTTGCCAGGATGGTGATTCCCCGTTCGCGCTCCTGATCGTTGGAATCCATGGCCCGTTCGACGGTGGCCTCATTGGCGCGAAAGATGCCGGACTGGGCCAGCAGCTGGTCGACCAGCGTGGTCTTGCCGTGGTCGACGTGCGCGATAATCGCGATATTTCTCAAGGACATGGGAGGCCGGGGGTGAGGAGCGAAGAGGGGCGGGCTTGTACGCGAGGAATCCCTTCAGCGCCACCCCCAGGGGAGATATTTCGTTGTGCGGTGCAACACGGCACAATTGCGGACAAGTTTATTTAACCCATTGTTTTTACAGAAAAACCATCTTAACACTGTAAATATTTCAGCGAAAAGCGGATTTTTTCCTTGCTTTCTTGTGCGCCGCAACCTATACATATGGGTGTGAGGCGGCCTTGCCGCTTCTGCCCTTCCTGGGCGTTTCCTCCCTAATGAACTTGCCGCGGCTTCGGCCGCGGCATTTTTTTTACGGCCGGCAGCGGGCCAGGGTGGCGAACAGGGTTTCCAGGTCCCGGCGCACCTGCGCAAAGGACGGACCCGCCGCAATCGCCGCCTCGTCGAGATAGAGCCGCCGGTTGATTTCGATCTGCAGAACATGGACGCCTGCGGCCGGCTGGCCGTAGTGCTCGGTCGTATACCCGCCGGCATAGGGGCTGTTGCGTGAGACGCGGTAGCCGAGCGCCGTCAATGTCTTTTCCGCCGCTGAAATGATCCCGCCCCCGCACGAGCTGCCATAGCGGTCGCCGAGCACGAAGTCGCAAGGCTCGCCGAGGTGATTCCGCGCCGCGGCGGACGGCATGGAATGCCAGTCGATGACAATCGCGTGGCCAAAACGGGCGCGAGCATCCTCGATCAGTGCGCCTAGCGCCTGGTGGTAAGGAACGTGGACCTCGTCGATGCGCTCCTTGGCCTCGGAGAAGGTCAGTTTTCGGCTGTAGATTTCCCGCCCCTCCCCGACGATGCGGGCGATGGCGCCCAGCCCTGCCGCCACGCGCGCGGACCGACCACGCGCATATTCGGGAAGTTCGTCCTCGAACATTTCCGGATCGAGCTCGTAGGGCGCGCGATTAACGTCGACATAGGCGCGGGCGAAGCGATTCAGCAGCACGGCGGCGCCCACGGCCACTCCGCCAGCGATCAACTCATCCACGTGGGCGTCTTCGGACCGTCGAATCTGGCCGGCGTCGAGCGCAGAGGCGGCCATCATGGTTTGCGGGTAAACCCGGCCCGAATGCGGCGATGCGAAGATCAGGGCGGTGCGCTCGTCAGCCGGGCAAAGCAGATCAAACGGCGCCGCGCTCTCCTCCGGCTGGATTGCTTGCGAATTGGCGCCGTCCATGGCCTGTTTTGGCGCGCACCCGCTTGCATGGTCAACCGTCGCCTGTCATCGGCTGACTCCACCGCGCCTTTCAGAGGGGACCCGCTTGGCCAAGGGCCCGGCAAATCGTGAGTCTATCGACGCTCCGAGCAAGGCCGCCAAGGGGTCGGCGCACCTGTCGGAGCCCGCGCTCAACCAGGCCGAGGTGGCCATTCTGGATCGCCAGAACCAGTGCGACTGGCGGACCTATGATGACGACGTCGCCTTTTTGCGCGCCCAGTCAGGTCGGGGCCACTCGATCCGCCAGCCGGTGATCACCATGCTGGCGACCGACTCTCCGGTCGAGATCGCCGCGGGCGCACGTCTCTATTCCGCCGGCCGATTTCCGGCCCGCGCGCCAATGGCGACCGGGGCCTATTCAGGCCATGACCGCATCCGGGTTGGTTATCTGACGGGGGAGGCGTTTGATCATCCCGTCGGCAACCTGCTCGCCGGCATCGCGGCGCACCATGATCGGGAAAAATACGAACTCTACGCTTTTTCCCATGGCGAGCCGGTGCGTGACGCCGTTCGCGCCCGGATCGAAAAGAATTTCGACCATTTTATTCAGCTCGGCCGCCTCGACGACGAGGCCATCGCGCGGATCATCCGCGGCTGCGAGATCGACGTACTCGCCTACCTGAGCGGTCTGACCCAATACGGCAAGCAAGGCGTTCTGGCCCATCGGCCGGCCCCGGTGCAGGTCAACTATCTGGGGTTCCCGGGGACGATGGGCGCGCCTTACGTCGACTATCTGGTGGCTGACCGCCATGTGATCCCGACGGGCGCTGAACAGCACTACGACGAGCAGATCGTTCGGATGCCCAACAGCTATCTGGCCGCGGATGACGCCTCGCCCATTTCCCCGCGTTTGCCGTCGCGGTCCGAGGAGGGCCTGCCCGACGGCGCTGTCGTCTTCATGGCCTATTTTGTGGTCAACAAGATCACGCCCGACACCTTCGCCTGCTGGATGCGCATCCTCAAGCGGGTTGAAGGCTCGGTGCTCTGGCTCGCCCAAGGCTACGAACACACCGCCGCGAACCTGCGGCGCGAGGCCGCCGCCCATGGGATCGATCCCGGCCGCCTGGTTTTCGCATCGCGTCTGGACGAACGGGCCGAGCATCTCGCCCGACATCGGCTGGCCGACCTCTTCCTCGACAACTTCCGCTACAATGCGCACTCCACCGCGTCCGACGCCCTTTGGGCCGGCCTGCCGGTGATCACCCGGCGCGGCGAGAGCTTTCCGGCCCGCGTCTGCGCCGGCCTGCTGACCGAGGCGGGATTGGGTGAACTGATCACCGAAACCGACGCAGAATACGAAGACCTCGCTGTAGCCCTGGCCACCGACCCGAAGCGTATGGCGGCCTTGCGCAAACGCGTCGAGCGGGAGGTTGGCGACTCGCCGCTGTTCGACACCGCCCGCTACGCCGCGCACCTCGAATCCGGGTTCAGCGCCATGGTCGAGCGCAGCCGCGCAGGGCTGCCGCCTGTCGCCTTCGCCATCGAGAGCCTGCCGCCGTCCGGCCGCATGCGCCCGCCGCGCCCGTGGGAGGGGACTGAAACGTCGCGCGTCGACATCCTTGTGGAGATCGGCCGGGCCCACTGGACGGCCAAGAAACTCGACGCGGCGGAGGCGGCGTTCAATGAGGTTCGCGGCATCGATCCCGCCAACGCCGCAGCGCTGGAAGGCCTTGGCCTGATCGCCCGCAACCGCGGAAATCCCCCGCTCGCGCGCGCCCTGCTCGCCCAGGCGGTCGAAGCCAACCCATCGCTCGCCGAGGCTTCCATGAATCTGGCGGTTTTTCTTGAGGCGTCGGGCCTTGCGGGTCCTGCGCAGGCGCTGCTGGAGCGGGTCATCGCCGAACATCCCGGATATGCGGTGGCCTACTCGACTCTCGCGCAACTGCTTTGGCGGCGCGGCGCTTACCGGGATGCCTACGAAGCCTTCGAAAAGGCGACTGAGCTCGATCCGGAGCACAGCCGCTTCGTCGACGCCTGGTCCTACGAGCGGTTCGGAGACTGCGACTGGTCAGGATATGACGTCCAGGTCGAAGCTCTCCAGAGCCTGGTGCGCGCCGGCCGCGATGTGGCTCAACCCTTCGTCATGATGCTGATGTCGGACGATGCGGCGTTGCTGCAGCAGTCAGCCCGCGCCTACGCCCGCAAGCGCTATCCCCCGAAACCCGCGGTATGGACCGTTGAGCGCCGCAACCATGCCCGAATCAAGCTCGGCTATCTGACCGCTGAGATCTACGACCACCCCGTGGCCAACCTGCTCGCAGGGGTTTGGGAGCGGCACGACCGCGAGGCTTTCGATGTCACCTGTTACTCCTACGGCCCCCCGACCGATCATGAAGTGCAGCATCGCCTCAAGACCGCCTTCGACCGCTTTGTCGATGTCTCCGCGCTCAATGACGAGGCGGCCGCCCGGCTCATCCACGCTGATGAGATCGACATCGCCCTGACGGTCAATGGCTATACCCAGAACGCGCGGCCGGGCATCCTCGCCTGGCGGCCGGCGCCAATTCAGGTGAACTACGTCGGCTTCGCCGGAACCATGGGGGTTCCCTACGTCGACTATCTGATAGGCGACCCGCACGTGGTCGGTCTCGCGGACTATCCGTTCACTGACGAGAAGGTCGTGCGCCTTCCGGACCTCTATCTTCCGGCCGACGATCGTCAGCCTCAGGTCCAGACCAATGTCTCGCGCGCCGAAGCCGGCCTTCCCCGCGGCGCGTTCGTCTTCGCCGCCTTCAATCACAGCTACAAGATCACGCCGGATCTGTTTTCGGCGTGGATGCGGATTCTGAAGCGGGTCCCGAATTCAGTCCTCTGGCTGCCGGACAAGGACGCGCTCATGCGAGAGAATCTAGGCCGGCAGGCGGCCGCTCAGGGCGTCAGGCCCGATCGCCTGATTTTCGCGGGGCGCACGCGCGACCGCGCCGGGCATTTGGCGCGTCTGCGCCTGGCGGATCTGTTCCTCGACACCGCGCCGTACAGCGCTCACGCAACCGCGATCGACGCCCTTTGGGCCGGGCTTCCTGTCGTGACCCTTACCGGCAGGGCGTTTCCAGCCAGGGTCTGCGCGGGGGTCCTCACTGTCGCCGGAGCGCCAGAACTCGTGGCCGCAACCCTTGAGGCGTACGAGTCGCTGGCGGTCTCGCTGGCGAAGAATCCCGGCAAGCTCGCTCTGGTCCGCAACAAGATCCGCCGCGAAGCGCTGCGCTCGCCGCTGTTTGACACCGCTCGCCACACCCGTCACCTCGAAGCGGCGCTGAAGACCATGTACGAGATTCACCAGGCGGGCGAGACGCCCCGCGCCTTTGATGTCGAGGCCATCGCTTAAGACCATGACCGTAACGCCAGATTGGAAAGCGCTCTGTGACCGCGCCCGCTATCATTGGCGCCAGGGTGAACTGGAGCAGGCCGGCAGGCTGTATGCCCAGGTTCTGACGGCTGACGCGTCGAATCCCGTAGCGCTCGAGGGCATGGGACTGGTCATTCTAAACCGCGGCGATTCGGCGGGCGCCCAGCAGGCCTTCGAACAGGTGCTGGCCATCGCGCCCGACCGGCTCAGCGCCCAGGCCAGCCTGGCCGAGCTCTACAAGGACGCGGGCCGTTACGCCGAGGCGCGTGATCTGGTCGAGCGGGTGCTGGCCCGCAAGCCCGACCTCGATGATGTGCGGTTCCTCTACGGTGAAATTCTTTGGGCGCTGGGTGAGAACGAGGCGGCGTTCCGGGCGTTCGCCGGGCCCTGCAGCCGCTCTGAGGTTCACGCCGGTCATCTGGAAACCCTGATCTTCGAGCGGTTGAACGAGGCGGACTGGCGCAGCTACGCCACCGAGAAAACCTTCCTGCAGACCCGGGTGAGGGCTGGCCGGTCTGTGTGGCAGGCGATCCTGCCCATGCTGATGCTCGAACAGGTCGACGACCTTGCCCAGGCGGCGCGGACCTATGCGCGGGGCTTTCCGGCGGTCAAGCCGGCGATGATCCCCCCCATGCCCTATGCGCACGGCAAGATTCGGGTGGGCTATCTGTCGCCGGATCTCTACGACCACCCAGTCGGCCATCTGATGGCGGCGCTGCTTGAGCGGCATGACAAGGCCGACTTCGAGATCACCGTCTTCTCCCACGGGCCGGACGTGCGCGATGAGGTCCGCGAACGGATCGAGGCGGCGGCCGGGACTTTCGTCGACCTGACCGGGCTGGACGATGTCGGCGCCGCCATGGCGATACGATCGCGGGAGATCGACATCGCCGTGACCCTTAGCGGCTACACCCTGAATGCACGGCCCGGCATTCTTGCCCATCGGCCCGCGCCGGCTCAGGTCAATTTTCTCGGTTACGCTGGCTCCATGGGGGCGCCCTATATCGACTACCTCATCGCCGACCGCCGCGTGATCCCCGAGACGGAAGCCGACCGCTACGCCGAAAACATCGTCTGGATGCCCGAGAGCTATCTGCCGACGGACGACCGCGCCGTGTTGGCCGCCGCGCCGACGCGGGCCGAGGAAGGCCTGCCCGAGGACGGCTTCGTCTATATGGCGCACGGCCCGCTCTGCCGGATTTCGCCGATGATATTCGACACTTGGATGCGCATCCTTTCGCGCGTCAAAGGCTCGGTGCTCTGGCTGGGCGAGGGCGCGGAAACCTCTCGCGCCAATCTGAGGACCAGGGCCAAGGAACGCGGCATTGACCCTGACCGGCTGATCTTCGCCAGCCGCCGGGCCCAGCGCGCCGACCATCTGGCGCGTCAGGCCCTGGCGAACCTTTATCTCGACACCTTGCCCTACAACGCCCATTCCACTGCCGCCGACGCCTTGTGGGCGGGCCTGCCCGTGCTGACCTGTCGCGGCGGGACATTTCCGGGAAGGGTGGCGGCCGACCTGCTCGCCTGCGCTGGTCTTTCGGGCTTGGTGACCGAAGGCCTCGCCGACTACCAGGAACTGGCGGTCGCCCTGGCCTCCGACGCCCAGTGGCAGGCCACGATCCGCAAGCGGGTGGAGGCCGCCCGCGCGACTCCCCTCTTCAACACCGCCCGCTACGCGGCCCACCTTGAAGACGCCTACCGCGCGATGTGGAGCGCCAGCCGGGCGAACCGGCCGCCGGCGCCGATCGTGGTCGAGGCGCGCCCGTAGACCCTTTGGCGCACGTGGGCGACGATACGGTCCGGTTCACCCCCGTTTAATGGGTCTGCACTAGGGTTTTGAACCTGTACGCGGCCGCTGAGTCGCGAGAACCGGGGACCCGTGCCGCAACCATGACCAAGATCCTGCTGGCCGAAGACGATGATTCCCTGCGCGGATTCCTGGCTCGCGCGCTTGAGCGTGCGGGATATGAGGTGACGGCCTGCGCCGACGGCGATGAAGCGGTCGAACAACTCGACAAGACCTGGGACTTGCTCTTGACCGACATCGTCATGCCCGGCGTCGACGGCATCGAGGTCGCGCGGCGGGCCGCCGCCCGCCAGCCGGATCTGCGAATCATGTTCATCACCGGCTTTGCCGCCGTGGCGCTCTCGGCCAAGGACCAGGCCCCAGCCGGCTCAAAGGTGCTCTCCAAGCCCATCCACCTGCGCGAGATCGTCGCCGAGGTGGACCGGATGTGCAAAGCCGCCGCTTAAGGCGCGCCTTGCACAAAAGTGGAGGTCGGATTTGCGGCCGTCGTGCGTGCGCGCAGGGAGCCGGGTTGCCACAAGGACCCCGCACGGACTACGCCGGATGAGAGCCTTGCCGGAGCGTGTCCGATCGAGCCACAGTCGAAAGCCCGTTGCGCCGCCGCGCGCAGCCACCTGACGGCCCATCGCCTGGGCCAGGCCGAGCGCATCTATCGCGAGGTGCTGGCGGCTGATCCGATCTGCGCCGAGGCGGTGGAAGGTTTGGGCGAGATCGCAGCCCTGACCGGCGCCCACCAGGACGCCGTCTCCCTGTTCAACCAGGTCCTTTCAGTGGAGCCGGCGCGCGCCTCGGCTCGCACCGCCCTTGGCCTGTCGTTGCAGAATCTCGGCCAGCTGAAGGAGGCGATGCAGGCCTTTCGGCGGGCGGCGGCGGACGATCCCGCCTATCCGATGTCGCACTACTGGCTGGGCCTTGGCCTTCTCGGCGCGGGCGATACGGCCGGGGCAGCGGCTAGCCTGAACCGGGCCGTTGCAGGCAAACCCCAGCTGATCGGCATCCTCGGGACCATCCTCTACGACTTCCTTGAGCGTTGCGAATGGCGCAACTGGGAGCGGTTGGTCAGCTTCCTGAACGCCGGCCTTTCCGGTCCCCACGCCCTGTTCTCGCCGATGCTGGCCATGATGGCGCTCGATTCCGCCACCGGTCAGGCCGCGGCCGCCCGGCTTTTCGCTGACACGCTTTTTCCGCCTGCCGAACGTGCGCTGCGCAGCCAGGCCTGGCCGGGACACGACAGGATTCGCGTCGGCTTCCTGAGCACCGACTTTCGCGATCACCCGGTCGCCCGCCTGACAGCCGCGCTGCTGGAGCATTTTGATCGCAAAGGCTTCGAACTGACCGCCTTCTCCTATGGCCCCAATGATCACAGTCCGGAGCGCAGGCGCATCGAAGGCTGCTTCGAACACGTCTGCGACCTGCCGGACGCCGCAGCGGGCGAACTCACCGCCGCCATCCTCGAGCGCGAGATCGACATCCTGATCGATCTCAATGGCTACACTGGCAAGAGCTTGCCCCAGGTGCTGGCGGCGCGGCCCGCGCCCGTCCAGATCAGCTACATGGGATATCCCGGAACTTCGGGCGCTTCTTATGTCGACTACCTGATTGCCGACCACCACGTGATCCCGAAGCCCGAGGCCGGCCTCTACAGTGAACAGATTGTCTGGATGCCGCATTCTTACCAGGTGGCGGACGACCGGGCTGAGATCGAGCCGGCTCCGCCCAGCCGCACCAGCCAGGGCCTGCCCGAGGGCGCCTTCGTCTTCATGGGTTACAACCGCGCCCACAAGCTTTCCCCGCTCATCTTCCAATGCTGGATGCGCATCCTCAGTCGCGTGCCGAACAGCGTGCTCTGGCTCCAGGACGCCGGTGCGCCGGCGCGCGAGAATTTGAGGCGTGAGGCGGCGGGGGCTGGGATAGCGCCCGAGCGGCTGGTCTTCGCGCCCCGCACGGCGACGCATGCCGCGCATCTCGCCCGTCACCGGCTGGCCGACCTCTTCCTCGACACCTTGCCCTACAACGCCCACGCCACCGCGGCCGACGCGCTTTGGGCAGGCGTGCCGGTGGTCACTTGCCGGGGTGCGTCCTTCCCGGCTCGTGTCTGTGCGGGCCTGGTCACGGAAGCCGGCTTTCCGGACTTGGTCACCGACGGCCTTTCCGCCTACGAAAACCTTGCCGTCGCCCTGGCCCAGGACAAGCCCCGCCTGGCGGCCCTGCGCGAGCGCCTCAGGCGCGAGGCGCCGCATAGCCCGCTGTTCGACACCGCCGCCTACGCGCGGCAGTTCCAGTCCGCCCTGCGCACTATCCACGAGCGCAGCCAGGCCGGTCTGCCGCCGGCCAGCTTCAGTCTGGAGCCTTAACAGCGGCGCGCGATGCGGCTATCGCAGAAACTCAAATGCCTTCCGACGCTTCCCTGATCGATCCGCGCTTGAAGACGCGCTGTGACGTTGCCCGCAGCCACCTCCTGGCCGGACGCCTGGACCAGTCCGAGCGCATCTATCGCGAGGTGCTTGCGCAAGACCCGCGTTTCGCGCCGGCGGTCGCGGGACTTGGCGATATCGCCATGACCCTGGAGGCCTGGGACGACGCCGAGCGGCTGTTCGGCATAGCCCTGGGCCTTGATCCGCGACTGCCCAGAACGCGCACGAACCTGGGGCTGGTTCTTCGCAATCTCGGCCGCGATGACGAGGCCGTGACGGCCTTTCGCCAGGCGACCCTGGATGATCCCGGCTATCCGATGGCGCACTACTGGCTGGGCCTTGCCCTGCTGGCCGGCGACGATGTGCCCGGCGCAGTGGCCAGTCTTTCCCGGGCCCTGTCGATCAATCCAGATCTGATTGGGCCGTTCGGCACCAGCCTCTACAACTTTTTCGCCAACTGCGAATGGCGCAGCTGGGACAAGGTCAACCGGTTCATGGCCGCAGCGCTGGATGCGCCGGTTCCACTCTATTCACCCATGAACCTGATGCTGACGCCGACCACGCCAGCGGCGTTGCAACAATGCGCCCGCGCCCTGGTCAAAACCTATTTTCCGCTTCAAGCGCCGATGTGCGCCGGCCCGCACCCGCGCCGCGACAAGATCCGCATCGGCTACGTCAGCACCGACCTCAACGATCACCCCGTCGGCTATCTCCTGGCCGGCGTGCTCGAGCACCACGACCGCTCGAAGTTCGAAATCTCGGCCTTCTATTTCGGCCCCGATCAGGACAACGCCATCAGCCACCGGCTGAGGGCCGGCTTCGATCACTTCCATTCGCTTGAGAAGGCGGGCGTGGACGAGACCGCCCGCGCCATCCGTGACGCCGAGATCGACATCGCCGTCGATCTGAACGGCTACACCACCTATTGCAGGCCAGAGGTCTTCGCGCGCCGCGCGGCGCCGGTGCAGGTCAACCACTACGGCTTCACGGGCACCATGGGTGCGCCCTACATCGACTACATCATCGCCGACCGCATCATTATCCCGCAGGACGAGAGCCAGTTCTTCGACGAGAAGATCGTGTGGATGCCGACGCTTTACATCCCCACCGACAACAAGGCCGAGATCGGCAAGTCACCGACAAGGGCGCAGCAAGGCCTTCCGGACGAGGCCATCGTGCTGATGGCCTACAACCGCACCCATAAGGTCTCGCCTGTCATCTTCGCCGCCTGGATGCGAATTCTGCGCCGCACCGAGGGCACGGTGGTCTGGACCCAGGACGGCGGCGAGGCGGCCTGCGAGAACCTGCGGCGCGAAGCGGTCTCCTACGGCGTCGATCCGGACCGTCTGGTGTTCGCCAAGCGCAATCTTCCGAGGCCCGACCACGTTGCGCGCCATCGCCTGGCCGACCTGTTCATCGACACCTTGCCCTACAACGCCCACTCGACCGCCAGCGACGCGCTGTGGGCCGGCCTGCCGGTGGTCACCTGTCGCGGCAAGACCTTCCCCGGCCGGGTCTGCGCCACGATCGTCGAGGCCGCGGGCTTTCCGGAACTGGTGACGGAGACATTGCAACAGTACGAGGACCTGATCGTGGCGCTCGCCTCCGACCGCGATCGCCTCGCCGCGCTCAAGGCCCGCACGGCCCGTGAGGCGCCGGCAAGCCCGCTGTTCGACACCGCCCGCTATACGCGCGAGCTGGAGGCCGCCTTCAATCAGATGTACGAGATCAGCCAGGCAGGCCGCCCGCCCGAATCGTTCTCGGTTCAGCCGGTCTAGAGTCCATGGCCGGACCGCCGAGCCTTGAGGACGCCTTCGCCCTGGAAGCCCAGGAGCGATACCGGGAAGCGCACCAGCTTTACCTCGACATCCTCGTGGCCGATCCGCGCAACCTTGCCGCGGCCGACCGCTTGGCGGCGATGTATCTGGCCGACGGCGACGTGGAGACGGCGATCAAGTGGTGCGAAACGGCCCTGGCCGTCGACCCGGCCTTTCCGCCCGCCCGGGTCAATCTCGGGATGGCGCTGCAGGGCCTCGGCCGGCTGGAAGACGCCCGCCAGGTATTCACCGCGCTTGTCGCCGACCTCCCCGGATTCGCCGCCGCCCACTATCTGCTGGGCCGAACCCTGTGGGCGCTCGAACGGTACGAGGAGGCCGCCCGCAGCCTTGAGCGCGCCCTCCAGATCGCCCCGGAGTTCGCCGCCGACTACGAAAAGGACCAGCTCGACCGCATCGATCAGGTCGACTGGAAGGGATACGACGCCTCGGTCGCCCTGACCGTCAAACTCACCTGGTCCGGCCGTCTGGCCATGAACCCCGTCAAGTTTATGTACTGCACCGGCTCGGCCGCCGATCACCAGCAGTCCGGCAGGGTCATGGCCCGGCGTTTCTATCCGCCCCGGACGCCGCTGTGGACCCGCCAGGCCCGCCGTCCGGGCAAGATCAGGCTCGGCTACCTGACCTCGGACTTCTACGACCACGCCGTCGCCCACATCGCGGTCGGCTACCTGGAAAACCACGACCGCGACCGTTTCGAGCTGACCGCTTTTTCCTGTTGTCCGCCCTATCCCAGCGCCATCCGCGACCGGGTGGTCGCCGCCTTCGACCGTTTCGAGAACGTGGTCGATCTGGATGACGCGGCCATCGCCCGGCTGATCCGCGAGCGCGACATCGACGTGCTCGTCTCCCTGAGCGGCTATGCCTACCGCGCCCGGCCAGGCGTGCTCGCCTGGCGCCCGGCGCCTGTTCAGGTCAATTTCTCGGGCTATCCCGGCACGCTCGGCGCGGCCTATGTCGACTACATCATCGCCGACAAGGTGGTGATCCCTGAGGACCAGGCCCGCTTCTACGACGAGAAGATCGCCTGGATGCCGGGCTGCTATCAGGTCACCGACGACAAGGCTCCGCGCACCGGCCCGATGCCGACACGCCAGGCCTGCGGCCTGCCGGACGATGCCCTGGTGCTGATGGCCTATCATCCGCCCTCGAAAATCTCACCGGCCATCTTCGAGGTCTGGATGAACATCCTGCGCCAGACGCCCGACGCGGTGCTTTGGCTTCAGGAAGCGGTTCCAGAGGCGCAGGCCAACCTCCGGCGTGAGGCCGCGGCGCGGGGCGTCGACCCGGCCCGCATGGTGTTCTCCACGCGCCTGACGTCCCGGGCTGAGCACATGGCGCGGCACGCCCTGGCTGACCTCTTCATCGATTCCTTGCCCTACAACGCCCACTCGACCGCCACCGACGCTTTGTGGGCGGGCCTGCCGGTCGTGACCTGCGCTGGCGCGAGTTTTCCGGGCCGGGTCTGCGCGAGCGCGGTAACCACCGCCGGGCTTTCTGAGCTGGCGACGACCAGCCTCTCCGACTACGAAGCGCTCGTCCTCGCCCTCGCCGCCGACCGGCCCCGCCTGGCCGCGCTGCGCGCCCGGGTCGAACGGGACGCTCCGGGAAGTGCGCTATTTCAAAGCGCCGCCTATACGCGTCATCTGGAAGCGGCCTATCAGACCATGTACGAGCGCGCGCAGTCGGGTCTTGCCCCGGCGAGTTTTTCCGTTACGCCCTGAGACCCGATGACCGATTACGATCTCCAGACCCGTTTCCAGGCGGCGATCTTCTGCGAACAGCAGGGCCGGCTGGAAGAAGCCGAGACCATTTATCGTGGCATTCTGGCCGAGTTTCCCCGCGTCGTCGGCGCCATGGACCGGCTGGGGATGCTGGCGCTCAACAAGGGAGATTCCTCCACGGCCCTGGCGTGGTTTGACGCCGCCCTGGCGGTCCAGCCGGACTTTGGCCCCGCCGCCGTCAACGCCAGCATCGCTCTAAACTTTGTCGGCCGGGTGGATGAAGCCGAGACCATGCTTCGGCGCGCCATGGTGCTCGACCCGCGCTTTGCGGCGGCCCCGTTCATGCTCAGCCAGTTGCTGTGGGACCGCGGCGACTACGACCAGGCGTGCGAGGCGCTCGGCAGGGCCATGAAGCTGGCCCCCGAGTTCACCCTCGAAAACTACGCCACCCTCTATTCCAAACTCGGCGATTGCGACTGGCGCGGGCTCGATGCGCTCAAGGCGCTGATGACCAAGAAGATCAGGGCCGGCAGCGTGATCTCCAGCCCCCTGACCTTCATGTACTATTCGGAATCGGTCGCAGACCAGGGTCAATGCGCCCGCTCCTACGCCCACTCCGTCTATCCGCCGCAAAAGCCGCTGTGGTCCGGGCAGGAACGCAAGCCCGGCAAGATCCGCGTCGGCTACATGTCGTCGGACTACTACAACCACGCCGTCGCGCGCCTGATGGCCGGCGTCCTCGAAAACCATGATCGCGAGAAATTCGAGCTGTTCGCCTATTCGCTGATGCCGCCGATTGATCACGATATCCGCAATCGCATCATCCCCGCCTTCGACCATTTCAACGAGGTCGCCCACCTCGACCACGTCACCATCGCCAACAAAATCCGCGAGGACGACATCGACATCCTCGTCAACCTCAACGGTTACACCCTCAACACCCGGCCTGAGATCATGGCCCTGCGGCCGGCGCGCATTCAGGTCAGTCTGCTGGGCTATCCCGGCACCACCGGCGCGCCCTACATGGACTACCTGATCGCCGACCGCAGCGTCGTGCGCCTCGAGGACATGCGGCATTATTCCGAAAAGATCGTCTGGATGCCCCACACCTATCAACCCACCGACGACAAGGTGCTGGTGGCCAGCCGCACGCCGACCCGCGAAGCGGAAGGACTGCCCGAGGACGCCTTTGTATTTTCGGCTTACAACCCGACGCGAAAGATCGGTCCGGCGGTCTTCGCCGCCTGGATGCGCATCCTGTCCCGGGTCCCCGGCAGCGTGCTGTGGTTGCAGGACGGCGGCGAGGCGGCGGCCGCCAACCTGCGGCGCGAAGCGGAGGGCCAGGGCATCGATCCTGAGCGGCTTGTGTTTGCCACCTTCGCCCCAGCCCACGAGGACCATCTGGCGCGCCTGAAGCTGGCCGATCTCTATATCGACACCACGCCCTACAACGCCCACTCGATCGCCAGCGATGTGATGTGGATGGGCGTGCCTGTCATCACCTGCCGCGGCGCGACCTTTCCGGGGCGGGTCTGCGCGGGCCTCGTGGAGGCCGCCGGATTCCCCGAGCTCGTTACCGACAACCTGCAAGACTACGAAAACCTGGCCGTCGATCTGGCGCTCGATCGCGAGCGGCTCGCCGCCCTGCGCGAGCGCATGGAGACCGAGGGCCGTTCAAGCCCGCTCTTTCAAACGGCGACCTACACCCGCCACCTCGAACAGGCCTACACTACCATGTTCGAACGCGCGCAAAAGAACCTGCCGACAGAGTATTTCGCGGTGCGTCCAGCCAAACCGGCGTAGCGCTTGCGCCGTCTGGGGCCGGACGATATACCCCCTGCCTTCCCGGTCCTGACGGACCCGAGCGGACGCGTAGCTCAGCGGGAGAGCACTACGTTGACATCGTAGGGGTCGCTGGTTCAATCCCAGCCGCGTCCACCATTCCCTCTCAGGCGATCAGGGCCGATATTCCCTCGGCGCCGCCGTATTTCGGCGACCGGCGCCAGGCTGCGGCGCTCGATACGATCTTGTCGATCGAGGAATGTTCCGGCTCCCAGCCCAACAGCCTTTTCGCCTTGGCCGGGTCTGCCAGCAGCACCGCCGGATCGCCGAGGCGCCGCCCGCCGATGGTGAAGGGCGCGGGCCTTCCCAGCGCCCGCTTGACCGCGTCGAGCACCTCGAAGACCGACCAGCCTCGCCCGGGGGAGAGGTTCACCGCTTCGAAACTTCCCGGCGGAAGAGCCTTTTCCAGGGCGCGGATGTGGGCGTTCGCCAGATCCGTCACATGCACATAGTCGCGGATGCAGGTTCCATCCGGCGTATCGAAGTCGTCGCCGAACACCGTCAGCGGCGGCCCAAGGCCCAGGCCGGAAGACAGGGCCCGGGGGATCAGGTGCGTCTCGGGATGGCGGACTTCTCCGATCAGGCCGGAGTTATCGGCGCCGCCGGCATGGAAATACCGCAGCGCGATCCCTGAAACCCCGAAGGCCTTGGCATAGCCGGCGATCATGCGCTCGCAGGCGAGCTTGGTGTCGCCGTAAGGGGTAGCCGGATCCTTGGGGCCCTCCTCGACCAGCGGCGCCTTGCCGTTTCGGCCATAGACGGCCCCGGAAGAGGAATAGACCAGCCGCGAGACGCCACAGGCCTTCATCGCGCGGAGCAAGGTCGCCGTCCCGCCGACATTGACGGCGTAGAACTGGTCCGGCCGTTCAACCGACTGCCCGGCCTCGGTCAGGCCGGCGAAGTGCACCACCGCGCCGATGCGCCAGGTGGTTAGCGCCTCTTCCACCGCGGCGTAGTCGCGGACGTCGCCGTGGACGAACGCGCCCCACCGCACCGCTTCGCGAAAGCCTGTGCTGAGGTTGTCGAACACCACCGGCCGATAGCCGTTGTCGGCCAGGGCCTTGGCGGTATGGGCGCCGACATAGCCTGCGCCGCCCGTCACCAGGATGTTCGATGGACCGGACGCCTTCTTGAGCTGGACCATGGCAAGCCTAACCATAGGGCCCGCTTTTTGTTCCGGGAACCCCGCATGAGGCTTGACCGTTGGGCCTCGAGGGTGCGGCCGGGCCGCGCCAGAACGGGGTACAGCCATGGGAACAGGCACGGAGGCTCGGCAGGGTGGCGAGGGCTGAACAAGCCATCGGCGGGGCGCCCAGGCAGCCGGCAAAAGGCCGGCGAAAGGACTGGCGGCAGGCCGGCCTTGCCGCCTGGCGCGAGTTCCAGGAAGACCACATCCCGCTGATCGCGGCGGGGATCAGTTTCTATAGCTTGCTGGCCTTTTTCCCGGCGCTGGCCGCGATCTCGTCCCTTTACGGCCTGATCGCCGATGTCGGGGACGCCCACGATCAGATTCGCGCCCTGGCGGCGATCCTGCCGGCCGACGTCGTGGATTTCCTCGGCGACCAGATGGTCCGCGCCGCGGCGGCGCGGCCGCAGGGCCTGACTCTCGCGCTCGCCGGTGGCCTGATCCTCTCCGTCTGGAGCGCCAATGGCGCCGTCTCGGCGCTGATGCTGGGGTTGAACATCGCCTACGAGGAGACGGAAAAGCGAAACTGGCTGATGCGGACCCTGGTGTCGCTGGCCCTGACTTTCGGCGGGCTGCTGTTCGTTGTTCTGCTCTTGGGGACATCCGTGGGCGTGACCATCGCCTACAATCTGGCTGGGACGTCAGGGGCGCTGGCCTACGAGTGGGCGAGAATCGGAGCTCTCATCGCCGGGCTGATCATCGCGGTGTCGCTGATTTACCGGTACGGCCCGTCCCGCCATCGATCGAAGTGGCGCCTGATCGGCCTCGGCCCGCTGCTCGTCACCCTGGTTTGGTTCGCGGCGACCATGGGGCTGTCGGCCTACCTCGGCGCCATGGCGCACTATGCCGACAAATATGGCCCGGTAGGCGCGGTGCTTGCCTTCATGATGTGGACCTTCGTCTCGGCCCTTATCCTGCTTGCCGGGGCAGAGCTGGACGCCGAACTCGCGCAGGAGCCGGCGTCCAGTCGCAAACCGTGAGGTAATGCCCTAGTTGGGTTTGCCGCCGCCCATTTCGGCCATCAGTTCTTCCTTGCGGGCCTTCATCCGCTCACCCATGGCGTCGAGGTCTTCGTCCCCGCGCTTGGCCTGGGCGAACAGGCCGCCGGGCTGTTCCTCTTCCTTGACGTGGTGCTTGATGTACTCGCCCAGCACCTTGACCTTGGCGTCGTAGAACTCGTCCGACGGCTCCATCTCTTCAATCTCGGCGATCAGCTTTTTGGCCCCGTCGTGTTCGACATAGGCCTCGTCCAGCATGTCGTCTTCGACCGTGCCGCGCTCTTCGGGATAGAGGATTTCCTCCTCGATCCGGGTGTGGACCTTGAGCGCCAGGGCGATCTTGTTGAACAGCTCCAGCTTTTCGTTTTCGTCTTCCAGCTGTTCGTATTCGTCGAACCAGCCGTCCACCTCGCGGTGATCCTGTTTCAGCAGGCGCACCGCCAGCGGGTCACGGCGGCCGGTCCGCCGCGTTTTGCGGGTCTTCTTGTCAGTCGATTTCGATGGACTTGCCATGAGGTTCTCCAGCCAATGTGTGGGGCCTAAACGAGGCTGGAGGACGCTGGTTCCTACTTGGCGTTTTTGGTCGACGCATACCGCGTGAAGCTTTCGCTCCACTGGTGCGGCATGGCGGTCGGCACCACGCTGATCTCGCTGGTGAACTTGAAGGGATATTTGTAGCCCCAGTCATAGGTCAGCTCGACGAAAAAGGCGGTGTAGCCCTTGGCCGGATCGGCGACGCGGATCTTGTAGTCGCCGTTCGGCAGCGGGGTCATTGCCGAGGCGGCATAGGCGTTGCCGATGGTGTCCTTGCGGAAGTCGCGCGCATTGGGGTTGGTCGCCTGCCACAGATAGACTTTGGTGGGCTTGTCTATCGGGTGGACCGTCAGGGTGCCGTCGTCGGCGCGGGTCCAGGTATAACGCGGCCGCTTATGACCGGTGATCACCGCCTGGTAGAAGCTGACCATCGAGTCCTGGGCGTCGGATTCGCCGAGGTTGTGCCGGGCATTGGGCACGTAGCGGATGCGCTTTTCTTCCTTCAGGGCGCCGTAATAGAGGTGCGAGTTGTCGGGCACGAAGAACTGGTCGCCCGAGGCGTTGATCTCGTACTTCGGCATCTTCATCTGCGGCCGGTCGCGGTAGTTGATCGGGTCCTCGATGGCCAGCACCGACTGGTACTCCGGCGTGCCGATCTTCCACGGGAACAGGCCGTGGTTCACGTAGTCCTGCAGCGAGGACGAGAACTCGCCATAGGCCTCAAAGCCGTGCTTGGTGACCTCCTCGCTGTTGAGCGCGTCGATGACCAGCGGGATCACCCCCATCACCCGCTTGTCGGTCGCCGCCACCAGCCAGGCGGTCCAGCCGCGCTTGGATCCGCCCGAAACGACGAACTTGTTGACCGGGTGGTTGCCCGCCTGCGGAGTCTTCATGAACTCCTGCACGGCGTCGAGCGCGCGCACGCCGCTCTTGACCATGGCCAGGCGCACCAGCCACTCGGGATCCTTGGTGTCGATGAATCGGACGCGGCTGTAGGCGATCAGGTCATCCTCCGACCGCGCCTTGGACGGATCGTCAGGGAATTTCAGCGGCTGGTTCGGCACCATGTGGATCTCGGCCGCCACCGTGCCGGTGTCGGTCGCCACCTTGACGGCGCGGGCCGAAGCCGTCGTCGGGACCGCGTCGTTGATCGAGCCGCCGTCGATGTAGAGGAAGCCCCTGTCGCTGACGACGCGATCCGGGACCACCACGTGCACCCAGTGCTTCCAGACCGGATGGTCCACCTCGCCCGGGCCGCGCCAGGTTTGCGAGGTCAAATCGAGGATGTAGTCGGTATAGCCGGGCCCCTTGATGGTGCTGGCGACCTTCCAGCCGTAGACGGCATCCTTCTTGGCGATATAGGCGTCCAGCGGCCCTGGCCGCGTCGCCGTCGCCGCGCGCAGCGGAACCGGAGCGGCCGCGAGCAGGGGCGTTGTCAGGAGGCCCAGCCCGATCGCGCAAAGGGCGGCGGTTTTCATCAGCTTTTGCATGGCGTCTCTCCCGAAAGGGCGCAGTTGTTTCCTTGCGCTCCGTGAGCGGACGCTAGCGCATGGGCCCGCGCCTTGCCAAGCGGCCAGAAGCGCACGATCGTGCTCTATATTGTCTTGCCGCCAAGCAGGTCGATCAGCAAGCCTTGCGCCGTCTGGCTGACCGTCGCCTCGACGCCGAACAGGCGGGTGATCGTCGCGGACTGCAGGACTTCGGCGGCGGGACCGGCGGCCAGTACTCGTCCCTCGTGCAGGGCGACGATTTCGTCGGCAAACCGCCCCGCCAGGGTTAGGTCGTGCAGGGCCGCCACCACCAGCCGTCCGCTTGTAGCCGCCGCCTTCAGCCGCCGGGCCGCGTCGATCGCATGCCTTGGGTCGAGCCCTGTGGTCGGCTCATCGACGATCAGCACTTTCGGCTCGCTGACCATGGCGCGGGCGAGCATGGCGCGCGACAGCTCGCCGCCGGATAGCGTGGTGGCCGGCTGGCCGCGCAGACGGTCAAGGTCGAAGTCGGCCATCGCCAAATCGAGCTGCGCTTGGAGGTGGGACGGAAGGCCGCCAAACGCGGGCAGGGCGGGCGTCAGGCCCAGGGCGACGAGCCGCTCGACCGCGATGGGCCATTCGCAGCGCGGGTTCTGCGGCAGGTAAGCGCGCGTGCGGGCAAGATCGCTGTCCTTCCAGGCGCCGATCGGCCGGTCATCCAGCAGAACCTCGCCGTCGTCTGGCGTCATCAGCCCTGCAAGGCAGGCGAGCAGCAGCGACTTGCCGACGCCATTCGGCCCGATCACCGCGATGAACCGGCCGGCCTCCAGCCGCAGGGACACTTGGTCGAGGATCGTCCGCCCCTGTCGCCGGACCGTCAGGCCTTCCGCTGCCAGCACCGTCATGGCGCGGTCCTCTTCAGGCGCAGCACCAGCCAGAAGAAGAACGGCAGGCCGACCAGGCTGGTCAGCACGCCCAAGCGGATTTCCTGGCCGGTGTGGATCAGGCGTGTGGCGATGTCGGCCGCCAGCAGCATCACCGCCCCGACCAGGGCAGATGGCCAGAGGATGCGGCTCGGCTGGTGCCCGACGAACGGCCGCACCAGATGCGGCGCCACCAGGCCTACAAAGCCCACCGCGCCCGCCACCGACGTCGCCGCCCCGACCGCAAGGCTTGCGCCCAGCAGCGTCAGGAAGCGCGTGCGGTCGAGGTGAACCCCCAGGCTCCTCGCCTGAACCTCGCCCAGGCTCAGCGCATCCAGCGCGCGGCCGGTGGTCAGCAACAGGCCGCAGCCTAGAATGATCAGCGGCCCAGCCAGCCAGACATGGTCCCAGGTGCGGTCGGTCAGCGAGCCCAGCAGCCAGGTGGTGATCTCGAAGGCGGCGTAGGGACTGGGGGCAAAGTCGAGGGCGAGGGCGACGCCGCAGGCCGTGAGGCTGGAGACCGCCGCGCCCGCCAGGATCAGGGCGATGTTCCCCCCGCCCCGGCCCAGGGCGAAGATCAGGCCGCCGGCCGCCAGCGCGCCGGCAAAGCCCAGCATGGGCGTGGCAAAGGCGAAGATGCCCGAGAGCCCGAAATAGATGGCGATCACCGCCCCCAGCGATGCCCCGCCCGAAACCCCTAGCAGCGACGGCTCGGCCAGCGGATTGCGCAGCAGCCCCTGCAGGCTTGCGCCCGACAGGCCCAGCGCCGCGCCGATCAACACCGCAAGCACGGTGCGCGGCGCCCTCAAATCCAGGAGTATGACGTCCGAAAGCTGCGCGCCCGGCCTGGCCAGGTTCGCCAGCACGTCCTGCGGCGCGAGCCAAACCCTGCCGGCGTCGAGAGACACGACGACGGCGAGCGCCAAAAAGGCGGCCAGAAGGAGGAACAGGAAGACCGTGCGCTTCATCGTCCGCGTCCGCTGATGCGCACCAGCGCGCCGCGCAAGTCCGCCGCCGCGGTCGCCGACTGCGGCAGGCCGCAGTTGTAGAGCGTTTCCGGATAGACGATGCGCCGCCCCGCATAGCGTTCACGCAGCACCCGGTTCTGCGCCGTCTGCTGCGTCAGTGACGGCGAGCCGGAGGTCTCCGCCCCGTACATCAGCACATCCGGCCCCGCGGCCAGCAGCTCTTCCAGCCCGAAGCTGTTGTAGTGCTCGTTGTCCAGCCGCGAGGCGATGTTGACCGCGCCCGCCGCCTCGATGATGGCATTGGCGAGGGTCCGCTTGCCGGGCACGGAATCGCCGCTCCAGGCCGCGACCAAATAGGGCTTCGGCGGCCGGCTGGCGGCCAGCCCCGCGAGCGTCTGGTCGAGCTGCGCGCGCAGGGCCCGCGCCCGCTCGGGTTCGCCCACGGCCTCGCCGACCGTGGTCAGGATCTGCCGGATGTCATCAAAGCTGGTGGCGCTCTTCACCTCGACCAGCGGCGCGCCGGCCAGACGCGCGATCCGCCTTGTGGTCGACGATGAAAAGTCTGCGGCCAGGATCAGGTCCGGCTTCTGGGCCAGGATTTCCTCGGCCGTGCCGTGATTGATGGCGACCCCCGCATCAAGGCCCGGTCGAACCGCGGGCGCCGCCCCATGCGCCCGGTAAGTGACCGAGGCGATGCGGTCCTTGGTGACGAACTGTAAAAGGAGCAGGTCGGTGCACTCATTGATCGACATGATCCGCACCGGCTTGCGCACCGCCGGGTGCGCCGCCGGGGCGAGGAACAGCGCCGCGCCGATCGCCAGCCAGCAAAGGGCGCGGCGGCGCACCCTAGAAACGCTTGCGAAGGCCGACAGCCGCGGTGCGGCCGGGGCTCTGGGCGGTGTACTGTTCCTGATAGTCCTCATCGAACAGGTTCTCGATCCGCACGAACACCTCCGCGTCCATGCCCAGGGCGTGGTTCACCGTCAGATCCGTCAGGGTATAGGCCGGCATCACCCGCCTCGGCGAGGGGAAGGCGAAGGGATTGGTGAAATCGAAGTCGCGGAAATCGCCGGTGTAGCGAACGGTGAGGGTCGCCGTCGCCATCTCGCCGCGCCAGGTCAGGTTCAGGCTGCCGGTCTCGTTCGGCCGCCGAACCTCGGGCAGGCCGCCGCCCTCTTCGGCGGTCAGGTGGGTCCAGGCCGCGAAGGCCTCGACATGCTCGCCAAACCGGGCGGCCAGCGTCGCTTCAACGCCGTTCTCGATCGACTCCGTGGTCCGGTTTTGCGGTGAAGACAGGAAGCCCGGCAGGAAGGCGGTGAAGATTTCGTCCTTCAGGCGGCTGTTGAAATAGGTCAGCCCGACCGAGAACCGCTTGTTGGGATCGTAATAGTCGACGCCGGCTTCCCAGCCTCGGGAGGTCTCCGGCTTCAGGTTGGGATTGCCGACGAAGCTGGTCGGATCGAAACCGAACAGTTCGAAGTTGGTCGGGGCCGCCAGGCCGGTGCCGGTGGCGGCGCGAAACCGCAGCCCGCTTTCCAGCATATAGCTCGCCTGTCCCCGCCAGGTGTCGGCGTTCTTGAAGCGGTTGTTCTGGTCGTGGCGCACGGCCGCGCCCAGGCTGAGGTGGCCCGCAAAACTCCCCTCATACTCGGCGACATAGCCGGTGTTGTTCAGATACCGCTTGGTATTGGTCGGGCTGGGCGGACCAACAGGGATGTTGAGATAGGTCTCCCGGCGCTCGTCGAAGGCCAGGGTCAGGGCCTGATCCGCCGTTTCCGCTCCAAACTTGTAGGTCGCGACCCCCGAGACCTTGGACCGTGTCCCGTCGCTGCCCGAGATCAGCGTGCCCGTATCATAGGCCCGGCGTTCGGCGTCGACGTCTTGCAGGGTCAGCGAGGTCTTTAGAGCCCCGTCCATGAAGTCGGCTTCTCCGCGCAGCAGCCCGGCCAGCGAGCGGTTGGTGAAGTCGCCCGTACCGTCGATGAAACGGCCATAGGTCGCTGGATTGACCGGCAGGAAGAACACCGGATCGGTGGCGAAGTCTTCCTTGATGTCGTCAGCCCGGGCGTGACTGTATCGCGCCACGGCTTTCAACCGCACGCGGTCGGAGAGCGTGAGCGCGCCCTTGCCGGAGAAGGCGTAGGCCTCAAACCCCATGTCCCGGGTTCCACCCACCGCGCCGGGTTCGCCGTCGGTGGCAAGGCCCGACGCTGTGAAAGCGTAGTCCAGCATGCCCGCCTGGCCGCCCTTGCGCACTGCCGCGGCCCAGCCGTTGTTCGTGCCCGCCTCAATGCGGCCTGAGGCGCCCGGCCGTTCGGCGCCCGAGGCGGTGATGTAAGAGACCACCCCGCCGATCGCCTGCGAACCGTAGAGCGAGCTCTGCTGGCCGCGCAGCACCTCGATCCGCGCGCCCTCGTCGGCGATCAGGGTGGAGAAATCGAACTGCCCCTGGAACGGATCGCTGGCCTCGATGCCATCGATCAGCACCAGGGTGTGGTTGCCCTCGCCCCCGCGCAGGCGCGCCTCGGTGAACTGGCCGAGCGGACCACCGCGGTTGACCGCCATGCCGGGCACGTCGCGCAGCACGTCGGAGACCACCCGCACGCCGCGGTCTTCCATCTGCTGCGGGCTGATCAGGGTGACCGAAGCGCCCAGGGCGTCCGCCTTGACGGCTTCGCCGCGGCTGGCGGAAACCACCAGGGCGTCCACCGGGGTGACATCGTCCGTGTCGGGTGTTTCGCCGGCCCGGGCGATCGCCGGCGCCAGCAACAGGGCCGCCAGGGCCGCCGTGTGCAAATAATGTCTCATGGTTCATTCCTCGCGCCGGTGGGGAAGGCCGCATTGACATCCCCACCGGCATGGGAAGGCGCGACGAAAACCGCGCCGGCGCTGTTGAGCACGCAGGCGCATAGGTGGTTCGTCGCTCGACGGCGTTCCGCGTCCTGGACTTCCCTGGTCCGGGGCATGAGCGACCGCGCTGACCGGTCTCCTGGCTCGCGGGTCGACACGGGCCGATCACCTTCCCGGGCGCTGGGCCCAGTGGCTGCGGCGGAGACTGGCCCCGCCACGCGATCGTCCGCTCACCGCTTACAGTTGCAGGGACAGCCCCGGATTTGACGCCTTGCGGCGTCGCACCGGTGTTCCCGCTAGGCCCTTTCGGGCATCGGCGCGTTCATGAGTTTAGGCCCGGCCCGAAGGCCGACGCGGCAGACAATTGTCCCGCTTGCGCGCGGGTGCAACATTTTTTTGCAGCGCAGCGCCGGCCTAGCCGACGTTCTGGTTCTTGTACTTGCGGTGACAGGTCGTGCAGTTGTCGCCGAGGTCGTTGGCGGCGGAACTGAACTTTTTGCCGTCCTTGGCCTGGGCGCCGGCGACCGCGGCGGCCGCCAGGGTCTGCATCTGGGTGGCGGCGGCCTTCCAGTCGCCCTGGTCCTTCATGAACTGCGGCTTCAGCATCATGTCGGCGGACGCTTTCAGGTCCTGGGCGGCCTTCAGCGCCTTGGTCCATTCGTCGGCGCTCATCGGCATGGGATCGAAGTTCGGGTCGACCTTGCTGCCAAGCGGGAACAGGATGTCGGCGGCGGGCTGGGTCACCTTGGCCATCTGTTCCTTCACCGTGGCCTTGGTTCCTCCGCCACCGCCCCCGCCGGTGGTCATGCAGGCGGTCAGCAGCAAGAGGCTCGCCGCGAGGACGGTCTGACGCAACATGGAATATCTCTCCAGTCTTTTTCCCGCCGTTTAGACGGGCGCGCCCCCAACGCAAAGGTGGAATTAGCCTGCGCCGACGCCCGCTGTCAGCAGGTTTCGGCGGCGATCGCCGGGATGCCGGCAAGCGCCTCGCGCAGCCATTGCCGGGCGCGGCGCACGCGGGTCTCGACGCCCTTGACGGTGATGCCCAGCTCGCGGGCGGCGTCGCGTTGCGATAGCTCGTGCATTGCTGTCAGCACGAGAGGCTGACGCAGAGACTCGGGCATGCGGGCCAGAGCCTCGCGAAACTGTTGGCTTTCCTCATGGTCGATCATCTCGGCCTCGGCGTCGGGCGCTGAGGTAGGCTCCAGTTCCGGCAGATAGATCGCCAGCCTCTGGCGCACCGACCGGCGGCGGCCCCAGTCGCGGCACTTGTTGAGGGCGATGCAGATCAGCCAGGTCTCGAACGGCCGGTTGGCCGGATAGGTCTGCAGCGCGGACCAGGCCGACGCCAGGGTGTCCTGCACCAGGTCGGCGGCGTCTTCCGGCGAGCGGACGCGGCGTGCGATCAGGCCGCGCAGCTTGCCCTCATAGCGGCTCATCAGAAGGGGGAAGGCGCGCTTGTCGCCGTTGAGCGCCAGGGTGACGAGCTGGCCGTCGGCCATGTCCTCACGGCGGGGGCGTTTGTGCGGCGGGGCGATGATCCCGCCGCGACCGGACGGGCGATGAATGGCAGGGAACGCCGCCACCGCACGAGGGTCGATCTGAACAGATGAAACTGGAGGAGCCACGGGACTCGAACTCGGGTTGTTGACGAGTTCGAGACTGAAGCGCGGCTTTGAGCCTGTCGCGTAACGTACAGTATGGTTACGTTACAAGGGGGTTACAGCGGTCAGGCGCGGGCGGATGCCGCCCCTTGGGTCTCGTCGAACAACAGCACCCGGCCGGCGTTGCCGAGACCGAGGAAGGTCGACAGATTATGCATCACCGCGGCGATGATCGGCGCGGCGAGGCCGAGGAGACCCGCGGCGGCCATGGCGGTCAGGCCAAAGGTGAAGGCCAGCCCAATCCCGACATTGACATAGATGGTCCTGCGGCAGCGTCGCGACAGGCGGATACAGGTCGCCAGCCGGTGCAAATCGTTGGTCATCAGGGCAAGGTCGGCCGAAGCCAGCGCCACGTCGGCGCCCTGCGCGCCCATGGCCACACCCACCGCGCCGGCGCGTAAGGCGAGCGAGTCGTTGATGCCGTCACCGACCACCATGGGGCGGAATCCGGCGCGAATTTCCTGGCGCACGCGCGCCAGCTTGTCTTCCGGCAGCATCTCGGCCTGGAAGTCCTTGATGCCGATTTCGGCGGCGACGACCTGGGCGACGCTGGTCCGGTCGCCGGTCAGCATCACCATCCGCTCGATGCCCAGCGAGCGCAGTTCGCGCACCGCATCGGCCGCGCCGGGGCGCAGCTGGTCTGCAAACAACAGCCAGCCGAGGAACTTGTCGCCATAGCTGACGCCGGCGATCGGTCCGTCGTGTTCCGGTGGCTCGGGCGCCGTAACACCGAGGCGGGTGAAAAGGTCGGGACGGCCGAGGGCGGCGATCTTGCCGTCGTATTCGCCGGTGACGCCGAAGCCGCTGATCTCGCGCGAGTCTTCCATCGCCAGGCGCTCGCTCTCCGGCGCCGTGCTGGCGGCCGCCTTGCTGAGCGGGTGGTTGCTGGAGGCGCCGAGACTGGCGGCCAGACGGGTCACATCAGCCTTGTCGATGCCCTTCATCGTCTTGACGTCCACCAGGTGCAGTTCGCCGGTGGTGATGGTGCCGGTCTTGTCGAACACCACCGAGGTGACATCGGCCAGGTGCTCCAGGAAGGCCGAGCCCTTGATCAGAATGCCGTGGCGCGCGGCCACGACGATCGCCGCGACCGAGGTCGCAGGCGCGGCCAGGACCAGGGCGCAGGGACAGGAGGCGACAAGCACGGCCAGCATCGCCGGCACATTGTTGGTCAGAAACCAGGTGCCAGCCGCCACCAGCAGCACCAGGGCCATGTACTGCCCGGCGTAACGGTCCAGCAGGCGGGTCACCGGCGGCTTGGCGTCCTCGGCTTCGCGCATCAGGGCGATAATCTTGCCGAGGGTGGTGTCCTCGCCCACGCGGGTCAGTTCGATCTCGATCAGGCCGTCGACGTTCATCGATCCGGCCAGGGCGGCATCGCCGGCGCGGACATAGACCGGCACCGATTCGCCGGTCAGCGAGGCCATGTCGAGGCTGGTGACGCCCTTCAGCACCACGCCGTCAGCCGGCACCCGCTCGCCAGCGCGCAGTTCGAGGATATCTCCGACGCGCAGCTTGGTGGTCGAAACCATCTCATAGCTGCCATCCGGCAATACGCGCCGCGCGTCCGACTGGGTCAGACGCCCCAGCGCCTTCACCGCCTCCTGCGAGCCCAGCATGCTGCGCTCTTCCAGGATGTGGCCGACGGTCATGACGATGGGCAGCAGCGCGGCCGTCATCATGTCGCCGGTGGCGAAGGCCGCCACCCAGGCGAGCGCCACGAGGCGCTCGGTGATGCCGTCCAGACTTGGGTGGCGCAGGCTTTCCCAGGCCTCCATCAGCACCGGCGGGGCGACCAGCAGCGCCGCGGCGCCGGCCACCAAATCCGACATGCTGATCAGGGCGGGCTGGCCGAACATCGGCAGCACCCAGCGCAGCACGACGGCGATGATCAGCAGGCAGAGCGAGGCCAGCGACAGCGTCATGCGCAGCGCCAGCATGAACTTTTCGGAGTCTTCAAGCAGGCCGCCGGTCGGGCCTCCCATGCCAATCGCTGCGCGCATGCGGTCGAGCAGGCTGGGCGCTTCGTCGGCGAATCCGCGGGGGCGATCGAGAGTGGTCATGGCGCCATTGCTCCTATTTCGGCCGCGCGCCGGGCCCGTTGGTCAGGACCCGCTGGCCGCTCGCCGGATCGACGACCAGCACCGAGCCCGCCTTGCCGAGAACACTGCCGATATTGTCCCGGTAGTAGCGCTGTTCAAGGCCGGACCGCGCCGAGCCTGCCGACTTCTCATAGGCCGTAATGCGGGCCGTGTCTGTGCTGGCCTGGGTCGTGCGCTCCTGGGCGACCGCGACAGCGTCACCCTTGATACGCAGCGCCTCCTGGTCGGCGCCCTGGCGGCGGTTCTCGCCGGCGACCTGGGCCGCGGCCTTGTTTTGCTCGGCCTTCTGCAGCGCGGCCAGAACCTGGTCCTGGGCGACCTTGGCGACGGGCGGCAATTGCGGCGTCAGGTCGATGCGTTGCACCTCGACGCCCAGGCCGATGCCCTTGGCGTCCAGTTCCTTCAGCCGCCGGTTCAGCCCGTCCTGCAGGCGTTGGCGAACCGCCTCGCGGACGGAGGTGATGGTGAGGGTCTGGCCGGAGCCGGAGACCACAAAATCGTTCAACACCTGACTCGCCGCCACTTCGACCGCCGTCGCTCGGAACATGCGGTCCATGGCGGGATATACGTGCTCTTCGCGCAGGACATAGGAGACGGGATCGCTGATCCGGTAATTCAGGATCGCGTCGAGCACCACCACGCCGCCGTCGCCGGTAAGATACGGCGCGGCGGTCGCGGGCAGGGGACGTCCGCCAGCCTCGTTGGAGGCTTCGTCCAGCCCGGGCACGCGCATCAGCGGGCCGACCTGGTGGCTGGTGACCCGCTCTGCGCCAGGCAGCAGGCGCACCTGGTCGATGGGCCTGGGCCACGCCAGTAGCAGGCCCGACTTCTTGGTCTGCACCACCTGGCCGAAGCGCAGCACCACGGCCTGGTTCTCGGGATTGATGATCCTGCAATTGCTGACCAGCCACCAAACACCCAGCAGCAAGGTCACAACATAGAGCACGCGAAAGCCGATCGCCGCCGACTGCACGATGGCGCCCGGCGGCGCGGCGACAGCCTGCGCTTCGGTATCATGGTGATCGGGCAGGCGGTCGGACATTACTTGGGCGCGGCTCCGCTGGGCCCATCGCTCAGAACCTTGAAGGGCGCCGAGTCGGTGCGCAGGATCACCGTGGTATTGGGGCCGACGATCCTGCTCGCCGTGTCGAGCGAGCGGAAGGTCGTATAGAGCCCCGGATTGGCGTTGTAGGCGTTGGCATAGACGCGGGCCGCCGCGGTTTCGCCCGCGGCCAGGGTCTGCGCTGCCTGCCGCTGCGCCGTCGCCACGGTCTCGCGGGCATAGGTGTCGGCGTCGGACGTGATCTGGGCGGCGCGTTTGGCGCCCTCGGCGGTGGCCTGGGCCGCGGCGACCTGGCGTTCGGCCGCCATCCGGTTGACCGTGGCCGCGAGCGTGCCTTCCGGCAGGGTGATCCGCTCCAGCCCAACCTGGCCGATCTCGATGCCGTAAGTCTGCATCACCTGCGGCGCGACCTGGGTGCGCAGCTGCTGCTCAAAGGCGTCGATGTGCACCAGTTGCGGATTGCTGTTCACCAGGTCCGAGAAGTTGAAGTTGCTGGCGATGGTGTGCATGCGCGCCGAGACGAAGCTGCGCAGCTGCAGGGCCGCCTCGTCCGGCTGGTTGCGCAGGGCGCGCTGGTACTTGAGGATCGCCTGCTCATTGTTCGGCACGCGCCAGGCGGCATAGGCCTGCACCATGACGCGGGCGCCGTCGCGCATGCCGACGTCCTGCGGCCCGGTCGAAGTGGTGCGCAGGCGAAGATCGACGGTGGTCGTCGATTCGATCGGCATCGGCCATTTCAGCGACAGACCGGGTTTGGTGATCACATGAACGGGCTTGCCCAGCCTCATAACAACGACCGCATCGTCGGCCGGGACCATCACCACCGAGGTGGTCAGGATCGCGATGAGAAGGATCAGGCTCGCAACCACCGTGCGCACATTCGCGCGCAGTCGGCTTTGCGGGGTGTGTTCGTCTTCGTCGTCGTGATCTGGCGAAAAGTCGTGTGGGCTCATTAGGGGGCGGACCTTTCTGTCGAGGTCGAACGCGGCAGGTCAGGGACGTAGGGCGTCGAATTGTTGCTTTGCGCCGGAATGCCGGCCGGGGCGGGTGTTGAATTGCGCAGGTCGATCACCGGCACCTGGTCGCCGGAGAGGCGGTGGTCGACGATCATCACCGAGCGGCCGCGCAGGCCCTGGATGAGGTTGCGCGCGCGCCGCTCGAGCAGGAAGGCGTTCGGGCTCAGGGCATAGGCCTGGCGTTCAGCGGCGAAGCGGGCGGCGTCGCCCGTCATGGATTGCATGCTCTCGACTGCGCCGGCGGCCGCCGAACTGGTGGCGCGATAGGCCTCCTCGCTCGCCTGGCCCTTGCGGCGTTCGGCGCGGGCCTGGGCGAGGAAGGCATTGGCGTCGGCGTCGATCCCCGCCTTCTGCACGGCGTGGTAGGCCTCAGCCGCGCCGGCCGGCGGGTGGATTTCGTTGACCAGCACGGCGACGATCTCGACGCCGATCTTGTAGGAGGCGATCGCGCGGGAAAGGTCGGCCCGCAGGTTTTCCTGCAGGTTGTCGCGCTCGGCCCCCATCACCCCGTTGAGGGTGTGGCTGGAGAAATAACGCAGGGCCAGGCGGTCGGCTTCCTGCTCGACGATCTTGGCCGGGCTAGCGGAGCTGTAAACCGCCTCGCGCGCGGCCTGATCGGTCAGGCCGGTGCGGTAAAACACCAGGATCTCGGTGTTCACCACCTGAAAGCCCTGTGCGGCATTGGCGTCGTCGGCGACCAGATAGGCCGCCTGGGTGGCGTGGATGGTCTCCCAGCCGCGGGCCATGGCGGCGGTGGGGGCGGCCTCGGCTCCGATCTTCTCGGCCTTGCTGGCTTCGGCGACGGCGGCGGCGCCTTCCTCGACCCCGGCGGCGACGGTGTGGATGGTGCCGTTTTCAACAGGGCGCATGCGGCCGAGCGGCCAGGGCATAATGACATGGAAGCCCGGCTGGAGCACCGCGACGGGGTCGCCGAACCGCTCATAGATCCCCCGCTGGTCGGGCCCGAGCAGCTTCACGCCGGTCAGGAACCAGCAAAACAGCACCGTGCCGATCAGGAACGGCACCGCGACGGCGCTGACATAGGCGAGCGCCCAACTGCGGGCGAAGTCCAGCCCCAGGTGGGTGCGGATCAGATTGCCGGGAGAGCGGGGCCCGGCGGTGACAATGGCGGCGACAACGCTGTCGGTGGCGGCCTTGGCGGTCTCCGGCGCCGGCCGGGGCAGAAACAGGCGGAAGAGGGCCCGGCCCAGCAGTTCCAGCGCCACCAGGGCGGTGGGCAGCGAGAGCGCGCGGAATACCCAGGCGATCCACGTGAAATGCAGGCCACGGCCGATTTCGGCGACGCCGGCCAGGGCGAGGATGAGGGTCGCGAGCAGCAGAAGCCGTCGCAGCCCCGGCGCCTCGGGCATCTGTTCCTTGGGAAACGAGGCCATCATCCGCTCGGCGATCAGCGCCGGGAAGGCGAGGCCGATGATCAGGGCGGCGATGAGATTGGCGTCGTTGGCGACGGCGGCCGCCGCCTTGGGCGAGGGCCACATCATCCAGACGAGGACGACCACCGCGGCGGCGCCAAATCCCACCAGCACCGCCTGGCCCTCACGGGCGAGGAAGCCTGGGCCGCGCCTCCACAAGATCGCCAGCAGGCTCGGCGGCGGATTGTCGATCTCGCCCGCTTCCAGCGCCGCCTCGACGCGGCGGTTCCACAGGCGCGCGTGGGCGACCAGCCCGGCTGCGACCAGGGCGATGAGGGTCAACAGAACGATGCTCAGCGTGGTTTCGCCCAGGCCGCCGGCGGCGAACTCCCGCGACAGCGAGGCCAACTTGCCGTCCGCTTTCAGCGGGACAAGCCGGGCGGCCAGCAGCAGGGACAGCACGCCCGCATAGGTGCCGTACAGCCAGATCAGACGGCTGATGAGCTGCGCGGCCCGGCTGAGCGGCGCGCCAAGCAACAGATCTGAGGGTTGATCGGACGAACTCATCTCGGGTTCCGTGACGCGGTTGCTGGCTTCCGGCAGCAGCCGGGCGTCGTTAACTGGCTGATATTACGCACGAACCGGGTTATTCCCTTATCGCCCCTGCCATTCCCGAAACCGGCGAGGCGTCCCTATCAGCTAACTAGCGCGCTGACAAACCAGAACGCCCCTGCGGCGACCAACCCCGCGCCGGCCATTTCGCGCACCGCGGCGCGCGCCCCCGCAAGGCGTCGCAGGGTGAGCCAGATCAGCGCGATGAGCAGGGTCAAGGCTCCCCCGCTGATCGCCAGGCCGGCCAGATCATGGCCGATAAGGGCCGGCGCCAGCGGTCGCGCCGGCAGCTGCAGAAGGGCCAGCCGCGAGGCTTGCCCTGAGCCATCCAGGAAGCTGAACAGGGCGGCTGGCGCTGCCGCCAGCCATGCAGGTCGCTCCGCCGATGTCGAAGCCCACGCGAGAACCGCGCCAAATAGACCGATCCCCCCGGCAATCAGGCCCAGGGGAAGGATTTTCAGCCCGGCGGCCACACTGATCCCGGCGGCGATCAGCAACCCGAGCCCTGTGACGATCCACCGTTCTGTTCGCCCGACGGGTTTGCCGCCCGGCATGCCGCTGAGGGCGACGATTCCCAGCGCCCCGATCAGCACGGCCAGGGCGCCCGGCCACAACGCCCGGTCCAGAACGACAAGGCCGCTCAGCGCCAGCGCCAGCGAGGCCGCATAGCCGCCGGCCAGGCCCGCCAGGACCATGCCGAGGTCTTTCCAGGACAGGATCAGCACCAGTATGGCGGCCAACAGGCTCAGCTGTTGGGCGTTGCGGACGAGGCGCTTGGCGCCGTCCCTGGCAAACATGGTCCAGGGAGAGCCGGCGCGTCCCTGGTCGACCCGCGCGGTCTGGTGGGTCTTGTTGAACATGTGCAGGGTGGGCTGTCCGCCATTCAGCACCACGCGCGCGTAGTGCACATGGTCGGGCACGCGGATGAACAGCAGGGAATCGCCCAGTTCGATGCCGGCGGAGTCCGGGCAGCGAAAGATGATCTGGTAGCGATAGAGCCCCGGCGTCAGAGCCAGGGTGTAGATCTGGCCAAAGCCTTCGCCCTGGTCGATGGGCTCGCACTTGCCGCCGGCAGACTTGGCGGTGAACTGGGCGAGGACATATTCGGTGGCCTCGTTGATGCGCGGCGGGGGCTTGCCCGGCTCAGCCAGGGCGTCGGCGGCCGCCTTGGGCAGCATGACCCGCAGGCGGATGGTCGAGCCCTCGACCGTCCAGCTGGAGTAACTGACCCGTTTGTCGCCGGGGAAAAAGTCGGCGGCGCGGGCCTTGCCCGGTGCGTTGTGCTCGGCGGCCGTCGCGGCGGGCGCCGCCAGCAACGTCAGCAGCAGGGCGATCGCCTGAACAAGCCTGCGCATCACTCGCTCAGGCCCGGCGCCAGGATGATGCGCGCGCCCCGGCGCAGGAACTTGACGTTGTCGGCCTTCGACTTGGCCCGCTGCTCGGCCATGTAGTCGCTGTAGACGCTGTTCTTGACCGCCTCGAAACCCTTGAAGATCGGCATCACCCGCTCGTCCATGATCAGGACGTGGACGCCGTCGGTTTCCGACACCGGGTTGGAGACTGTGCCGGCGTTCATCGCCTGGGCGACAGCATAGAGCTTGGGGCCCAGCCGGGCCTTGGCCGCGAAGTCTGGCTCGACGCCGCTGACCCGCCCGGAGTCGATCATGTTGTAGTGCTGTTTGACATAGTCGCGGTTGGCGCCCGACTTCAGCTCGTAGGCTGCCTGGGCCGCGTCGGCCATGGCCTGGGATTCGGTCTGGGCGGCGAATTCATAGCTGCCCCACTTGATCAGAAGGTCGGTGAGCGTCATCGAGCCGCCGGTATCATAGCGGTCGGCGTGGGCGGTGAAATAGGCCTTCAGAACGTCGTCGTCGGGCTGGGCGCCCTCGGCCTGGGCGCCGGTCAGGGCGCCGACGCTGTCGATCAACGCCGTGCGCACATTGGTGTCCTGCTCGGGCAAATCGAGCGCCAGGGCGTGCTGCACGATCAGTTCCTGGTCGATCATCTCACGCAGATATTCGGCGCGCTGGGCCTTGGTCGCCTCGGCGTAGGTGATGCCGTACTTCTGCTCCAGCTCCAGCCGGTAGTCGGCCTCCAGCACGGGCTCGCCGTTGACCAAAGCGACGACGCCGGGCGGCACGCTCGTCACCTCGCGGTCAGCCGGCCGAAACAGGCCCGACATGGCCAGCGCAACCCCGACGCCGCCGGCGATGAGGGCGAGGATCATCGGCCGCACCGGCCGTCGCGAGACCGCCAGCATGATCACCGTCGCCAGGCCGAGCTTCGGCCGGACCGGCTTGTCCAACGTGACCGGCGCGGCGGGCTTATCGCTTTGACTGGGTATGGACATAGATGGCCAGGGCCCGGATCTGGGCGGGTGTGAGCTTGTTGATGAACGCCGGCATGGCGCCGTGCCGGCCATAATAGACCGACTCATAAAGGCTTTGGGCATCGCCGCCATAGTCCCAGACGTTGGCGGTGAAGTCAGTGGCGCCATAATCGATATTGCCCTTGCCGTCCGCCGAGTGGCAGTCGTCGCAGGCGTGGCTGAAATAAAGCTGGCGGCCCAGTTCGGCGGCGTCCGACGGCGCCTCGCGCCCGCTGAGCCGGATAACGTACTGCACCACGCTGCGGATTTCCGGCTCGGTCATCTGGCCGCGCAGCCCAAAGCCGGGCATCTCGGCCAGGTCGTTGGCCCGCTGCTGGCCCGAGCGCAGGCCGTAGAGAATGTCGCGCTCGATACGGTGCACGCCGCCGCCATAGAGCCAGACATGGTCGGTGAGGTTCGGCGTGCCCGAGCCGCCCTTACCCTTGAGATCAGCGCCATGACATTCGGCACAGTGTTTCATGAACAGCGGACGGGCCTCGCGGGCGGCGAACTTCACCAGATCCTTGTGCCGGGCGATCTCTTCCGGCGGCGTGGAGAACAGGCGCGTCTCCATCGCCTTGTGCCGGAGCTGCAGGAACCGCACGCCGGCCCCGGCGACAACCACCAGAACCAGGATCGCCAGCGGCCATCGCCAGGCCGCGAGCCTTTCCCGGATGCGCTTCTTGGGTCCCGTGTCGGACATCTAACCTCTGGCTCGCCCTGCCTGCCCTTAGGACACGGCGCCCGAAAATGAAAATCCCGGCGCCGAGGGAACGGCGCCGGGATGTTGCTCGGGACGCGGCAAGACGTCCCGATCATGGGGCGGGCGGACGCCCTTAGGCCGCTGCGCCCCGGTTGGACTTCGACGCCATTTCCGCCAGAACGCCGAACAGCGCGCCGATCGTGGCCCACATGACCGTCTGGATGCCGAACGAGGCCATGCGGAATTCCCACAGGGTGCTGGCGCGGAAGTCGGCCGGCGTCTCGTTGTAACCCGGGATGATCAGGAAGCCGGCGGCCACGATCAAAACCCACACCAGCGCGGCGATGACCGACCCATTCCAGCCCATGCTGGCGGACAGACGCTTGCGCAGGATCAGCCCCACGACGGTCGCCGCGATGGAGATGGCCATCATCAGGAAGTAGAGACCCGTTCGATAGGCGATGGTGTCGCCGTCGTTGGTGCCCGGCGGATTGGCCGGAAACTTCAGGGCGGGTACGACATAGAGGGTGACGAGGCCGACCGCGGCCAGGGTCGCCGAGGTGGCGCCGGGCCCCATCCGCCCGAGCCGGCCGAGGCCGAAGGCGTAGAGAATGCCGAACAGGCAACCCAGGCCCGCGCCCAGGCCCACTGTGCCGGTCAGCAGGCCAAGGCCCGTCTGGTTCGCGCGGCTGACGATTTCAGGTTCTTCCGGCGCCGGCGGATTGCCCTTGGCGACGGATGCGGCCTCTTCCTTGGCCGAAGTCTGTTCTTCAAAGGCTATGCCCGCCGCGAGCGACGGCTCGCCGAAGGTGCGCGCCCATCCGAACGCGAGCAGGCCGGCGATGAGGCCGACGATCAGCCCGCGGATGATCAGTTTTCCTACCATGTTGGTCTTCCCCCCAGAATGATCGCGCTAGTGGCAGGGGAAGCCGAGCAGGTGACGCGCGTCGTGCACCCACTCGTGAATGCCGGATCCGCTGATCAGGGCCGTGGCCCCTTGCTCGGCGCCGACGAAATAATAGGCCAGGGCGACCAGGACCCCGCCAAGGATCGCCCAGGGAATGATCTGTTTGACCGGAATCGCCTCGGGTGCGGCGATGACTTTTTCTTCTGTGCCGGCGGCCATACTATCTGTCTCCTCACCATGCGGCGCATGACGCCGCTATTGTTCTATACGCGCGGTAAGCCGCGATCCCTCATTGGGAACGAATAAGGCCGGGGGAAGGTGGCGCTTTTCCGTTCCAATTTCGTCCTTTGTCGATCGGGCGGCTCTAGTCAATAAACGCGTACGGTCCTGAGTATCCGTCGGTGGCGATGAATGCCGGCTGAGCAGGATCCGGCTTGTCGGCGTTGCGCAGGCCGCCGTCGCGGTGCGAAGGTCCTTCCCATGACGCCTCGCCTGACCCTGATCTGTCACGCCACCACCCGGGCCCTGCGCGCCGCGACCTTCAAGGGCGAGGGGCCGCTGGACGATATCGGCCGCCGCCAGGCCGAGGCCCTGGCCGGGGCCCTCGGTCATGTGGACCAATGCTGGACCAGCCCGGCCCAGGCCGCGCGCGAGACCGCCCAGGCCCTCGGCCTCTCGGCCATAATCGACGACCCCTTGCGCGACTGCGACTACGGCCGCTGGAACGGGCTCAAGTTCCAGCAGGTGGTGCTGAAGGAGCCTATTAAGCTGCTCAACTGGATGAACAACCCGGGGGAAGCGCCGCACGGGGGCGAGACCGTCGCACAACTCATCGAGCGCGTCGGCGCCTGGCTCAATCTGCGCGGCGCGGCCAAGGGCCATACGGTCGCCGTCACCCATGCCGCCGTGGTTCGCGCCGCCATCGTCAGCGTACTGGACTCCCGCCCACGCGCGTTCTGGCGCGTCGATCCGACGCCGCTCACCCGCGCCGACCTGCGCACCAACGGCAAGCGCTGGGTGCTTAGGGCCATGACGCCTTTGACCCCGCTCAACGACGCCGCCGCCGGCGAGGACGAGGCCCCAAGCCTCTGAATCCAGGCTGGTTCGGCGAGGGGCCTTGTCACGTCCCGCGTTTTAAGTCAGGCGACGGACGCACAAATCCAGGTCGGAAGGACCGATGGACCAAGACGACAAGCGATTGGCGATGCTGGGCGGCGGGGCGATTGCCGCCCTGCTGATCGTGGCTGGCGTCAATCTCTACATCGGTCGCGACACCAACAACGGCCTGCGCACCATTCCCTATTCCCAGGTGCTCGACGCCATCGACGCCGGCCAGCTGAAAAGCATCGGCATCGTCGGCCACAAGCTCGAAGGCGAGATGGCGGACGGCAAGCTGTTCCGATCCACCTCGCCGGACGATCCGGCCCTGATCGACCGGCTCCACGACAAGCACGTTGTCATCAAGGCCGAGCCGCCGCCCGCCGCCGTGCCGAGCTTTATCAGCCTGCTCAAGCTGATCCTGCCGATCGCGCTGATCGTCGGCTTGCTGGCGGCCATCACCGTCTATCTCTGGCGTCGCCTGCTGGGGGCGGGGGCGACGAACAGCCTCGGCAAATCCCGCGCCCGGCGTCTCGCCGACTCCAAATCCAGGGTCACCTTCGCCGACGTCGCCGGCGTCGATGAGGCCCGCGAGTCCCTGCAGGAGATCGTCGACTTCCTGAAGGACCCAGCCAGGTTCCAGGCCCTCGGCGGCCGCATCCCGCGCGGCGTCCTGCTGGTCGGCCCGCCGGGCACCGGCAAGACCCTGCTCGCCCGCGCCATCGCCGGCGAGGCGGACGTACCGTTCTTCACCATCTCCGGCTCGGATTTCGTCGAAATGTTCGTCGGCGTGGGCGCCTCCCGCGTGCGCGCCATGTTCGATCAGGCGAAGAAGGCCGCCCCCTGCATCGTCTTCATGGACGAGATCGACGCGGTGGGCAGGAAGCGTGGCGCGGGGCTCGGCAGCGGCAACGACGAGCGCGAACAGACCCTCAACCAGCTGCTGGTCGAGATGGACGGCTTTGAGACGGGCCAGAGCGTCATCCTGATCGCGGCCACCAACCGGCCGGACATCCTCGATCCCGCCCTGCTGCGTCCCGGCCGCTTCGACCGCGAGGTGGTGGTCTCGAACCCCGACGTGCTCGGCCGCGAACAGATCCTCGCCGTCCATGTGCGCGCGACCCCGCTCGCCGACGACGTCGACCTGTCCGTAGTCGCCCGCCGCACACCGGGCTTTTCCGGCGCCGAGCTGATGAACCTCGTCAATGAGGCGGCCCTGCTCGCCGTCCGCCGCCAGCGCACGGATGTTTCCATGCGCGAGCTTGAAGACGCCCGCGACACCGTCACCATGGGCGTCGAGCGACGCACCCATGTGATGACCGATTTCGAACGCCGCCTCACCGCCTACCGCGAAGGCGGGCGGGCCATCGTCGCCCTGCACGCGCCCGCCGCTGATCCGGTGCACAAGGTTACGATCATCGCCCGCGGGCGCGGCGGCGGCCAGGTCAGCCAGCGTCCCGACGAGGACCAGCCGTTCCGCACCCTCGAGCAGACCACCTCAAAGCTCGCCATCCTCATGGCCGGCCGCGCCGCCGAGGAGCTCGCCTTCGGCCGCGACAACATCACCTCGGGCGCCGCCGCCGACATCGAAGAGGCGACGCATTTGGCGCGCACCATGGTAACCCGCTGGGGCCTGTCCGACACGCTCGGGCCGGTCACCTATGCCGAAAATCAGGACGAGGTGTTCCTCGGCGCCTCGGTCTCGCGCCAGCAGAACGTCTCCGACGAGACTGCCCGAACCATCGACGCCGAGGTCCGCCGCCTGGTGGAGGCCGCACTCGCCCAGGCGGCGGCCATCCTCAAGGGGCGCCGCGCCGAGCTTGATACCGTCGTCCAGGGCCTCCTCGACTACGAGACCCTGACCGGCGATGAAATCCAGGGGCTGATCGCCGGCCGCAAGCCCGTCCGTGAAATCGCCGCAGGAACTGTCTGATGAAAGGCCTCGTGATCACCGGCGCTATCGTCGTGGTTCTGCTGGGTGCGGCCCTCGCCATCCGCAGCATGATCTATTCGCCGGCCGCCCTCAACAGCCAGAAAGAACTCGCCGCCGCCAACGACAAGATGATGAAGAACATGATGGGTGATGCGGTGAAATACACCGGCGATCCCGACCTCGACTTCGTCAACCTGATGATCCCGCACCACCAGGGCGCGGTCGAGATGGCCAGCACCGAAATCCGCTATGGCAAGGACCCCAGGATCCTCGACCTTGCCCGCCGCATCGAAGCGGCCCAGCAGCCGCAGATCGATCAGATGGAAGCTTGGCGCAAGGCGCACACCCCCGTCCCGGACCACGCCGAGGAAGAGAAGGCCATGCTCATGGCCTCCAATGATCACATGATGCGGGACATGGGCCCGGCGCCGTCGAACGGATCGCCGCCCGCCAAACCCGACAAGCAGTTCATCGACATGATGTCGCCCCACCACCAGGGCGCGGTCGATATGAGCGCCGCCGTGCTCAAGTATGGCAAGGATCCCGAGATCCGCGCCCTCGCCATCGCCATCGACGAAGCCCAGCGCCGCGAGATCGCCGAAATGGCCAAGCTGGGCGCGAGTGAGCACACCCACGGCCACGCGCACTAAAGAGGGTCGTCACCCGCCTGCCATCATACCATACGAGCGTCATCCCCGGACTTGTTCCGGGGACCCATTCATCCGCCGCAAGAACCACGGCTTGATCGCCGCGGCCGCGGCGATCAAGCACATCGCCAGAGTGCGTTCCCCCGATGGCCCCCCGGAACAAGTCCGGGGGTGACGACTATTCTGTTGAACTGGGTTTGAGTTGGCGCGCGGCGGCAGGCCGTCCGCACAACCACCGCCGTGCCAACTTATCGCTCCGAGCGAGAAATTCGCCCAAAGCCGTTCCAAAACGGCACGCGGCTCGCCCGCTGAGCGAAATTGGCACAGAAAAATCCCCAAAATCGCGAAAAAACGGGCCAACCGCGCTGGCGCCACTCCTGCAACTGCCTCCTCAAGTCCGGACGCTGGGTTCGGTCGCATCTGAAGGAATAGCAAAATGGTTCGTGGTTTTCCCTCGTACGGCGGCAGCTGCGGTTGCCCGAGCCCGCGTCGTTCGACCAAGTCGCACAAGTCGCACAAGAGCCACAAGTCACACTCCAAGAAGTCCAAGAAGTCCAAGAAGTCGCACGGCTCGCGCCGCTCGCGCTGGTAGGACCCTTGAGGGCGCGGGCCCCGATGACACACCCGCGCCCCAGGTCATTTATCGGGTCAGTCCGCTCGCGGGCTGGCCCGATTTTCATTTTTGGCCGGATTTCGGGCCAGTGTTTTCAATACTGCAGCGTCACCACCACGGTATCCGAATAGCTGCCCGGCGTCGGCCTCTGGCTGGCCGTGACCCTGCCATAGACGGTGAGGCTCTGGTTGGCGCCCGTACCCGTACCGGAGACGGTGGCGCCATAGGTTGTGCCGTCCCCCCAGGCCACGCTGCGGCTATTGTCTGAATAGAGGGCGTAGCTGAGATACTGGCTCGCCGGTCCGGTCATCCGGCGCGACGCGCCGTTGGAGTTGGACCCGGCGCCGAGGGCGACGCTGTAGGGCGCGGTGTTGGTGCAGTTGACGGTCACCGTGGCGGTGGCGTCGATGACCGCCCCCGTATAGGTCCCGAACGCCATGTTGCCGGTGCTGAGGGTGCAGGTCCCCGGCACATGGCCGTTCAGCGTAAAGGTGGTTGAGGCGTCGGCCCCCGCGGTATTGGTCTGGATCGTCATGGTATCCTGGTAATCGCCGTACACGGACATGGTCTGGCCGTTCTGGATTTCCGGATAGATGGTGAAGGTCGCCTGGGTGTCGGTGTTGGCGGCGGTAAAGGTCATCGAGTAGTTCTTGCTGGTGTTGCAGAACGCCCCCGAATAGTTCGACTGCTGAAAGATGTCGTAGTCGAGCTTGGTGGCGCCGTGCAGCATGGCCGGCGAACAGTGCGCCGTCAGGCCGTTGCCCATCTTGATGGAGACGTTGGCCGCGCCCGTGCCGTTGGCTTGGCAAATCACCGTGAAGCTGCCGGTGGAGCTCACTGCGGCCTTGGTCGCGGTGTTGTAGTCGGCGAAAAACACGTTGGTCGCGGTGATCGAGCTGCACCCGGTGACCGAGGTCGCGGCAAAGGCGGGGGAGTGCCCGAAGATCAGCAGGAAGCTGACTGCCAGTCCCAGCAGGCCGCAAATAGCCGCGGCGATCGACGCCTGGATAAGCGGCCAGCGGTTCGAAGAGGTACGCTTGAACATGGGTCGTGAGATTCGAAACGCGCAACAAGGGTTTCATGACGCGCGCGATTCGCACTTATTGCGGAATCACATTCAAAGCTTGACCATGGCGAAAGCGCATTTTCCGCCGAAATCAACCCCAAAGAATCAATACTGCAGGGTGACCACCACGGTGTCCGAATAGCTTCCGGGGGTGGGCGTCTGGCTCGCGGTGACGCGGCCATAGACCGTTAGGCTCTGGTTGGCCCCGCTTCCGGTGCCCGTGACCGTCGCGCCATAGGACGTCCCGTCGCCCCAGGTCGTCGAGCGGCCATTGTCGGAATAGAGGGCGTAATTCAGGTACTGGCTGGCAGGCCCCGTCATCCGCCGGGTCGTGCCGTTGGCGTTGGAGCCGGCGCCCAGGGCGACGGAGTAGGGCGCGGTGTTGGTGCAGTTGACTGTAACGGTGGCGGTGGCGTCGCTTTGCGCGCCCGTATAGGTCCCGAACGCCAGGTTGCCGGTCGACAGCGTGCAGGTGCCCGGCACGTGCCCGTTGACGAAAAATGTGACGTTGGCGTCGGTGCCGTTGGTTTCCGTCTTCGCGGTAAAGGTGTCCTGGTAGTCGCCATAGACCGAGATGTTCTGCCCGCTGTTGACTTCGGGATAGAGCGTGAAAACCTTGGTGGTGTCGGTGTTCTTGGCCGCAAAATTCATCGAATAGTTTGTTTTGGATTGGCCGCACAGGGTGCTGCTGTAGTCGCTCTTTTCGTTGATGTCGTACTTCAGCTTGGTCGCCCCGTTGAACATCGAGGGCGGGCAGGCATTGCTCAGCCCCTTGGCGAAGGTGACCGGTATGTTTTGGTTTCCGGTCGTGTCGCTCTGACAGGTGAGGGTCATGGGAGCGGTGATCTGCACCGCCGCCTTGGTCACGGTGTTGTAATCGGTGAAAGTGATGTCGGGAATGGCGATCACGCTGCAACTCTGGTTGCCCGCCGCGTAGGCCGGCCGATGGCCGAACAGCAGCACGATCGCCGCGCCTGAAGCCAGCAGGCCGCACAGCATGACGACGATGCCGACGAGCGGGGAGGTGACGGCGCGCCAGAATTTCGTCGGCGCCGGGGGCGCCGTTCTGAAGTTCCAGGTGGGCGAGCTTGGCTGCTGCATCGCCCCTCTGGTCTAGAGCGAACCCGGCGATTCTGGAACGGCGGCAAGCGGCGTGCCTGTGGACAGCGTGTCCGCGGGCGGGGCGATTTTGTCGAGCTTGGCCGTGCGGGCGGCGCGCGACTTGGCGGTCTTGGCGGATTTGACCGCGCGGACCGAGGCCTTGGCGGGCTTGCCCTCTGCCTCCGCCGCCTCCTGCGGATGGCCGCGGACAATGGCGATCAGGCCGCGGATCGGGGCGGTCGCGCGCGCCAGGAACGAGGCGCGTTTTTGCGTCAGCTCGGCGAACCGCTCGGGCTGCGGTTTCGGCGGCGGCGCCTTGGAAGCCTCGATCGTTTCCGCCGCGAGCGCCAGCAGGGCCTCGCGCTTCTGCTGCAGCGGCGAGCCCTCGGGCGATGCGGCAGGCGGCGTGGGCTCGGTCACAGCGACGGCTGCCGAGGCGGGCTCGGCCGCGGGCGCGGCGACCGGGTCGGTTGCGGCCTGGGCCAATTCGGCCAGCGCCAGGTTCAGGTGGGAAAG
>JADMIO010987922.1_pt1 | contig 43931 bp, 61 predicted proteins | sample 8958161 | NCBI WGS metagenome assembly JADMIO01 (sample SAMN16585339, study PRJNA669376) | soil metagenome | isolation source: Crop rotation soil | place: USA: Cullars Rotation, Alabama | collected 2011
CCGAGGCTGAACCGCGTGTGCCGGTGGCCGAGGCTGAACCGCTGTCGCCGGTGGCTTTATCAGGCGCGTCTTTGGTTAGATCGACAACGCGTTTGGATTCGGCAAGGATGAGGTCTTGCAGAGTGATTTCGCGAATGACACGTATCTTCTTTGCGCAACGCTTTGATGTTTCGTCTGTTCGCGGCAGGACGCCGAATAACTCAACCTCGCAATACCGGTTGCCGTTACGTGGTGGGTAAAACTGATGCACCTTGAGGGCGTCGGTACACGCGTGAAACCCTGACTGGCACCAGACAGGGTCACCGTCGATCTCGTAACTCTCACCGATGACGAATTGGTGGTCGCGACATTTCAGGTCTTTGTCGAACCCCTTGTAGGCTAGCAATCCCGGTGCGTCATTAGTATCTGTCATGTTAAGCCGCCCTCCGTACCTGCGCAGAGTTGCGCCTGTCGGCGGCCTTGACGGACACTTCGAACGCCCTTTGCATACCGGGCAGTTTGTCGGTGCCGTCCAGGTACATCGCGAAGGACGCGGGGTCACGGAGCACCTCAGCCTTAAGCGCCGCCCATGCCGCGTCAACCGCGTCGGCGACGTCCTGTCGCGTCAAGTCGTAGTCCTCCGACCGTATGGCAAGCTGGTCGTCGATGATGTCGTCAAGGTGCGTGCGGGTGTCGATCATCTCAAGGCTAGGCATGGTCGTTCCTCCTGTCAACGCGTCGTAGTGGCGTAACCCCCTCGTGGTAGATCCCGACCGACCGCAGGATGCTCGCCGCGCCCTCATGCCTCACGATAACTGGCTGGCCGTCGGCGTCCGTGCTCTCGAACGTGTCGTCGCCGTGGACGTCGCGGCGGTCCAGGTCGGCAGTGCTGAGCGTCATAGCGCTGGCAATCGCCTCGGCGGGAGTGGCGGTCATGCGCTCGATCAGGTCGAGGTTTGCGAGCGCTTCGGTGAGGTATCGATGGTTGGTTGCGCCGCCCCAGAACCAGTAGTCATAAGCAGCAGCCCTCGCCGCCTTTTGCGCTTCTTCGATCGACAACGACTGCCCGCAACAGCCGCGCTTGACGCTCTCTCTCGTTTGTGGTACTATCGTGTCCATAGTTCTCTCCCGGCCGGCCAGCGTTCCAGCGCTTTGGCCGGCCTTGTTGTTAGGCGGCCGCAGCGAGCCTGTTTGCCGAAGATATCTCCTCGGCAGTCTCGTAAGCAATGACGGTTAGGTCGACTGGGAACACCTCTACGCAGTCGATTTCACGGTCGTCGTCAACCTCTTGGGACTCAGTGGCCGGCACCGCGTAATCAGCGCGATAGAACTTACCGTCGCCCTCATTGAGAAAGACCATGCGGTACCAAACAGCCCATCGGCGATGGTCGAATGGCGTGTCGCTGATCACTGTAAGCCCGTCGGTATTTTCGTCGTTGCCTCCCCACTTAATCGACCGAACCTGATCGTTTGTCAGTGTCAAATCCCCCTCCTCTCTTCCTAGATGTGGCACGCATGCAAGATTGCAGCGGCGATTAACTGCCCGATGACACCGGCGGCAAACTCGATAAGCTTTCTTGCCGCTCGGTCGTTCTTGATGCCAGTCCTTGGCATGTGCTGTCTCCTCCGTGCTACTACTGCCGCCTCCCGGTCACGGCCCGGTCGGTCGGCGCTGAGCCGTCGCTATGTGACGGTAAACGGGGCAGGCAGGATTCGAACCTGCAAGTGGTGGCTCCGGCGTATCCAACTGCCCCAAGTTGCCGAGTACTTCCCGCTCGGCGGCGGCTCTCCCGCGCGCCAATCGACTGTATTGAAGGGCACTCGACAGTCCCTCGCCCGTTAAGGCGGTTATGCCACTCTCCCGTCAAACGTCCGCAAAGGCGATGAAGCTTCATGCTCAGGCTAGGTTAACGACCCTATACGCCCGTTCTCGCAACTCTCCGGGTGTCTCGGCATGTAACGTCGCCGTCGGGCCGCCGTCTTTCCGGCTTGTCATACGAGGCTTCGCGCATGGTTCGGGTGTTCACATGTGCGGCTTTACCTGGCTTTCGCAGGGCGTGCGCCCTCCCTCGTAAGGTTCTGTTAAAAACGGCTGCCGGTATTGCATGACCGGCGGCATCCGTTTTCTTGAGATCAAAAGGTCTGATCTCCTACGGCCGTCTCTCCAGGCTTGTCACGGTGGCGATTTCGTGGTTTACTCTCACAACGCGTCCGCTGCTTCTCAACACTGGGCTTGTCACCGTTTCGACCGCTGTTCTGTTGTATAGGGCAGGCCGGAGTCGAACCGGCGCTTTCGGCCTTCGCAGGGCCGCGAGTAGTTTCCGCTCTCCTCTGCCCCAAGTTGCCGGGTCGCTCGCGCTTTCGAGCCTCAGCCCCTCTCCCTCCCAGGTGGTGCCTACCGCTCAGCGGCCCCCGGCGTGGCCGACTTCGTTAATCCGGTATGTCGAGTTCGAACGTGAACGGCACCATGACGCCGGTTCTGTCAAATCTACCGATCGCTTCCGCAAGTCAGGAAACCTCTTGCCCGTCGCCTCGTCGGTGGCGTGGAATACCGGGCAATCCCTGCATGCCGACCTGTTGCCCTTGTCGATATGCTCCTGCGTCACGTTGATGGTCATGGCTGCACCTGTCGCCGCACGAAGCCCGGCCGGTCGCCGATTTCTTGCCGCGCTGCGTCCTCGGTAGCGAACGCGCCGATGAGTTGGGGTACGGTGACCCATGCTTCGTACCGTGATCTGGCATCTTCGACGGTGACGGTGCTGACCTCTTCGCTGGAAATGATAAAGCCTGATCCGCCTTGGAGCACGTGAACGACCCACTCTTCGTCGGTCAGCCCACGCCTTGCTGCCGCCTCACGAATGATCGCCGCCTGTTCCTCTGGCAAGTTGATGTCGATTGCGATTTTCATATCAGTTTCCTGTAGCTGCAGGTAGGCTTCTCGGCCAAGGACGACCAGCACTCCCAGGTAATCACGTAGCCACGCGTCCAGACGTAGTAGCAGTTGGAGACGAGGTGGTCCCCGCACTCAGGGCACTTGCCGCGGATGAGTTCAGCCCGTGGGCCGTTAGTCGTCGGGTCAAAGAGATCGCGGACGCTGATCGCCGAGGCCTCGCCCATCACCGGTTCGCCGTGCTAGTTGTGTGCGATGTTGTTCATAGTTAAGCCGCCTTCTCCGTCACATTGCAGGGCTGCTCGGCCTGCACTGCGTGCCACGCCGTAGTCAACGCCCCGGCCAGATGCGCCACGTTCGCCGCATCGTAGGGCGCAGGCTCGATCGGGTGAATGATCGTCACGCCGGATCGGTCACGGATCACCCTCGCCTCGTAGACCCGTGTCAGGTCTTCGTGCTGCTCGGCGGTTAGCGGCTCAGGAGTGCGGCCAACTCGACTGTTTGTGCTGACGGTGTTCATAAGCTGAGCCTAGGCAACTCCCCAGACGAGGCTGGATGGCAACAAAGTTTTTTCTGGGTGCGTTGCATCTACAAGCCTACTGTACCATAATGTTGCTATTTTGTCAACAAAATAGTTTATGTTACAGAAACTTCTTTGGTGGCAAGAGAGGAGGCCCGGCGCTCGATGTCCTCAACGGTTACAGGGTGACCCGCCTCGGCGCAAGCGTCGGCCCAAGCTTTCAACAGGGCATACTTGGCGTCGGATCGCTCCTCGATACGACTTATGCCTCCACGAGTAGTGATCGATATGCCCCTCGCACAAAGAGCAGTGGCCATCTGGTCTTGGGTGAGCCCGCTATCCTCGCGGAGCGCTTTAAGTGCCGGTCCAAGTAAAAACATAACTACAGTATAGTTCGTTATTGATGTTTCGTCAACATATTAGTTATCGTTATGCACAGTTGACATCCCGGCAACTTTTTACATAAAATCGGTGTCTAAGGGAGCATGCCAATTGCGGTGATGAGAAGTAAGCCGAACAAGCCAGAAACCTTTGAGACTATCGGGCAGTGGATAACATACAACCGTTTAGCTGCCAGATATTCGTTAGCGACACTAGCAGCCGAGTTCGGCAAGTCGAGTACGTGGCTGAGTAAGCTGGAATCCGGCGACATAAAGGTAAAGCGTGAAATAGTCGAGCAAATAGCCAAACTCACGGGGGCAGATTTTAGAGAAGGACTGGCATTGCTTAATGCGGCAGAGATGAGCGCGCGAAACCCGATTGAGTACCTCCCGGTGACCGAACAGCGCATTGTCGAGGCTTACCGCAACGCCAACCCACGACAACGCCAGATGATGGACCTGATCGTTGAAGAGGTCTTACCGGATGGCGAGACTGGCGACCCGATGTCAATGGAAGAAGCGCTGCGTGAGGCAGAAGCCGAAGGCACGATTGGGAGAAGAGCGGAGTGAGGGTGAGGTGCAATGATGGTCAGTTATTCGCTGTTATTAGGGGTTCTAATCCGATTGAGTGTCATCGCCTATGCTGCCCTAGTCGCTGTAGCGCCATGTTACGCCGCCGATCTCAACCTTGATTATCTGAATACATCAATTGGTAAGGCCGAAGTTTATTACGGTGAGACGACGATATTCTTGGTAGGACCAGATTCCGGGTACGCAACCGATCCCGAGTCTTGGCATTCTGGTCAAATATGGGTGACATTCCACGATACCAAGGCGTGGTGCAACCACGAGATCAAGTACGATGCGACTACCATCCCTTTGCACTTTACATCGAGTAATAGGGCTGTAATATCCATCGACGGGCAAGGTGGCTTCAAAGTAAATCGTGCCGGCTCAGCGATTATAAGTGTGCGGGCTGATATGGAAGCGTTGAAAATACCGATATCGGTAGTGTCGGTACCGGTAAAACCCAATATGACAGCCGTCGCAGTTGCGAAAGCCATTGGGAGGCCTAGTAGTCGCGTTCGTGACGTAGCAAGTACGGTAAGGCACACAATGAACGGCGTTGTACGGTATTCGCCCTCCGAAGTATGGACCTATGACGCTTATCCTGGATTGGAGTTGAGGGTGGACCCCGTCGGGGTCCTTTTTGGTAGCTCGATGGGCGGATGGGTCGATGTGGTGAAACTATTCGGATTCCCTCAACAAATAATGATGATCGATACATCTTTGAGGCGCACCTTCCATGCTTTGAAGATCGGATGGGGTATGCGCGCGGCGGTCAATCTCATTGGCCGCCGGGCAGACATGGTAGATGATAAGGACCACCCTAAATGCTTTCAGTGGTCTGAGGGCGGAGCTGCGTTAAGAGTGCTGATAAGGCACGGCCGCGTGGTTGGGGCCTCTTACCTTGGCCCTGAGGACGATAATGCAAATAGTTCGGTGGCGGAAGTAAAAGGAATAAATGATCCGCTACTGACCGGAAACGGCTGACAGTAGCCGTCAACCCATTCTCGCCACATGATAATTCAAGGCAACCTGGCATCGATGCCGAGTAATGTCTACTAGTCACTCCTACCCTCCTCGCCGTAGAATAGCAGCATCAAGCGCAGATGTTTGGGCGTACAGACGAGGTGTAGTGATGCTAGCTAAGGAATACCGCGACGTCGCGAAGCACGTCGCTCGGGTGATCAGGGCCGCGCACGAGGGGCCCGTCGACGACAATGCTGCCTGGATTGAAACCTCCAGGCGGCTCGGCTGCCGCGTTGCATATCACAACCGGGCGGACTTGCCGAAAGGCCAGTACGCCCATCTCGGCATGAGTGCCGGTTATATGTTCTTGTACCGCGGCTCAACCCCCTGGACGCTGCGGCGCGTGATCATCCACGAACTCGCACACCACGTCCAAATGTCCGAGGTCACTTTCTCGCTCTTTGGTAACACCGTATTCTGTTACCACGACGATGCGCTGGATATTCGCGACGAGATCTCCCAGGAGGTCGAGCGAATCATTCTTGACGAAGACGCGGATAAGCTGGCCGAAGCAGTCCGACAGCTTACTATGACGCCCGACGAGCTCGCGAAACTGGACCGGGAGGCGCTAAGGCGCGGAGCGCAGGGAAGGCCGAGGGGGCCGAAACCAAGGGGTTGAGGCCAGACGGTTGCATTACAGGCCAACAAGGAACAACCAGTGATACCAGTCCTCATAATCGGCACGCTCGGCGCAATGGCGCTACTGATCGGCGCTGGCGGTTACCACCCGTACATCTACTATTCGAACCTTCGACTTGTCGTCTGCGGCATGCTCGCCGTCGATGCCTATGTCATCTGGCAAGGGGCACCGAAGCTGAGGCCTGCGGCATGGACGGCGATAGCCGGTGCGATACTGTTCAACCCGCTTGCGCCTGTCTACCTGACGCGGGAGATTTGGCGGCCGATCGACCTGGTGACTGCCGGTGTCCTCGTGGTGCTGGCATTGCTTGCAATCCAGGTGGCGCGGCGGGCCGAAGCGTCGAGGGTTTGAGCGAAATACTTTTACTGATTAGAACTCATGACCGAGATCGCCGCCGCATATATCCGCTGTTCGACCGATCGCCAAGAGGACTCACCTGCCGTTCAGCGTGCCATCATCGAGCAGCACTGCGCGGCGAATAACCTGACCGTGCCGGCCGATTTGTGGATCATCGACTTTGCTGAATCCGCCGGCAAGCCGACGCATAAACGGCCAGGTGGCGCGAAACTGCTGGCCCTCGTGCGGGACAAGGCCAAACGACCGTTCACCAAGGTAGTCATCGTTCGTGCAGACCGCGCCTTTCGTGACACTCACGACCAGGAGGACGTATTCCGGTTCCTGGCCGCCAACGGGTGCGAGTTCGTCGGTGCCAAACAAGACCTCTCCCGCGACACGGCGCACGCCCGTTTCATGTTGACCGTACTCGGTGCAGCCAACCAATTCGAGCGTGAGATCACCGGCGAGCGCACGAAGGAACACAACCTGGCGCGGCACGCCAACCGGCTCAACGTCGGTGGTACAACCTCGCTCGGCTTCCGTGTCAACCCGGATTCCGACTGCCCGCTGATTATTGACCCGGACGGGTTACAGCGCGCCGCGCGCGCCATGGAGGTCTACCTGGAAACAGGCGGCAACCTGAACGCCACATGCCGCCGATTGAACACAGAGGGAACCCTCCCACCGCGCGGCGGCCACTGGTCGCCTCACCCGCTGCGCCACCTGCTCGGCGCGCCTCTCTACCGCCGCCAGCAGTCCTACGACGGTCGACTGGTGGACAAGCCAGACATCATCCCCGCGTCGATCGACAGCGATACCCTCGCTCGCGTGGACGCGCTCCTAACGGCGCAATACGGCCACTGGCACGTACGCACGGCCGCGGCAACAAAGGCCCACCGCTACCACAACCGCAGCACGTACAATGGACTCCTTGCGTGCGGTCGCTGCGGCCAACTCCTGCACGTCCACACGACCACTTCGCCGATGCCCGGCGCGTGGGCAGCCCGGTTCGTCTGTCGGTCAAAGGTGCTGTCGTACCGCAGTATCGAGCCGCAGTGCGGCCTCCCAAGCCTGCACGCCCCAACGGTCGACCGAATGGTCAGTGACCTCCTCAGAGCCGCACTGACGGCCGTTACGGGGCTGCAAGGTGCCACGGCTGCGCGACGGCCACAACGCCAGCCTGCGGACGCTGTAGCGAAGTTACAGGCTTTGGATGAAAAACGCGAGCGGGTGCTGTCGCTCTATGTAGACGGACTGATCGACATGGCCGCCTACAACCGCGAGATGTCGCGGCTGTCCGATCAAGCGAAAGCGCTACAGGTTTCAACCGACCGCGCGCCAGACCCGCCATTGTCGCCGCAAACAGTCGCGGGCATGCTGGAGAATTGGGACACGCTATTCGTGCCAGGATCACTCAGTAGCCCCGCAAAGCGCGAGTTGCTCATGGTCGGGCTGGGGATAGGTCGCGCGGCGATCGTTGCGGACAAAGTGCCGGCTGTACCGGTCACAGGCACAGTGTGGACGGTGACCATTACCGCGCCCCGATTGTCGCTTAGTGAATTGAGGGCAGAACGCATCGGCGGGCCTTTGCGTGACTTGTAACACGCGAGAACTCATATGTACCAAGTCATTCAAAGGGTGTTTTCAGGAGGGAGACATGCCAATAGAAAACCCGCCCTTTACCGTGAGGTTGTAGGAGCGGGCCGTGTTAGTTCGAGTATACCATATTACGCCCGGTCCTTCCACCACGAGTATTTCCGCCGCCCAAGCGGTCCCTGCCGCCGTTGCTTCGGGACAGCCATCTCGTCGAGCCTCACGCCCAGCATCTCGACGGCCGCGCGGACGACGGCCTCTTGCTCCGGATGCGAGCTATACGCCTCAATCCAGCGGTCGCGGATGGTGCGGGCGACGAACTGGATGACGGGATCGGGCGCGGTACCATGCGCCTTGTTGCGTTCGATCAGCTCCGCTATGACGGCAAGGCTGTTTCGGAACCGCTGCGCCCGCGCTTCGGCGTCGGGCTCTTCGACGGCCACGCGTAGTTCGGCCAGCGCTGCCGGAAATGTGAGCGCTGGCCTCGGCAGTTGAGCCGGTATCGATGTCGGGCACTGGCTGTCCATGTGCCCATTTTACGACTTGTCTACTAAGGCTTGTCAACGGGTGGAGAGGTGTCTACGAGTGATCGCCGAAATACCAGACCATAAAGCCGACACCGGCCGCTAGCGATAAAAGCGCGTCGCCGACGAAGTAGCGCGGCAGTAACACGGCGGCGGCTACAAGCGTCGTGCCGACGGTTGCACACAGCACGATAAGCCCGACCACGACACCGACTGTTACGCCGCCTTTGATGACTTTCTTGTCCATACTCACTCCACCCTCCTCCATCGGTAGTACCACGTCCCTTCATCGCCACCGGCAACCTCACGGGCAAAGACGGCCGTCGCGGGTGGCGCATCGTCGTCAGGGTCCGACGCCGACAGCGGCACGCTTATGCGGTCGCCCTCCACGCCGTCGAAGTAGCCGTCGGGTGCGTAACCGCATACCGGGACGCGATCGGTGATGTTAGGCATCTGGGGTGCTCTTCTTGGGTTTCGCTGGACGCCCTGGTTTGCCGTGCCCTTTCCCCCTCGTAGGTTTACTGTCGCCTTCTATGTCTGGCCCCTGAACGACCATGTCGTTCAGTGTAACACCAAAATAGGACGCCAGAATAAAAGCCGCGCCGACTTCTGCCTGCTTAACATTCATATCCGGCTCAGACACCCACTTGCGTACAGTGGTGACGCTTAGTCCGGTATCATCGGCAATATCCGTGATCGTTTTATCGAGATTGAGGCGTTGCTCCATGCCCTTGCGGTGCTCGAAGCCGCGCGATCGCAAATATAATTTCTGCAAGTTCATACGTGGCATATGTCCTTTCATTATTGCACACACTCAAATAGACTGAATTGCGTCGGTGGTTCCACCCAAACGGGCGGTGACTGAAATGCCTCAATGCGCTCCCGCATCACGGCCGCGCGGGCATCTTTGCTGATCGGCCTGTATGTCCCTTTCCACGCGCCATCGATACCAATGTTCTGCGCGATGTTCGTGCTATCGGCGCTGCTGAACGGAATGCGGGTATAGATCGCCGGGTCAAGCATGCGGAGGCCGTGCAACTTCGTCCGCGGTCTACCTTCGCCGTCACAAGCAACCGCGAGCGCCTCGCCCATCCTGTCCCACCATTTGGCAACGCCGGGCGTCGGCCACGCACCCGAGCTGCCGAAGGCAATGCGGGGATAGGTTTCGACGAGCCGCCCGAGCCGGTCGAGGCTCTCATGAAGATGCCAGACAGGGACGCCCATCCAGATCGGCAGCGGCCATTCGTCGAGCAGTGCGTCATTCGCCGACTCGTCGCCGTCGATGACGTCGGGAATGACCGCCCAGTCGAACCCAGGAAGCCGACGGCAATCGTCCACCCATCGGTAGTACGGTGCCCAATCGTCGACCGGGTGACCGCTTCGCCATGCGCTGAATGCCCCGTTGTCGAGAGCGAAGGAAGACGCGACCTCAACCACTAGGCCGAGTTGATCTTGGCATGCCCATGAGACGAAGGCGTGACCGCCGGCCAGGGCGCGTACAGCGGCCGTCGCTGGGGTTATGGGTGTGCCGTGATATTGAATCACCGCGCTACCCATATCGCCTTGCGTTGGGCTTGCCAGGTCAACCGGGCAAACCAATACGGAAACAGGATAGCCTCAACATCCTCGTAGGACTTCTCGCCGCAATCAACCTCTGCGAACAGGCAGACATCGCAGCCAGGGTCATAGCGCTTCCAATCGCCGGATTCTCCGGTCCAAGTACAGCCGCAATCACCTTTACTAGAATGCAACTCGGCGAACGCCTCAACGTGAGACCGAAACGCGCACTGCGCCGCATAGGTAAGGTCTTCGAATGCCGGAGTTTCAACCTTGACTGTCCGCTTCATGCCATATTGTAACATCAAAATAAAAAATAGTCAAGTGCGTATTTTTTATTGACAAGTCCGCATTAGTCTGGTATAATTAACCATCAAACGAAAACGGCCCGGCCACTGCGGGAACAGTGACCGAGCCTAGCAAATCCGAAAGTGAGGCTTTCAGACATGCCAACTACATCTTACCCGACAACCGCCGCCGAAATGATGGACGCGTTCCATCGACGCGCCGAGCGCGGAGCTTCCCTGATTGCGCAGGGGTACCGCTACGAGTGGAACCCGTTCTGCCTGGACCGTTCGGATGAGGGCGAATACTCCACGGTCGGCACGCATTACCTTTGTGTCAAGCCGACCGGCGATGTCTACGAAGTCACCTTCGACTGCGGCAATCACAAGTGTTCCTGCCCCGACTTCCACCGCAACGGCGGCATGCTGTTGTGCAAACATTTGGTTTGCCTTTGCGACCCGCAGGTAAAGGCGAGCACCGACCTCCGCATCCGGCAGGAACTCGCCGAGATCGACGCGCGAGCAGACGCTCAGGTTGCCTTCTACGACGCAAACGGCTACGACGGATACGCTTCCTAATCCCCTCTTCGGGGCTGCGCATCGTTTACACGCAGAGAGGACAAACCCAGATGGCTAAGTCAACCGAACCGAAGTGGCGACAGATCAAATCCAAGGAGTTTGCGGCGGCACAGGCAATCTCCGAACTCATCAAAGAACTTCACTGCAAGGCAGGTATTCCCTCCGCGCAGTCCCCGACGCTCGGCGCTATCTGCGATCAGATCGCCTTCCACATGGGCACCGCTAAGCCTGAGGCCTGGGCGGATCATCAGGCCGAACTAGAGCGCAAACAGAAGGACTGGGAAGCGTTTGTGGCGTCGGGCGGCATTGAGGCGATCGAGGGTCTGTAGATGTCATCGGGGGCTGCGCATCCGGTAAACGCAGAGAGGATAGAGAGATGTTCTGCATAGTCGAAAACAAGAATACCGGAAATCTGTCAGTGACGAATACCGATCGCGCTCTTGACGCTACCCGCGACGGCTTCCTTGTCCATCCCGGCGCTTTTCGAACCCGTACCGCTGCCGAAGATGTCGTATTCGATCTGCTTGCTTCGAAGCATGAGCAGCAGTGTGCTGAGCGCGAAGCCGCCGTTAACTGTGGCTGCGAAGACCTTACCGGTATGGGGCCGCGACCTCACCGCCGAGCGCTAGCTTCTCCCGGTGGGCCGTGCGATACCTTACCACGCGGAAAGGAAACTCAGATGGCGAAAACCTCACTACTCGGCCAGCGCGAAACTGAATACAAGGGCTGGATTGTTCAGGCCCACGTGAGCCCTGGGGTTGCTACCGTTAAGGCACTGAACGGCGGTTGCGAGATCGAGCAGACGTCAAAAACGAACTCGGCTCATGGCGTCCAGAAGGCGCTCTTGGTAATGCGCAGTGCGATCGACACGCACCCGCTGACGATATCGCTTCAGGCGCGCTAGCCCATTTTCCAGGGGCGCGGCTGTAACGCGCGGAGGATAGAACGATGACCGTTAAGCAACTCAAAAGTCTGCTCGAACAAGCAACGACGCCTAAGCGAGCGCACGCAATGGCTGAACCTGAGGCGTTCATGGCCGACGACGCAACGATTCGAATTGTCTTACAACTCTCGCCGCGCAAGGCTGTATGGTTCGACCTACCTGACATCACAAGCCGTATGGGTGGCCCGGATGGAACGGGCGTTATTCGCCTAGACATCAATGATGGCCACCCATACAAGTACGGCGGTTTCACTAAGAAGCCCGACTAGCCAGATCCCCGCCGCTAGCCTCACCACACGAGAATATCCGCACCTTGACCATCCAGGCTCAGGCCATTGTGGACCGTGGCGGGTGGCGAGGCGGGAGAATGATAGTGCCAGCACAATCGGGCGGCGGTCGCGAGATGCCGCCCTGGAGGATAGAGACGATATGGCAAACAGTCTGAACAGGCAATTAGCGGTTGACGAAATCGTTGTGTTGACGTCCGGTGTTTGGTGCGGGTCCGGTAGCACAATCGACGACCGGGCAGTCCGAGTAAAGGGCGGTTTTGGTATGTTCGCAGAGACTTCCGGCGCTGCGATGTGGGTGGAGTTTCTCAGCGACGGCGAAAAGACGCACGCGAGCGGCTATGATATCGACCCGGAAGATACGGCGGCGTACCACTCTCGGCGTGCCGCGCCAGTGCAACCGTAAGTAAGACGCCGAGCCCGGCGGCGAAACCGGGCGGGAGAGATTAGATGGACATAACGCTAAAGGCGCTTGAGGATACACTGCGCCTGTGCCGAGAGGCTGGAGCTGATGACGAAACCGAGGTCGTGTTACTCGTGCGAAACCGGTACGAAGGCCACGTCCTTGCTTCGGTCACTGGCAGCGAGTTTCGCGACACCACCCTAGATGACGACGAACCAACGATGCCGTTCGTTGCCATTCTTGCGCGCGAATGCTTGTAACCCGCCACGGACGGCGACACGGCCACGGATGGCCGGGAGAACCAAATGAGCGACACGAACACATTCGACCTTGCCACTGAATTGCAGTGGTTACGAAACTTCGCATGGGCGAGCGATGATACGACCACCGAAGCCAGGATACGCGAGATCGCCGACGCTATCGAAAAGCACTGCCTAGGCCGCGTCGTGTGGGCGAAGGCGACGAATGAAGCGCTGGCGGAACTACCTGAGAGTGCATGGTTGGTAATTCCGCACGACGCGCAGACCGATGGCTATTTTACGGCGCAACGGATCGCCGCCGATATCTATCACGGCGAAGGCGGCGAAATATTGGACTGGTGCGACGGCTACACTGACCATTACGCCATCATCGAAGCGCCTGACGAGGAGCAAACCCAATGACCGACCTTCGCCCCGATAACATTATCGCCATCGACTTCGACGATGACATGCGGCCGTTCTCAATCTGGACCACTGACAACGGGGTGAGGTGCGACTACTGGGACGTCGAATACTGCCGCACTGACGATCGTCACTACTATCACAACAGCGGGTCCGGCCCGATATATTGCGAGGAGTACAAGTCGAAGCACTACGGAATAGAGCCGCACTGGAACTACTGGGTCAAGGAGGGTTACCCCTTTCGTGTCCATGGCGACTTCTTGTACCACGCCCGGTGGTCGGGCAGCTTTCTTGCCCTGTGCAAGCCGTTCGACGCAAAGCTTCGACAGCCCCGCCGTCTTGACGCGCTCCCGCCTCAGTTCGACTCTGCGCAATTCGTCAAAGACGCTTTCGAGGGCGAAGTCGCTTACTGCCCTGAGTGTGACGACTGGCTACCGGCTGAGCGGGACTACCTCTGCGACCACATGACGTGGTGCAGCAGGTGCAGCGAGTACACAGCGAACGACAGGCGGTGGCGTCTCGCCTGGGAGTACCCGCACTTCGAATGGATCGAGCACTGCAAAGAATGCGGCGACCGCCGCGACTGGGAGGAGGACGACCAATGACCTCAACCGACATGCGTACACTAAACATCGCCGTCGAACGACTGCTCGGCGACGACCTGAGCTGCTTTGACGGAAAGGGGCAGGAGCGGGAGGAGCGAATTGAGAAGGCTCTCGGTCCTTACGGTGGATACCCCGCTTCAAGAGTCCCGCACACGGATTTGCCGGCTCCTGAAAATCAATATCAGCCTTACTGGTCCAGAGTTTGGAACAACCGAGACGGTCAACCCTGGCAGGCCGACATCGAAAAACACGTCGCCGACTCCCGCGCCGAGCCAAGGGACTTCGCGGGTGAGAAGGGCGACATCGCGGCGAGCGTCGGGCTGTGCATGACGGTGCTGTTGCCGAAGATGCACGAAGCCTGCAGTGAGGTTACACTGCGACTGCATCGCCACGGAACGGGCGCTTTCATCGGTCAGCACGACACATGGGGCGACACCCCCTGTCTCGCCATCGTCGAAGCGTTCATCTGGGTCATGGAGGGGGCGGGATGAGCGTAGAAACTCGGCCAAGATTTGACCTTGAGACTGCGTTGAAAGTGGTCAAGCATAGCGAAGGCTGGGTACCGCACCTTCTCGACAATGAGGACGGCACTTATTCAGTCATGAGCCATATCACCTGTGAGCAGTGCGACTACTGCGACGATTATTTCGAGGCAGACCCGGACGGCACCAAGTACGACCTCTACGAAGGCAACATCATGATCCATCGCGTCAAGGCCGACCCGTACTCGCATGAGAAAAGCAAGAGGACCAACCAATGAAACCAACCCCCGCTGAAATCGACGCTCTGCCGCCGCGTGAACTTGACGCGATGATTGCTGAAAAATTGGGGCTGCCTGTCAAGTGGTCGACCCCGCCGTACTTCCCGATGTCGGGGTACCTTGCGGATTGCCGCTACCCGTGGCTCAAAGGTGTGCACGACGGCGTTGAATACGACTGGGCACCGGTCCCTCACTACTCCTCCGACCTCGCGGCCGCGTTCGCACTGGGCGAAGAGATGGAGCGGCTCGGGATGGGTGACAGGTACGCGATGATTTTACGCGCGTCAGGTCTTGATGACGAGCGGGACCGCACCTATTACCGCGACCATCCATTACAGTTGAGGTGCCCTGATACCTGGGCAAAGGTATTTCTGGTCGCCCACGCCGACGCGCTCACCCGCGCCCGTGCTGCGGCCAGGTGCTTGGCGGAAGCGGAGGGGAATCATGAATAAGTGTGAACCGCTGACAATGGAAGAGTTGGACCAGATTGAGCGGGACGTTTGCACTCACGTCAGAGAGACTAAAGATGTGATGACTTCGGAGTTTGACGAGGTCGGATTGTCCTTCGAAGAGTTCAGCCGGTTCGTCGTCACCATCCGTGGTGTTACCGCAGACCGTGACGAATGCCGCCGCGATATTGAGGCGTTGCATGTGGCGTTGCGGCAGGTAAAGACTGAACGTGACGCCGCCAACGAGATCGCTGTCGCACGGTTCAAGTTCGCCGAAGGGCTGGAGTATCAACTCGCGGAAGAGCGAGCCGCCGCAAACGCCGCCGTATCCGCGGAGCAGCAGGCGAGGGCCGAGCTTGCCGCCGCGAACGCCGCACTCGTGGCGCTGGCCGATGTCGTTCAAGGCGAGTTCGAAACGTCTCGCCACCCGGTTCCGGCTGTTATTCGGGAACACGCCGCCGCCATCGACGCGGCGAGAAAGGCGACGCGATGACGCAAAATCAACACCTGTTACTCTGTCTCGCGGAAGAGTGCAATGAAGTGGCCCAGCGAGTTTCAAAAGCTCTTCGGTTCGGGCTGTCGGAGGTGCGGGAGGGGCAACCTGACGATAACGCGGAGCGGATCGCACAAGAGATGGATGACCTTCGCGCCGTTTATGAAATGCTAGTCCATCGCGGCGTGCTGCGGCTGGGCGACGAAGACCGAGTGTGCGCGAAGGTCTACAAGGTAACCCGCTACTTGGATTACAGCCGATCGGTAGGCGCTTTGGAGTCTGACCATGCTTAAGCTCCTCGAATGGTGGTACCGCCGACGGGCGGCGTGGTGCGGGTGGCGTAGTCACTACTACTCGAGCCGAAACTCCGACACTCGCGGACAGGGCGTCACCGACTACTGCCGGGCGAATGAATGGACCGCTCGTAAATTGGCGTGGATGTACGCCGCTGACCAGCTTTACTCGGCGCGCGTCGAGTTGAGACACGATTTGGAGGACGCACGATGAGCAGTGAAACGTATCCGATCAAGGTCAAGGTGTCGGTGGAGTATGAGATTGCCCCTCCGAAAAAGGGTGCCAAGCAGTGGTACGTGGAAATCTCCAACCCTCATATTCAAGGGTTCAGCCATTGCTGCACGATTTACGCAGTCACCCCCGAACTCGCCGTCGCCAACGCCCGCGAATGGATCGCACGGCAGGGAACGGTTATCGAGGAGGCGGGTCAGGGGGAGGTCATCGATGACGACATTCAGCAAGCAATCGAGTCGATCGGAGGGTTGGCGAACCTGTTTACGTCGCAAGGATCGTCCGGTTATGCCAACATGCTCAAGACCGCGATTACATCTATCGTCGACGGTTTGAACCAAGTCATCGCCGAACGCGACAGCCTCCGCGACCAGCTAGGCACTGCCAACGCGCGGCTTGTGGCGATGGCTAACGAGGTGGTTGAGGCGCAGGATGAGACCGAGTGGATATATGACGACGAACTCGGTACTGGCCGCAAAATGCCTAAGGAGGGATGGGTTGCATACGATACGAGGCAGGAGAACAAGTAGCCATGCGCGGCACTCATAGGCAGGTCAAGCACCGTTTCGTCTACGCGAACAAGCGACGGCATGAACTGATAGACCGGTTATTCACGGTCGGACTGACAGCGGAAGAATCGGCGCTAAAGGCCAAGATGGAGCGAGCCACGGACGGTTATTTAAACCCTCCTTTTGAGGCGTACAAGGATTGGCTCGATAAGTTCAACGAGGGGCGCCCCTTTCCGAAAAGCCGAAGCAGCAGAAGGCGCATCGGGCATAACGGGCGCCGACACCGCAACTATTCCCGGCGCACGCTTGAGGCGTTAAGGAGAGGCGCAAAATGGCGCGTTAACCCCGGCACAGTTCGTCACTGGCAAGGGGACGCTTGAGGATCAAGGGAGATCGAAGGAATGACTCGCCCATTTATCAAGTACGACGGCCATCGCACACCCGCCAACCCGTACGGCTACCGCGTGGTGATGCCGAGCGGGAAGCGCGTCAAGTACCGGCTCGCCAAGAAGCGGAACAACCGATGGGACGCGCCGCCAGCGCTGCCCGACGTTACCGACACGATCGGCATTGGAAGGCGAAGTGCATACGGGCTTGTAATTTGGCTCAGGGGTTTGAAGAGGCTTTGATCCGAGGGCGAAGCGCGCAGGCTTTACGGCGGCGCGGATGAGATTGAGATGCAGGACAAAGGGGGTGATGCCACTTGAAAGCTGACTTCGAGCGACAACTCGACTACAATGCATGGTCCGAGAAGAAGCAACGTCAGTACGATCGCCAGTGACAGCGCCTGCTCAGGCAATCGGGCTTGGGCGGGCGCTTGCGGAGAAACCTTGAGACAAGGAGAAATGAATGGATCGATCGTTAACAGAGACTTGGGTCGAAAGACCGGCAGGCGGATGGACGCCCGAACACCTCCCGATCAGTCTTGACATAGAGCCAAACATATCGTGGCTGGAGTGGTACACGGACGAGTGCGAAGATGCGCCAAGCGTCGGCTGGTATACCAGCGATGGCGGTTTTTGGGAGGAACCCGGCAATCAGTACTGCCCGGCCTCAGCAGTTTTATGTTGGCGGTATGTTGTTCGTCCGGAGATCGTTGAGCGTATGGCGGCGGCTTAACCCGCCACCTTCCGCCCGTCGCCTCGCCCGTGGCTGATGTCCGTGTCCACGTCAAGGCCGAGTACGGTCGTCTCGCGGCCCTGCTCAATGTCGGCGGTGCACTGCGCGGCCTTGTAGCCCTGCCAGCCCCGCGACTGAGCGAGCCAACCCTTAGCGGCCAGTCCGTGCTTTTCGAGGTAGGCGCACACCGCACCTGAGCCGTAGACACCAACGAGGTAATGCGAGCCCATCGATCGGAGTTGGTCGCGGACGGCCGCAAAGTACAGGGAGACGTCTTCGGGCTTGGCGTCGTAGTCCACCGCGAAGTAAATCGGGGTATTCGGCGGCTGACCGGCAGCGACCGCGCGGTTGAACGCGATCGACGCGTCTGCTTTGCCCTGCGCTGCGGTGAAGTAGCTCGCCTGAGTTGGGAAGCCGTTTTCGTAAACAGCCACGATGTAGAGGCCTGCCGCCGACAGCGCGACGGCCTCGGCGTGCGTGAGCAGATCCTTGAACCCCGAATGGTTGAAGTAGTAACGGCAGACGAAGCCGTAACCGTCGGCGGCGAGCTTGCGCGCGACTGAGGCGAGCGACTTGGCGCTGTCAAGGCCTTTGGATGTTGGCATCACTCCCCGCCTTTCTGCTCGTCGCTTGTAGCCTTGCCCTGCATTGGCGGATGGCCGCCGAGCAGAATGGTGATGACCAGCGCCGCGGCGGCAGTCGGCTTCTGGTACTTGTCAGGCACAAAACCCGCAGCGAGGCCGCCACCGACGAATAGGCCGGCAAGGGCCAGTACACGGGCGCGAACGACGCCCCAGTTAACGTGTTCCATACCTACCTCCTTGGCGGCTGCTTGTGTGGATGGGCCTCGGCAAACGATGGTGTCGCCGCGACGGGTGCCCCGATGTTGAGCGGGTGCGTCGTCACCCATGCGCCGACAACCGCGATGATGAGGCCGACTATCAGTGTTGCGACCCAGCCCCGCGTCCGGTCAATGCTACTGATCAGCAAATCAACTTTCGTTTCGACGCGCGCGAACTTGACTTCAAGCCCCCCGATGGCGTTTGCCTGCTCTTTGTCAGACTGCTTCAGGTCGTGAAGATCCTCGGCGGTGGACATAGATGAACCTCCTGATATGACAAAGACCGCCCCGAATGGAGCGGCCTGAGTGATGGATGATGGATGAACGTTATTAGTGGTAGGTGTGACTGTGCCAGTCGAGGCTAATCCTGCTTATCGTCGGAGAGTTTCATGGCACTCGTAAGGTGATTTTATCTTACGAGCCACTTCACGAACAAGAACAGTCCGACGACCCAAAGTGTCGCGTGAAACGGGTCGTTAGCAAAGCCCACAATGGCAGGACTGTTACTGTTACCCCCGAAACCGACGTACAACGCAACACCGACAACAGTCCAACCGAGGGCAACCCGTAACCGTCGCCAGTTAGATGCAGTAGCGGGAGTCGTAGTAGGTGTGTCACTTGTAGCCTGCGGCGGTGGCGGCCACACCTCGCTAGACTCGCCGTCAATAGGTTGTTCGTTGTCGCTCATGTGAATGTTAGGCAAAGCCTGCCGAGAGTGGCAGGTCGCCCATTCACTATACCAGAAAGCCAATCACTGGCGGCCGGGTGAATGGCCAGATCTATTGGTGGTACGTATTTACGCCGATGCCGAAGATGTTGGCGATGAGCTGCGCGGTGGCGAGAGGGTACCCTTCTTCTTCGGCAGTCTTCTTGATGTCCTGGTAGGTCATAGGGACGATGTTGCGTGTGGCGACGTAGTCGGCAACTCCTGCCGTAGAGCCCGCAATGTCTGCGCCGAACTGGTTGGCGAGACCGCCCTCATCGACAGGCTCCCCGATGATATTCTTGCCAGCCGCGATATCCCACGCCGTGCTTGGGAGTGGCGCGAGTTTGCCGCGGGCAAAGTGCAGGGCTTCGTCGGCCCTTGTCCCGCTTCGGCTTCCAGGCGCGAGATCGACGATGTCCCCGCCCTGCGTCTTCTTCGTCCCCGTTATCTGTCGGGCGGCTTCCACGACGTACTGCTGCATGCCAGCCATGAGGTCAACACGGGTGTCACCGAAACGAAGCTTCATGAAGTCTGACGACCTCGGGTCCGTCTCAATCTCTGCCCCCGCCATCTTTGCCAGCCCGTACGCGGCCAACGCACTCCCTGCCACCTGGACGTACGTACGCGCAATCAGACGAGAAGTTGCGGCCGTGCCACCGAACGTTCCGCCAGGCAGCGCGGAGCCTTTCAGGAGTTGAACACGGGACGCCATAAAACGAGGGGAAAAGAACGTCGCGGCTAGTAGTTCCGACGATCGCTCCAGACTGCCGAGACTTCCGCGGCCAGTGGCGGCGTTGATGAACTTGGACACAGCCTCGGCCTCTTCGTCGTTCATTACCCGCCCATTGCGCTTCTCAAAGTCTCGCGCAAGGGTGTCGAAGTTGTCGGCACGGAGTTTGTTCAGGAAGGTCACATAGGCCCGCTCGGACGCGCGGTAGCCCTTCCCGATGCCGAGTGGGATGCGCTCGTTCAGGTTGGTCATGAACGCCTCTTCGCGTCCTGTCAGCTTTGGCGCGTCCTCCAGTGGTGCGAGGTAAAGACCGCTCTTGTCGTACAGCGATGCGTTACGGCGGGTTCGTATGGCGGCGTCCATGGCTTGCGCTGCACCCTCCGACCCAAGCGCCTGAAACATCGTCGGGATCGACTTCAGGCCCATCTTCGGGTTGGCGGCAATCAGAAACGCCCCTTGACGGCCTGGCGCCGAAAGATCGTACGACGCAATCAGCCCGCGGCCCGCCCCGACGACGTTCACGATAGTACTGCCGACACGGTGTAGGATTGGCCGGTTCTTCCACGCCTCGCGTGACACCGTATCGCCGATCTGGCGTTTGATATCCTCCACGGCGCGGAAGTCCGAACGGTAGCGCTGTGCGCCCTTCTGAAATAGAGTGTCAACCACGTCGTCGGGCACATTCGGAAACTTCGACTTGATCGACTTACGGAACTTCACCAGGTCTTGCGCGCCCTTGGCGTATTCGTCGGCGGCGACCGTCACCAAATCACAGATGCTCATGCGCACCTCCCTAAGTCAGTCGGTAGAAGCTTCGATAGGTCCGTTCCTTCAAGCTTCTTCAGCGCGGCCTCGGCTCGCTCTGCACTTGTCGCGCGTATCCTACCCTCGATCGTCTTGGCGCGCTGCACGGAGCGGGTAATGCTGAGCGTCGCCGACCCTGACAGCTTCCCATTGGTGGCCGCCTGCGCCCGCTTCAGGATGCTCGCCGTGTCGAACGGCCCGGTTACGACCGCCTTCTGAAAAGCCAGTCTCCGGCCGGCGTCGGAGCCTGCCTTGTAGAGTTTCTTCGAGAGGGTGTCCGTGTCGTTCATGGCTGCGTCGAGACGCGCCTGCAGCTCCTTGTATTCGGGTGACGCCGGGTCGGCCGCCTCAAGTTTCTTAAGCGTGTCCGGTACCACATGGTCGGTCAGGTTGCGTAACACGGTGTGCCCGACGTAATACTGCTCCTCCGTCATACCGCCTTGCCCTGGCCGAACCGCCTTTGCGTCTGTGAATCCCATGTCGTTGACGATTTCGACAAACCGGTCGTTGGCATGGTTCTTCGTCTCCTCCCAGGAACGCTTGAACAGGTTGCGGTCAGGCAGATCGATACCGAGATCGGCTGCTGTGTGCTCCAGGTCGGCCATGCGCATGCCGTGCGAACCGACCGGCGCGTCGGGCGCAACTTCGGGGGACGGGACTGCCTCGACGGCAGGAGGCTTTGCGACCTCAACCGCCGTTGGCGGCACTTCGCCTGCCGCTGGCATGACCTTCGGGGTGGTGGGCGCCACGGTCGGTGGCGCCTCGGGCGGTGCGGCGTGCAGTTCGTTGTCAGCCTGGTTGAGAGCGGCCATTGCCTCATGATGCTGGCGCAGTCCAATCGCCGTTTCCGATGGCGGCATCGCGGGCGCGACGCGCGGCGGTGCGGGTGGTTCAGTCGGTGCCTGCATTGCCTGTTCGTGCCGTGTCAAAAGTGCTTTGCCTGGCGTTGCGAACGGCCCGGCGTCCGGGTGTCCTTCCATTCGAAGAACGTAACCCTTCTTGAGTTTGACGATCGTTGCGTCACCCTGTGGCGACTGCCAGGCCGCGACACCGCCTTTTCCCTTCGCCGGCTTCCAGTCGAGCGCGGCTAACTGCTCCTCCGGTGATGCAGTCGTGAACTTCCCGGTATCGGCACGCGCCTGCACCGTGGAGTGGTGGGGCATTTGAGGGGTGGCTGGTTCGGCGGGTGCCGCCCCTTCCACTGGCGACGCTGCGTCCACCTCTGCCGGTGTTGGGGTCGGCGCTTTTTTCGCCAGTTTCGCCACAGCCTTGACACCGCCACGCCCCATGTCAACCATCATGCCGAGGTCGAGCGCGTGCTCAATCCATGTCTTGTCGCCGTCCGACAATGCCTTGACGGGATGCTTTATGGACTCGACCATCGGCTTGGCCATTGAGTTGGCGAGTGCTGCGTACTTGTGCGCCCGGTCCTGCCACATCGCCTTTTCCTTCGGGTCCGTGGCCGATGCCGCGCTATCCTGAGCGTCGAGTGCCGACAGGGCTGCGGCAGCCATGGCCCCCAACCCCTCCGTGCCTTGCTCCAGGTTGCGGAACACCTTCGGCGAGCCCTGCAGCCATTCGCCCGTCGCGTCCTGTGCGTTCGCGTCACGGGCATGCTCGCGGGCAGTTGACGGGTCAACGACGTCAAGGCCGCCGCTGGCGTTCTTGTAGACCCCCGCCCCGATACGGCTCTGTTCGGCCGACTGATGCATGCCTTTCGCGATGGATGCGCCAGGGTCTTCGTAGACTTGCTTCCAGGCAGCGCCTAGCTGCCCCGTTATACTCGTGCTCGGCGCGGTCCCTTCCGGCACCTGCATCGCACCCGTCATAGCGTGCCCGTCGACCATTCGCGGTGGCGTCTTATCACCATAAGCTTTCCGCTGTGCCGCTCGCCACTCAGCCGAAGACTTGTACGGCTTGCCGTTGGTGTTAAGGTAGACAGGGCGACCATTGCGGTGCGTGATACGGCCGACGCCAGGGACAACCGTATCCGGCGCGCCTGGCGGTGGCGGTGTGGCTACTGCTTGACGAGACGGCATGGTCGGCAGTGGCGGTGTATTCGCCCCACCCCTCGGCGCACCCGGCCGCACGACCCAGTCGATCTTGTCCTGACCGACGCCTACACCGAGGTTACTGCGAACCCTGCCGTCGTTACCGGCGACCATCGCATGACCGAACTTACCACCCATCCGGCCCGAATACGCGATGTCTCCGGGCTGCAGTGGCGATCCATCGAACTTGAACCCGATGCCTTTCCCGAAAAACGCGTCCATCGCATCACGAGCGCTGTTCTGGTGGAGCGGCACGCCGAATAGGTCAGACTTGCCCGTCGCCTTCTCGACCGATGTTCTGGCGTACCGCTGGCACATCCCCGAGTATTCGCCACGGCATGACTGTAGATCCTCGGCGGCGCTGGCGATACGGTTGCCGATGTCCGTATGTTCCGGTTCGGTGTTCGCTAAGGTGAGCCCCTTCGACTTCCCGAACGCGTTCAGCGCGGCGACGTCCTCCGGAGACAGTCCGCCAGCGCTTGGCGTCGGGGCCGGGGCGTTGGCGAGCGATAGTCCGCGCGACTGTCCATATTTGTTAAGCGCGGCGATATCGTCAGGGGTTAGGGTTTCGGCCATAGGTGAAACTCCGGTACAGAAAAGGCCCTCCCGGTGAAGGGAGAGCCTTAGCAGGATTTATGCGCTCGCTTACATAACTAGCCGCCTACCGTCTGAGGAGGACGGTTACATGCCAGATGAGGAAATCCCGGAACTCAAGAAGCAGATAGCTGCTCTACTAATGCTTAATGAACTGTTGGTTGACGACATGATTCAGGTGATGATGAGGCTGGACCGGATGGAGAACCCGAAGGTTCCGGCGGGGCATCACAGTCAAGGTCGGCTGCAAGCGTTGCGCGAAGCCTTGCTGAAAGCTGGCGGTACCCTTCGACAAACGCCTCAAGGTCCCTTGTGACCGCTCTTAGATCCTCTATGTTGGACATTTGATTTACCCTTCACTCGCGCACAACGGCCGGGTCAATGGCTGTCACCACTTGGCCCGACTTCACCTCTAATGTGTTTCCATATATCAATCATACCTCATTGATATTCAAAACGTATGGAACCAGGCAAGCGACCATGGCCGCCTCGTTATCGCTTATACCGATGCCCGGTCGGCGTTCCATTCTTGTAGATCATGCCCGCCGAGTCGACCGTAAGGCCCGAAGCACCAGGGATTGCTACCTGTCCCGTCGGCATGGTTGGCGTCGGTGGCGACACTGTCGGGCCATTCGGCATTGTTGGTGTCTGAGGTTGGGACTGCGACAGGTTCGCTAGCCCAAGGATGGCCGCGTTCATCTTCGTAATCAGGCCGTTCATGGTCGCCCGGTTGATTATCTGTTTGGTCTTCGGGTCTTTGATGTCTTTATGATCAGCACCATGAAGGTCCGTTCCTGGGCCCCCAATCAGCCTATACGTTCCGTCCGGATTGCGATAGGACTTATCGAGCAGCGTCACAATGGGGAGAGTTGCCTGCACATCGGCGAGCAGCTTTTGCCGGTTCATCTCCAGCATAGCGGCGTCCTTCTGCCCTGTCGATGACACCATCGCATTGTTGCGATTTATGTCCGACTGCAATAGCGCCGGCTGGAAGGCGTTGTAGGTCTTCAGTCGCAAGATCGTCTCAAGACCCTGAGGGGTTTTCACGTCGCGGATCAGGTTGGTTTCGGCCTCCGTGAGTGCCTTACGCCCACTCATCAAATCAATCGCGGCGTCCATGTAACGGCCGCGATACTTCTTGAGCAGATCCAAGTTCTCCTCGTTAAGCGCCTGCCTCGACTGCGCGACGCCCTGCTGCGCCTGTGCTGTCGCGATGCGCTGGTTCGCCACGGCGGATGGGTGCACGTCGGCGGTCATCATAAGATGCCCGCGATCGTCGGCCAGGTGCTTCATGCCGGGCGGCCCGTAGGTGCCAGCACTGTCCACCCAAACACGTAAATTGGCGGTCGGCTGCCCCTTGTACGACGGGAACCCATTTTCAACCGCCGTGATCAGCCCCGGCAAGTCCTCTTTTTTGTTCAGCCCCAGTGTCCGGTCCCGAAGCGGCACCTCGTAATCGACGCCGGCGCGTCCCGACCGTGCCGCATTCGTGAACTGAAGCGCGGTGTCTCCCTGCTCGCCGGCCATCCCCTGAAGCTGCACCCAGCGCTGGTCAAGCGCATTGCGGGCGTTCTGGTCGGTCTGCACCATCGCGTTTCGGCGCGCGATCAGGTTGTCGAGTTCCGTCTGCCACTTCGCCTTCGCCGACGCGCTGTAGCGCCGGTCCTGGAGTAGCCCGCTCAGTCGGTCGATCGACTGGTCCGTTGCCTGCCATCCGCGCTGTACGTCCTGGTTGACCGGCACGAGCGGCGACTGCGGCTCACCGAGGAAGACCGGGGACGGACGCGGCGGGGGCATCTGTGGCGTTGCGGGAGACGGAGCCGCGGGCATGGTTGCCTGCGTTGTAGGCATAGAGGGCATAGCGGGGGCAGCAAGCGGAACCTGCCCGGCGGGCATAGGCGTGTTCGGCATCGTCGGCGAGAGCGCCGGGGGTCCCACGGAATACGGCCTGGCCGCGCTCCCGTCGTTACCGGGCATCGTCGGCTTCGGCATTGGCACTGTCGGTCCACTCGGCCCACTCGTCCCAGCACCAGCCCACTCACGACCGGCCGCCGCCGCTTCCTCCGGGGTCATGCCGTACCTGGACGACATCGCGACCCCGCCACGGATGGCCTGCATTGGGTCGTCGCCGTAAACGCCATCCGACAGGTCTTTGACCAAATCGTACTTCGACGGCTTGCCTGCGGCAACGTCGAGCTTCGTCTGGTTCATCCCGCCGTAGTACTTTGCGCGCGCCTGCGCCTCGGTAACCTGCGCGTCGGTCAATTCTTTTTTCTGTGATGCTTCGCTGCGCTGCGTGGCTTCCTGCGATCGGAGTTGGCGGCCCGTTAGGTAGCCTTTAAGCCCCTGGTCGATTACTGACGCCCACCATAAAGCGTTGTTCATATGGCCCCCACCCCTCTCGACCTCGCCGGAACCTGTCGATCCAGGATCGGGTCGTAGCGATAACCGCCCGACCAGTCGCGGTCGTTAAGCATGTAGCCGTACAAGTCGTCATTTGACGTACCGGCAGGCATGTTGTACGTCGTGGCCTCGCTCGGCAAGTAGTACTCTATCTCATTTGGTGACGGCCCCGACGCCGGGCTGTAGTTCTGTGTTCCGCCTGGCATCGTCGGCGTCGGGACTTTAGGAGCAGGCGGTTTCGGCCCTCCGGGCCCGCCGAACGCCCCCATCCCGTACAGCGTTGCGCCGGTGTTTATCAGTCCGCCCATGATGCCCGCAGACTGCGCCTCTTCTGCCTGCTGCCGCGCTAAGGCGTCCTGCTGCATCGCCCGCCACCGGTCCGAGGCCGAAAGGAAGCCGCCTGCGGCCGCGCTGTCGCCCTGGTACCCGCGTCCATACTCGGTCCCGGCGAGTTGGTCCGAGAGCGCCGCCGCGTCCATTATGTTCTGCCTATGTTGCCGCATGCGGGCGTCGGCGAGCGCGAAATGATTAGCCCCCTGCTGCCCGGCATAGCCCGCGTCCAGTGCCGCGATGTTGCCCTGATACCACCCGTTGTCGGCCCCGCCGCCGCTCTGCGCCGCGACGTTCGCGGCATGTGCCCTCGCCTGCAGGTACGCTCCGATGGAGCCCTTGCCCATCTTTTCCAACTCGGCCGCGTCAGCCGTGTCGGTGCCGAGCGGCTTGTCCAGGTAGGCGAGCGCGTCCTTCGTGCGCTTCCGCGCGTCCGCAGCGTCGCCCCCCATGTACCAGTCGTAATTAGCGTCGCCGACATGGCCGATCCTGTCGTAGTAGTCGGTTGCGCGAGTGATACCCCCGGCCGCCTCCCGGCCGTAGCCGTCCGCGCCGTGGTCACTGCTCCCAAATGTGCTCATAAGTCACCTCATCCTGGCGGCGGCGTTGGAGTGTACGTCGTCGACGGAGCCGCGCCCGTCGTGTACGTCGATGTAGGAGGAGTGTCGACGGTGTACGTCGTCGAGGGCGATGAAGCCGCTGAAAATGGGTTGACCCCGTACTGCGGGGTCGCCGACACCTCGGCGCACTGCGATCCCGTCCCGCAGTCATTGACGAATGCGAGCGTGTAGTAGTAGGGCTGCCCGTTCGTCAGTCCCGTGTCCGTATACGATGCGCCTGTCTGACCGGATGCAAGCAACGTTTCTGCTCCTGTTGCCGTCGAACGATAAATGTTCACAGTTATTGTACCGTACGAACCAACCGGGCTTGACCATGCCAAAGCGTTAGTTGTGTCCCCGGCCGTCACGGTCAGGCCGGTCGGCGTCGGGGCGGGTAGTATCGACGCGTCTGTTGCCGTAGTGGACGCGCCGGATGTCGCCGAGCTTTTCACGCTCTTGACGCGGTACCAGTAGGCCGCGCCGGCCACCGGGGGCGTATCGGTGTATGCAGCCGTGCTGCCGGCGTAGATTTCAGACCAACTGTCTGCACCCGTCGCGCTGCGCTCAAGGCTGTAGCTCGCCGTGTGGGTTGCGCCCGACCATGCCAGGTCGATCGTTCCGCCACACTGCCCCGTCGCTGTCAACGCCGTTGGAGCCGTTGGTTGATTGACCGTTACGGTTAGGGTTACCGTCTTGGTGTTTGAGGCGGCCCCGTTGGCCGTCATTGAGTAAGTTGTGTCGGCGGTCGGCGAAACCGACTGACTGCCTGACGTCGTGGAGCCACCTACGGGGTCAGTCGCCGACGTTGCATTCGTCGTGCCCCATGTCAGGGTTACACTGTCGCCCACGTCGATGGATGAAGCCGAGGCTGTCAGGGTTGCGTCGATCGGGCCGCACAGCGTAAAGGTCGGCGACGGGTTGCCGGCGACATTGTCGGAATACTTGCCGTCCAGGAGATAGATCCCGATCGGCCCGCCCACGTGGTCATAAAAAGCGATCTCGCCGGCGTTCCCGGCCTCGGCCGCCGCCTGGCTCGCGTAGCCGGCCAGGTTCCCTGGGCCACGCGCCTCGTTGGATGCGCCGTCGGTGACGTAGTAGCCATGACTGCCGTCAATCTGGGCGTCGTTGTCCCGAAAGCCCACGCCCCAAGGTACGCCCGGCTGCTGCGTGATGCCGGGGTTGATCTTGTACGCGCCACTATCGTAACCAACGACGTAGCGGCCCGCGTCGAACGTTGCGCCATCGTTAAAGTATGAGATCGCGCCGGTTGTCACGTCGGGCGCCACCGTGTTCGGCGTCACGATCACGGTCGCGGTAGCCGTGGCACTATTAGACGGGTTGGACGCCGTTAGGGTGTAGGTCGTGGTCGCAATCGGCGACACATCCTCACTGCCGGATACCGCGACACTCCCGACGCCTTGGTCGATCGATCGCGAGGTTGAGTCGCTGGTTGACCACGTCAGCGTCGACGTGTCCCCGATGCATGTCGAGTTATAGATAGCTGTCGGTAAAGCGGAAAGACTCGCCGTCGGGATGTACGGCGCGAGTGCTACCGCAGCACACACGGAGTCGAGCACGACCTCGCTATGAGTCCACCCTACCGTCAGGTTGCCGCCAGCGGCCGTTGTGCCGTAGATCGCAGCCCCTCCACTCGTGTAGGCGCTTGTTACCCCCAGGTTGATAGAGCCGTCCCCGGTCATGCCTGACGGAAGGAAGGCGCTCGGATCGCCGATACTGTCGAGGCGCCGCACCCCCATGAACAGCAAGAGACTGTGCGCCACTACACCCGTTAACGGCGTGGACAGCGTCCCCGTGCCGGTGAAGTCGTTAACGGAACTGCTCAGGATCGACGTCGGGTGGGCATCGTCCGCGACGAAATACGCCGCACGCCATGACGAGCTAGACGGCGGCGCGGTCACTCCTACCGACGCACTGTTCAGGTGTGCCGGTGTGAGCCCCGTACAGTCGTACGCCGCCTTGTAGACCTCCAGGGTTACGTAGTCCGAGCCAGTCGCGTGATTGCCAGCGTCACGCAGTACAAGCGAGAACGGCCCGAGCCCTGGTGTGGATGAGGTGGGCACGGTTGATCCTGGAGTTGTCGCGCCGACGAACGACCATGTGAATATCAGCACCACGCCTGCTGCAGAAGCCGAAGATATCCCGCTCAGCGTCGTACTTGCGCCGGATAACTCGGCCGTCATTGCGGAACTGTATCGGCCGGGGTAGGTGGTCATCTCTTCATTGCTCGTGACGTGAAAAAAGCCCCCGGTTCTCCGAGAGCCTGTAACGAATTGCTCGCATTCGGACTATAGTGTTATGGCAACTGCCAACAAGGAGCACTCCCATATGCGAAATATCGTCATCGCCCTAACGCTCGCATTTGCGCTCGTCAGTCCGACTTTCGGCCGCGGTCACGGCTATTCATCTGGAGGCGGATCTCACCGCTATTCCAGCTCAGGTCGCGAAAGCCACAGCGTCGAGCACGTCCACGGCTACGTACGCAAGGACGGCACCTACGTCCGTCCGCACGATCGTACGAAGCCCAACGGGACGCAGTACGACAATTGGTCAACCAAGGGCAACGTAAACCCCGAGACAGGCAAGCCGGGAACAGTCACCCCGACGCACTGACGCTAGAAGGGCTTTCGTGTGCAGCGGAAGCCCTACCCTGCTTCCTCCGGATCGGCCTCAACGGTTCCTCCAGCCAGGATGCCGCCGTACGCTGCGGTCAACTGGTCGAAGTTCGCGACCGCCCCGCGCAGGCCGGGAATTGCGGACGGCTCGATAAGGTAGGCTGCACCCTCGGCCATGATCGGCACCGTCACCCCGTCGAATGCCGCCGACTGGTCGACGAACCCGTCGTACACTACACGGATTGTCTCCGCTGGTACTAACCGCTCCGTTCGGCGTAATCGCCAAACCGGGACAAGTACACCCGAGTCCGATACCACTCCGTCGATAATAATCATGGTTGCCGCCTCTCACATGATGAATGCGTAGCTGTCATCGTTGGTCACTGCTGCTGTGTACGTGAATATGATTACGCCAGGTTTGCCAGACCCAATGGATCCACCGGCCGACGCGCCAGGCCCGCCGCCGCCTGCGCCGTAGTTACCGCCGTTGCCGCCTGATCCGGTGCCCTGGCCGCCACCGCCACCGCCACCGCCGTAGTTCGGGGCGCTCCCCGCAGTACCCGCGGTACCGCTCCCATTTGATGAGCCTCCCGCCCCACCCGCGCCACCCGAGCCCGCATCGCCGTTGCCGCCAGCGCCGCCGACAGCAGCCAGGCCGTTTGCCCCAGCAGTTCCCGCCCCGTGCGAACCTCCTGCACCGCCGCCGCCGCCGCCGCCAGAGATGGGGGTGAACACCGACCCGCCGTCACCGCCCGCGCCGCCGTTTGCGGTTGCGGCGGCGCCCGTGTTGGATGTTCCTCCCGCGCCGTGCGTGGTGCCTGAGCCGGTGCGGCCGAAGTCACCCTGGCAGACGATGGTGCCGCCACCGTTTTTGAAAAAGGTGACCGTAGACGACGCGCCCGCGCCGATTTGTATTGCGTAACTGTTTCCCGCCGCAATGCCCGACAGTGACGTGATCTTGCCGTACCCGCCGCCGCCACCACCGCCACCTGTTTGGGTACCGCCCGCATGGTTGCCGGAATTGCCGCCTTCGCCGATGCACTCAATAGAAACCAGCGTGCCGAAGTCGGCCGGAATGACGTATGTTGTGCCAGAAGTTACAACAACGACGGTGTTTGCCATGGGTTAGCTCGGGTCCACTACGATAACGACGGTGCAGTATTTGATGCTCGTCACTGAAACGATGCTCGCGCCGATGGTGTCGTCGGCAGCGAGCGTGATCGATGTCCAGCTTGCCAGGTCGCTGACGATCTTCTTGCCGGTCGCTGAAGACAGCCGGGGACCAACCGTCGACACGCTGGCACCGACGATGGATGAACCCGATGTTGTTGGAACGACGGGGTTACCGCCCGATATGGCGCTGCGGTAGATGTCAACGACGATAGACCCTGACGTGCCGTCGTTACTGGTCACTAGGACTTCAACAATCGTGCCGCCAAACGGTATCGGGATGGCTGTATTCGTCAGGCCCGTCGTAAGGACCGACCCACCGTTTCTAAGGATAAACGGAATCGACTTGTACCGGGCCGAGGTCGTCAGTCGGGCCGACGCCAGGGTACCACTCGATATGTTGGTTGCGACCGTCGTATCCGTGGTGGCACTGGCGGCGAAGGCTACGTTATTAGTCTTCGTGACCGTGAGCGCCCCTGTGTTCGAGATCGTGCCGTCGCCGCTGATTGCACGACTGACCCACTGCGACCCGTCGGCGATGAGTACGTTCTTATCGGTGGCCGTGGTCGTACCGAGCGTTGCGCCGTTGATCTTGGCGACTGTTGGTCCTGGGTACGTACCGGAAAGGTCGCCGCTTGCTGATCCTGTCGGTGCCGCCCCCGTGATGGCCACACTGCTTGCCGCCGTGATCAACCCCTTGGCGTTTACCGTGATCGCCGCGACGTGGGTGCCGTCTCCGAATGAGCCGACATTGCTGTTCACCGTCGCGAGCGTCAGTGCCCCACCGCTAACGATGGTCGCGTCTCCGGACATTGTCGCGGCAACGAGTGTGTTTACACCGGACGCAATTAATAGCTGATCCGCCGTCAGCGACGGGATGTTCGCGCCCGCTGTCTCACAGATCGTTTTCCAAGCGCCTGCGCGGTACAGCTTCAGCACCGTGTCGAGGATTAGCGTGCCTGCGGTCGGCGATGCCACCGACGCGCTGGTCACGTTGCCGAGCACCAGTCCTGCGCCGCCCGATTGCGGCGTCAGAACCAGGTTGCCGAGCTTCGTAATTGTCGCGAGAAGGAGCGCCGAACCGCCCGACTCGATCGTGTTGAAGCGGATACGGTTGTCAGTCTCGTTGAGGTTGATCCATGTGCCGGGACTGCCCGTGTCGCGCCAGGCCGTCGAGACTGCCGCAGCGGCGTTTATGCCGATGGTAAAGCCCGGAATATTCGACCCGTCGACGCCTGTCTGGATGCCCGCATAATGTGCCGCTGCGGCGTTGGAGAGCAGGAGGATTTGCGGCGACGTCTGCGCCGGCGCCCACTTCAGGCTATCACTGGTGTTGTAGCCGTCAACGACTGAGAGCGAGCTGTCCCCGAGCTTGTTGGCTGCCGTGAAGACCGGGAAGGTGCCGGTGGTGCCGACGTTCAGCCGACCTACGACGCGGCAGATTGCGCCGTCACTGTAGAGGACTACACCCTCGCCGGATGTCGTCAGGGTATGCGATACGTCGCCGCCCAGCGTCAGGGGGTTGCCGCCGACGTTGTAGATCCAAAGCAACTGGTATGGGTTGGCCACCATGTCAACGGTGATGGTGAACCCGCCGCCCGACGTGTCCGCGTAAATGAACGCGTCTGCCGCTACCGTCGTGTACGTCGTGCTCACCGTGGTAACCTGCGGGCCGTACAGGTCCGTCACCGCCCCATCGGCCGTCTGGACGGTTGCGAAGTTCGCGTACGATGTGATCCCTGAAATACCCGGCGACGAAGAGGAGCCGCCTGCAACACCGCCGGTCGTCACCTGGGAGGCCGTCGCGGTGGCCGTTTGCTGCCGCGGGTACTGCACCCTGGCCGTCGGCGTGTTCGACTGGGCGACGTTGTAATGATCAAGCGGGGAACCGCCCACCGGGAATAGCTGCTTGCCCTGCACTCCCATTTACGTGTTCCCTCGCGACGTACCCGCCCCGCTGGTCGCCCCTACGGCGACAACCTCCGTTTGCGTTGTCGCGGTCCATGCAAGCGCCACCTGAATAGCGCTGCCCTTGACCTCGCGGGTGACGTCGAAGCGCATCTCCTGTTCCGTTCCATTGAGCGTCGTTGTGTACGTCCGAGCGGCCGAACACCCAACCGCTGTAACAGTAGCAGTGACGGAGAGGGCTTCGCCGGTCGTCATCTTCGCCCACGCACGGGCCGGGACGTTCGATTTCCAGTACCCGGAGTCGTTGGACGACTGGAACAGCCCGCCCGACTTAAAGGTCGCCGCAATGCCGTTTAGCTTCCCGCAAGCACCACCCGACGCGTAGGAGCCGTTCCCGGCCACGCCGGTCGTTCGTGCGCTGTCGCTGTAGATATCGAAGGCGCTGGAGCTGATGACCGTCGCCCACCAGTTGCCGTTCGCCGCCGTGTTCCCGCCGACGCCGCTGACAAACACCCGGTCGCCGCTCGTTAGGCCGTGGCCCGAGGCGGTGATACGGATCGGTGTCGCATTCGACGCTCCGGTCACGGACACGAGGGGTGACACGTCGCCGTTGCCGTTCGCCTTGTACATCTGCCCGTCTGCGCCGAACATGTACAGGTCTCCGGACTGGCTCGCGCCCGTCACGCTCACGGCACTGGTTATGTTGTAACCGGTATGCTTGCTCCAGCCAATCGGCCCGCCGTGGAAGATGGCTGGGTTACTATCGTACACCCAATCTACCGAATTGACCGTGCCCCCGATGACGGGCGCGAACGCATGAAGACGCTGCCGGTTATAGACCATTGCGGTTAACTGTTGCGCCGTTGTATCAAGCGCGGTACTGCTGACTTGTGTCGGCGAGAGTTGCGGAGAAACCTTCTGGCTGAGAAGCACTGGCGGTTCGCCGACGCGGTAGAGGTACACGCCATCCTGGGAACGAAACGCCACCCGGTCTTCGAACATCGCATGGCCACGGGGTGCAATCAGTCCGACGGTAAGCACCCGAGCCTGCTGGTACCCTGACACCGGGTCGTCACCCATCACGACATGTACCGACTTCTGCTTGAACACGAGGAGGTGATGATCGTACGGAACGACCGCCACAATTTTGTCGCTGTCGTTAGCCCCGCCGACACTGAGCCGAACACCCTTCGTTAACGCTTGCGGGTCCGTCGGGTCAACTGCGTTATTGAAGTAGAGCCCGGCCGCCGTGTCGGCCACCATTAGCCAGGAGAAGTACAGGTCGCTATCTTTGACCAGGATGTTGCGGTTCTTCCACCCGCAGCCGCACGTCGCCGCTGTCGGTGGCGTGCCGCGGCCGCGCTGCAGGATGTCGAGCGTCGCTTGCAATGCCAGGTCGGGCGTGTTATCGGTGAATACACCCGACGTATGGTTCCAGTTGCAGTAGGGCTGCCCGATACTGTCGGTGGTGATCGTGTCCGACCAACGCGGCAACTTCGCGACCAGGTACCAGATCGGCGGCTGATTGAGGGACAGCGTGCCGCCATAGCGGTAGACGTAGCGGTAATTCGCCAACGTGTTCGACCACGACGGCATCGTCATGGTCGACTGTGCCACGATCTCAGTCGGCTTGAGTTTTTGGGTTGTGGTCGTGGATGCGTCCGAAATGATCGTGCCGTCCGTCGTGTTGCCCGTGGACGTGCCGTCTGTGTTCAGTGACGTATCCTGCACCTCCACGAGCACGTACTGATAGTCCTCATAGCCGACGGAGAGGTTGCCGGCGGAGGTGAACGGCCCAATCGCGAACTGAGCCCCGGCCGCCACCGTCATGACGATATCGGTCACACAGACGACGTGCACCTGGCCGATGTTCTGCCGCTGCACCGATGTCATCGTGGAGATATCGACCACGTACGTAACGCCGTCGTCAAGGACGCTCAGGATGCTGGTATAGGTCGTGCCTGTCGGGTTGGTGAGCCCAACCTGGAACTGCTGCCCGGTGTATGTGCTGACCGGCCGGATCACCAGTGCCAGGTGTGAAGAGAGCGACAGGTCGAGCGTCGAAGCCTTAATGGCTGTGCCGCCTGAAACGTACGTCCCATTCGTCGTGACGCCCGTCGTGCGGGCACTATCCGTGTAGAGGTCAAAGCTGTTGTTGTCGTGCTTCGTGACGTAGTAGACGCCGTTTGCGGCCGTGTTGCCAAGGACGTTCTGAATGACGACGATATCGCCGTCGACGAGTCCGTGAGATGTCGCCGTCACACGGATAGTCCCGCTCGCCGTCGCCGCGCCGGTCACCGTTTTTGCGGACGGACTAGAACCGACCTGAGCCTTCGTGATCCGCATGTTGCCGGTATAGACCGACGTCTTCGGCATGTTCATGCTCGCGGGAAGCGAGAAGTCGACGCCGATGTGCCCGCCGACAACGCTGAACGCCGCACCAGGGCTGACCGTTGAGGTGCCCGCATTGCCGACGATCGGATAGAACTTAAAGTTGGCGATGTAGGGGCCGTTGTTGCCGGGGTGGTTCGCCTTGTTCCCCTGATAACGCACCTTCCAGGACTTGATCGGCGTACTGATATCGCCGAACGAGACGATGGCCGGGAGGAGCTGCGCCGTCCTTACCGGCTGCTTGCCGACTACGGTAGTGACACGGGATGCGAGCAGCGACGTGCCCGCCGTATCCGAGTAGGCCGACACGGTGATGTCGATGGCGTCCGTCGTGTAGGTGTTGCCCATCTCCAGGGACACAAACACGTCGGAGGCATACCGTGTCGGATCGTTGACCAGCTTGATGTTCGGGATCGGCCCGGTCGTTTCGAAGGCGTCCCCCGAGTCGTCCATCCGTATGCAGTAGGCGGTCGCCCCGTCGGTGCCCGTGAGTGTGAACCGCTCCAGGTCGATCGTACCGTCAACGTTGACGGGTGTCCACCCGGCCGCTGCAGAGTTTGGACTGCTCCACGAGATCAGAGAGCCTGTTTGCGGCAGGAGGTTCGTCGCGCCGCATGCTTGTCCGAGCGTGGTCGATGTTATCAGGTAGGCATTTCCGCCTGAGCCGACACCGTTGCCGACAGAGTTTGTCGTGCCGTCCGTGTACTTGATCGTGAAATGGGTATTGTCGGCGACTGCGGTAATCTGCCACAGCCCATTGGCGGCCGTGTTGGTGGCGTGCCCTGAGATATACACGATGTCGTTCACAGAGAACGAGTGTGCCGAGGTCGTTTGAACTACGATCGGTGTTGCGTTCGTCGACGCCGTCAAGGGTACGGCCGTGCCCGCTGGCGGAAGGTAATCGGCCCCCCACCCGGTCGGCACCGAGCCGGTGCCGCCGCCAGCCCCCAGTGATCCCTCCATACCGTCAATCGTCGTGGAAGTCAGGCTGACACCTGTTGGAACCGGCGGCGCAGTCAGGCCGGTTACGGTGGACGCCGAGATGTTCGTCACGTAGCCGCCGGTGATGTTGCCGGTGCCCGACAGCGCGGTTGTCAGCGCGGCGTCCGTGTACACCCCGAAGGTCGTCGTCGAGAAGCCGGTCACCTTGGCGAAGTAGTAGCCGTTTGCTGGGATCGTGCCGGTGATACTGGAGATGGTGATGGGGTTGCCGTCGTAGAGGCCGTGCACCGTGGAAGTCGTGACCGTCATCGGTCCCGATCCCGACGCGCTGCTGATGGCAATGTCGGGCTTGATGCTCACCCGGTAGGCCGCACCGACGCCGTCCACGACATTCAGGTATTGCCCCTGCCGCCACATCTGGACGTTCGCCGAGCTGAGGCTGAAGGAGGTATAGGAGGACGCGCCCTGGATTTTGATTTCCGTGTAGGTCAGCGGGGCAGATCCCGCCCGCGCGTAATAGAGCTTGCCGCCGCTGACGAACACGATGACGTTAGCACCGTCGCTGCGGATGTACTCGACGCCGCCGTAAAGCGCCGAACCGAGCGTCGTGACGAAACACGCCTGCTTCCCGTCACGGTTGTAGACGGTCCCGTTGCGCGTCCAGCAGTTCGTCAGGTCGGACACATCCCCGCCGCCGTCAATGAGGGGCATGTCGCCCGGCTTATTGTAGAGGTTCAGCCCGCCGAAGCGGTTCTGCATCTCCATAGATGTTCTGGCGGCTGGCATTGGCTATCCTCCCGCGGTGAGCAGGGACGGAGGTGGAGACGGGTAGTGCTGACGGCGCATTCGCGGGTCAAGCCTTCCCCAAAGGTCAAGGTTTGTTCGGTCAGCTTCTTGGGCGAGATCCGGGGCGTGATTGTAAAGCAGTTCGTCGAGCACGGCCTTTTTGGCGATGATGGCCCCTGCCCCGCGCACCAGCGCGTCGGTCATGTCGCTAGGGAGCCACGTCGCGAACGTTTCGGTGTCAGCGGTTAGCGGCTTGGGCACAACCAGACATTGCGCGGTTACGGAGGTCGATGTTGCGCTCGGCACGACCCACAGGCCGATATTGTTCCCTTCGCGGTACCAGTAAGTCGGCGTACCGGTCGCGGTAGACGCAACGGTCGGGTCGCTGCGGCGGATAGTCACCAGGTCGGCGTAGGGAAGAAGCGTTGAACCGAACTTGAGGTCGCCGTCGACGGCCCATATCACATTCCCGGACGTGCCCGGTGTGCCTGAGTGGAGCGTGTTGGTTCGGGTGCTCGCCGTCCATGTCCAGGTTCCGGTGTCGAGGACTGGCCAAAAGTGACGTGCCATGAATGCGGCGTACTGATTGATGACTGTCCGAAGGGTGCTTTCCGTACTGCTGCTCGCCCCGGTGATAGAGGCAACGACTTGCCCGCTGGCCGAACGCACGTCGAGCTGCGTGGTGTCGTAGTCGAGGTCCAGATAGTTGAGGACACGCTTTTCGAGGTCCAGGAGCGTGTATGTGTCAGCTGCCATCGGTTACCCTCCCCATGCCGACCAATACGGACTCATGTTTGCCCTTACCGTGTCCTGATGGTGCGTCGCGGCTGCGGACTCAGCCGCGCCTCGGGCCTTCCGGTAGTCGTGCGCCAGACTGCCCGGCCCCTGCATCCCTAGGATGCGCTGCGCCTTGGCGATCTCGGCCGGGAGATCGGACGCTACCATGGTCTGCGCTATGTCCATTGCGGCACCGAGCCAGATACCGTCGTGGCACCACGACGGGAGCGGGCACTCTGCGGTATCCGCCGACCAAGAGGCGATGCCACTGACGATCGCATTCGCGTAACCTTCGAACTTCAAACCGCCTGCCGTTTGACCGGCCGTGGCCGTACCGTTGAAATACGGATAAAGCACGAAGCCGCGGTTCGCGCCCTCGAATACGATCCATTCACAGTAGGAGGAACCGGTATCGTTGCGCCAATTCGACCAGTTGCGGTCCATGTACTGAGGCGAGGTTGGTCGTAGAGGTGCCCAGTTCCCCGCGCTATCAAGCCAGTACGCGCCGGTGAGCTTGTACATGGCCGGGAGTGCGTACTCCCGCGTGCCCGACACCAGCGGCGCTGTCGTCTCGGTCCAGTAGCAATCCATACCTGGCCCGGCGAACGTATCGACGACGCGGTTGATGGCGTTATCGATAGCGAACGGGTCGCTGGCCACAGAGCCGGGTTCACCGGATACCAGGTTGAGCCGCTGCGCTATACGGGCTTTCATTGCGCCTCTGGTCATATGCCCGCCTTATTTGTAAGCGACGGTTAGGTCGGCCGCCGTCCCTGTGGCCGTGACGATGGTTAGGCCGGTAGCGAAGGCGATATCGTACACGAGCGTCGATTGACCAAGGGTAGTGTCAAGGGTGGCAATCTTCGTGCCGCTGCCTGCCGTGTTGTCATACACGGTCGCGACGTTGCTTGACGCGCCTTTGGTGTTGATCGTAATCGAATGCAGCGTGCCGGCGCTCGCTTTGACCGCTGTCGTTGCGTTCGTCGAAATGTTGCTGTACGAGTAGCCGCCCGACGCTGACGCATTGGCGACCGTCGCAACGTTCCCGCTTGCGTCGCCTTTTAGGTTCTGGATGTTGCCTGACCCATCGACGACGCCAACAGGGACGGGGTTGCCGAGCACCGCTTGACCGGCCGCGCATGCGCCCTCGACGACGTTGTCAGCGTATGTTGACCTGACTGAAGCCATGATGCCTCCTTACGGGGTGTACGTAATGTACATGAGTGAGCCGTCGACCGTATTGCTGCTGCCAGTGACGGTCATGTTCAGCGCCGCGCCAGTCGCCGTTTCAAAGTAGCCGTGCTTGAGATAGGCCATCGTCTCACTCGCGTCGGCCGGATAGTCCCGCGATGCCTGTAGCGCCGGGGTCGTTATCGCGAAGGACCGGCGCGTTCGATGTTGCCATTTAGGACTCCTTTACCTTTATCGTGATGTCTCCGATTTGGCCGCACCCATTGCATCGGCCCCTGATATCTCCCGCCACCGTCACGCCATATGCCGTAAATAGCGACCCGCACGTGCAGGTAAGCATATTGGGCAGCTGCGAGCGCAAGGCGAATTGCCGGTCCATCTTCTGCACGATGACCTCGATCTGCGCCTCGGCGCCGGTCAACGTCTGATCAACGGGCACATCACCGCCAGTCAGGGCGTAGTCGTAACTGTCGTCGATCGTGCGAAGGGAAATGAGTTTGTGATCCTGCAATAAGGGGATCAAGTCGATAATATTGCGGCTCGCGGGCGACCAGGACTGAAACTTGCCAGCCGTGAACGTCGCCGCATGCTCGCCGTTGAACGCCGAGGGCCAGATGCCCTGTTCGTACAGGTCTTCGTCGGGAACAGCCACGATGAGGTACCCGCCGGGCTTGAGAACGCGCCACCAGTTAAGGAGTGCTTCGATCGGGTCGCGCATATGCTCCAGGCAGTGCGACGAATACACCGTGTCGTAGCTCTCGTTCGGGATGCCCTCAAGCTTCTGCGCGTCGCCGTCGGCTTTGTCGTAGACCTTAGCCTCCGTAGTGATCGGGTCCGTGCCCGCGCCTATGTCGAGGATCGCGCCTCTCAGGTAACGGCCGAAGCCCTCGGCAGCGCGTCGTGGTCGGCTCTTACTGGTTTCATCCACAAAGCACCTCCGGTTCCGCGCGGGTGCCGTTGAGCGTGGTTGCCCCCATACCAGTGAGCGGGTTCAATGTCGGGCTGATGGTGATGATAGGGGCCGCAACGGTTGGCGTTGATTGGATTGGGCCGAAGACGGACGGAACATTGCAGGTAGGCCGTTCTCGCAGGGGCGACGTGTTCAGCGTATCGTTGACCGCTTTCAGCGCGCTCGCCCAATCACCATACCGCTCCTGCCGGAATAGGCGCATCGTGTCGTACCAGGGTGTGTCGGGCCGGTTGTAGAACCAGCGGAAGTCGGGATTGCTCGGAATGAGCGTGTACACCTTCTTACCCATGGCGCCGGCGACGTGGCAAACACAGGTGTCGACCGTGACGATCACGTCCATGGCCGCGATGAGGTTGGCTGTGTCGCGCATCGTGCGCCCGGTAAGCGGTTCTACGCCATCCGGGGTTTCGCCCGGCACCAGAGACCAAAGGCGGGCGTCTACGCCGTCAAAAGCGGCGCGGAACTTATCCCATGGAATCGACCGGTTTTCGTCGTTCGCGTGGCTCGGCGAGCCCTTCCAGCATACGCCGATGTTGGGCTTGTCCTTGGGCACCGTCGGTACGGCGTCGGCAACATGGGTGAGGTACGGCTCGGCGCGCACGCCATCCACCGACAACCCGAGCACATGAATGAGCGACATAATCGAGATGTGAGCGTCAAACTGACAGGCGAACGCGCCGCCGTGCTGCCACGCTACCACCTCGGTAACGTCGGGCAGGTCGCAGAGCAGGTCAACGAGTGGCTCCTGAACCTCCAGGATGATGTGCGCCCCGCCAGACACCTCTTTGACGCGCGGAAGGAGCCGCACGAACTGGACGATGTCGCCGAGCCCCTGCTCCCATCGGATGTAAAGCCGCTTACCCGCGCCCAGGTACCGGCCGTCCCATTCGTCGTTCGGGTGGTCCTTCGGTCGAAGCTTCATGCCCTTGCACCACTCATAGCGCTCCCACCCGCGCCGCCACATGTCGGGGTCGACGTCGCCCTGGCAAATCTCCCACAGGGCCATGTTCCACTGCGCGATACGGAGCGTTGGCGAGCATTCCAGCGCACGGCGGTAATGGTAACCAGCCGCCTGAAGGTCGCCGGCACGGTGTAGGATCAGCCCGGCCGAAATGTGTCCGCCAGGGTGGTTGGGCTCGTGCGCCAGTGCGGGCTTCAGGAGCTTCAAGGCTTCATCGAAACGCCGCATGTCGTCCAGGCACCCGGACTTCATGCGGACGACTTCCCAGTTATCGGGCTGCTCGGCAAGCACCTGATCATACTGGATAAGGGCGCTACCGAAGTCCTTTTTCGCCTGGAGTTGCACCGCGAGGTTTAGCGCTGCCTGTAAATCATGGTTGATCAAAACTTGGCCTCCCCCGCCGCGACTACGGCCTCACGCGCCTCACGCAGTCCACTGGCCGCAATGCCCAGGACTTCCGCGTCTGCGCCGTCACCGAGAAGCTGGTTCGCGACTTTGGCGACGTACGTCATCATGGCTTTCGTTGTGTGCTGCGGGGTGGAATTGCGGAACTTGGTGGCTACCGACGCGACGCAGAATTGAGCCTGCGCGGCGGCCTCGATCATGAGCTTTCGCTCCTGCGCTGTCAGCGTCAATGCAGCACCTCCTTGCTGGCTAACCCCTCAAGGATGAACTGGTTGACGTCGCGCGATGCCTTGCTGTCGACCATGGCGGCGATCGTCTCGCCGCAGTCGACTTGCAACTGATTGACGCGCTCCTCGGACGGCTTGCTCCAGTTGGTACGAATGCTGACGATGGCCGTACGCAGGACGTGCCCCATGACGTTGAGGCAGAGGCCCCGCTCGCGTTGGGTGAGGTTCATTGTTGCCGCCTCCCGAGCGGCGCCCATGTAGTGCGGGGCGTGGCGGCCTGGGAAAGCCGCCGACAGCGCGCGCTGCCTGCCCCGCACGAGTGGAGACTACGGGCGGGCGACCCCATCCTCGATCTTGTAGATGGAGACCAGTCCCGATGTCGCATTGCTAAGGACGACGGTCGATCGCACATATCGCTGCGACCGAACGAACGGCAGGAATAGTGGCTGGACGTTCGACACCGTACCGATGCCGAAGGTCACGAACTGCGGACGCGAGCACTGGTAGAACGTGGTGTTGTCCGAGGACTCACCAATATAGTAAGTCCCGGTCACTGCTGCCGTAGCGATCTGGTTACCGGGGAACGAGACGCGCGCGTCGTGCACCTCGTGACCCTGCGGGGTGGTGCCAAAGTCAACGGCGGTCGCGTTAAACGTTGATGTTCCGCCCACCGTATTGGTAGTTACCGACTGGAAAGCCAGCAGGCTATCGTAAGGCATTGATGTATCCTTTATCCTTTCTCCAAGCCGACAACAAAGCACAACGCCGCGGCACAATAGGCCGCGGCGTCACGCGTTGTCAGGCTTGCTACGGGAGGGTCGAACCCAGGTTGATGTCGTAGAGGCGGCCAATGGCGCGGGTGTGGGGCTGCCAGAACCCGAACGGCCAGTCGACGACCACGTTGATCGCTACACCGTTCGTCGGGTCGATACCGAGGTTCTTCGGCTTGAGAGCCTCGTACTGCCAGCCCTCGAAGTAGCCGACCTCATGATGGACGAAGTAAATCGACGTGTACGTGCTCGCCCCCTCCGCGCCGGCGTTTGTCTCCGTCGCCGAGATGATGCGTGTCGACTGGTCTGCCTTGCGGCCGACGTCGCGGATTACGGCGTCCAGATACTTCTCAACGGGCCGGTCGAACGCGTCGCGAGTGTTGCTCCAGCCCGCGCTCGGGCCCAGCTTCATGACCGCCCACTTCAACGCGCGCTTCATGTAATCGTTCATGTACATGACGATGTTCTGGCCGTCACCCGACCCCATGAAGTCGAGCATCTGCTGGATCTTGTCGATGAGCAGCAGAACGTTGTCCTGCGACATGTTGATAGTGGCAGTTGCCGCCGCGTCGATCTTCAGATCGGCGTTGCTGCCGTTGAGCGCGCAGCCATACACCGCCGGATTGTCGAGGCGGGTGCGGATGCCAACCGGCGCGTTTGTGTCGTGGCCCGTGGCCCCGTCCTGCGCGTTGTTGATGAACTTGTAGTTGAAGTCGTAATTAAACGCCTCCATCCATCCGTCTATCTGCAGTTGTAACGGGTCTTGAATAGTGTTCTTGTCCCGGTCCCGGACATCGATCTGGAACTGATTCGAAAGGATATAAGCCTGCTCCATGTAGGGGGAGGGCTTACCCTTCGTAATCGTCGGGACGCTGTGCAGCGTGCGGTAGTTAACCCCGAACGCCGACACATCCGTCCAGCGGACACCCTTCTGGATCATCGACGGGTCAGTCCTGAACTTGACGTCCTGGATGATGTTGAACGTCCGGTGCAGTGACATCGTAATCTTGGTCACTGCCGGGTCGTTGTGGTTGACAGCATACTCGGCCAGTGTTGTGGACGAGCTGTCAAAAGCTGTTCCTGCCATTTTCTAACTCCTATGGAAACGAGCGGAAGGCAATGCGATCGCGTGTTAGAGTCCGAGGATACGGCTCAGGCCGGTACCCTTGATGGCCCGCCAATCGACCTTCTGGCCGTCAGGCGGCTTGAGCCCGCCGCGGCTGGACGGGGCGGCTCCGACACGCTCTTTGTCGCGCTGCTTTTCCGCGATATACTTGGCTTTGGCGTCGGCCTCCGATACGGGCTTCGCTTCGGCGGCTTTCTCCTTCAGTGGGGCGTACATTTCTCGCAGGTCGTTGATCAGGGCGGCGGCGCTGCGGGGCGAGGACCGTAGGATGTTTTGGCGCATGGACGGCGGGATGGTGACCCCGATGTCCTTGATCTCGCCTTCGAAGGCGGAGAGCATTGTGCCGACTTCCGTCTGGTTCTGCCGGGCGTTGAGAGATTGCAGGTTACGGCGCAGGACTTCGATCTCCCGGTCCTTCGCCGCGTCTTTGTCCAGTTTGTCGGCGTCTTCGTTGCCGACGATCTCTCCGCGCTCGGCTACAAGCTTCGCGCGGGCCTGCTGCCTCCCTTCCTTCCATGCCGCTTCGTCTTGTTCGATAGACTGCTCTGCACGCTGAACTTCGATCCATTCGGCAATACCGGTGAACGGCTGCTGAGTAAAGGGGTTGACGTGTTGCTTGGCTATCTCGTCATTCCGCTTGTACTCATCGGCCGTGCTGTAGCCAAGCCTGACCGCTTCCTTCTCGGCTTCCAGCGCTTCGATACGAGCCTGAAGCTCGGCGTTGCGCTCGGAAAAAACCTTATAGGGCACGGTCTCAGGGGGCTTCGGCTTGCCGTCGGTCTCCTCGGGTTCGGCGTCAGTGTTTAGAGACGCATCGCCGTCCGCAACCTGGTCGTCTGTCGGCTGCTCACCTTCGGGGGTTCCACTGTTTTCCGATGTGGGATCGGTGGTGTCCGCCGCCTCTGCGTCACCGGTAGTTAGAGGCTGTTCCGTACTTGTTTCCTGACCGCGTCCCGCCTGCTCTAGCGCATGCTGCGCCCACTGTG
>JADMIO011385352.1_pt1 | contig 43912 bp, 43 predicted proteins | sample 8958161 | NCBI WGS metagenome assembly JADMIO01 (sample SAMN16585339, study PRJNA669376) | soil metagenome | isolation source: Crop rotation soil | place: USA: Cullars Rotation, Alabama | collected 2011
GCAGTGCCACCACTGCCACCTGCGCTTCCGCCGGAGCCTCCAGCAGTGCCACCACCGGCACCTGCGCCTCCGCCGGAGCCTCCAGCAGTGCCACCACTGCCACCTGCGCCTCCGCCGGAGCCTCCAGCAGTGCCACCACCGGCACCTGCGCTCCCGCCGAAGCCTCCAGCAGCGCCACCACCGGCACCTGCGCTCCCGCCGGAGCCTCCAGCACCTCCACCGACCGAGCCCATCAACAGCACGCAACTTCCCTCCGAACACCTCATCCCCGCTTGACACTCAGCGTTGGTTCGGCATTGCGGCGAAGTCTCGCACCCGGCCAATACGATGGCTGCGCTAACAATGAGAGCGCTGACGTATTTCATGAGGGCTCCTGGGAAAGCGGGCATTGGCACGACCCGATTGCGAATTGCCAGTTTACTTGCAATCGACGCGAGCTGAACCTTTTGTGCGAGGAAGCTCAGTGCGGTCAACAGTCCGGGCTGCGCAGGCTGTGCTGCAGCGGGCCCAGAGCGGTGTGGTGCCTCAGTGCACTGAAGTCTTCGACCTCAGCGTCGAGCGTGTACACTTCGCGCCCCATGCGCTTTCTCGAGCGGTTCAGCGGCCGCAGGTTGGTGGTTGCATCGGCCGTTTTGGCCGGGCTGTTGGTGCTGCCCGCCTTGAACATGGGGTACGTGCTCGACGACTACATGCACCTCGCGGCCCTGGAGGGCTTGCCGAGCCTGGCGAGCCGCTTCGATCTCTTCACCTTCGCCAACGGAGATCCCGAGATCACGACTCCCTTCATCGAGCGAGGCCCTTTCCCCTGGTGGACCTACCCCAGAGTGCGGCTTTCGTTTTTTCGGCCGCTCTCCAGCGCGCTGCATTGGGGTGAGCACGCCTTGTTCGGCAGAGCGCCAGTCCTCGCGCACGTGCATTCTCTGCTCTGGTACGCAGCCGTCGCGGCGATCGTCGCTGGGTTGTATCGCCGGACGCTGCCAGCTGGCGCCGCGGTGCTCGCCGCGCTGCTCTATGTCATCGACGAGACGCATTTGATGCCGGCCGCCTGGCTGGCCAACCGCAACGCCTTGGTGGCCGCCGCGCCGGGGCTGCTCGGCCTTTGGGCACACCTTCGTGCTCGAGAAGACGGCTGGAAGCCTGGTCGTTTCTGGTCGGTCATCGGGTTGGGCCTTGGCCTCGCTGGCGGAGAAGCCGCCCTTGGCGCCTTCGCGTACGTCTTGGCCTACGAGCTGACCGCCGCCCCCGGCACGTTGAAGGCGCGGCTGGTGGCCCTTTGGCCCGCGGTCGCGCTCGGCGTCGTCTACGTCGGGTTCTACAAGGCGCTGGGCTATGGCGCGCGTGATTCGGCGATCTACATCGACCCAGCCAGCACGCCACTTCGCTTCCTCGCTGTGGCTCCCGCGCGAGCCTTGGCGTTGCTCGGGGCATTGGTGCTGGCTGCTCCGGTCGATCTGTGGATGTTCAAGGAGTCGGCCAAACCAGGCTTGGTCGCAGCGGGAGGTGTGGCGGCGATCGTGACCTGGTTGCTGCTGCGACGGGTGAGCCCGAGGCTCGACCCCGAGCCCCGCCGTTGGCTGCGATTTTGGGGAGTAGGGTGTCTGCTCTCGCTGCTGCCGGTCTTGGCCACGTTTCCCAACAATCGCTTGCTGCTGTTCTCGACCGTTGGTTCGTTCGCGGTGATGTCGCTGGCGATCGGAGCCCTGCCGGGGGCGCTTGGCGGGCTGGGCAGAGTGGCAGTGGGAGTGCTCGTCCTGCTCCATCTCGTCGTGCCCTGGCCGGGCTGGCTGATGGGGCCGCGATTCTTCGCCAACCTGGGGCAGCGCAGCGCTGCGTCGGCTGCCGAGATGGAGGTCGATGACGCGACGCTCTCGCAAAAGCGAGCCTTGGTTTTGGCGGCTCCGGATGCGTCGGTTGGTATTTACGCGCCTTTGATCCACTGGGCGGTGAAGGGCGTGGTCGGGAAGGCGTGGTGGGTGCTGGCGATGACTCCCCACACGTGCCGGGTGACGCGAACCGATGAGCGCACCCTCGAGCTCGAGGTCATCGGCGGCAAGTTACTGACAGAGCTCTGGGAGCAGTTGTTTCGCGCCGAGGAGCGGCACTTCGCGGTCGGCGACACGGTGAGGCTCGATGGGGCGCAAGTGACGGTGTTGGCGACTGACGGCCCAAACCCAACCCGAGTCGCTTTTCGGTCAGATCAACTGCTCGATCGTGAAGACCTGTTGCTCCTCCGGTGGGATGGGAAGACGCTGAGGCGTGTGGCTCCGTTGAAAGTCGGCGAGATGATCGAGCTGCCATGGCTTCGCGGCCCGATGGCGTTTCCGGAATGAAGGCTCACGGTGAAACGTCTCTTCTGCGAGGACCATCGGGCTGGCCGCTGCTCGCGATCTCAAGAACGGCACCGCGCCGCCCCGAAAAGCTCAAGCCTACGAGACCGCTTGCCCAATGTGCTTCGCCGCCCACCGCGCAATGGCGAAGATCGTCTCTTGTGGGTTGACGCCCAGCGAAGTGGGCAACACCGAGCCATCGACGACGAACAGATTGTCCATGGTGTGGAAGCGCAGAGTCGGGTCGACCACAGACGTCGCCGCGTCACGGCCCATACTGCACCCGCCCAGCTGATGCGCCGTCGTCAACTTCACTCGCGTCGGCTCCCACATCGCATCGTCGATTCTGTACAGCTCATCGACGCTCTTCATCACCACTGGCCTTTGATGAAAGGTCTGCACTTCGATCGCGCCAGCGGCAAATTGAATGCGCGCAAGCTCACGCTGGGCCGTTTTACAAGCCTCCCAGAGCGCCTCTGAGAAGTGGTAATTGATCGAAAACCGCGAATAGCCGTTGCTGCGCAGGCGAACCGTCGCGCCTTGCTCTTCCGGAAGCAACCCGTCGACCATCAGCGCCAGCGTGGCGTTGAGATTCAAATAGTGCCGAAACTGTTCCTGCGTATCGGGCCCATTCGTCGGCAAGACGACGGCCGTCAACATCGGGTGAATCGGAGGCACCTCGATGAAGAACCCCATCTTCCCGGGCCCGCGATCGAAGAAGTGGTGTGACGAGACGCTCTGAGGAGCCCCTTCATAGGCCTTGATCTGTCGTTCGAACCGCCCCAACGAGATCAACGCCGGGTGCACCCACGTGCGCTCGCCGACGCGCCCCTGCGCCTCGAGCCCAGATCGCAGCAGCAACGCCGGAGAGTTGATCGCGCCTCCGGACACGCAGACCAGCTTCGGCTTCACCGTCACCGCCACCCCCGTCGGTCGATTCGTGACCGGGTTGAGCACCTCGGCCACCACCGCTTCCACGCGTCGGCCCGTCCACCGCAGCGATCGCGCCGAGGTATTCGCGTAGACCTGTAAACCGGCCTCGACCGCATCGGGAATCATCGTCACCAACATCGACTGCTTGGCATCGACGGGGCAGCCCATGCCGCAGGTGCCCAAATTCAGACAGGCGTTGACGTTTCTTCTCAGCATCTGCCGCTCGTAGCCAAGCGCGCCACACCCGTCCCACAGCACGCGGTTGTTGGCGTTCATCATCGCCTCGGGCCACGCAGCGATGTGCAGCCGCTTCTCGATCGCCTCGAAGTGGGGCGCCAAGATCTCAGGACTGAGGGTGTCGATGCCGTGCACGTCACGCCAGTGATTCAGAATTCGGTCGGGCGTGCGAAAGCTCGTCGTCCAATTCACGGTCGTGCCACCGCCGACGCTGCGGCCTTGCAAGATCGTGATCGCCAGATCGTCAGTCGCGCGATTGCCCAGCTCTTGGTACAACGTCGAGAACGCGCGCGCCTCTGTCATGTCGAACTCGCGGCGGGTGTGGTGGCCTCCTTCTTCCAGCATCACCACGCGTTTGCCCTGCTTCACCAGCTCGTGCGCCAGCCAGGCGCCGCCACTGCCCGAGCCGATCACGCAGACATCGCAATCGACCACCACGTCGCTCTTGAGCTCATCTCCCGTCAGAATCGCTCCATCGATCACGGCTTGCCCTCTTTCGATGCCTCGACCCAGTTCCCAGCCGAGGGAGGCCGCGGAGCTCCATGGCCGCGCCACACTGGGGCATCAGGTTGATGAATACCCGGCGGAGGCCCGGGGTAACCGACTGCTTCCCAGCTCTTGGGGTGCCCGAAATAGGCCGCCATGACCATGTTGCGCACGGCCGTATACCCCGAGCGGCGCAGCACGAAGCGCGACGTTCGCCACTCTTCCATCACGCGATCTTGCTCGTCGGGCGGCATTTGAGTGAACGTCTTGGGCCGCGCGCCGAGCGTGAAATTGCCGATCGCGCTCTCGAAGAGCGTCAACAGCTGCAGCACCTCGTCTCTGGCCGAGGGGTCGAGCTGATCGATGATCGCATCACAGCTCTGGGCGACGTCGAGCTCAGCGGCGGAAGGGAAGCCGAACCGCTTGGGAATGAACCGCTCGGCCAACGCTGCCAGCAAGGCGTACTGCGAGGCGTTTACGCAGCGCAGCTCGCCGGTGAACTTCAGCTCCAGGCTCTGGCGCGTGGTGAGAAACCCGAGCCCGCCGATGGCCAGCAGCGCTGACCCGGCAAGACCTCGCTTCAGAAAGATTCTTCGGGCTGGCTGGGCGGGCGGCAGGTACATCTTCATGCCGCGCAGTCAACACCAGTTGCTACGAGCCTGTCACCGAATGTCGTACGACACCGGCAGCGGGACGATCACTTGAGCATCGACATGTGCAGGAAATTGAATGGCTTTTGCCGATGACTCCAAACACGCTGACAACGGGGCAGGGGCGTGATCGACCTCAACAGCGGTCACTCGACCACTGGAGGCGATCGTCAAAGTGAGTGTGACTCGGCCACTGGCGCTCTCGAGCAGATCGCGGTGCTTCACGAAGCAGCCCTGAATTCGCGCGGTGTTGCTCGCCATCACTTTGCGCACCACAGGGCTGGTCAACACCACGCGCGGGGGTTTGACCGGAGGCGGTTTGACCGCGGCTCCAGCGTCTTCCGGGGCCTCGGCGGGGCCGGCATCGACGGTTTGCTGCCCGGTTGTGCTTCCGGTGCCAGGCTGCACCGGGTTGGTGACGATCGGGTCGACCGCTGTGGCCGCATCGGGAACATCGTGCTGTCGGCGGGTCGTCAGCACCGCCCACACCGCGACGAACGCCACCACGAGCGCAATGGCCGCGACGCCCAGCGCCAAGAAGATCGGCGCTCTCGAGACCTGAAGCTGTTGACGCTGGGTGCCTTCTTCTCCGCTCAGCACCACCCCAGTGGAATTGGCCTTGGTGGGAACTTCTGGGCTGTCGCCTGGCCGTTCGTTGCGAGCGGTCGGTTCCTCGGGTGGCACGACGATCTGCAGCTCGGTGAGCGAGGGAATTCGAGAGCGCACCTTGATGTGCTGCTGATCGAAGTAGTCACGGAGAAACGTCGACAACACCTGCGACGAGGCCGCCGAAGTGACGGTGGCGACAGCCGCTTCGAGCACCTCGGCGAGCTGCGCGGCCGTCTGGTAGCGCACCGTCACATCGAGCGCCATCGCTTTGCTGATCGACGCACAGACATCGTCGGGCACATCGGCGCGCAGGCTCTCGATCGGCGGCCTCTCACCGGCGAGCACTGCCTTGAGAATGGCGAGATCGGTATCGCGGGCAAAGGGTCGGTGCAGCGTCAGCGCTTCGTACGCCGTGACTCCCAAGGCGTAGATGTCAGTGCGGCGATCGACGCGCTCTCCCAAGGCCTGCTCAGGAGACATGTATTGATATTTACCTTTGACGATGCCGGCCGTCGTCTGCACCACCGTCGACTCGGCTTTGGCGATGCCGAAATCGAGTAGCTTCACCGCGCCCGAATAGGTGATGAAGATGTTCGAAGGGCTGACATCGCGATGCACGATGTTCAACGGCCGACCATCGCTGTACGTGTATTCATGGGCATAGTGCAGCCCGCGCGCGGCCTCGGCGACGATGCGCAAGACGATGTGCGTGGGCAACTTCATGCCGCGAACCCGGGCGGCCCTCAGCACGGTCGCGAGGTCGTCTCCCGCGAGGTATTCCATGCAGATGTAGTAGTAGCCCTGGGTCAACCCGAGATCGAGCACGTGCACGATGTTGGGGTGCACCAAGCTCGAAGCCAGCCGGGCCTCATCGAGAAACATCTGCACGAATTCTGTCGATTGCGAGAGCGCCGCGTGCATGCGCTTGATGACGACGTTCTTTTCGAAGCCCTCGACGCCGAGCTGTTTGGCCAAAAAGATCTCAGCCATGCCTCCTTCGGCGATCTTCTGCACGAGCACATACTTGCCGAAGCGCTGCCCCAGCCGCGTCTCGCCAGATGGTGGAACAGGATCGCTCATCGCCCTCGAACCGAACGTACAAGAAACCGCTCAGAGCCCTGATGAAACAACCGGAATATCAACAGGCCTGACGAAGGTACGCGGACCTCGTCGTCGAAGCGAGCGGTTGCGTCGAGGGCCATCGGTTTTCCATCGACGTACAATCGACTACCTATGGGGGCAATACCGGCGACTTTGACCGTGTCTCCGACACGCTCTCCGGCTCGAGGAGACTTGATGAGCAGCGATGCAACAGCGTTGTCGTACACCATGTCCAGCTTGTTCAACCGCCCGCCGGCGAGCTCTGCGCCTCCTTTATCGAGCGCGTCACACGCCCACAGGTAGTGGCCTTCGACCAAGACGCCTTCGGCCACGCTCATGCTCGGCGTCGCTGAGGCCCGCTCGGCAGCGGGGCGAGAGAGCTGCTCTTTGAAGAAGACCCGCAGCCGATACGAGACCGCGCTCGGGTTTTGTTGGCAGCGAAACGTCACCAGCGGAGGCTTGTCTTGAAAGTAGATGCTCGTCACCTCGGGGCCATCGACCACATCGTTGTTGAGGCGGCTGAGCTCTTTTCCGGCCTGTGGCTCGGGACCGATCGTGACGCTGCCTTGCGCGACTTTTTTGCCCTCGGCCGAGACGCGCCAGTGAATGGTTCCCCGGCGGGGCAGCGGCACATTGATGAAGCACTGATTGACCAGCCCTCTGCGGAACGGATTTTCAAAGCTGCCCGAGTTGGCGACTTCGACTTCGAATTCTTGCTGAGCATCACAGTCCCAAGTGAGGGCGGCGGCATCGAGGCCAGTTTGGTAGAGGGTCAAGCCCTGCCGCGAGGGCAGCGCCAGGGCTTCACGCTCATTGTCCTTCAGCGCGATCTCTTGGTCGATGCGCGCCGAGCTGCCACCTTGAAGCTCGTAGCGTTGCTCATCATCAGGGCGCTCGAGGCGCCAGGTGCCGGTGTACGCGTTGGCGACATAGCCAGACTTGGTCTTCGTCACCAGCAGCTGCCCACCCGTGGTTGACTCAAAGCCGAGCGCGCCGAGATCGACCCGCGTCTTTCTGCCCTGCGCAGCGTCGATCTGCAGCGGCCCAGCGGCGAGCGATAAATGCGCCTCATCAGCGGCTTCGTTTTGCTTGGCTGCTCCGACGGTCACTTCTCCGCCGCGGTTGACGAAGATGCTGGTCTGTGCATTTCCCGGGCGAAGAATCGCTCGCCCTTCACGAACGCGCACCGTGTCTCCCGCGCTCACCGCCACGGCATCTTTGGCCTTCACGCGCGTAAACTTGTTCTCGCCGGCCGCCTTGAGCTCGATGGTGGCTCCGTTGATCACCAGCGAGAGCTCGACCGGCTCGAGCACCTTGACCGCCGAGCTGCGAGCGCTGCCCGCGGGGAGCTGCACCTTCTCACCGCTGCGGAGGATCTGCTCGGCTTCACCGATCAGCACCTCAACCTTCGCGTCTTGGCCTCCGACGGTCAGCCGCACTTCACCGTCGGCGATGCGGGTGATGCCGAGCGGAGTCTCAATCGACAGCATGACGCCCGAGCCCCCAGACACCCGCGTCACCGCGAGACCGGCCTGGAGATCGAGGGTGAGCGCCACGCCATCGCTCCCCAAGATCAGATGCGAGAGCGGCCCGAGCTCGAGGGTTCGATTCGTACCCAAGGTGAGCGTGGCGCCCGACTCGGCCTCGGTGATCAGCTCGTCGCCACCGTACAGAGCGCCGGCTCGAGCGGCTTGCTGCTGGCCGTTGCGCACGAGCTCGACTTTGCCTGTGATCGTCACCAGCTGGCCTAGCCCGGGCAGCGCCTGCCCCGCATCGAGGGCCTCAGTCTTCTTCTCGCAAGAGCACGAGACCGAGACGGCCAAGACAATCAAGGAGAAGGCCTTCTTCACCGGGGGCTCATGTCGATGTTGTAGATCGCCTGATCGCCGTCTCGCACCGTGACGGACTTCGACTGCGTGACGAACCCGGGCGCCGAGACTCGCAGCGTGTAGGCGCCGCCGAGCACCGTCAGCGTGGCTTTGGCGTCTGCGTTCGCTTGTTGCTTGAGCTCGAGCAGCTCGACCAGGGCTTTGACCTTGGCTCCGGTGAGCGCGTTGCGAACGTTGATCGTCAGCGTCGCTGGAATTCGTTTGCTCACCGCGGTCATCTCGATGGTCAGCGCCGTGACTTTGCCGTCGGCGATAGAGGCGACCTCTTCTACGGGGTTGTAGTCTGGCGCGGTCACTTTGATCGGGTACACGCCCGTGGGCAAGGTCAGCTCGGCGCCGCGCATGGGTTCGCCATTGACGGTGATGAGGGCTGCGGAAACGGCGGCCTTGGTCTGTTTGTCTTCAACCGCGATGCGCAGCGTGCCCTTGGGGGGCTGCCGCAATTGAATCAGCGTGGCCGAAGTCGCTTCCCGCGAGACGGTGACTTCGGTGGTTGACGGCTGATAGCCCTCGAGCGAGGCCTCGACCGTGGCGGGGCCCGCCTTGAGGCCTTCGACCTGGGCGCGCCCCGCCGCATCACACGCTGTTCGAACCGACGTCTCGCCCTGCGTCAGCGCCAGCGCTACGTTGGGCAGCGGTCGGTTGTCGGGCCCAACACATGAGAGGGCGAGGGTGATGGCGTCGTCCTGCTTTGGCGTCTCAGCCGGTAAGGCGCTTCGCCACTGTAAGTCGATCGCAAACCCGGGCCGAACCACGCTCTGCTTGGCGTTGAAGTTCTGCGCGGTGATGCCATCAGGAGTCCACGTCACTTCAGCCATCAAGCCCCAGTGGAGACTGCCGGTTCGAAACAATTGAACCCGCACCCCTGCGCCGACGAGGCCGCCCAGGCTCGAGGCTTGCGACAACATCGCGGGAGCTGGAAAGGCGACCCCCAAGGAGATCGGAAAATTGCCGCGGACATCGATCGTCACTGGACCGAGATCGACCAGCACCCGGCCTCCGAGCGCCAAGGCGTGCCGGGCAGCTCCCAGAAAGCTGGGCGCTGCGGTCTCTCCGAAATACGGAAGCTGATGAAACGCGTACCCGATGAACCCCTCCAAGCGCACTGGGCCAAAGCGAACTCGCGCGGTGGGACCGAGATGAAAACGAGCCAGGCCTCCAGAGAGCACTGGGGAGTTCATTTCGTTGAGGCTGAAGCCTTCGCGCTGCAGCTCGAACGTCACGCCCAGCTTCGATTCCAGCGCGAAGTACCACCAGGCCGACAACGCGAGGTCATTCCATGTGTGCCCGCTGTAACTGAGGCCGGGGCCCAAATCATGCTGATCGCCACTTCGCACTGCCGCAGCCGCTCGAAACCGCACAGAAAGCGTGTCGTCTGGTGAGAAGCGAGGCTGAGCTGCCGCAACGGCTGCGGTGAGGACCAAGAGCAACCACCAGTAAGCGCGGAACACACCGGAAGCATAGTCTCCGCGGTGCTTTGTCTCCATTTTCAAAGGCCGTGAAGGGCCACTTCGCTTAATGTCCTACACTGTGATCAACGGTCGAACTCTGGCAATGGTGTTGGCAGGAGGCGCTGGCACACGTCTCGAGCCCTTGACGAGGGAGCGAGCCAAGCCTGCAGTGCCTTTCGGCGGGCGTTACCGCATCATCGACTTCTGCCTCTCTAACTTCGTCAACTCTGGCATCTTCAAGGTCAAAGTCCTCACGCAGTACAAGAGCGACTCGCTCAACAACCACATCTCGAGATCGTGGCGGTTGACGGCGTTTTTGGGGCACTACGTCGAGACGGTACCGGCGCAGATGCGCACTGGGCATGATTGGTACAAAGGGTCTGCCGACGCGATCTTTCAGAACCTGAATCTGATCGACGACGAGTCTCCCGATCACACCTTCGTCTTTGGAGCAGATCACATCTACCAGATGGACGTGCGGCAGATGATGGACTACCACTTGGCCAAACACGCTGACTGTACGGTGGCGGTGTTGCCGGTGCCGATCGAAGAGGGCTCAGACTTCGGCATTCTCGACGTGGCTCCTGATGGTGAAGTGAGGAGCTTCATCGAAAAGCCGAAGAATCCTCCCCCGATGCCGGGCGACCCCACCAAGTGTTTGGCCTCGATGGGGAATTATCTCTTTCGCACCGAAGCCCTGGTGCGTGAGGTGACGGCCGACTCGAAGAATGAAGTGTCGGCGCATGACTTCGGCAAGTCGATTCTCGGCGGAGGCCTCGCCACCCGAGCTCGGGTCTACGCCTACGACTTCTTCAAAAACGAAATTCCCGGGCAAGGCGTTCGCGAGCGCGGCTACTGGCGCGATGTCGGCACCTTGGACGCGTACTACCAAGCCAATATGGACTTGGTCACGGTCGAGCCGGTGTTCAATTTGTACAATTGGCATTGGCCGATTCGCACTGCGAATAACAACTTGCCTCCGGCGAAGTTCGTGTTCGACGACGCAGAGCATGAGCGAGTGGGGCACGCGACTGATTCGTTGGTGAGTGAGGGCTGCATCGTGTCGGGCGGGCAGGTTCAGCGGTCGGTGTTGTCGATGCGGGTGAGAGTGAATTCGTGGGCCGAGGTGAGCGATTCGATCGTGATGGAAGGCGTCGAGATCGGCCGGCACGCGATCGTTCGTAAGGCGATCATCGATAAGAATGTGACGATCCCTCCGGGCACCCGCATAGGCGTCGATGTCGAAGAAGATCGACGCCGGTTCATGGTGACTCCGTCGGGAATCGTCGTCATCGCCAAGGGCACGCGGTTGTAACTTGCGCCTAGAAGCAATCGCAGCGTGGGGCCTGGGGCTCTGGGCCGTCGGTGTGCAAGTGCACGAGGCCCTCGCGACGGCCGGAGCGGTGGTGTGTGCGATCTGCGCGCTCGGCATTTTCCATCAGTCTTCGAGTGAGGCCAAGAAGGCCGGGCTGAAGACGTGGTGGCCTGTGGTGGCGTTGTTTGCAGCCGGTTTGATTCTGCCGCTCATGGGAGGTCAGCTCCCAACTGGCAGTGGCCTCGCGCGCTGGAGCGACTGGCTGCTGATCCCCACCGCCGCCGTATTGGTGCGACGCGTTGAGCCTCGCGTGCTCAGGCGAATCGCGATCGTCACGACCGGCGTTTTTCTCGGCTCGTGCGCGGTGGCTGCGGCGCAGCACTTTGGGCTCTGGCCGCCGGAAGAGGCGTGGGCCGCGCTCGAGTGGGCGCGCTTGCCATTCTACCGAGTGTACGAGCTGGTGCCCGGCAGGGAAGACCGATGGATGGCCGGCGGACTGCTTCTGCACCGACTGAAGTTCGCCCATGTGGGCGCGGTGACGGTCGTGCTGATGTCAGCCGCGACGCTCTCTTTTCAGCGGGCGAAGAAGGCAAGTCAGGGCCCATTCGGGTCGACCAAAACTGAAGTCAGTGGAACGCATTCGAGTGGGCCAAGTTCAGTCGGCTCTTCGCTCTGGCGTTCGGCTTCAGCGATCGGGTTCGCCTCAGTCCTCATCTTTCCGCACGCCAGAGCCGCCTCGGTTGCTTTGGTCATTGCCCTGCTGATCATCGGCTGGAAAGCCACTCGCCAGCCGTGGGTCGGCGTCGCCATCATCGTGCTCGGCGCGGGCCTGTCGCTGTCGATGCCGAGCGTGAGAGATCGCTTCGCGCGAGCCTTGAGCGGTGACGAGCCCGGAGATCGAACCTCGCTCCGGAACGCTGGAATTTTGGCGCTGAAGGAACACCCGCTCACCGGTCTCGGTCAGGGCCGATTTCTTCCCAGACACTACGTTGGCCCTGACGCGCCCGAATCAGTGCTGAGCCACTCTGGGAAGACGCACAACCAACTGCTCACGATCGCGGTCGAAGGGGGAATCATCTCAGCCCTGCTGTTCCTGATCGTTCTGGCCACGCTGCTGAAGCGAGGTTGGTTCGGAAGCGGAGCGCTCCTCGGAGTCGCCGTGCTGCTCGTGGTCCTCGGAGTTCTCCATGACCCACTCTTTCACCCTGAGGTTTCGCTGGCTTTCATGTTGGCGTTCGGCGCTTCTTCATCGCGCCCAGGCCTGTGAGATGAGACCTCTGAAATCGACCTGGTTCCGACTTCAATCATTTCACTTGTTCTCTGGTTGAGTGACGGTCTAACCGTCTGCGCGGGGGCAGCCGATGCGAATTCTGATTGCCAGTCGTTCGAAAAAGAACGCGGCCCGTGCAGCGGCGTTGGTGCGCGCGTGCGAGCTGGAAAGCCCGGTGGTGACTTCGCAGCTGTACGCAGACAGCGCTTCATTCGAGGGCCCCGAGGCCTTCGACGTGGCGATCATTTGTGGCCAGCCAGGAGATGAAGCCGAGGCTGAGCGTCTCGACAACATCATCGTCTCACTTCGCTCGATTCCATTCGTCTTGCTCGGGTCGACGCTGAGCCTTTGGCTGAGCGGGCTCTCGCATCGCCTCGGAGCCAGCGTCTGTATTTTCCGTCACGGCCCCGCGCCGCTCAAAGAGGCGATCGAAGCGTCGGTTCGGCACCGTCGAAATCTGCGCGAGCAGGAACTCCGGGTGCGCGATGAAGTCAACGAGCTCATTCGCGCCAGTGAGCGCGTGCGTGCGTTGGTGAATGTGAGCGTGGCCGACGTCGTGTTCTCGCTCCGCGTCGAGGGCAGCCGGTTTCGCTTCAGCGAGGTCAACCCGGCCTTCACCTCTGCGACGGGCCTCAGCGCGGAAACGGTCATCGGCCAGTTCGTCGAAGACATCATTCCCGAGCCATCGCGCTCATTGGTGTTGTGGAAATACCGAGAGGCGGTCGCCCAGCGGCGCACCATTCGTTGGGACGAGGTGACCGACTACCCGACGGGCCGTAAGTACGGCCAGGTCTCGGTGACGCCGATCATCGACGCCGATGGTCACTGCACGACTTTGGTTGGCACTGTTCATGACGTCACCGCCGAACGGCAGCAGAGCGAGACGATTCACCACTACGCAGACATCGTCGACGCGGCGCAGATCGGGTTGACCCTCTGGCACCTCGAGCCAGAGACCCTTCGCCTGCTCCTCGCCGGAGCCAACCTCGCCGCTGAACGCTTGCTGGGGCTTCCGTTGGGCGGTTCGGTGGGCAAGTCGATCGACGAGCTGACCCCGCCTGTGACCAGCGAGACCATCTCGACCCTGCTTCGTCAGGTCGAACAGACCGGTCAGGTGCAAGAGCTCCCCCAGCTGCGCATTGCCAGCGCGGGAGAACACGTCTTTCGACTCAGGGCCTTCTCACTCAGCTCCGGCACGATGGGGCTCGCGTTCGAAGACATCACCGAGCAGGCGCGAAACCACGCAATGAATGCGACCGAGAAACGAATACTCGAGATGGTGGCTTCGGGGGCGACGCTCGAAGACACGCTGACTGAGTTGGTGGTCGACATCGAACGGCAGGCGCCACCAGCGCTCGGTTCGATCTTGCTGCTCTCTCAAGACGGCGATCATGTGAGGCACGGAGCCGCTCCGCATTTGCCAGCTGTGTACAGCAAGGCCATCGACGGCTTACGAATAGGTCCCTCAGCCGGCTCGTGTGGTACCGCGATGTTTACCAAGAGGTCGGTGATCGTCTCTGACATCGAGCACGACCCTCGCTGGGAAAACTACCGAGAGGCGGCCCGCCCACATTCGCTTCGGGCCTGCTGGTCCACACCCATCATGTCGACCGCAGGCCGGGTGTTGGGCTCGTTCGCTTTGTATTACCAGCAGCCGCGCGTGCCTTCGCAGCTCGACCTCGATCTGATCTCTCGCGCCACGCACGTCGCCGGCATTGCGATTCAACGCAGTCAGCTCGACGAGCAACTGCGAGAGCTCTCGCACCGCATCGAGGCGGCTCGCGAAGAAGAACGCACCGGCATCGCCCGCGAGCTGCACGATCAGCTGGGCCAGTCACTCACCGCGCTCAAGATGCAGCTGGCCTGGGTGAAGCGCCGTGCGACCGACGAGTCCTTGAGCACCCCGACGTTGATCGAAAAGACCTGCGAGTCGATGCGAATGACTGATGAGTTGATCAATCAAATTCGACGCATCTCTTCTGAGCTGCGGCCTCCGATGCTCGATGACATTGGGTTGCTCTCGGCGCTGCGCTGGCAGGCTGAAGACTTCGAGCGGCGCACCGGCATCGTCTGTGCGGTGAGCCCCTTTCGGAGCGATGGGCTGCCTCGAAAATTGGCGTCGCTTCAAGCCAGGCGAATCGACGGCGCGCTGCGTTCATCGACAGAAGAGTCGGAATCAGAACCCAACATCGAGCGTGAGGTGGGAACTGCAGTCTTTCGAGTCTTTCAAGAGGCCTTGACCAACGTCGCCCGGCATGCCGGCGCTCGGCGGGTCGACGTGCGCATCATCGAGTCGGCAGGTCAGCTGACGCTCGAGGTGCAAGACGATGGGCGAGGCATGCGCGGCGCTGAGCAGACCAGCCCGTGGTCATTGGGGCTCTTGGGCATTCGGGAGCGCGCCCGAAGGCTCGGAGGTACGGTGTCATTCACTTCAGTGCAACCCCACGGCACGCTCGTGTCGCTGAGGCTCCCCGTCGGCCCTGTGGCAGCCGAACGAAAGATCGCTCAGCCCGAGTTTGCCACATGATCCATGTCCTCATCGCTGACGATCACCCCGTCGTCCGTCGTGGGTTTCGACAGATTCTCTCGGAAACACACGACATCGTCGTCGACGCAGAGGCCAGCTCTGGCCCTGAAGTGCTGTCGTTGCTCAACAGCAAGGCCTTCGATGTGCTGGTGCTCGACATCAACCTGGGCATCACCAACGGGCTCGAGCTCTTGGCCGACATTCGTAAGCAGTGGCCGAGGCTGCCGGTGATCATCTTGACCATCTCTCCTGAGAGCCACTACGCAATTCGAGCGGTGCGAACGGGCGCGTCGGGCTTCCTCACCAAAGAGCTCGCTCCAGAGCGGCTGATCGACGCGGTTCGAAAGGTCGCCGTCGGTGGGAGATACCTCACGCCTTCAGTCGCCGAGCAGCTGGCAGCGCACGTGGCGCAGGGCGAACCCGACGCGCCGCATCGGCTGTTGTCGAATCGCGAGCTCCAGGTGTTGCAATTGTTGGGCAGTGGAAAAACAGTGAGCGAGATTGCGCGCGGGTTGAATTTGAGCGTCAAGACGATCAGCACTCATCGCGCTCGCTTGCTGGCGAAGATGGGCATGAAGACGACGGCTGAGCTCACGCACTACGCAGTCAAGAGCGGGTTGGTTCAATAGGCTTGTAGGACAAACACTGAACGTGAACGTCGCAGCCTCTGACGTCGATCTCCGAGGCCCGCCGATTGTGAAGCCTGAAGCTCGGGCGAATATTTCGCCTATGGGCTTCGAAGATCACACCTTTCGCGAATTGGTGCAACGGCTGCCCAATGCCGTGGTGATCATGGCCCGGGACGGAGCCGTCATGGAAGCCAATAGCGCAGCCCGAGCCTTGGGCCTCGACTCAGACACCTTCACCGATCCGGTGCAGACGATGATTCAGCTGACCGATGAGCTCGGTCGATTTCGACAGCTCCAGGTGCACCGCTTGGAATTGCGTGGAGACCGCGTGGCCATGGTGATGGTCGACGTGACTGAGGAACGTCAATTGGCTCAGCAGGTCGCCCGCGCCAGGCGTGCGGAGGCCCTGGCCAAGGCCAGCACCGGCCTGCTGCGAGATCTGAGCACCTTGCTGGCGCCAGTGTGCTTGGCGGCAGAGCTCTTCGTCAAACATATGAACGGGAAGAACCCGCTCGGGTTGGTCGCGGCGCATTTAGCCCAGGCCTCGGCGCTCGCTTCGAAGCTGCTTCGTGATGCGCTTGAATATGTGCACGGGCCCACACCCACTGGCACCACTGTCGAGCCGGAGCAGGTGATTGAAGAGATGATGGTGTTGTTGCAGGGGCTGTTGGGCAACCGGCCTTTCTCTGTCAAAGTCGATTCTGAGCGGCCGCTGACAGCTCGGGTCAGCCGGCTCACCTTCGAGCGCCTGTTGCTCAGCTTGATCGCCGCCGTCAGGGAGGGCGCCCAGCATGCCAGTGAGGTCTCTTTGAGGGTGTTCAGAGCGAAGGTGGGCGTCAACGAGGCTCCCGAGCTTCAGTGTGCTCCGCTGGGCTCATCGATCGCCATCTCGATGAGCGCGCCGTTGCTGCTGAACAACGGGCGTGACACCCTTGAGCTGGCGCTGATGTCGGTGCGCTCGCTGAGCTACGAGCACGGGTGGGGCATCTCGACGAGAACCGATGTCGAAGGGGCAGACGCGGTGACGATCTACATGCCGGCTGAGAACGTTGCCGAGCCGAGTTGACCTCGAACGCTGTTTCGATCGCCGCGGCGCAATTGCTTCGCAACGTGCGTGCCACCCTTGAGCGGCGCTTGCTGATCGACGAGCACGAGGCTTCTCGACAAGAGTCGATGTTGAAGGAATAGATGTGGTGACCCTCATGACCCCCGCTGAGATGACTTTAGAACTCAGGTGATGACAACGCCGACCTCTCATTTCCGCACACGCTGTAACCGCCGAGATTCTCTCGAGCTGCATCTTGAAACGATTGTGGGGTAATGGTTCATAACGGCGGCACCGTATTCGCCACTCAGGGTCAAGCTCTCTTCGAAAGGCACTTCATGCGCCCAGTCAGTCTCGCGTTGCTCGTGGTCTCCCTCGCCTCGGTCAGTTTCGCGGCAGAACCTCCGGCTGAGCCTCAGGCCGAAGAAGCAGAAGGCCCTCGCTACAACTTCAAAGATGGGCCGATGACAGCCGAGCCAGGGCATAACCTGCAGGTCGAGGTGCCCGAGGGCTACATGTTTCTGGGCATGCCCGACGCCGATCGATTCATGAAAGCCAATGGCAGTCTTCACAATGATGATCTGTTGGGCGTGGTGTTACCCACGACTGACGAGCAGGGTGATTGGGCGGCGATCATTCGCTTCGAAGATGAAGGCCATATCGATGACAGCGAGAAGGTCGATGGCGACGAGCTGCTCAAAGCGTTTCAAGAGAACGCTCCTGAGATGAACAAAGAGCGCGTGGCCGCCGGGTTCAAGGCGCTGCAGATCAAAGGCTGGCGACAGGCTCCTCACTATGATCTGAAGAATCATCAATTGGTCTGGGGCCTGAATGTCTTGGCCGAAGGAGAGACCGAATTCGCCCTCAATTACAATACTCGCATTCTCGGGCGTACTGGGTATGCCTCGGTCAACTTTGTCACTGACGCCAGCCGCTTCGACGATGAGAAAAAATATGCCGATGCGCTGTTGGCCGGCACTTCGTTCAAGCCCGGCTCGCAATACGCCGACTTCAATGGCAAGACCGATAAGGTCGCTGAGTACGGCTTGACGGGGTTGGTACTCGGTGGCGCCGGCCTCGGCTTGGCGAAGGCCGCGAAAATTGGGTTGCTGGCGAAATTCGGAAAGGTCATCTTGGGCGGGTTGCTGGCGCTCAAGAAGGCGATCATTCCGCTGATCATCGGCATCGGAGCCTTGTTCAAGAAGATCTTCGGCCGAAAGACTGCAGACGAGTCGTGAGCGACGAGGAATCGAAAGGCGGGATCGTCGAGCAAGACAAGGCCGCGGTGGCTGCCGAGGGCGGCCTCAAGCGCGCCGGGCTGGGCCTCGGAGGCTTGGCTACGTTGATCTTGCTCAAAGCCAAGTGGGTGCTCTTGCTGGTGGGCAAGTTTGGCTCGGCACTCAAGATTCTCTTGTCGGGCAAGTTCCTGCTGACGGCCTTGTCGATGCTGGGAATGATCGTCGTCTACGCGCAGCGAAGCGGCCCAGCCTTCGCGGTCGGTTTCGTGGTGATGATCCTCATTCACGAGCTCGGGCATGCGGCTGCGATCAAACACGCCGGCCTGAAGGCGGGCTGGCCGGTCTTCATTCCATTCTTCGGAGCGTTGATCTCTCTCAAAGAGCTGCCTCGCACGAGAGCGGAAGATGCGTTCATCGCGCTCGCTGGGCCTATCGCAGGGTTGTCGGTCAGCCTGTTCGCGGCATTGGTATACCTCACGAGCCATTCGATGTTGTGGTTGGCGCTGGCGTGGTCGGGCTTTTCGCTCAACCTCTTCAATATGATCCCAGCCGGCAACCTCGATGGTGGCCGCGTGGCCCGAGCGTTCTCGAAGCGAGCGGCGTGGGTTGGTTTGGCGGTGATGGTTGGGCTGATGGTGCTCTCGCCTTCATTCCAGCTGATGCTGATCATCGCCATGATTCTTCCGAGGCTGTTTGGCTCTGATGATGAACTGCCAGATCTGACTCGGGAACAGCAGCTTGCGTGGGGTATTCGGTACGCCGTGGTGCTGGCGTTTTTGGCGGCGGGGCAGTGGCTCGCGCAGACGCTCTTGCAGCAACACCCGCTCGGTTGAGCCGGCTTTGGGGTTCAATGTGATGGCCCGTCGCTGGCGAGTTCACTAGCGGCCTCGCTGCCTGAAAAAAGCACCGTCAAAAGATGCCTCAGCATCCGCTACGCGTCTGCCTTGAGCTCAAAGAAAGCCTGAAAATCTCGGGCCGGCGCGGCCATCCAGCCCCTCACCGAGCTGCTTTCGGGCCTGCCAGTCAGTTGACCAACCTGTACCCCTGTTCAGAAACGCTAGTTGTTCTTCCTCTCCTCTGCGGTTCGACGAAAGGCATTTCACGGTGTTGCCATCGGGTCATGTTGTTCTGGCTGCAAAGGGTGTGGGTCTGGTTTTTCGCACCAATGGGACCGATGGCACCGTGCCGCCGTGGCCATGAGCAAAGATGCTTTTGTAAGTCGCCACTTCGAAGAGCGATATCGGGTTTCATCGATGCAGCCTCCTGTCGCCCAACGGGTTGCGCGGCCTGCTGTTGAAGGGCTTGGTACTGCTGGCCCAGAACCTGTCGCCGCAAAGGGTTGACTGATCAGCTCTCCTGGTTGACTGATCAGCTCTCCCAAGAATACCAGCAACCCGGCGATCTCACATTTCGATAATGAGAGAATCGGCAAATTGGAGAAGACCATGTTTCGAAGAATGATCAGAGCGCTTGAAGAGACAACGGTTCGTATGGAAAGGGAGCGAGCCCAGGAGCGAGCCCAGTATTGGGCTGAACGCACCAGCCCAAAGAGGGTCGCAGAGCTCGCGGCGATCGACATTGCCGCCGCTGCTCAGGGAGATTCGCTTGAATATCTGGATCTGACCCAGTTGAAAATTCAAAGTTACTATGGAAGCACACACGGGACCCCCGGCACGACGGTCTTGGAGCGAGGCTGGCGGCCCGCAGACCCAGCACAGGCAAAAGAACTCATCGAAGCGCTCAAGCTGGCGAGCTATCGCCACGCATCTTTTCCTGAAGGCGGGTCGGAGCGCGGGCCGAGCTTAAGCCTGGCCCAATACCCGACTGGTTCTTCCGACCTCTGGGCTGCAACGCTCAGTCAAGGTTTGGCAGCACAAAACCAGCGGCTCCTCGGTTTGTTTGAGGGACCAAACGGCAAGTGTTTTGCCTTCTGCAGCACAGACAATGGCAAGGGCCTGACAAAGGCGATGACCAGCGGGTGGGACGACCCAGGCCCTTAAGCGACACCTTCAACGCTGCGCGGTCGATTCATTAGAGCGCTCGCGAACCATGAATTGCTCGCGGTTCGCATCGAGGTTCTTCATGGAACCGTAAGCTTCGAGGCTGCCGCTGGCGTTGTGATCCGGGACATCGACGACCGCTCGGGGCGCGATCGACGCGACTTTTCGCGGAGCGCTGTTCCGATCATCTTTTGGCCGGCATACTACGGAACCTTCGCCTACCAGAGCCGAGGGCGCCTCATAACGCCAACCATCAAACTGCTCTGAAGAGAACGGGCGCGAAGGGCCCTGCGGCTCAGCCTTTCTGCGACCGTGCTCTGCTCAACTCGAACGCGCAGGCCCGCTGGGGTTGCGCTCGATCTCTCCAACCTCAATTCAGAAACCTCTTTTCTGTGAGACAGCGTGCTGAGGCTCCAGGTGAGGCCCAGCACGCATCCTGTCGGGGCCGCATTCGAAATTCGGACCGTCAATCCGAGTTGACCGCTTCATCGTCGATCCTGGCGCTTACACCTGGTTGCACATGAATACGGCGCGGGGGGTTGCGTTGAAGCAACCCGCGTGCGATTCGCGCGCCCACTTTCAGGGGAAGAGAATCATGGTCACCACCACGTGCAAGCTCCCTCAACGCGTCGCTCCCACCGCGCAGGTCATGTTGTATCGCAACCTGGGCATGGTCTTCATGCGTCAGTGGACGACGACTGAAGGGCAGATTTGCCGAAGCTGTGCCTCGAAGTACGCGACCGCGGTGCGCAAGCGTGAGGCCACGAGCGATGCCCTCGAGCGAGACTTTCGCAGCCAGTTCGAGGCCGCTTGGAGAGAGCTCAAGACCGCCGCGTGGTCTGACCACCCGGAGTCGATGGACTCGAGCGCCCTGGCGGCGCGGGCCTTCATGCAGTCAGCGGTGAAGCCGCCTTCGGGAGCCGAAATACTGGATGAAGGCGATGAAGACGCGCCCGTGAACCAAGTGGCCACCGTCAAGGAGCAACCCAAGGCAGTGAAGGGGCAGGCCAAAGCCCAAGCCCTGAGAGGTGTTTGAGCTTGACCACCTCCCTCCATGCAATCGACTCGCTCTTTGAGCGATGCCGGCTCATCGTCGGTGATGAAGACGTCAAGCGCTATGCGCCAAATGACCCGGGGGTCTTCACCTACGTCGCGACGTACCAAGCAATCTTGCGCGGAGACGACGGAGCGCTCGAGCACGCTTTCGTGCTCAGTGACACTTACCGTTGGTGTCGGGCTTCTCAAAGGCTGCACTCAATGCGATTTCGATGGTTTCGTCTCTTGACGAACAGCATCGACCTGCTGACTGGCTGGTCAATCAGCCACCGTTCGATGGTGGCGGCGCCCGAGTGCTTGGCGTCGATTCTTCTCGACGCGTTCGCCCTCGCGCAGGCGAACGACAAGCGTCTCCCCAGACACCTGTTTGTGCCGATTTGTCGAGAGGTTCGCCATCAGTTCTCGAAGGCTGACCGTGCGTACCGCGCGTTCGGTTTTCTGAGTGAGCTCCTGGCCCTACAGCTCGACCCAGCCCAACTGGCATTGCAGGAGGAGCTCTGCGTGATGCTCGAGTCAGCCATGGTGCAGGTGGCGCTCTTCTCTCGCGCGAAGCGAAAGGTCGCTTCGCTGTGGAACAACCCAGACAGCAACAGGCTCCAACTCGTGTGGCTCAACCTCATCGAGCGTCACTTCCCCACCGACTCAGCAATCGCGCGAGAGCTGCGCGCCCGGTTGCTCGAACAACTCGCGGAATGGCAAGGCCAGCCCCGAACGCTCGACTGATTCGAACGCTCAGAAGCCTTGGAGCATGTTGGCGCAGGCCCCGCCATCAACCGCGCAGCAGAAAGCCTCCTCGACACTCGAGGTACGCTCCGTCACTTTCTGACTGCACCAGCACCGCTTCCACCGCCGAAGGCTCAAGCTCGTGGATCGCGAAGGTCGACGAGAATGCCCCGGGCTCTGAGCGGCTCGATGACCCGAGTCTTGAGCGATTCGGCCTCGGTCCGAGAGCTCGCCCGAGAATTGTTGAGCACCGCCCTCCCGATGGACTTGGCCGGCCTCGTATCGGCTCCGGTCACCCCGAGCCACGAGGCCACAAAAGGTGACATTTCGAAATGAGCAACGCCACTTGCCGGTGTGAAGCCTGGTGAATCAAAAGCCACGCGTCCATGGTGCGCCTCCCCGGTGATTGAGAAGGCGGTCTGGAGAGGCGAGCAGAAGTTCGAACAAATCGGCTGCACCAGCTGTCACCGCGCCTCGCTGCCGCTCAACGACAGAGGCTGGGTCTACAGCGAGCCGAACCCTTTCAACCCGCCGAAGAACCTCCGGCTGGGTGACGCTCTCGCCTTGGCCGTCGATCTGAGCAGCAGCGAGCTGCCGGGGCCACGTCTCAAGCCCAAGAACGGGGTCGTCGACGTGCCGGCATACACCGATCTCAAGCTGCACAACATCAGCACAGGCCCGAATGACGGCAACTGCGACCCGGTCGACATGCAGCTGACCCCCATGTCGCCTGACTTCTTCGCCGGCACCTGTGAGTTCTTGACGAAGAAGCTGTGGGGCGCAGCCAATGAGCCTCCGTTCTTTCACCACGGCAAGTTCACCACGCTGCGAGAGGCGATCCTCGCGCACGCCGGCGAGGCCAAGCCGGTCACCGATGCGTACAAGCGGCTCTCGAAGTACGAACAAGACTCGGTCATCGAGTTCTTGAAGACCTTGCAAGTGCTCCCCAACAACACACAGGCCCTGGTGGTCGACGAGCGCGGCGCGCCGAGGTCTTGGCCTCCGACCGAGAACTGATCGTTGAAAACGCGCGCCCACGCGAACGGCGCGCCGGTCGTCGCGATGTCAAGCCTGTTTGCGGTGGCGGCGCGCTCAGCCTTGGGGCCAAACAGCTGACGTTTGAGAGCCACCAACTCTGCCGTAATCGGCCGGACCTCGAAGAAAGCCGGGCTCCGAAAGATCGGCTGGCACACGGCTCGTCACAGCTTTGCCTCGCACCTGGTGATGAAAGGCGTCCCTCTGAAGGCCGTCCAGGAGCTTCTCGGTCACGCCACTATCGAGATGACGATGCGCTATGCCCACCTCTCGCCGGACGTGCGCAAGGACGCGGTGAAGGTGTTGGACGAACCCGCGCCCGTGAGCGCGAATAAAGGCGACGGGACGTAGACCGGGTGGTTACTCTCTTGCACCAAGGCTAGGGGTGAACCTTCCATCGTTGTTCGTGCTGAAGAGCGGTGTCCCCAATCCGATTGCCATGCCAGCGCCACCGAGGCTGCGCGTTCACTCCTCCCGAACCTTCCGCGCAAAATCCGCTGCCCGAAATGCGCGTGGCTGCCGAAGAGCAGTGACCGATGGTGGTGTCCCGAGCCGTGCGGCACTTCGTGGAACACGTTCGACACCAGGGGCCTGTGCGCCGGCTGCGCAAAGCAGTGGGCGGAGACCCAGTGCCGCGCGTGCGGCCGGTGGTCTGCGCACAAAGATTGGTACGGGGCTCCCGGTCGATAGCCGGCGGCACGGCCGGGGAGGTTTGGAACTTCACCGTGGGCGCTCTCCCAAAAAATCTGATCCTGAGATAGTGCGAATTCCGGGGCATGGCGATCATCGATTCCGACGCCTGTCGATCGCTGAACGGCCGAGCAGGAGCGGCCTTGGCGAGGGCGCCTCGAAGTTTGACGACGCTGGGTAGACGACGGTCACTTCTCCCAACCAAGGGGAGGGGAAATGACGGCCGAGAGGTTACCCATGCGGAAGTTGCGAGAAGTGATGCGGTTGAAGTTCGAGGTGAAGCTGTCGGGGCGTGCGATTGCGCTGAGCTGCGCGCTGTCGCCAGCGACGGTGTCGGACTACCTGGGGCGGATCAAGCTTGCAAAGCTTGACTGGCCGTTGCCGGCGGAGCTTGACGACGACGAGGCATTGACGAGACGACTCTTCCCTCAGGAAGGCAAGCCAGCTGCGAGCCGGCCCGAGCCAGACTGGTGCGTGATCCACCACGAGCTCAAGCGCAAGCACGCTGGTCCATCGTTACCCTCAGGATTTCAACATTCTGATGTTTCAATGGACATCAATGTCGCTCTCTCGATGAGCATGTTCTCGCCAAACATAGGCACTTCATTTGCAATATTTGAGGGCACGCTCGTTGCACCCAGAAGAAAGTGTGCGACCCTCTTTTGTCGTGGCCCTCAGCCTTTGCTCGTGCAGTCTCGCAGATGCCGTGCCCGTCATTTTAGACGCAGGAGTTGCTGATGCCGGCGTTGACGCAGGACTACCTGATGCCGGAGTGACTCGGGCCTACCCGATGACCAACGGAAGGATGCCGGGTGCGGAAACACCATTGCATATGACTGCGCTCGATGCGGCCCCATGCCCTCGCAAGCGCCCAACGGGTATGATGCCATTCGTTGTTTGCAGCCCAGCTTTCTCTGCGGGCAGTGTCCAACTCCGGCTCAGTGTGCTCCATGGTGCAATGCTCCTCGTAACCCATACTGTCTCGAATGCATCACAGAACGCGACGGAGGTTACGCATGGGCTGCATTGGTGGTGGCGTACTGTCATTCCCCTTGCCCGTAAGGCTTGCGGAGGCTGCGCGGGACTCAAAGGGCGCGCGTCAGTCGTACGCCGGGAAGAGGTCGCCCCGCCTCTCATCGGCCTCGCTGCCTGAAAAAAGCACCGTCAGAAGAGAAGATGATCAAAGCGGGGAACAGGGGCAGTGGCCGAGGGGCAGAGGGGTGAAAGGAGGTGGACGCGGGTGGCACAAGAGGGCGGTCAAGGGAGCGGGACGGCCTCATGGGCACACGAGGGGCGGCGCGGTGTGGCCGCTTGCTTTGTTAAAGACAAGGAGGAGACGTCAAGCGGGGGCCAAGGGGAGGCAGGGCTGAGCTGTGGACGGCGGGAGCAGCCGAGAAGGGAGTGGGTGGCCTAACTCGGTCAGGCGGGCCTGGGCAGCGTTGGGGGTACCATAGACAGCCTTGACATGGCGTTGTCCTCCGCAAGGGTACCTTTTAGACATCAATGGCCCAGGAGTGTTGGTGGAGGGCAGCCCAGTCCAGACGAGGGCGGCGGGGCTTCGTGGCCTTCCAATTCTTCTTGAGACTATGCAGCGGCCTTGGCGTCGGTGGTGGGGCGGGCGAAATACCAACGGGCGAAGTGCGGCGTGTGAGGCGTATGCCCCGTGAAAATTGAGAAGGTGGATTTTGGGAGGAGGCACCATGGACACGAGACGTCGCACAAGGGCCTCAGCCGTCAGCGTGAAGGCCGCCTTCTTCTTTGGGGTGTACTCGTACCGTCCATCTTCCAGCCGCTTCAACCTCGACTCGGCCAATGGGCCTCGTGCGCCATATCGGACGAGTCTTTCGAGTCCTTGCCTGTCGTTGCCGTGCACTGCGGTGTCAGCGTGCAAGCTAAAGCCCTGGGCCACCGCCACACGAGGCCGCCACTTGCGGGAGACGGGCATGTCGAGAGACAGTGGGCGCTGCATCGAGGCCTTTTGGCCGGCCTCGTACTCGTCTTCGGGCCACGGGGCCTCTGCGTCGGCGAAGTCCTTCTTTACTTGCCTCAGTACTCGCGTCAGCACCGCCATGACGTCAACGTCACTGGGCGCGGGCAGCAACACCGCCTCCCCGTCGGGCTTCCACATCGCCTCCGGCACCAAAAGGTGTAAGTGCGGCGTCAGCTGAAGCGAAGAGCCAAACCACTGGGTAAAATTGAGGCCGCCGCCTTGAAGGCCAGCCGTCACGCCCAGCCGCCGCGCCTCCCGGCGTTGCCACCGCCACACAGCGCGCACCAACCTCACCTCGAGAGAGATTCGACCCACTGCTGACGGTCGCGATCGCGCCTGCATCGATCAGTTGTTGATATGGGTAACCAACCGTCAACCTATACATTTGATAGACGGTCGCGTTTGCACTCTTGGCTGCGAGAATGACAAAAGAACTGCTGCCCGAGCGTGGGGTAAACGTCACGACGCCAGAAGAGTCATCGATCGCATACCCGGGAGGCGCCTGTAGAACCTCGTACTTTGGCCCTACAATTCCGCCTCCGCCTGCGACGGCCGTATGAACATACGGGCGATTCACTGTCGCCGTCTCTGGAGGCGTGCTCACGAAGCTGAAATTCGTACCATTGGGCTGCGCCTGCAAGGTGATGTGCGGTTGCGTCGCGACCATGTTGTAAAAGATCGGCGGTGTTTTCACTTGGATTGGAACATAGAGGCCCGTACTCGCGAGCAGCTCAAACGTGCCGAGCGGCGCCGCAGCGAACTCGAAGTCGCCCGAAGGGAGAGTCGTCGTGATGAGATTTTGGCCGACGAGCGCAACTTGAATGCCGTGGTGGAGCTGCGCCCCTTGGCGTTTGAATGAATTGGATTCAGCAGGAGTGGCTCGGCTGGAACAGTTCCTGGATATTATTGGCGCTGTGCTTGGCAATGAAGCACGGCGTGCTTCCTTTGCTACGTATATGATGGGGCTTCTGGGCGATGGGGAGCGCAAAAGCATTGAGCCCATTGCTGCGCGTGCTTGCCCTGACGCCAAGCACGCGGGTGCAGAGCATCAGCGGCTGCATCACTTTGTTGCGAACGGGAAATGGGAAGACCGTCCTGTTCGCAGGTCTGCGGCTCAGTACGCTATTGACGCAATGACCAACAAAGAGACCGTCGAGGCCTGGATCCTTGATTAATGGTAACTGAATAGAAATGTGGAGTTGCGATGGCAATCACCAAGGAGGGTGGTTGTTTTTGACGTTCGACTTCACATTACGGGACCCTCGAGATGTGCCGCTTTCGGCACCGCTTCTGAGGACGTCTCGATGCTCACAAAATTGTTTCCGCGGGTTCACAGGCGCTATGCGTCACTGCCGGTTCTTGGCCAGGCTCTCGATGCCTACGCCTCTTGGATGGAGGCCGAGGGGTACCCGCTTGAGCCAATTCAGCGCCACATCCGCACGACTCCTGACCTGGATCGTAGGCTGCGGCGTGGCGGCGTGTCGAAGCTCAATGAGCTGACACGTGAGCGACTGCGTGCTTGCGGTCCTACAGACTCGCAAGACGATGTGAATCGAGCTGCGCTGGTGCGGTGTATTGAGCGGTACTTCGATTCCACCAACTTTTTTGCCGACCCGATTCCTAGCCGCGTTGAGACGAAAGTTGCCGCATACGTGACGTTCCTTCGAGAGGTTCGCGGATTCGCCCCAGTCACCGCCGGTCAGCATGCTGCCACTGCATCGCGCTTCCTCGAGCAGCTCGGCTATGAGACCAGCCCCAAGCGTCTCTCCCAGATCGCGGCGCATGACATCGAGGCATTCATTCAGAGGTCGGGACGACGGATGGGTCGTCCTTCTCTCCAGCACGTGGTCGCGCAGCTGCGAGGCTTCCTCCGGTTCTTAGCGACCGAGTGCGAGACGCAGATCGGCTTGGATGTGGCGATCGACACTCCTCGTGTCTACCGCGGCGAGCAGCTCCCCCGCTCACTGCCCTGGGAGACTGTTCGCGCGCTGATTCGATCAATCGATCGTTCCTCACCGACTGGCCGACGTGACTACGCGATCTTCCTTCTCATCGTTACGTATGGCCTGCGGAGCAGCGACATCGCGAGCCTCAAGCTCGACGACATCGACTGGCGTTCCGGCCAGCTCCGCGTTTCCCAGTGGAAGACCGGTACGCCGCTCTTGTTGCCGCTGACCGACGAAGTCGGTGCGGCTCTGGTTGCATACCTGCGCCACGCGCGGCCTCGGCTGCCGCTGCGGGAGGTGTTCCTCAGGTGCCGTGCGCCGGCGGGCTCCATCAAACCAACCGCCGTGAGCGAGGCATTCCAAGCGTGGTCTCGAAGGAGCGGTCTGGACATCACCTTTCAGGGGGCACATTGCTTGCGGCATTCTCTTGCGGTGCACCTGCTCCGGCGGGGCACTTCGCTCAAGACCATCGGCGATCTGCTCGGTCATCGGAGCGCCGAGGCCACCTGCGTGTACCTGCGGCTATCAATCGAAGACCTCCGTGAAGTGGCGCTTCCGCTTCCGGCAGATCCGGCCACCGATCGCCGGAAGGCGGTTCGGCGATGAGCGCGCGACGATCGTTCAGATCCGTCTTGGGCCCCACCATCCAGCGATATCTCGATCTCAAGGAGGCTTTGGGCAGGGGCTACGCCGTCGAGCGCAGGGTCCTTGAGCATCTCGACGCCTTTTTGTTCGGGCGCGGGGCTGGTCGCTCGGATCTCACGCCCGACAACTTCGCGCGCTGGTGCCGGACCTATCTCCACCTTGTTTCGGGCGTTCGCCGCAACTGGATGCGCATCGCGCGGAATCTGTGCATCTACCGCCGACGAAAGGAGCCGCGGTGCTTCGTGCCCGACAAGACCCAGTTTCCGCGAAATCATCAGCCTTCTGGCCCGTACATCATCGCCGAGCACGAAATCGCGAGCCTGCTCAAGGCGACGGCGACGCTCGAGTCCACTTTCGGATCGCCCCTTCGACGAGAGGTGTTTCGACTCGGGGTGGTCCTCCTCTACACGGCCGGCTTGCGTCGCAGGGAATTGCTGCGGCTGAGGATCTGCGACTACGACCCGGCTGAGCAGACGCTGCTCATCCGCGTCTCGAAGTTCTACAAGTCACGAGTGGTCGCGCTCTCGCCGGACGCTGCCCGGGAAATCGATGCGTACCTCGCGATTCGCCGTCGCCGGCGCTACGGCACTTCTGGAGAAGCTCCGCTACTCGTGAATTGGTGGGGGTCCACTCCCTCGGCTGGGCGTGCCTACTCAGGCGAGGGTTTCGCCCATGGACTTCGCCAGCTTCTGAAGCACGCAAAGATCCGCACGCCGGCCGGTCGTACGCCGCGCGTTCACGATTTTCGTCATTCGTTCGCCGTTCATGCGCTGTTGCGCTGGTACCGCGCAGGCGCAGACGTCCAAGCGAAGCTTCCCTTCCTCGCGGCCTACATGGGTCACGTCTCGATCGTTTCGACCCAGCACTACCTGCCGTTCGTCGAGTCGCTCGGGCTCTCTGCCAGCGAGCGGTTCGCGAGTCACTTCGCAGCGCTGGTTGTTCCTCAGATCGGAGCGAGGTCATGACCGCTGCTGGTCGTCCAAATTCGCTCGCGCGGGCGCTCCGCGACTTCTTCGCAGACCATCTTCCGCGCCTGCGCGGGATGAGCCCACACACGATCCACAGCTACCGCGACAGCGTCTCACTTCTCTTGCGCTATCTTGCCGCCCGCAGAACGAAGTCGGTGACAGCCCTCGACCTCGAGGACATCCAGCCTCGACTGGTGATCGATTTTCTTCAGCATCTGGAGATCAAAAGACGCAACACCCCGGCGACGCGCAACGTGCGCCTCGCAGCGATCCACTCCTTCTTTCGCCACGTCGCCACTCGGCAGCCCGAGCAGTTAGAGTGCTGTCAGCGGATCCTCGCTATTCCGTTCAAGCGTTCGCGCACGCGGGCAGTCGAGTACCTCGAGTACGAAGAGATTCAGGCGGTGCTCGGAGCGATCGACCGGACCAAGCGGGACGGCCAGCGTGACTACGCGCTGATCGTCGCGATGTTCAACACCGGCGCGCGGGTTCAAGAGATCCTCGACGTTCGGCCCGTCGACCTTCAACTGGTCCGCCCTTTCCAGGTGCGCCTCGTCGGAAAAGGAAGAAAGGAGCGGCTCTGCCCGCTCTGGCCGGAAACCGCCGAGGTCTTAAGCCGGTTCCTGGTCCAGCACGGCATCGACCCTGGTTCGCGCGAACCGCTCTTTCAGAATCATCGTGGGGAACCGCTGACTCGCTTTGGCGTCCGCTACATCCTGCGCAGGCTTTCCAAGCGGGCGCAGGCCACGTCGCCAACCCTCGACGGGAAGCGACTCCACCCTCACAGCATGCGCCACAGCACTGCCGTTCACCTGCTGCACTCGGGCGTCGACCTCGCGACGATCGGTCGGTGGCTCGGTCACGCCAGCGTAAACACCACCAACCGGTACGTAACCGTTGATCTCGAGACGAAGCGGCAGGCGATCGCTAAGGCAAAGCCGGTCGGGAAAAGGTCATCATTTCCCCCTGCCTGGAGGACCAACGCCTCCATCCTTGAATGGCTTGAGGCTCTGTAGGGCGCAGCTAGTCTCGTAATGTGGAGTTGAACTCATCCAATCGCTTGCCCGTGGGCCACGCGGGCGGCAACTTCACATTTATGTACAGTCACCATTAATCGAGTTATGTTGAGCTCCACATAACTTGATGACACCGGTTTTCTCAAACAGGGAACTCACTCTGTAGGAGTGCAGCGTCAGTACACCGGATCTGCAGGAAAAGTTGCGAATTGTCAGGTTTGGCGTGAGTCTTACAATTGCAACACAAACCGACCAACTGCCCATCGATTTTGAGTTGTACCTGGGCAAGCGCTGGATGGATGATCCAGATCGGCGTCTGAAGGCTCGCATTCCAACCGACATCGAGTTCAGAACGAAGCCTCAACTTGCGCTTGAAATGGTGCGCCGGGCTCTCGCCGCCGGGTGCCCCGCGGAATCGTTTTGGGCGACAGCGGATATGGCAACGGGAGTGATTTCCGTCTCACAATACGCAAATTGGGCCCGCACTACTCCTTGGGTGTCCACCCAAACACCACAGTCTTGGTGGGTGGGCGAGCGAGCAACCTCGATGCCAAAGGCGATCACTGTCCGTGATTTGGCATTCCAGCTGATGGCCAAGAAAGAAGTTTCGGAGGTGTACTTGGCGCGCGGGCACCAAAGAAGATCTCAGCGCCAGATTTGCCATGTGTCGCGTTATTCCCCCAGACGAGAAGGAATCGGTCTGGCTTCTCATTGAATGGCGGGACGATGATCCAGAACCGGCAAACTATTATTTCTCTTCGCTACCAAAGAGCACTCGACGAAAAACACTGGTCCGACTGACAATGCAGCGTTGGCGTACCGAGAGGGTTTACGAGGATCTCAAGGGCGAATTCGGGATGGATCATTACGAAGGCCGTGGTTTTCAAGGTTGGCATCATCACCTATCAGCTGTCCTCTGCTGCTATGCGTTTCGTCGTTTCCGAACGCTGGCAGCATTTTTCCCCCTCGGCCACAAGGTCGGTGGCCAACCGTGAGAAAAACCTCGTCGCGGCCTGAGCGCCATTTCCCCGACAGCCTCATTACGGTACGTCTCGCGATCGCTCGCACCATCGCGACATGGCTTCCCAGATGTCCCACGTGCCACAGAGAGTCAGAGCATTTCGGACCGGCCACCCGCTTTCGGCCGATTATTCAGTGACACAGTAGTGTTAAGCAGCTGAAGTCGGGGCTGGGTCTCGACACCATCCAGGCCAGCCGGCCAAGCGCCGTCGCCGCGCTTATTTATACGAAGCTAATCGCCCTCTGTCTCACGCGACTCTTGGAGCTCTCCATCGAAGCAAAGGAGGGCCGCCATGCCACCACGCAGCTGGCCCTCGTCCTGGCGCTGACACGCTGCGCGCCACTCCTTTTTGCCGATTCACTCATTCGCCGTGGCGTCACCCTTGCCCAACTCGAAGAGCGCCTCATGCTCGTGGCCACTGTAGTCGCTCGCTCACGCAATCAGCGCCGCGAGCGAACACGCCGCAAGCGAGAGGCTTCGATCGGAATTGCTACGTGATTTCATGCATTTACTAACCGATCGCCGATGGTGGTCACCCCAACGCGCCAAGACGTGCGAATCATGAATGAGATCAAGCTCTCGAAGATCGGTGTCCTGAACAGAGCGGCTTCAATGTCAGCCAACTTAGCTCGCCCATGCAGCTGAGAGGCTTGCGAATGACGGACCGGCAACGTCGCAGTACGTCGCCGTCGCAGATGCCGACCACGACAAATTGCTGTCAGTGCCGGCGAGAGCTGGCCAGTCTCAGTCACGTGCACAAACCTCGACGAGGCGGGGAAAACGAGGCCATTGCCGACGCGCCCTGAGACGTGAACCATTGAAGCCACGGGTGAAATCCCCAGCAAGGGCTGTCGACCTCAACAAATTCCTCGAAGTCGACGTGCTCCCCGGGCCCGGGAATGTCAGACCCAGAGAGTAAGCCGAAGGTGTGGGCGGGGTGGAGGAGGAGCGGCGACAAGAGCCGGAAAAGCCTTGCACCTGGGTGGCAACAAGGGCTCTCCACCATCGCCTCCGCCCTGGCGCCTGCTTCAACATCCCCGCTTTGGAGTCGCCCCAAGTCTTCCAGAATGGCCAACAACGACTGCTGGGCATCGGCTGCCCGAATTCGCTCAGCCTTGGGGCCAAACAGCTGACGTTTGAGTGAGCCACCAACTCTGCCGTAAGTCGAATGACGAGCGCTTCGTGCTCTTGCGTCATTCTCTCCAAGACGCCCCGACGCGACTCCGCCTCTCTCTTGGCTTCCGTCGCCTCGACAACTCGTGCAGCAAGTTGTGATGCAAGCAGCGCAAGCGACATGCTGAGTCGCTCATTCTCTGCCTGCAATTCCTCCAAAGTCCGCATTTGCCAAATACATATACATCAATAGGGCCCGGTGGTCTCTATTGTTGTTACTCCGTTCGTTGAATGCGGCCCTCGTGTCACTGCGTCTCTTGCGGCTCGAGCAATGTCTTACGCCGTCGTGGCACCGCTCCATCCAACAGCACAGCCAGGGCCCGAGCACCAATGGTGAGACTCGACGCGCCTGCTGGGATGTCGTCAGGCAACACCACCTCACTCTCATCCAACCGCTTCGCCAGGAGGCACCAGCCCGTCGCGTCTCTCCACAACACCTTCGCCATGTCTCGCTTCCGGTTGACGAAGACATACATAACGCGCTCGCCAGCCAGGCGCTCATTCTGAAACCATCGTTGTAGCGTCCACCCCTTGATGCCCAATTCAGTAGCCACGGTCGGCACTGACGGCCGGTCTCGCGCATACGCCAGCGTCTTCTCTTTCATCTCTCTCGTAAACCGACGTCTACCGCTGCAACCTCAGCCGTGGCCAGCAATGCAATCAACTCCTCTTCCCTCACTTGATTCTCCTGGTTGAGCTCCATCCTGCTCCCCAGGATCACGCGCCGATTGTTATCTTCGCCTGACGCGGTTCGCCGGACGCATACGCTCCAGCCGAGCCGCCACTGCCTTCGGCTCCGACGCCAATACAAGCGCCGGTCACGCAATGGATCCCGTCGAGCACGGCGTCACAATCTCGGCCGAACCCGCCCAGTAAACTGACGTCTTGGCCCTGAAAAGAAGGGTGGTGGTGGTTTGGAGATCCCAATTACATTGCAGCTCAATTCAGTCATGTACAGATCATGTAGATAGTCAGCGCTATCGCTCTGGTGCATCATCGGTGCGTGGTTTTCAGAAAGGTACGCACTATGAAACAGTATCTATTGGTGACGGTCTTGATGGCGGTCAGTTGCTATCAGCCGGTGGCAGAACTTGAGCCCCAAACGGGCCACGTCGATCAGCCCATCAGCGGCTGTCCATTCGGCTCGTCAACTCCATCCTTCGCGCTCTACGCCATCTCAGGAAGCAAAATTTATGGCGTGTACAGTGATGGATCTTCGAAGATCCTCCATGACTTCTTCACGTCGCTCGGAGTCGACAGGATGAACTTTGTCGCCAAGGGCCGTTTCGGTTTGGCGCGAGGGTACGCAGTCAGCCCTGAGGTTCAGTCAGAGGTCGTCTTCTTCGATGGTGGCGAAGTTCGATGGCGAAAGTCAGTACGAGGCCGCGTGCAGCCGTGGGAATTCCAGCTCGATGTCAGTGGCGCAGTGGCGTGGACCGAAGGGGCCGCAGGAATTGCGAGCACCGAAAAGTCGCTGGTGATCTTCCCAGACGGCACAGAGCTTCGACTTGATGAAGTGGCGTTGGGAGCCCCAGATGCAGATGGGTGGGTCGCGCTGTGCAAGCCGGGGCCCGACGTGAGAGGAACGTACTGTCGCCAAGAGACCTTCACTGCGCAACCGGGCATCGGTGTGCGGTTTTTCAATGTACGCACCAAAGAGATCGAGCCGCTCAAGTTTGCCTTTTCAGCGAGAAGAACTCCGGCGATCGTCGATGGTCGAGCTGTTTACGGCCTATGGGAAGGTACGCGCATGACGAGCTTGATCAGCGAGCGTCCGGGGCAGGCGATGAAGATTCCATTCGAGGGGCTGTACTGGAGCCCTCAACGTGCTGGCGATTGGTTCGTGAATCGAGTCAGCCAGCAAGACCAAGATGTCTTGCGGGTCAATGTTCGAACTGGAACTTCGCAAAAGATAACCCTTGTCCTGCCGAGTGGGTTCTCGTTTCGTCGTGAAGTTCCGACCGTCGATGTCGACGGGAACTTGATCGCCGCCTTTGACGACGAGTCTCGCGCCTCGACGACGTTCTCTTCCAGTGACCTTGGAACGACCTGGAAAGCGCTTGGCGACGCGCTCCCATTGGAAGAGAACCTGGGGAGACACATCAAATATGTCGCGCATGGAGATTCTGTTCTGCAGTGGACGGATGACAGATCTTATCTCTATGTCATGGGGCCGCAGCCAAAGAGCAGTCGCCGCGTTCTTTCCCGCTCCTCAGCCAGAGTCACTGAGCTCGGGCTGAGGCCCCCGAGTCAGAGCTCAACGTCAATGGCCACACTCAACTCTGACGGGCGATGTGTTGCCTATTGGGATGCTTCTGCCAACGGGCGTATGAATCTCAAGGCGATCGATCTGGTTACCGATCAACAATGGCAGCTGATCTCGGAAGAGGAGATAGGCATCGACTATAGCGAGCTCAATCCCGCGTGGTCTGAGTAAGTCTTGACGGCGCTGCGCTCGAAGTTCTGCGCCGAGTGGACGGGCGGGTTGTTCTGCCAAGGCACGTTCGAGGGCGATGAGTTTGCACCGGGGCTCCCCTTGTTCCAGCAGCCAGTCGCCATCAGCGCGAGAGCCCTCATCCAGCGCCGGGCCCTCGGCGATCGCTGCCTCGAGCTCGAGCATGGGCACTGAGCGAAATGGAGTACGCAAGGTCCGGCGGAAAAGGCAGCTGGAATGGCGGGTCGGGGTGAGCTCTTTGGCCCGGGCGTTCCCGAACGTGCAGTGCAGAGTTTGGGCGAACAGAACCGGGGGGCACGTTGCAGTACCTCACCAAAAATAGAAAAGGGGGGAAGTGGTTTCCAGCCATGACAACCTTGCTTACAAAATCGACAGCAAGGTTGCTTGAGCTGTAACCCTCTTTCCCCCTGGCTCGAGACCGCAGCGTTACCGTTGAGATCTGCGGTGTGGATTCGCTGAGGCACGTCCAAGAGGAGGCGGGTTCAGCCCTTCCCTCTTCGCCCCTTCAAGGCAAATGGCTGGGGCGCAGAAAGCGATCCGTTTGCGAGCCATTCGAAAGGCTGAAAACCGATTCAGGCACCTTTTGAGACCTGACTTTCATAGAGGAAAGCAGCAGTTGACGCCGAGCGAGTCGCATCTCTCGGCTCATGTCGATCGGGAGTGCTCTCTTCAGAATTGCATCGACTGGAGCCTTCGCTGGCAACAGCCCAAAGACATCTCCGCGCTGCCGCTCCAGCCGCCTTGGCAGAACGTCTCCGAGACCTCCGATGGCGCAAATCGAGGCAACAGGCACGCCTGCATCGCCAACACGATCCGAGGCGTCATCACTCGAGCTTGGCCCTCACCGTCACGTCCGAGGCCCGTCTTCAGTGGCACCACAAAGCGATAAAGAGCCGGCGACTTGCCCATCGCCGCGCGGCGAAGCATCTCGACCATGAATCAACGTCATTCAGCGGCTCTCTTCTTCTCCACGGTTTGCCGACCAGAAGCTGGCTTTCAGGGCTTTGAAAGCTTGTCGAACGACTTCAAGTCCCGCACCATCCGAGTGAGAGGGCCAGCCAGTCGACTTGGCGTGAAGGGCAAGCTCAAGGGGGGTGGAGTCTGCTTCTGGCAGTACTTCAACAGTCGGCTGCAGGTGGCGCCGCACCTGCACCTCGTGGTGCCCGAGGCCCTGTGGACGGAGCAGGGCCAGCTGGTGGAGGTGCCGGGGCCCAGCGACGACGACGTCATGGCCATTCTCCAGCGTATTTCCCATGGGGAGCTTCAGTGCCTCCCTATGTGAAACAATGGAGCGAGTTGGAGACACCCGAAAAAGCTGCCCAACATGATGAAGCGTGGCCCGATTTTCCTGGAGTAGCGGAGATCGGCTCACCGCTGCGACTGAGCTACTTTCGCAGTGTTGAATACGAATGGCGCTGCCTGCTGGACTTTCTGGAGAAGGAGTCCTCGCGCGAGGTGGTGGTGGTGATCTTGGGCGATCATCAACCGCGGCTGGACTCGAATGCCCCTGGCGAAGCAAGCATGAATACGCCAGTTCACGTGTTGAGCCGCGATCCCGCTTTTGTCCATCGCCTCGTTCCCCACGGCTTCACGTTGGGCCTCTTGCCTCAGCCAGGAGGCCGAACGCTGGCGCACGAAGGAATGTTCTCGCTGTGGGTCTCGACACTCGATGAAGCGTACGGTGAAGGGACCAAGCGAGCGGCCTACCAGCCAGAGGGTCCTGAAATTCTCTCAGGATGCGCTCGACCGACTCAAAAAACCAACCCCCCAAGACCAACCGCTACATCGTCACCACCTATGGCCTCAAAGTCGCCCTCTTCTACTCAAAGGTTTACCTGCGGATCGTCCGCCCCGGATGGATGGCGACAGATGAACCTATGGACGCCGTGCCTCGCCCGTTGCGTGATGCCCTCGCGAAAGTCGATGTCGAACTCCAGCGGATCTGCGACGATGCGCGCTTACGCGCTGCATCCTAAAACTTGACTCATTTTTGCTGATCTCACGCATTGCAGAGATCTAGGCTCCCCGCCCTGGGAGGAAACGACATGACCGAACTCGAACAGCTGCGGCGCCGCGTCGAGGCGCTTGAAGAGCGCGAAGCGAAGCGGCTTCATCAGGCCCACCTCACACGACGATGGGCAGGAGGCCTCAGCGCCGTTGTCGCCCTCATGGGTGCGACACTGGCGTGGGCAGCCAATGGCAACTGCCCCAACGGGTACCCATTTTGTTTCACGGCCGATACGCCGGTGGTGGCGAGTGAGGTCAACCACAACTTTTCGCAGATCAAAGAGTGGGTGGAGACCAAAGTTGGCGCTGTCACGACTCAGGCCATCACCGCCACGACTGGCACGTTCAGCGGTGCCGTGAGCGCGACGGGGAACATCACGACGAGTAACACGCTCTCAGCGACGACGGTCAACGCGACCAACGCCTCTTTGTCGGGCAGTTTGACGGCCGGCAGTGCCACCATCACCACAAATCACACGGTGAATGGGGACATCAGCGCTGATAGCAACACCCCAGCCAATTGCGACTGGACGGGACCGACCTGTGGGCCGTTCACCTGTACCGGAGGCCGCTTCGTGGCCGGCCTCGACCTCTATGAAAATGAAAATTGCGGTGGCAGTGGAGACTATGACTTTCAGCCGTTTCAGTTGCTCTGCTGCGATCTCTGAAGCTTCGTGAGGCGGCTGAGCGGCGATCTGAAACACCAGGCCGCCCTGCCATGAGCGCCCTCGACCTCTTTCACCCTGCAACCCGCGAGTGGTTCTCAGCCGTCTTCTCAGCGCCGACCGATGCGCAAGAGAAAGCCTGGCCTCGCCTGAGGCGGGGCGAATCGACGTTGCTCCTGGCTCCTACGGGCAGCGGAAAGACGTTGGCGGCCTTTCTCAACTCGATCGATCAATTGATGTTTGGACCCCCGGGGGAATCAAAGACGCGAGTGCTGTACATCTCGCCGCTCAAATCCCTGGGCGTCGACATCGAGCGAAACTTGCGCGCCCCACTGGTGGGAGTCGCACAAGCAGCGGCGAGAATGGGGCTCACCTCTGCTCCTCCTTCGGTCGGAGTTCGCAGCGGCGATACCCCTGCCAGAGAGCGCGCGAAGTTGGTTCGGCAGTCACCGGACATTCTCATCACCACCCCCGAATCGCTGTACTTGATGCTGACCTCGCGCGCTCGAGAGTCGCTCCGTGGCGTCGAAACGGTGATCATCGATGAAATTCACGCGCTGGTCCCCACCGAGCGCGGCAGTCACCTCATGCTCTCACTCGAGCGTCTCGAAGCCCTCACCGGCCGCACGCTGCAACGAATCGGCCTCTCAGCGACCTGTCGGCCGATCGATGAGGTGGCGCGATTCTTGGGGGGCGCCGAGCCACGGCGTGAGGCTCCGGTCGTCACCTACCGGCCAGTCTCGGTCGTCGATGCGCAGGCGAAGAAGCAGCTCACCGTTCGCGTCGAGGTGCCGGTCGAAGATCTCTCGATGCGAAAGGCGGCGAAGAGTCAAGGAGCGACCGTCTCTGGCGCAGACACCTCGATCTGGGCCGCCATTCACCCTCAGGTGTTGTCGCTCATCGAACAGCACCGCTCGACGTTGATCTTCGTCAACAGCCGCCGCTTGGCCGAGCGGTTGGCGCAAGCCCTCAACGAGCTCAAGGGCGAGACGCTGGTGCACGCGCACCACGGCTCGGTCGCGAAAGATCAGCGGCTGCGAATCGAAGAAGATCTCAAAGCCGGGAGGGTGCGCGCGCTCGTCGCCACCAGCACCCTCGAGCTCGGCATCGACATGGGAGCGATCGACCTGGTGCTCTTGGTCGAAGCGCCTCCCTCGGTCGCCAGCGGGCTGCAGCGCGTCGGCCGCGCCGGCCACCAAGTCGGAGCCACCAGCGAAGGCGTCGTCATTCCCAAGTACCGAGGCGATCTGGCCGCCTGTGCGGCCTTGGTCGAGGCGATGCGCGATGGCGTCGTCGAGAGCACCCGGTACCAACGAAACCCGCTCGATGTCGCGGCCCAACAGCTCGTCGCGATGGTGGCGATGGAACCGCAGTCGGCAGAGCTGCTCTTCGAACGGCTTCGTCAGGCGGCTCCCTTCGCCGACTTGACGCGTTCAGCGTTCGACAACGTGCTCGACATGCTCTCGGGCAAGTACGCGAGCGACGACTTCGCCGACCTGAAGCCACGGCTGACGTGGAACCGGCTTACTGGAGAGGTCAAGCCCCGCGAAGGCGCTCAACGCGTCGCCATACTCAACGGCGGCACCATTCCCGATCGCGGCCTCTACGGCGTCTTTCTCGCCGGAGCCGCCAAAGGCCAGTCGCGGGTCGGTGAGCTGGACGAAGAGATGGTCTTCGAGAGCCGGCCGGGCGAGACCTTCGTGCTGGGCGCGACGACCTGGCGCATCGAAGAGATCACCTTCGATCGCGTGCTCGTCTCTCCGGCGCCGGGCCTTCCGGGAAAGATGCCCTTCTGGCGAGGAGAGACCGCTACCCGCCCCCTCGAGTTCGGTCAGCGCATCGGCGCCCTGGTTCGTCACTTGTCGACGCTTTCTCATGGTTCGGCGATCGATCTGCTTCACCAGCGCCATGGCTTGAACCTCACCGCCGCTGAGACCTTGCTGCGCTATTTGAGCGATCAGCGTCAGGCCGGGCAGGTGCCTGACGATCGAACGGTGGTGATCGAGTGTTCTCGCGATGAGCTGGGCGATCTGCGCCTCTGTGTGCTGTCTCCGCTGGGAGGCCAGGTGCTCGCCCCGTGGAGCATGGCCGTCACCGCCAAGGCGAAGGAAGAGCTCGGCCTCGAGGTCGAGACGTTGTGGACCAATGATGGCTTCGTCGTGCGCTTGCCGGAAGGCACTGCGCTGCCCGGTGAAGGCTGGCTGTTGCCCAAGGCTGCCGAAGTCGAAGCGCTGGTGATGAAACAGCTCTCAGCGACTCAGTTGTTTGCGGCCCGCTTTCGAGAAGCTGCAGCACGGGCCCTGCTCTTGCCGAAGCGACGGCCGGCTCAGCGCGCTCCGCTCTGGCAGCAGCGAAAGCGCGCGGCTGACTTGATGGCCGCAGCAGCGAGGTTCGATGCTTTTCCCATCACGCTCGAGGCGTACCGAAAGTGTCTCGCTGACGTCTTCGACATGGCGGCGCTGACTGACACGCTTCGTGAGATCGAGAAGCAGAACATCAAGGTCGTCTTCAAGCAGGTCGAGACGCCGACGCCTTTTGCGGCGAACGTGTTGTTCGGCTACGTCGCCAACTTCATCTACGACGGTGACGCTCCGCTGCAAGAACGGCGGGCGCAGGCGTTGTCGATCGACACCGCTCAGCTGCGCGAGCTGCTCGGAGCGCTCGAGCTGCGCGATGTGCTCGATGCCGATGTCGTCAGTGAGCTCGAAGCTCAGCTGCAGGCGCTCACGCCCACCACCGCCGCCAAGCACAAAGACGGAGTGCACGATCTGTTGCTCAAGCTGGGCGATCTCCGCAGCGCTGAGCTGGCCGGGCGAGTCGCCGGCGTCGATTCGGTGAGCGCCTTGACCGAGCTCGCGCAAGAGCGGCGCGTCGTCGAGCTCAAATTCCACGACGGCCCGCGCTGGGTGGCGGTCGAGCACGCCGCACGCTTTCGCGATGCTTTGGGAATTCACCTTCCCCCAGGGCTCCCCGAGACGCTGCTCGCCGCGGGGCACAGTCAGCTCGATGAGGTGCTGATGCGGTACGCCCGAACTCACGGGCCTTTTGCTGCTGCCGCACTGGCAGAGCGGTATAGCCTGCCCATCACCGAGGTCGAGCGTCACCTCAAAGCCCTCGCTGCCGCCCAGCGTCTGGTCGAAGGCTCATTTTCTCCGTTCGGAAAGCAGCATGAGTGGTGCGCTCCTGAAGTGCTGCAGTCCTTGCGACTTCGATCGCTGGCGAAGGTGCGCAAGGCGGTCGAGCCGGTTGAGCCGCCCGTCTTCGCCCGCTTCCTCGTCTCGTGGCATGGGCTCTTGCGCAAGCGCGCAGGCCTCGATGCCTTGTTGGATGCGATCGAAAAGCTGCAGGGGCTCCCGATTCTGGCCAGTCAGCTCGAGCGCGAGATTCTCCCCGCCCGCATCGAGCACTATGTGCCCAGCGATCTCGATGCCCTCGCAGCCGCCGGAGAAGTGGTGTGGGTCGGCCTCGAGGCCTCAGGAGACAAAGATGGCCGCATCGCCCTGTATTTGACTGAACAAGCGGGGCATCTTCATCGGCCGCACCCCGTCGAGCGCGCTGGGCTCTCAGAGAAGGAACGGCTGATCCTCGAGCAGCTCCAACAGCGGGGAGCGCTGTTCTTCTCGACCTTGCATCAAGCCGTCGGCGGAGGCTTCGCGCCAGAGCTCTTGGCCGCGCTCTGGAGGCTCACCTGGCAGGGCCTGGTGACGAACGACAGCTTCTTTCCGTTGCGAGAGCTGGTGCGAACCCAGGCGGCCAACAAGCGGCGATCTCCGCTCGAGAGCCGAGGTTTTCGCTCGCGCCGCGCAGTGCCTTTGCGGGCCGATGGTCGCTGGGGCCTCGTTCAGCTCCGCCGAGTTGAAGGAGCTCCCCGCATCAGCGACACCGAATGGGCGACGAAGTTGGCACATCAATGGTTGGCTCGGTACGGCTTGGTGACCCGCGACGTGGCCGCAGCCGAAGGGACCGAAGGCGGCTTCACCGGGCTCTACGACGTGTTCAAGGCGCTCGAAGATGCCGGTAAGGTTCGACGGGGCTACTTCGTCTCGGGCGTGGCCGCGATGCAGTTCGCCCAACCCCAAGTGTTGGACATGTTGCGCAGTCTGCGCGAGGAGCCTGACGCGCCAGAGCTCGTCACGGTCGCGGCAACCGATCCCGCCAACCCGTATGGCGCGCTGTTGAAATGGCCAGGCAAAGGGCCAATGCGTCAGGTTGGAGCTCAGGTGATGCTCATCAACGGCCACGCCCGAGCCTGGGTCAATCGCGGCGCAAAGGCCGCCTTCATCTGGCTCCCAGAAGACGATTCAGAGCGCGGGAAGGTGGCGACTCAGCTCGCCAAGGCGTTGCGGCAACTTCATGAACGGCTTCAGCAGCGTGGAGACGGCGCCTTGTTGCTCGAGCTCAACGGAGCTCCGGCGGGGCAGAGCGCGCTCGCTGCGTACTTGCGCGCGGCCGGGTATGCCGATGCCAGCGGAGCGCTACAGCTGCCAAACACCCGTCGACAGTGGCGGCCAACTTTCACCCAGCCGGCTGACGAAGATGCTGATGAGCCTGAGGGCTAGGCTCGACGCGCTGCGATTTTTTTTTACCTCGCTGGTGCTGAAGAGATGTACCCCGCATCGAAGAGCCGGCCCATCGCAGCCATCGCGTCAGTGCGCGTCTTGCCGCACGACTCGAGCGCTGAGACCAGCTCGGCCATGGTGAGTGGCTTCTCGAGAATCTCGGCCAAATACAGCCCATCGTCTGCTTGAAGTCGAAACTGCCCAGCCCACGTCTCTCGCGCCACATCGAATGACGCGCGGCCAGTCTCGACTCGCGAAGCCACGATGATCTCTCGGTATGACTTTTCAACCTCGATGCCTTGCACCGACAGCACAAAGCGTTGGTTGCGTGGCCATCGCATCTTTTCGGGTCGATCTAAGAAGCCCATGAGGCAACCTCTTTGAAATTGAAAACCATGAAGTCCTTGCTCGGGCCACCAGCAAGACGGGGGCCACCCTCTTGGTATGACAGCTCGCGGGGAAGAGTGCGAGGCTGGTCACGATCTCAGGGGTTTGCGCTTCGAAAAACTGGGTGGGCGGGTAGGACACCGCGCCTTGACTCAAGACGCCTGAAGATCGCTCGCTCGAGAGCCACGCCGACGCAATGCGCCCTGGGCCAGGGCTTGTCGATGAGCTCAAGGAACCGGCGCGCCCATGTGCCCCGGCTCTGTCGGCTCTGGCCGGGGCTTCCACTTGGGCTGAGGGCCATCGCAGCGTGCGCTCGCGTAGGCCAGCAGGGCGACCGTCAGCACCAAGCCGATGATCAGGAACGCCTGGCGAAGTCTGAGGCCCATTTCAACAGTTGATACCCATCAGCGATTGCTGGGAACAAGAGGCCTCGCATACCCTACAGCGGTCATGCGCTCCTTGACCTCTCTGGTCTTGCTCATCTCAGCCAGCTCCTTCGCCGACGCCATCGACGTGCAATTGAAGGCGAGGGCGCTCAAGGGAGAAGGCGAGCCTCCACACCTGCTCATTCGCATCGATGAGCCCATCGCTGGCTTTCGCGTGCAGCTCAAACGGAGCGATGGTCAAACGATCGATCTCAAAGGTGGCGGAGCCGTCGGACAAACGCGAACGATTCGCTTGGCTCACCCCGAGGGCGTCATGCACTGGGAAGGAGGCATCTCAGTCCGCTACCCCAACGCCACCGATGGGTTCATGCCGCTCAACTTCACGACCGAATATTTCGGCCCGCTGCAGCTGAGCATGAGCAGCAACGACGTCGATCTCGACAAGCGCGCGGTTCGCTTCAAGCTGACGCGCCCGGCTGGGAAAGCGAAGGTCTCGATTCGCCTCGACACGGGCGAGCTGGCCTACGAAGGCGAGGTCGATCTCGGAGGGCAGGACGCGGGCAGCCCCGTCGAAGTGACTTGGCCAGAGGTGCAAGGCCGCATCTTGCAGATCGACATCAAAGCCTTCGACACGATGAATTACTTCACCGGCGTAGAGCTGCGGCCGTGGCGCATCGACATTCCCCATGAAGACGTGCAGTTCGACTCTGGCAAACACGACATCAAGGCCGATCAGCAGGTGAAGATCGATGACAGCGTCAAGCGCGTGGTCGACGAAGTGCGGCGCTACGGCAAGCTGGCTTCGGTTCGGCTCTTCGTCGTCGGCCATACAGACACCGTCGGCGCGTTGGAAATGAACCGCGCACTCTCGGTACGGCGAGCCAAGTCCCTCGCCGAGTACTTCCGCAGAAAGGGCGTGTCGATTCCAATTCTGTACGAGGGGTTGGGCGAAGAGGCGCTCTTGGTGGGCACGAATGACGAAGTCGACGAGCCCAAGAATCGCCGGGCCGAGTACATCTTGAGCATCGATCCTCCGACCGTGACCAATGCCCGGGTTCCACCAGCTTGGAAGCGATTGTAATTCTTGCTCAGCGAGGGCTTTTCAGGGTGGGTGAGTCTCGCCTAAAGTGGGCCCATGAGTCGTAGCCTCGACAAGTATCCGCCGATCGAGCCGGAGCTGCGGGCTCGTATTCTGGCCGACCCCAACGTGGCCCAAGCTGCCGCCGCCATGGGCGTCGAGCTCGAAGACTTCGTCAACCAGATCGGCTTCTACGCCAAGAATCCTCACGTTCAGCCCGAGGTGCAGATCGTCAGCGACCAAGAGCTCATCGCCCGAGGGCACCCACCGCCGACCCTCGAAGAGATTGAGCGCGAGGTCCGCAAGAGCGTCGCTGTGGCGAACGCGGGCAACATGCCGACGGGCTACGACTTTCCAGCACATTGGGATCCTAAGCTTAGAATTCCACGTGGACAAGTTGTCGCG